>Ga0315288_10004984_pt1 | contig 16914 bp, 12 predicted proteins | sample YL17G11_20_MG_FD_203454 | JGI IMG/M metagenome (GOLD analysis project Ga0315288, IMG submission 203454) | Sediment microbial communities from Yellowstone Lake, YNP, Wyoming, USA - YL17G11_20 | ecosystem: Environmental > Aquatic > Freshwater > Lake > Sediment | place: USA: Wyoming | collected... | reverse complement strand
GCGGGATCCCGGCGTGTGTACAGAGACACTGCCCGGTGGTCGTCTCTTTCTGCGGCGACGATCTCCTCGGGACTTCGAATGGCAAAGGCGGCTACACTTTCAAAGGCCGTCTTACGGTTTTGGCAAGCCAGTTCGTGGCGCACCACGCGGATGCGGTGATCGTGAAGAGCGACAAGATGCTCGAGCGGCTCTCTTCCGCCTCGGCCCGCGCGAGAACCGTCGTGATCCCCAACGGGGTCGATTTCGAGCTTTTCCACCCGATCGACAGGCTCGAAGCCCGGAAGAAACTCGGTCTCGAGCCCTTCAAGAAGTACGTGCTCTTCGCGGGGTCTCCCGAGGCGCCCGTCAAACGCTTCGACCTCGCCGACAAAGCGGTCGAGCTCTTGCGCGGGAGCTTTCCCAACGTGGAGATCATCGTCCTCCACCGCAAACCCCAGGCGGAAGTTCCCGTATACATGAACGCTTGCGATGTGGTGATATTGACGTCTGACTCGGAAGGCTCGCCGAACGTGATCAAGGAAGCGATGGCCTGCAACGCCCCGATAGTCTCGGTCGACGCGGGGGATGCGTGGCAGTTGATCGGGGGCGCCGAGCAGTGTCACCGGGCGGAGAGGGAGCCGGGAGATCTGGCGAGCAAAGTGAAGCGCGTCCTCCAGGCGGCCGAACCCAGCGACGGCCGGCGGCGGATCGGCCATCTTGAATTGAGCGCCGTCGCGACGCGCGTCATCGGTGTGTACGACACGGTCCTCGCCGACTCACGCCGTCGGATTAAAGTCAGTGGGTGACTGCGTGCCGCGGGTGGGTGCGGCCCCGGCCCGTGATTGTTGCGTGGGGGAGTGGGCGAAGGGTCATTCGAGGCCCTTTCGCAGGAGTGCGCGAGGATCGCCCGCCGCAGGCGGGAAGCCGAGCGCGCGGGCGCAGGGCCGAGAATGACCCTTCGCCCACGCTGAGCGAAACAACATGTGCGGGATCTGCGGCCAATATAACTTCCTCTCGAACGAGCCCGTCGACAAGACCGCCGTCGAGAAAATGACCGCCGCCATGACCCACCGCGGCCCAGACGACGAGGGCTACCACTACGCCGGCCCTCTCGGCTTGGGCTTCCGCCGTCTCTCCATCATCGACCTCGACAAGGGCCACCAGCCCATGCCTGACCCCGACGAGCGCGTCTGGGTCATGCTCAACGGCGAGATCTACAACTTCCCGGAGCTACGGAGAGAGCTCGAGACCCGGGGATACCTTTTCAAAACGACATCCGACACCGAGGTCATCGTCCACGGCTACAACGAGTGGGGGCTCGACGTCCTCGACCACTTGAACGGGATGTTCGGGCTCGCTATCTGGGACGACGCGCAAAAGATGCTCGTCATCGCCCGCGACCGGATGGGGATCAAACCGCTCTATTATTGTCTCGACGACAGCGGGATCACGTTCGGCTCCGAGATCCGCGCCATCTTGATCGGCAGGAGATCGAACCCCGACCCCGACCCCGTGGCGCTCGCGCTCTTCCTCCAGTACCGGTATACGCCTTCGCCGCTCACCGCTTTTCGCGGGATAAAAAAGCTTGCCCCCGGCACACGCCTCGTTGTCCGCGACGGTGAGGCGAAAGTCGAACGCTGGTGGCGGTACCGTGCCGTCCCGTTCGAGCCGATGCCGTCGGCGGAAGAAGCGGGCGAAGAGTTGTTGAATCTCTACAAGCGGGCGGTCGAGCGCCAGCTCATTAGCGACGTCCCGCTGGGGATCCTCTTGAGCGGCGGTGTCGATTCGGCGCTTCTTCTCGCGCTCATGAACCTCTACGGCCGCGACTGGAAATCATTCTCGATCGGTTTCGGTTCGGGCTTTCAGAACGACGAGCTCGAGTACGCCAAGCAAACAGCGAAGATCATGAACTCGCCGAACTATCAGATCGAGCTCAACCGCGAGATGTTCGAGAAGACCATGCCCGCGATCATCCGCGCGCTCGAGGAACCGGTCGCCGCGTCCTTGGTCGTCCCGATGTACCACGTCTGCCGGCGCGCGCGGCAAGACGTGAAAGTGATCCTCATGGGGCAGGGGCCGGACGAGCTTTTTGGCGGATACAAACGCCATCTCGGGATCCGGTACGGGTCGTACTGGCGCTCGCTCCCCGGTTTTGTCCGCCGTCCGCTCGCGGGCGCGTTGTCGCGGATCCCGCGCAAAGAAGAGGTCACGCGCGCGCTCTTCTCGCTCGACGTCGAGCCGCGGATCAAGCGTTACCAGCTCGTCTTCTCGATCGTCCCCGACGAGGTGACCACGCGGCTCTTCAAGCCGGGTCTTCTCCCGATCGGGGCGAGCGACGAGATCTTGAACTGTTGGGCCGATCTCGAGCCGATGATGGAAGGGTCCGACGAGCTCGGGGGATTTCAATTCTTGGAGATCCGGTCGTCGCTCCCCGACGAGCTTCTGATGTACGGCGACAAGCTCTCGATGGCCCACGGTCTCGAGGCGCGCGTCCCTTACCTCGATCAGGAAGTCGTCGAGTACGTCGAACGGTTGTCGGCCTCTTACAAGGTGCGCGGACTCCGGCGAAAGTGGCTCCACCGCCGCGTGGCGAAGGGGTATCTCCCCGCGGCGATCACCGAAAGGCGAAAGCTCGGTTTCGAGACGCCCGTGGATCAGTGGTTCAGGGATTCGGTGGCGAACGAGATGGAGACGTCGCTCCTCAAGAACGGCTCGATGATCTACGGCTACCTCCGCGCGGAGGAAGTCAAACGCCTCATCGAGGAGCACCGCAAGGGGACGCGCAACAATTTCAAGATCCTCTTTAGTATCGTCGTTCTCGAGGAGTGGCTGAGGAACTACGTGGCGTGAGGTTGGGGTTGTCCACACGGCGGGGGTTCCTGCCGGGGGGATGGGGTTGCCATCGTGCGGGAGTGCGCGTGCGGGGTTGCTCGCGCGAAAGAGTTGCGGCGGGCGCCGCGCGGACCGGACCTTCTACTCGGTTCTCGGGAAACCGCCAAACTGCTTCCATTTCGGCATCTTAGCTGCAAGAGAGAACTTCAACGGGCCGCTCGACTGGAGATGATGCTCGCCGAGCTAAAGCTCCTCGCGAACAAGCGCGATGTCCCGTACCAGTCACTCATCAAGATCTTTCTGGCGGAGCGGCTCGAGGAGGAGCTCAAAACGCAAAAGAACTAAGGCCGCCGCGCCGGTTTCGTGCAGGACACCAGCCGGCGGAACGAAAGGCGTCCGGGGCTTCGCGCCTCCCCGCCGAATTTGAAGCCCTCGCACAAGAAGACCGCTCGCGCCGAGCCAAAAGGTTCCTGTTGACTCCCCCGCCATCCGGGGATTAGTTATTGTCCCATGCGCACGATCTGGGTGGATCTCGATAACGCCCCCCACATCCCATTCTTCAAGCCTTTGATACACTGTCTCGAAGCGCGAGGCCACCGCGTCTTCGTCACTGTCCGCGACCACGGCTATACGCGCGATCTCATCGAAGAGACGGGGATCCCCTACGACCTCATCGGCTGCCACTCGGGGAAGAACATCGTCCGCAAGGTCACCGGTACGCTCTGGCGCGTCCCCTGTCTGCTGCGTTGGGCGCGCGGCAAGAAAATCGATGTCGGAGTGAGCCACGGCTCACGCGCGCTCGTTCTCTCCTGCGCCGCGATGCGAAAGCCTTGCGTGACGATGTACGACTACGAGTATGTGTCGACATCGATTTTCAACAGGCTCTCATCCAAAGTTCTTCTCCCCGACATCCTTCCCGTGGATCTCTTGCAGACGATGGGTGTGAAAGTCGGGCGTCTCGCCCAGTATCCGGGGCTCAAAGAGGAGGTCTACCTCGGCGGATTCACGCTGGACCCGTCGATCCTCGCGGCGCTCGACGTGAAGCCCGGGCAGGTACTCGCTGTGATCCGCCCACCGGCGACCGCGGCGCACTATCATAATCCGCTGAGCGAGGAAATCACACGCGCGCTCTACGACCGGATCTCGCTCTTGACGGGCGTCGTGGGAGTCGTCACGCCGAGAACTCCGGCGCAAGCCATTGCGGTTCGCGCGTTGCTCAAGACGCCGGCCAATTTCCGCGTCCTCGACAAACCGGTGGACGGTTTGAACCTCATTGCCCACGCCGATCTCGTCGTCGGGGGAGGCGGGACGATGAACCGCGAAGCGGCGATGCTCGGTGTCCCGGTGTACAGCGTCTTTACGGGAAAGGTCGGGACGATCGACCGGAAGCTCTCGGAGCAGGGAAGGCTCACGCTGGTGAGAACGCTCGAAGACGTGGGTCTCGTCAAGTTCGTCAAGCGCGATCGCCCCGATTACGCGCGGCAGACGGAAGATCGAAAAAGACGAAGCGCCCAGCTCGTCGACGTGATCTGCGCCGAGATCCTCAAAACCGCGAAAACTTGATCGTTGATTCCCGGCCGCGGGTGGCGCCGATGGGGCCCCTGCGCCGCGCTTGAGCTTGCGAGCACGGGCGGGGTAATCGGCGACAGGACCCGCGCTGACCCGCAATAAAGTGGTGGGGTGCAGGGCCGTCGCGGGCCCAGCGCTCCGCTTCGCTCGGCTTCCCGCCTGCGGCGGGCGATCCTCGCTCGCTCCCGCGAAGGGCCCGCGACGGCCCTCCACCCCACCGGCAAGTTAGCGGCGAAGAGTCTTCACGACCGCCATCGTATCCTTGAACATAATGAGGAGCACCGCCCAGAGCGTATCGAACGCGCTCCCGCAGTGGTTCTCCCAACGGTCCGCGTACTTCGCGAACATCCCCTCGCCGGAGAGCTGTTGGAGCCGCCGCAGAAGCGCCACGTGCGCGCGGTGGTAGTAAGGGTTCGCGATGTTGAAATGATTCTTGAACCCCGGGTTCGGCGCGAGACTATAGAGGCTGTAATTGTAGCGGTCGTAGTACGGAAGCATGTCGATCGTCGCGCGGACCCCCTGCTCGATGATCGGGGTCGGGTCCTCGAAACCGGTGAACGCCCGGAAGTCGTGAAGATTGACGAGCGCGTGGAGGTGGCCGTTCAAGATATGATGGGGCGGCGACGACACGACTTCCTCGAAGAAGAGGCCCCCGTTCCGTGTCCGGTGACAAAGCCCCTCTTCGTCAATCGTGTGAGAAAGGGCGAGAAGCCCTCTATGTGCGAGATCGCGGTAGCGGTTGTCGTCGGTAATCGCGTATGCCCATAGAAGCGCGTTCATCGCGAAGACCTGGAAGTACGCCGACCGCCACGGAGCCCGGACGTTGTATTGATAGCCGACCTCGAAATCAGCGTACCAGACCACGCCCGGACGCCCGGCAATGTTAGCGGGTCTCGCCGTCTCGACGAAGTACTGGAATTGCCGCATGGCGAGGAGCAGGTCGTTGACATCCTGCTTTTCGACGTACCGCTTCGCGCACTTGATACCGAATACGGCGATGTTGGCCGGGTTCCGCCGTTTCCCGCTCACTCCTCTCTGGCCTATGGCGTCGTAATCGACGACGTGGATCCCTTCCGCGTCGACTTCCCTGGATAACGATCTCCATTCGATCCCGTCCATTTTCGGCGGGAGCACGCCCAGGGGTGACATGTGGACAGGCGGCGCCCACAGGGGAAAAGGCCCGCTCGTCGCCCCGTCGCAATTGTCGATCCACTCGCGTGCCCTCGGGAGCGAACGAAAGACCCACACGATAAGGGCGATGAAAATGATCGAGCAGAGAAAAAACATCGCCTACCTACGGCTTGTCGGTTCTCGGGCGGTCGAACGCGCAGAACGCCATCACATTACCGGCCTATCATACCGGTGGGGGAGAAGTTGCGCCAGCACGATGTCGTGGACGCGGCCGGTGGGCGGAAGTGCGGTCGCTCGAGCCGGCCGCGGCCGGAACGAATTTGGCGTGGATCGCATCGCCCCGCTCCCGTACACTCGCGACGGCAAGCTGTCCGCCCTCCACCCATGATGCGCAAATCCGATAACAAGGGGAACGGGTCCCCGGCCGACAAGGACCGCGAGGGAGATCCTTTTCTCGAAGACCGTCTCCGGATGGTCAATGACCAGATCCGGCGCCGCGACGTCAAAGACCCCCGCGTTCTCCGCGCGATGGAAACGGTCCCGAGACACCTCTTCGTCCAACCCCAGGACATCCCCTACGCCCACGCCGACTCGCCGGTACCGATCGGCCACGGTCAGACGATATCGCAACCGTACATCGTCGCTCTTATGACCGAAATCCTCGAGCTCGAACCCGATCACCGCGTGCTCGAGATCGGGACGGGGTCCGGCTATCAGGCCGCGGTGCTCTCGCTTCTCGCGCAGGACGTCTATACGATCGAGACCGTCGAGTGGCTCGCCACACCGGCGAGAGAGCGTCTCGGATCCCTCGGCTACAAGAACGTCCACGTGAGGACCGGCGACGGCTACGCGGGGTGGCCCGAAGAGGCGCCGTTCGACGCGATCATCGTGACGGCGGCGCCGGAGACGGTGCCGAAGAACCTCATCGATCAGTTGAAGGACGGCGGACGGATGGCAATCCCCGTGGGGGTGTTTTTCCAGGAGCTTCTTCTCGTGGTGAAAACGGGCGGCCGGGCGACCGAAACCAAAATCGCCGACGTGCGTTTCGTCCCGATGGTGGGAAAAAGGAAGTGAAGGTCGATTAGCCCGTTGGTTCTTTGCCCACGGTCGCCGTGACCACCGTGTGGATCCCGCCGCGAACGTAGAAGTCGCCCACGACCTCCATGAAACGTGGCTTACACGCTCCGGCGAGATCGTCGAGCATCTTGTTCACCACCGCCTCGTGGAACGTCCCCTCGTTTCTATACGACCACAGATAGATCTTGAGCGACTTGAGCTCCACGCAAAGTTTGTCGGGGACGTACCGGATCCGTATGGTAGCGAAATCCGGCTGACCGGTCCGCGGGCACAGGCACGTGAACTCCGGGCACTCCATCGAGATGAAATACGGCCGGTCCGGTTGCGGGTTGGGAAAAAGTTCGAGTTCGTTCTTGGGTTCCATGGGTATATTCTCGCCTCTCTTCACCGAATCGTGACGCGCGCGATCGGGATCCCCGAATAGACGTCTTCGTCCGAAACAAAGTCCTTCAGCCGGTACGTCGCCTGGTGCTGGAGCGTGAGGAGTTTTACCGTCACCCTGTATTCCCCCGGCGCCGCGGCGGGAGGCACGCGGACGCTCGTCTCGTCGAGCACGAGTTTGCCGCCGGGCCACGAGTCGGGGCTCAGGAAACCGCTCCTTATCTTGTGATACTCGCTGAATCGGTAACTCCTCCCCGTGATCTTCTCCTTGATCTTCCGCGCGATCTTGGGGAACGGTTTTCCGCCCAGGGGAAGACCGGGGTCGATGTGATCGAAACGTATCGCGACGACGTAGTTTCTGAACGGATACTTGTCTCGGCCCGACCAGGCGAGCTTGAGTTCGACGGCCTCGCCGGCGTCCAGGCGATCGTCGCCGAGGTAGAATCCCTCGAGGATCGCTTCTCCCGCCTGCAAACCGAGCGGATCGAACGCGGCAGGGAGCCTGTCTACGAGAAAGGGCGTCGAGAAAGACGAATCGGATGCGATCGTCCGCCCCTTCCATTGGAAGACGACGAACCCCTCCTTCTCGTAGACCCGTTCGAACGCCCCGGGGTGAGAGTCGAACTTGCCGCGGATCGCCGGATACATCTCGTGGTTCATCGACCAGTACTCGAGCCTCACGTTACCCGGAAACCGATCGTTCACGATCACGTGGGTGGCCTGGTGATCGGCGAGGAGCTCCGTTGTCCGGTCCATGGGGACGTACGGGCTCAATATGTCGCGCGCGGCCTGCATTCTCTCCTCGAGGAGCACATCGTTCGGGGGGGCGTGCTGGTCGAACGTGCACACCGTGTGGTGCCGGGTGAAGGCGGTGATCGAATACGACGTCAGCGGGTCCGACGCGATAACGGACCCGCCGGGCAGAACCTTATCGACCGCCTCGAGCGCGTCCTGCCAACGAAGGTAGCTGTTGTTCTGATCCGTCGCCACGGTGGAGCGCGAAAACCCGTTCGTCCCGAAGACGGGGATGATATGAAAGACCAGAGCACCCGCCAGCAAGACGGTGAGCACCTGTGCGGCGGGTTTCATTCGCAGTTCTCGGTTTTCTCGCGCGAAGAACGCGACGAGGTAGTACGCGGCCGCGAAATAGAACGGGACGATGACGTTCAATCGGGCGATGAGATAGGTCATGGCGCTGCGAACCGGCGGGAGGAGGACCGGATTGAAGACGATCGCGATAAGCGAAAAATACGAGGCGAACACGTATCCGAGACCCGCGTGCTTTTTCCTGTGCTTCCACAGCGCGGGAACCGCGACGAGCGAGAATAACCCCACGGGGCCGAACCATCTGAACACCTCGTACGGATCGGCGATGTAGAGGTTATTCGTCAGAAAGACGACCCCCTGGATCTCCTTGTGGAGGTCGTTCGCCTCGGGAAACGCCGTGAGGTAGCGGTAGAGACCAAAGGGAAGAACGCCCGCGGCGACGGCGAGACCCAGCGGAAAAACCCTCGAGAAGTGGTTCCCGGTGTCGTCTCTCGGGAAGCAGAATCTCCAGGCGAGGATCGTAAGACCGGCGAAAACGAGAATCACGCCGAAAAAGATGTGGACGGCGATCGCCGCGAAGGAGAAAAGCGCGACGGGAAGGAGCGCGGCCGGGAAGAGCAAGCCGCGAGAGGGTGCCGCGGCTGACGGCTCTGTGGGAGACGGGGTCGCGGGAGACTGAGCCGCGGGAGGCTGAGCTGCGGGACGTTGAGCTGCCGGTGACGAAGCCACGCGCTTCGGCTTTTCCATATAACGAAGACCGTACGCGAGGGCCACGAGAAAGAACGCGATCCCGAACCGGTGGCTGAAAAACGATTGCCGCATCGCCGTGCCGCGAAGACCCTCGTCTAGCGCGATGAGAAAGAGCACCGACGAGAGAACCGCGACGGCGCGGCTCCCAAAGAGCATCCGCCCGCTCGTGTAGACGCTCAATAATAGAAGCACGGCGAGGAGCGCGTTCATCGCGGTCAGGACGGCGAGCGCCTCCATGTGAAGATAGGCGGCCGAAAACCCATAGAACACGTGGAGAAGCCCTTTCCGCAGATCGGCACCGTTCGATCCGGGGTCGATGTAGAACGAAGTGGTGGGAAAAAGTTCCTGCGTCTCGGCGATCTCGGCCACGTAGGCGACGTGGTCGAGCGTGTCGCTGGTGAACACGAGCGGGACACCGGCGCGAAGGACGAGAGCGATGACCAAAACGAGAACGATCGAGAACACCGCGAGGAGAATCTTCTCGCCGCGCTCGAGGGGCCTCGGCGGGTCATCGGACGGCGCCATGCCGGCATTGGCCGGCGGGTCATCGGACGGCGCCATGCCGGCATTGGCCGGCGGATTCTCGTTGACAGTTGCTTTTCGCTCGATCGGCGCGCGGCGTCTTGCCAGCGCCCACCCGGCGAGGAGGACGATCAACACTGGGAGCGCGAGACGCATGAGCCCCAACGGAAGACCGGTGAGCGCCCAGATGAACGCGACCGCCATGAATCCCGCAAGACCGGCGAGCGACGCGGTGGTGATTTTCTCGAGAACGTCGGAGCCGCGGAGCCCGATCCGCGGGGCGAGGAGAAAGCCGGGCAGGAACACCGCGTAGAGAAAAACGAACGGGATGCCGAAGACCGCGCGAGCGGCCGGGATGCCGTCCCACGGGAGGAAGTAATAGAAAGGCGTCAGCGCGACGGAGAGTAGCGCCGCCCACCTGTCGCCGTCCAAGTGCCGTGTCGGCCGAGTCCCGTTTTGCATGTCTTTGGTGAGAAGTGAAACCCGAAAACCGAGCCGGTTGTTCCATCGACCCCGAGAACCCGAACCGAATCGATTTTATAACACAGACCGGCGCACGCGGGCAGGTATATTTCCGGCCGAAGGTCTTCCCTCGGGCATTTCGCCGCGCCAAACCGAGAGAGGTAGCCACCGACCCTACGAAACGTCGAGCGGCGAAGAGACGCCTCAGCATCAATTTCTCGGGCTAAATCGCCTCGTCGTGTTCGCGCCGTATACCCGTTCGGCCTCGAGCTTGTTGTGTCGCGAACAGAGTAGACGCAGATTGCCCAGGGCGTTCGACCCTCCTCGCGCGAAGGGCACGACGTGGTCGATCTGCAAATTGTGCGTCGCATCGCAACGTTTGCCTGTCGACCCGACGTAGGTGCATCGGCCGTTGTCTCTTTTGAAAACGGCGTCCCTCGTCGCCGCCGGGATATGGCGGGATCGATCCGGTGTTCCGGCTGGTGTCTTCGGCCTTAACTCCGGCGTTGTTTCGTCCCTCGTCCTTTCCTGCCGTTCTTCGACTCTCGCCTTTTGTTTTGCTTTGCCTTCCCCTGCGCCGTCTAACCTCGTGATTTGCTTCGTCGTCGCCTCCCCCTTGCGTTCCGGGCGTCTTTTCTTTCTGTTCTCCGGATCATACTTCGCGAGAAATTCGTCGAGCGCGGTCTCGAGGACGGCCTCGTAGGACGCCTTGCCACGTGTGTTCGAGAGAAGCGCCCGGACTTTTTCGAATTTCTTTATGAAACCTTCGCTCGCGAGAAATTGGACGAGGAGTTTACGCTCTATTCGCGGGGTGAATTTGTCGGAGCGCGCGTCGGTGTCGGCGGGGGGACCAGGAAGCACGTCGGGGGCGCTGTCGCCAGGCTCCCGCAATGCCCGCTTCTCTGTGCTAGCCCGAGGGGGGCCGCCGGCTACGCGGGCGGCGGCGCTGGGTGAAATTTCACTCCCGCAGCGGGAGTGACCGGACCCCGAAGTCTTTTTTATTTCGGCACTTCCATGTCGGGGCTCCGACACCGCCACGCACACCGGTCTCGCCCGGTCTCTGAACAACACCGGCGGCCGGTAGTCCGCGACGATCCCCTCGACCTCCTTCTGCGACCTGTTTCGGATTCGGCCAAGAAGATCGTTCTTGTTGGTCTCCGTAAGAATCGAAGCGACCAGAGAGACCGAGCTCAAGTTGACCTCATTCTTTTCCAAGAGCCCGTAGATTTCCGGAAAATCCCGGATACACCGGGCGGCGTGGATCCGACGACCCGCGGCCGAGCTCGAGTAGCCCAAATGGCGAGTGCAGTATTCAAACAACGAGGGGTACCCGAGAGACAGATGAAGCTTCCGCCGCTCGACCTCCATCAAGTGTACGAGGATCTCGAGAGACGTGACGCGTTCTTTCAACACGAGGGCCTTGACCCGGGCGAGAAGCTCACGGTCTGAGAGGCCGGAGAGAACCTTGAGACCGGAAAGACGAGAAGGACCAGAAGAACCCGTTAAACCGATGGCGCCGGTGAAGCGGGACGGAACGACGCGAGACATAGCGCACCTCCCAAGCGAACAACCGCGATGTTGAAATCACGCGTCACGACGCACGTGACGTGACACAGCGGGGAGGAACGCTGTCGTCCACAATATAGCACGCCCTTTTCAGGGCCTCGTATTGACCGAGAGGGATCACAAAACGACCGTGCGAGAGAAACAAGGCGGGATTCGTTTTCCACACGCCGTCGACGCAGACACGCGCGATCTAGGGTCCATCAAGGGGCAGATCTCCGCATACCCACGCCGCCCATCCAAAAACCTGTCAACCACAAAATGCGCCGCGCGTGAAATATTTTGTTCCGTTCGAAGTGTCGCGGTGGTTGGCGCGATTGACGTGTTGAGGCGGTGGAGCCGCTACGGCGATCCCCGCCCGGGACTACTAGCACGCGCGACAACCACCCGATCCCCGCGAAGAACCACGAGCAGGCGTCACAGCCACTTGTTTTCCACGTACCATCGCACCGTTTCCTGTATACCCGGCTTCGTGTCGATCTCGGCGGCGAACCCGAAGTCGGTCGAGGCGTTGTGCGTTGAGCACATCCACGACTGGGCGAGAAGATCGTCGATACGGTCCAACGGGATTGGATTCGGACGCTTCTTAAGAATCCACACGAGCGAGTTCAACGGCGCGAGGAGAGGGACGGTCCACTGTGGGATCCCGAACGTCCGAACGCTCGTCCCCAGCACCTCCGCCATCCATTCGCCGATTTCTATCCAATCCGTCGGCTCGGGGTATGCGATGTAGTACGTGCGGCCGATGGTCCGTTCGGACTCCGCGGCGTCGATGATCGCTCTCACGAGGTCCTTGACGTGGACAACGGCGACCCTCTGGATGTGACCCGAGATCTCGAAGAGCCATCCCTTTTTCGCCATATGAGCGAGCTTGAGGAACGCCCGGTCCCTCGGACCGTAAACGGCGGTCGGCCGGACCACCGTCCACGGCACGGTGCCCGCGTGTTTCCTAAGCTCCATCTCGCCTCTTAGCTTGCTCCGCCCGTACGGGCTTATGGGTCGGACTTTGTCTTCTTCCTTGCGAATCTTACGCGGCTCGCTCGGCCCGCCCGCCGCGAGAGAGCTGACGAGCAGGATCCGCCGCGGGGGACGCGTCGCCTCCGCCGCCGCGCGCGCCACGTTTGCGACCCCGCCCGCGTTGATCCGGTTGTACGCCGCCTCATTGGGTTGCCGCGTGACACCGGCCGCGTGAAAAACCGTATCCACGCCGTCTACGGCGGGCTGGACGCTCGCGAAATCGGTGACGTCGCCATACACTTTTTCGATACGGTCGGCGGGTAGAGAGCGAAGGTCGCTCGTCTTTCGCACGAGCGCCCGGACCGACCATCCTCTCTCGATCAAGAGCTCACAGAGGTGGCTCCCGACAAATCCGTTGGCTCCCGTTACCAGAGCGATTCGCGTCATTATGTCTCCCCTGCGTCCAAATCGTCCGTGTCCGATCGCCGTCCCTCGGCGATCATCCCCGTTGTTATATCCCCGCCACGTCGCGTCCAAGGTCCGCGGCGTCGCGTCCAAGGTCCGCCGCGGTCGCTTCGTAGATTCGATACGTCTTGTATACTCTGCCGCCGATGGATTCCAGCGGCGCCCGCATAAGAAGGTTGTCCTCGAGGATCCATGAAAGCTCGGCGCGCCGGTATCCCCGCGCGGCCCACCGCCGGTATAGCGCGCGATAGAGAAGGGCTTCGATCCCCCGTCCCTTCGCTTCGGGTACGAGCCCCAGCGCGAGCACCCTCACCTGCGAGATCCGGCGGGAGTGCCACAAAACGGGGATCCATCCAAAGGGAAAGAGACGCCCCTTCGCGTATCTCGTCGCCTGATTGACATCGGGGAGCGCGAGCGCGGCGCCGATCGGTTCTCCATCGCGCTCGGCGAACACGACGAGATCGGGGTCGATGACCCGGCGCAACTCGCGCGCCATGTGATCGACCTCTTCCTCGGTCATGGGGACGAACCCCCAGTTCTTTTCCCACGCGCGGTTGTACACCTTTTTGAAACGTTCCACCTCGTCGTCGAGCCGCCGCATATCGAGGGGCCGCACCTTGACCGAAGGTCGTTTCCGCGCGACGTACGCTGCCACGCGTTCCAGTCGCTCCAGCATTGGATTCTCCTCGACGATGTACGCCACGAGATCCCTGGCCTTTTCGAGCCCGCACGCGCGAAGGAGCGAATCGTAGTAACGTTTCCCGTGCGACATCATGACCGGGGGCGCTTCGTCGAAACCGTCGACGAGAAGACCGCAATCCCCGTTGGTGTCCGGGTTGGTCGGGCCCCGAAGCCGGGTGAGACCCCGCGAGCGGCAAAACTCCGCGGCGGCGCCGACGAGAGCGGCGGCGGCCTCGTTATCGTCTTCGCACTCGAAAAATCCAAAGAATCCCACCGGCTCGTTGTGAAAGGACTCGTGGAGGGTGTTCCGTATCGCGGCGATCCGTCCGACGACGCGGCCGCCGCGCCGGGCGAGAATGGGAAGGATCTCGCCGTGGCGGTAGAATGGATTCCTCTTCGGGTCAAAGATCTTCTCTTGCTCGCTCCGAAGCGGCGCGATCCAGCAGGAGTGCGAGCGGTAGAGCCTCTCGGGGAAGATGAGAAACGTTCGGAGATCTTTCTTGGTCCGAACTGGCTCGGCTTGAACTTGCACGCGGAGATCCTCCGGAAGGTGCTTCATATCGCGGCGATCGGTCCGCCGACTCAACGCGCCGATTCGACGACAATAGCAGCAGGTAAGCCGGCGGGCAAGAGGGTGGATCGCCGCGCGCGCGTGCTTTTCAAAACGGCCGGCCGGAGTGGAGGGTGGATCGCCGCGCCGGGCGCTCTTCAAGACAGCTCGTTGGAAAGGCGCGTCGATCGAAGCGCTGGGCACTCTTCAAGACGGCTCGTTGGAAAGGCGGGTCGATCGAAACGCCGGGCACTCGCTCGACGCGGCCCTCGGCGCACCGGGCCGTTCCATCTTTTCTTTGGCAACTTTGTGGAATGGGAGTAGACTCTCGCGAATACCGTGCACCAGCACCACGGAAGGGAAGTCACAGGTCGTGGGAAAACGTCGAATCTCGTTGGTTATCTTTCCCCTCGTAACCGCGGCGAGCCTAGCGCTCGTGTTTGGCGCGGCGCTCACCGGGATGCTAAGCGGGTGCGGCTCCGGTGACCTCACGCTCGCCGAGGCCGACCCCGACGCCGTCCCGGCGGACCCGGATTTCGATCTCGTGTTCTCGATCGTCCAGCGCGAGTGCACGCCGTGCCACAAGGAGGGCGGCGAAGGCGGTGGCAATGACGCCCCCGCCCGGGCCATCGCCGCCGCCGAAGGCGAGAGTCCCCGGCTCGTCGATTGTCTCGACATCGTGGAAAACGCCGAGGGGATTTACGCCACGACGGTCGGCAACAACACCATGCCGCCGGGCGCGTGGCCGCGGCTGACGAGCGAGGAGAAGCTCGTCGTCGAGCGCTGGATCGAGAACGGGGTGAAGGCGCCGTGCAAATAAGAACCATCGCGATCTGCGCCGTTCTCGTGTTCGCCGTTTTCGCCGTGTATCTCTCCGTCGCGGTGGGTACGCCGATGTACTCCGCGCGCGAGGGAAGAACCTGTGACAACTGCCATCTCACGCCCACGAACTGGATCGATCCAAAGCTCGCCGACCGGAAGTGCACGCTCTCCTGTCAAGGGTGCCACGTGGACCCCGCCGGCGGGGGGATGAGAACGGTATCGGGCCGTTTCTTCGGACGTTCGACGCTCCCGATGATCGCCTTCAGTCCACGGCCGACGATGGATTGGAACCGGAACCTCATCGGGAGACACGATCGCGCGACCAGCTATACGGAGAAGCTCCCTCTCGGACCCAAGAGCTTCGAGGAGAGCGCGGCGTACGCCGATTCGACGAACGATCCCCTGGCGTGGGGTACGCCTCTCGGCGGCTCCACGAAATACGGGTTCTTGCCGGGGCGTTACGGCGTGCTCAACGCGGACCCCGTTTTCCGCGTGGGGATCGATTTTCGTCTGGCGGCGCTTGCGGCCGGCAGGGCGCTCGTTTTTCCGATGCAGCTCGACGTGCCGATCGCCTTGCACCCCGTCCACCACGCGACGCTTTTTGTCAACACGGGGGTGCGCGGGCGTCTGAGCGGTTATTCTGATACCATCGACGACAGCCACACTCCGTATTTCCGCGAGCTGTTCGTCATGGCGCACGAGTTTCCTTACCAGGCCTACGTCAAGGCGGGACGCTTCGTTCCCGCCTACGGTCTCCGTCTCGACGATCACACGTCGAGCATCCGGCGAGCGTTCGAGCTCGACGGCGCGCTCCCCGAATCCCGCGTGACCGGTGTCGAAATCGGCGCCGCGCCCAACTATCCGGTGTTGAACGTGTCGTGGTTCAAGATGGCCTCGCGCGCGCGAACCCCAGACCCGTGGGACATCTTCGACGTGGACGACGGCTGGGGCGCCGCGGTCAACCTCGGGTACCGCGAGATGGGATGGACCCTTGGGAGTAGCGCGATGATCAAGCGGCGGCCGATCGAAGAGGGAGGCGACGCCACGACGTACGGCGTTTACGGCGCGTTCAACCCCTGGTACTACAAACGCGGCGTCCCTCTGGTCTATCAGATTGAATACGACTACGGGTCGTATCAGAGGGTAAGCGGGATCGAGACGAACCATTCGGCGTTCTACCAGGAGCTCGATTGGCTCGCTTTCAACGGCGTGAATTTCCTCGTCGCCCACGATTGGGTGGACCCGGACACCGAGGTGATCGACGACGCGTCAAACCGGGTCTCGGCCGGCGCGCAGATCACACCGATTCCCGGCGTGACCCTGGACGGCCGTGTTCGCGCGCTCATCCCCGAAGCGGGGGGAGAGGACGCCGACTTTTTCATACAGTTGCATTTCTGGTTGTAGACCGCCCGCACGCATGAAGATCTGTATCGTATCGCCCAACTATCCGCTCTTCTTCCGGCGGGACGAGACGGCGAAGTTCGCAGGCGCCGAAGTCCAGGCCGCTTTTCTCGCCGGGGCGTTTTCGGCGGCGGGTCACGACGTGTCGTTCGTCGTCGCCAACCTCCGTCCGGACGAGAAGCTCCCTTTTCCCGCGGAAAACGCTTACCGATCGTCCGACGGACTCCCCGCGGTCCGGTTCTTTCACCCCCGCCTCACCGGAGTCTGCCGCGCGCTCGGACGCGCCGACGCCGACGTCTACTACCAGAGAAACGCGTCGATGCTCACCGGTGTCACGGCGCTCTTCTGCCGCTCGAAGGGAAGGGTGCTGGTCTACGGGGCGGGGAGCGACACCGACTTTTCCTTTAGAAACGCGCGGATGGACAACTTTCGCGACCGCGTTCTTTTTTACGCGGGGCTCAAGCTTGCCCACGGCGTCGTCGTCCAGAACGATTACCAGAGACGGGCGTACGAAAAGAAACACGGCGGCCCGGTGCGGGTGATCCCCAACGGGATCGATCTCGCCGATTGCGAGGCGAAGGGTTCTCGCGAGCTCGTCGTCTGGATCGGCGGGATCCGGCGGATCAAACAACCCGAGCTTTTTCTCGAGCTGGCCCGCCGCTTGCCGGAGAGACGGTTCGTTCTCGTCGGCGGGGGATCGGGTGTCGAACCGTCGTTCGAAAAAC
>Ga0315288_10004983_pt1 | contig 16914 bp, 13 predicted proteins | sample YL17G11_20_MG_FD_203454 | JGI IMG/M metagenome (GOLD analysis project Ga0315288, IMG submission 203454) | Sediment microbial communities from Yellowstone Lake, YNP, Wyoming, USA - YL17G11_20 | ecosystem: Environmental > Aquatic > Freshwater > Lake > Sediment | place: USA: Wyoming | collected... | reverse complement strand
TGGGTTTTGATATCCTTCATCACCTGCAAGAACTCAGGAAAGACAATAAACACCAAGTCTTGAAGCTGATTATACAGGGCTGTCCTTCGTTCAATACTTCTCTCCCTGGCCAAGGTCAGTCTGCGCAACTCGGCTGCCGCCCCCTCGGGAATTACCACGCTCAGCGCATGGCCGAGACCGATGATATCCGCAATGACCTTGGGATCCTTCCGATCCGTCTTCCCAGGCGAATTGCCCTGCAGCTCTTTCATCCGTTTCGTATGCATGGGATTGACTTGAACCAACTTCACCGGCTTCTGCCTCAAATAATGCACCAGAGGTTCTCCATAAGCTCCTGTAGACTCAAATCCTACGACCACTTCCTCAAGGTGATGAGACGTCTTCATCCAGCAAATACGATCCCACAACTTTCTAAACCCCTCGGCATTATTCGAAAATTCAAAGGGTTTACACTCTTCTCCGGACGGGCATCGACAATAGCCTGTATCCGTCGTTTTTCCAATATCAATGGCAACAATCAGCGTTTTGGCATTGACTATTTTCTGTTTTTTTGTTTCAATCTTATTCACGGGCTATACTCCTTTCCCTGGTTTCATACCAGCTTGCGAATTGGCGAATCCGCAAGAAAGAGTATAGCCTTTTTAATTGGGCTCAACTACTTTCTACAATATAGCAAGCTCTGCGGTGAAAGTAAACAATTTACCTTCTTATCGATAATTTTAGCGAATTAGGAGGATTAAATCAATGAGTTCATGACAAATGGCTCATCCCCACTCTTCCTTATTGAGAGGAGATTCCCATCTTGTCTGTTTTCGCTATGCCCCATGCGCTATGCGCTTTGCGATGTTTAGGGATTAGACGCGGACGGGGAGTTCGATCAGGACGGTTGTCCCTTTCGGTCCGTTGTCTCGAACTCGAATATAGCCGTTGTGATCCGAAATAATCGCATTCACGATCGTGAGTCCAAGACCCGTACCACTCTTCTTGGTTGAAAAATAGGGCTCGAACATCCTCCCTTTGTCCTCGTCAGGAATCCCACAGCCATCGTCGCTGACCTCGAGACGAACGACCTGTTTCTGGGAATCGTAGTCCGTCCGGACGAGAACTTCTCCTTCCTTGTCAATCGCTGCCAGGCTATTCTTGATGAGGTTGATCATCACGCGCTTCATCTGATCGCGGTCGATGTTCAAGATGGGAAGGTCGTGAGGCACGAATTGGAAGTGAACGTTCTTATGAGCCTCCTGAAAGAGGACCAAGGTCTCTTGAATGACTTCATTGAGATGATTGGGTGTGGGATCCGATGCTGGCATACGCGCAAAGTTCGAAAATTCGTTCACCATCTTTTTCAGTTCTTCGACTTGTTTGACAATCGTGCGAGTGCATTCGTCAAAGACTGTCCCGTCATCCTTAAGGGTTTCCAGGTACCGCTTTCTCAGTCTCTGGGCCGAGAGTTGGATGGGAGTTAAGGGATTCTTGATCTCATGAGCGATTCGTCGGGCCACTTCTCTCCAAGCCGCCATTCTCTGTGCCCTGATCAACTGCGTCAGCTCGTCAAAAACGGCCACGACACCCAGGGACTTCCCCTCTTCGTCTTTCAAAGGGGTCATGTTGATCAAAAGAGACAGGATCTTCCCTTTCAGATTCACTGTGATCTGTTTCCGGATCGCATCTTTCCGAGAGGATCGGAGTTCCCTCAGCAGTTCTTCCATTCGCTCCACAACCTCAGGGGCCAAGACATCAGAAAACTTCTTTTCGAGAACCTCTTCCCCTTTGACCTCCAACATCTGCTCCGCAGAGGTATTGATGGTGGTAATCATTCCCTTCTCGTCAATCGAGATGACACCCGCAGCCACACTCTTCAGGACGATTTCCATGTATTTCTTCCGCTGCTCGAGTTCCATCCGGTTGGTCTGAAGATCTCCCGTCATCTGGTTGAAGGACTGAACCAGCATGCCGATCTCATCCGCAGCCTTCATCTGAATCCGGAAGTTGAGGTCTCCGCCGGCGATCCGGTGGGTGGCCTCGGCCAGCTCTTTGATCGGGACGGTAATGTCCTTGGCCAGATGGAACCCGAACCACGTGGCAGAAAAGAGGATGAGCAACGTCACCATGAGGAGAGCCAGTTTGTAGCTGGACTTGATCGGCTGTTTCAGAATCTTCAGTTGTTTGTACTCCACAAAGGCCTGGGAAATTTGATTCATCCGAGCGGTGAGGCTCTTCGGAATGAAGTGAGAGGCAATGACGACTCCTATCACCTGCCCCTTCTCGGGTTGATCGAAAATCGGGGCGATCCCCGCCACCCATTCACCCTCTCCAAGCGGGAGAGCCTTTGAGGCTTCTTTCCCTGAGAACCCTGCTTCCAGAAGTTCTTTGGGTGGCGTGAAAGAGAAACCCTTCAACGTGGGATCTTCCACCCGTATCCCAACGCTTTCGCCTTTGAGGATGACCCCCAGCGCGCTCAAACGGTATTCCTTCCGTTTGGCTTCAAGCTGATCTCTCTGGAGAACCCACCCTCCCTCTCTCTTCAGAGGCCTCTGCTTAGAGAAATCCTGGCCGATTTGTTGAGCCGAGGACACCATGCCGTTGGCAAGATCTCGGTAGTAGGTTTGGGCCACTTCCAATGACCCTTGGAGAGAGTTTTCCACGGGAACACGAAACCATTGCTCAATACTGCTGGTGATGAAACCTACCGCGACGAAAAAGAGGAGGACCGTAGGAACGAGGGAAAGGCTGACAAAGGCAACCACCAGTTTGGTTCGCAGCTTGGCCCCGAGAACCTTCCGTTTCCGTTCGAAGATCAGTTTCACCAGGTTGCGGATGACGAGAAAGATCAGGAGCAGAATGAGAATGATGTTGATGTTGATCAAACTAAAGATGACGATGTTGTTGGCGATGGGAATGGCGCCCTGAACCTGGGGGATCTTCATTTCGATCGTCGTAAAAATGACGATCAGGATCGAAATGATCCCAATGATCAAGAGCTCCTTGCGCCGCCTTCTCGCCTCTGGGGAGAGGTCTTTGGGTTGACTCATTGTCAAACGCATCCCATCTCAGAGTTGAATGATGAAGGCCAGACTTATTAAAACACTTGCATTTACCACAGAGACACAGAGGTCACGGAGAGAGAACTTTTTTGTCTGTTGGGGAGGTGCCAACAGACAAAAAGCTTCTGTATCGAACAAATTTCCCGGAAGTTCATGGAGAATCGGTACCTCCCGCCTGCGCGGCAGAAGCCGCTACGACGCGGCGAAGGCCCGATTCTCCATGAGAGCATTTCTCTCAGTGTGCTCCGTGTCTCGAATGAGCCCCTGTCTTCTTGGGCGAATGGGTGGTGAAAACGGTTTTCAATGTAAACTATTTCCTGCTCTTGGATATCTTTAAAAAAAGGGAAACGAAGGGGACCATAAGCCGAGTTCTGTATCCCAACGTCGTTGGGACGATGGTCATTTATCTAGGGCCCTGATTGCTCAGGGTCTCAAGCGACCTCACCCGCCCCGCCTTTCCCCGTGGCCGAGGGACGTAGCCAAGGGCTACGGGAAAATGTGAATGGGCTGTTCTCACCCCCGCGTATTGCGAGGGAGCAGGGCCTATTTGGTCTTGCTCCGGGTGGGGTTTACCAAGCTACCCTGATCACTCAGGATACTGGTGGGCTCTTACCCCGCCTTTTCACCCTTACCCACCGAGGCTCACGCCTCGGAGGCGGTATGTTTTCTGTGGCACTTTCCGTATCTCGTCCCTTTGGAGGGACGAAACCGTCCGAATTACGGACCACCCTGCCCTCCGGAGCTCGGACTTTCCTCCCCTCATGACTCATGAGGAGCGACCCTCTCTTCCCCTTCGTTTCCCCCCTTTCTCTGCCATCCCAGAACTGCCGGTCTGAATCGCGTGATTGGCCAAACGGTCCGCCTCTCGGTTGAGCTCTCTCGGAATCGACTCAATGGCGAAAGACGAAAATCCTTTCAGGTTCTGGATCACGGTCTTGTAGAGCGCCCTCAACTTCATGTCCTTCACGCGATAGATCCCTTTGACCTGCCTTGCGATTAACTCTGAATCGGTAAAGACGCGAACGGCATGACTTCCCAAACGTTTCGCTTCCTCCAACCCAAGCAGGAGAGCCCAGTATTCGGCTTCGTTATTGGTCTTGTGCCCAAGGTATCGGCTCGCTTCTCCCACTTCGGTCCCGTTCTCGTCTGTAATCCAGACACCCGCCCCTGCTTCTCCAGGGTTTCCCCGACTGGCCCCATCGATGTAAACGTCCAGAACAAGCTCCTTCATGTCTACTTTCCATTCCCATCCCAATACAGAATGCGATTGCAGTGGGGACACTGAATGAGAGTATTGTTCTTCTGAACCTCATTGAACATCTGCGGGGGAATGTTCAAGAAGCATCCCTGACAGGTCTCATGGCTTACCCTGACGACACTCACCTCCTGTCTCTTCTCTTTGAGTGTGTTGTAGAGTCGATAGAGTCTGGATTCCAGCTGCTTGGTCAGCGTTTCTCTTCTCTCCTTCTGCTTGTTCCAACTCGCGTCGTCATGGATCATCTTCTCTTGAATCGCCTTCTTCTCTCCCTCTATCTTTTCCAGAAGGACGGCGACTTCTTTTTCTTTCTTGGAAAGGCCCTTTTTCACCTCATCGATTTCATCCATCAGGCGGAGGATCTCCTCTTCTTCGCGGCTATTCGAATCCTTGATCATCTCGATCTCGTGCAAGAAGGCCTGGTATTCTTTGTTGGTCTTGATCTCCAACATCCTCCCTTCGCTCCGCTTGATCTTCTCCTGTTCTGTGCTGAGAAGTCCCTCCTTCTTCCGTCTCTCTTTCTCCAAGAGATCGATCTTTTCTCTCTCCTTCTGCACCCGGTCCTTCTCTATCTTGTGCTTCTCATCCAGGCGCTTCAACTCCTTCGGATAGCGATCTCGTCCATCTTGAATGGTCTTCAAGGCCAAATCAATCTGTTGAAGCTCCCAGAGTAAGTCCAGTTGCTCTTTCAATGTCTTCTCCCTTCTCTCGAGCAAAAACTAAAAGAGTGCACTCAACGGGTGCACTCTTTTTAATCCAACCCCTCAATGTTAATTCCTTCTGTTTTTCTCGGCCTCATCACTGGTGGGCCCACCTGGGTTCGAACCAGGGACCTACCGGTTATGAGCCGGTGGCTCTTCCAGCTGAGCTATGGGCCCCCTCCATCTCTTATTATAGTTTATCTATCAGAGGTGTCAATGCCTCTCGGCTATCCGAGAGTTTCAAGTTCGGAGTTCGGAGTTTCGAGCCTCCCTCTTCGATCTCCAAACCAATACAAACGCCTTGTCTCTCGCCCGCTACGCTCTGTACACCATGCGCTGCAGGGCTACGCTCGAGCCCGCTGAGACCGCTGAGAAGATATCTCATGTCAGCTTGAGTCGAATCGTCCTCCCAACGATTCGACTCAAACACTCCAACCCTCCGTGATCTCTGTGCACTCTGTGAGAGACGCCGTGGCATTTGACTGGGGCGATACGCGCTGCGATCTCCAAACTCACTCGCTCAAATGCTGAACTCACCCGAGAAGCTAAGCCTCCAGAAAACTCTTGAGCTTTCTTGACCGACTGGGATGTCGCAATTTCCTGAGCGCTTTTGCCTCGATCTGTCGGATCCTCTCTCGAGTCACGTCAAAGTCCTGCCCCACCTCTTCTAGGGTGTGGTCATACTTCTCGCCGATGCCGAAGCGCATCCTGAGCACCTTCTCCTCTCTGGGCGTAAGACTCTCAAGGACCTTTCGCGTGGTCTCCGAAAGGTTCATGCTGATCACGGCCTCCTGGGGCGAAACCACGCCTTTATCCTCGATGAAATCTCCAAGGTGGCTGTCCTCTTCTTCACCGATAGGGGTCTCAAGAGAGATCGGTTCCTTGGCGATCTTCAAGACCTTTCTCACCTTGTCGAGAGGCATCTCCATCCGGTCGGCAATCTCCTCAGGCGTAGGCTCCCGCCCAATGTCTTGAACGAGGGTTCTTGACGTTCGAACGAGCTTATTGATGGTCTCGATCATATGCACTGGAATGCGGATGGTTCGGGCCTGGTCGGCGATGGCCCGAGTAATGGCCTGTCGAATCCACCACGTGGCATAAGTGCTGAACTTGTACCCCCGTTGATACTCAAACTTGTCCACGGCCTTCATCAGGCCGATGTTTCCCTCTTGAATCAGATCGAGGAATTGGAGCCCCCGATTCGTATACTTCTTGGCGATCGACACGACCAACCTCAAGTTCGCCTTCACCAACTCCGCTTTTGCCTCCCTCGCCCTTGCCTCTCCCCCATCGATCCCCTTCACCGCTCCCTTGAGTCGGTCCGCGGAGAGGCAACACTCTGCCTCCACCCGATTGATCTTCCTTTGGGCTATTTTCGCAGCACGATCGATTTCTTGAAGATCGGTTTTTCTGAAGCCCCGGCTCTGGAGGAGTTTCTTCTCGCTCAAACTTCGAGCTCTGATCTTTTTCAAGAGAACTCGGGCTTCCTTCACCGAAATCTTCCATTTTTCTTCAATCCGCCTCATCTCGGTCTCGGCTTTCTCCATTCGAATCAGCATCTGTTTCATCTTCTGGAGGATCCTATCAATCTGGCTCTCTTTGAGCTTCATCTCCTGAAGACAGTCGAGAATCTCCTTCTGCTTCTTCCTAACCTGCTCCTGAATTCTGCTCCTCGACGTCCCCTTATTCTTTAGGGCCCTTCGAATCGCTTCCTCGTGTCTTCGAATCTTTTCGATAAAGTCAAGAAGCTTCTTTTTATGGGCCTGTTCCTCTTCGGAACTGGCCTCCTCCTCGATCTCATCGGTCACATCCCGGATGTCGACTCTTCCTCCCTTAATGGCCTGTCCGAGATGGATCACCTCCTTGACGGCCATGGGCCAGTTCAATACGATACTCAGAATTTCTCTCTGGCCGCTCTCAATCCTTTTCGCAATCTCTACCTCCCCATCCCGCGTCAAAAGGGAGACCGATCCCATTTCGCGAAGATACATGCGAACCGGGTCCGACGCCCTTCCGAGCGAACCCACGTCTAATTCCTCGCCCTCTTCTTCCTTGTCGAGGACCCTCTCCCCCTCCGACTTTAGCCCTGGGTGGTCCTCCACGACGTCAATATCCATCTCATCGAACATCATGAGGACATCGTCGATCTGATCGGAGGAAACAATATCATTGGTGGGAATATCATTCACCTCATCAAAGGGCAAGTATCCCTTGTCTCCATCGATGGAGATGAGCTGTTCAATCTCTTTCAATTTTCCCCCTTTTCCCATCGACCTCTCCCCTCACGGGCAAGTCAGCTAGATGCCCCGCCTTGTTCCGCCTTAGCGGGGCAGGCGGTAATGGACTCCAGCACTGGAGTCAAAGCCGACCGTCTAATCCTATTTGCATTACCCGGAAGCCCCGTCCTGTGGGCGGGGAGCTTCACCCCTTGCTACACATCTTTTTCCTTTCGGAGACCGCTCTCCCTTCTCGCGAGCTCTTGACGCTCCAGCAAGAGGGCGTCGAGTTCTTTCTTTCCCTGTCGCTTCTCGGCGTCCTTGATTCTCCGAAGCAGCTCCCCTCGAATGTTTTTGGCCCTCCTTTCACGGATTTTTTGGATACAATCCTCCAGTACTTTCTCATGGGTCCCCTCTTCCAAGCCGCTCTCTTGAATGGCAAAGGCCGAGAGTTGTCTTCTCACGTCTTCTTCAAAATGGTCCAATCCCTCAGCCAGCGTCTGTCCTTCCCCTTTTTCGTGGAGCCCAATCAATCCTTCGGCCATCTGTTTCAGGACGGGACTTTCAAACTCTTCCAAAACCCCCGCCTCAGAGACCTTGGGGATGATCTCAGGACGATGAACCATGAGACGAACGATCATCTCCTCTGAGCGCGGCCAAGAGCCGCGAGTCTCTTCTCTCTCTCGCCGTTCTTCACGTGGAGAGGTTCCCTTCGAGGGAGCTCGCAGCATGTCGTGCAAGACAGACTCCTGAAGACCGACCCTTTCAGCCAAGGCCTTGATATAGACATTCCTTCGGACGCCCTCTGGAATTCTCCGAAGGAGGGTGACTCCTTCTTCCGCGACCTTCACTCGACCCTCGATGGATCGGACATCGTGGGTCTTCATGAGGTGGTCGAAAAAGAAATCAAACAGGGGGACCGCTTCGGCCACCTTTCCCTTAAAGTCTTCGAGATGGCCTTTCCGGAGGTAGGTATCGGGATCTTCTCCCTGAGGGAGGAGGATGGTCTTTGCCCAAATGTCCTCTTCCAGAAAGAGGGGGAGAGAACGAAGAGCCGCCTGAATCCCAGCTTGATCCGCATCAAACAAAGTCACCATCGTGTTGGCATATCTCTTGAGAATCCGGATGTGCTGGGGAGTCAATGCCGTCCCGGAGGTGGCGACGCTGTTCCTAAAACCGAATTGATGAAGAGTCAAAAGATCAAAATACCCTTCAACGAGGAGGACACTCTCTTTTTCCGAGATAGACTGCCTGGCTTCATGAAGACCATATAGAACTTCTCCTTTGTGGTAGATGATCGACTCTGGAGAGTTAAGATATTTGGGCTGTCCTTCCCTCAGGATCCTTCCGCCAAATCCGACCGTTCGTCGATGGACGTCGCAGATGGGAAACATGATCCTTCCTCTGAAAACGTCATACCACCCTTCTCGTTTCCTGGGAAGGATCAAACCCAGTTCTCGCGCCAGCTCCAGATCCACCTTCTTTTCCTGGAGGTGTTGAACCAGGCCATTCCACATGTCGAGCGAATAACCCAACTGGTATTCGACCAGAAGGTCTTTAGTCAATCCCCTTTGGGCCAGATACGTTCTCGCCTGTTCCCCTTCTCTTCTTCGCATCAGGAGATCATGAAAGTATTCTAAGGCGATCTGGTTGATGGGGTACAGGATTTCTCGTCTTGCCGTTTCTTTCTTTTGTAACGGAGAGAGTTCGCGGGGCTTGATGCTGACGCCATACCGCTTTGCCAGTTCCTCCAGGGCTTGGGGAAATGAGAAGTGACCGACCTTCATCAAGAAGGTGAAGACGTCCCCTCCTTCTCCACAGCCAAAGCAGTGAAAGATCTGTTTCTCTTCATTGACCATGAAGGAGGGGGTCTTCTCCGTGTGAAAAGGACAAAGTCCCTTGTGGTTCTTCCCTGTCTTCTTGAGATTGACGTAGTCTGAAACAACTTCGAGTATGCTGGACCGCCCCCGGACTTCGGACACAGCATCATCTGAGAAAAATCCAGTGGCCAAGGGTCCCACCTCTTTAGGAAAAGACTAGTTACTCCAAGGGGCCAAAAGGGGGCAATGGGAAAAAACTCAATACTGTTTAAGATGTTTTTCTCAATTTGGCAAGATCGGATGACTCAAGTTAAGGGTCGTCAGAGCCGAAGCGCTTAAGAGATTGAAAACATTACGATTCTTGTTGTTCTCGGGCAAGTCGTCTGGATTCCCCGCCCGGCCTGCGCCACCCTGCGGCAGGTAGAGTAGGAGCGGGACGGAGTTCACCCGTTCGACCGTTCGAAGCCCCGCCTTTCAAGGCGGGCTATAGAAACACGGCTCAGGGTGAACCTCGAGCAAGCCCTCCGGTCATGAAACCGGAGACAGTCGAGAGGTTCACTTCAATTCGACGATGGTGACTCCCCCGCCACCCTTCATCGGATCGCCTGGGCCAAAGCTCTTAACCCCTCTGTGGCCCTTTAGGTATTCTCCTATGCCATGTCGAAGTCGTCCCGACCCAATCCCATGGACAATACAAATCTTTTCCAGTCCGTGGAGGAGGGCCCTATCGATGAATTTGTCCACGACGGGAATTGCATCGTCCACGGTCAAGCCAATGATTTTCACTTCAGAGGGGGTCTCCTGGAAATCCTTTTTGGAGGAAACGGAGCGCCCTGAACTCATTTCTTTCCCCTCTTCATCCTCCGGGATCTTCACGACGTGGGAAAAGGGAACTTTCACGATTCCTTTGTCAGTAGAAACTTCCACCCTTCCGAGGGGTGCTTCCACTTTCATCAAGACGCCTTCACTCCGAAGCGGTTCAATCCTGACCCGATCTCCCACCTTCAAACACTCAGGGGCCTTGAGGCCTTCTTTTCTATTTCTGGAAACAGGAAAGAACCTCTCTTTGACCTGTTGGATTTCTTTCCGGTGAAGCGTGGCTAGGCGAAGGCTTTTTCGTTCCTCCCTCTGCTGGCGAAGCCACTCCTTCAACTCCTCTTCGACTCTCTGGGCGGCCTTTCTCGCCTTTTCTTCGGCTCGCGCAAAGATCTCTTGTCGCTTGTTCTTGATGCTTTCCAAAAGGTCTTTCAACTTCTGGCGTTCACGATGAACTTCTGCTTCTGTTTCCAACAACCCCTCTCGTTCCTTACGGGCCTGGGCCTTCAGCTTCTCCAACGACTCGAGGGCTCGAGCGACTTCCTGCCCGCTTCCGTCGTGATAGTGCTTTGCCCTCTCAAGAACCTTGGCTGAGATACCGAGTTTTTCGGCGATCAAGAACGCATTGCTCAATCCAGACGATCCGTAAGCAAGGTGATACTTGGGTTCAAGGGTCTTCTCATCGAACTCCACCGCCACATTCTGAACATCAGGGTGAAGATACCCGTAGGTCTTCAGTCCATCGAAGTGAGTGGTCACAGCGATGGTAGCCCCCGTCTCACGGAGCTGATCCAGGAAGCCCATGGCGAGGGCACATCCCTCGGAGGCGTGCGTTCCCACCCCAAGTTCATCGAGAAGAACAAGCGATCGAGGGCCAACCTCCCGAGCGATCTGATTCAAATGGAGAAGGTGACTGGAAAACGTACTCAGGTTCTCCTCGATATTCTGCTCATCTCCAATTAAGGCAAACACCTTAGGAAAAATGGATATCCGGCTTCCCTCCGCCACAGGGATCGGAAGGCCGCATTGCACCATCGACGTCAAGAGCCCGAGGGTCTTCAGCGCCACCGTCTTGCCTCCTGCGTTTGCGCCGCTGATGATGAGAACCTTGATCCCGTCGCCCAATCGTAGATCGATGGGAACGACTTGGTCTTCCTTTTGTAAGAGCAAGAGGGGATGACGAGCCTGCATCATCTCCATCCGCCCCTCCTCGTTGAGCACAGGGGCAATTGCGTTGAGTCGGATGGAGAGCCTGGCCACGGCGTAAAGGAGATCGACATCTCCCAGAATCTCACAATCGCTCCGCAGTCCCTGAACTTCCTCCCTGACTCGTTTTGAAAGGTCGGAGAGGATCCGATACTCCTCTTCCTTCTCTTCTCCTGCGAGGATGTTGATCTCGTTGTTCATGGTGACCACTTGGAGGGGTTCGATGAAAAGGGTCATATGGGTGTGAGACTGGTCGTGGACGATTCCTGGAAGCCGGCTTTGATGTTCCGACTTGATGGGAAGGACATATCTCCCGTTTCTCAGGGTAATGAACTGCTCCTGATAGATGGGTTCCAGTGTGGGCTGATGGAGAAGGTGTTCGAGCATCCCCTTCGCCTTTTCCCGCAGGACGCGCATGCGATCTCTGATGTCGAACAACGCTGGACTCGCGTGATCCATGATCTCGCCCTTGGGGCTCACGACGCGAAGGATCTCTTTTTCCAAAGACCTCAGAGAAGAAAGCGCTGACACCTTCTCCTGGAGCAGAGGAACTTCCCCTTCGGGCAATTTCTGGAAGAATCGTTTGAGTCCACTGGATACCGTGATGTGGTGGTGAATATCCAGGAGTTCCTGAACGGTGAGGACCGACTCCTCGATCTCCACCTTCTTCAGAATTCCCTCGATGTCTTTAATCCCTTGGATCGGAAGGTCTTCGACGGTTTCCAGAATCTTCTTCAGTTCAAGAACTTCGGTAAGTCGTGTTCGAATGAGGGGAAGATCTTGAGAGGGGGTGAGGGCCTCGCAGCGCTTTTGGCCCAGGGAGGACGTCGCGTAGGCCTTCAGCAGATCAAGAAGAGCGTAGAAGTCTAATGCCTTGAGAGAGTGATCATCCATAAGAGGAATGGAGGTGAATCCACGAGACGGATCGGCCGAACGAAGGAGGAAGCTACGGGGAAAGCCTCTCTTTGACCAGTTGATTGATCACTTTGCCATCTGCTTTCCCCGTCAACTTAGGCATGACCGATTTCATGACCTTTCCCAAGTCCTTCAGCGATGAAGCTTGGGTTTCCTGAATACTCTCATCGATGACCTTGAGTATTTCTTCGGTGCTGAGGGCTTGGGGCAAGTAGGACTTCAGGATGTCACCCTCTTGGGATTCCTTATCGACCAAATCCATCCTTCCGCCCAGGCGGAATTGTTCGATCGATTCTTCATTCCTCCTCAGCATCCCCTGTATCACTCTTTGTATCTCCTCGTCGTCGAGCTTCTTTCGTAGCTCAATCTCCTTATTCTTCACCGCGGTCCGAATCATCCGAATGGTAGAAAGACGCACCTTATCACTCGACCGCATGGCCTGCTTCATCTCATCGACCAGTCTCTCTTCCAAGCCCATGAATCAACCTCTCTCGACCGTCTTGCGCATCCGCTTCATTGCTCTTTTCTTAGCGGCCAGCGCTTTTCTTTTTCGCTTTAAACTCGGCTTTTCAAAATGTTCTCTTTTGCGGACCTCTGACAGGATTCCTGTCTTTTCGCACTGTTTCTTGAATCTCTTAAGGGCATTCTCAAAAGACTCGTTCTCCCTTATTCTAATGCCTGGCATCCATTTTTCCCCTCCTTTCATGTGACGATTTTAGAAAAATTATTATAAGGCCCCAAAAAACAAAAGTCAAACATAAGTCCTTTAAATGAAAAGAGTATTGGGCCCACACGTTTCCTCCGCCTTGCTTGATCGGGAATGGCACACTCTCCCTCGTCGAGAGGATTTCCTTTCATTGACAGGGTCAAAGGAAAAAAGTTAGGCTCACCCTATCCTGTTCACCCCGTCAGGACGCCAGCATCGGAGGTCACCCGTGAAACGCACAGGGATTGTCAGACATAAGCGCTACATGGAGCATGTGATGGACCCAGGTCATCCTGAAAGTCCGGAACGATTGAAGGCCATTTATCAGATGCTCGATGAAGAAGACTTCAAGAACCCATGGATCATGATCAAGCCCCGCAACGCAACGAGAGAAGAGGTGGAGAGGATTCATGCTCCAGCGTACATCGATTTGGTCGCCTCCACCTCGGGCAAACCCCATTTCCGTCTTGACATGGATACTTCCACCAGTGCCCAATCCTACGAGGCGGCTCTTCTGGCTGCTGGAGGATTGCTTGAGTTGATGAAGGCAACTCTGCAGGGCCATCTCGACAATGGATTTGCCCTGGTGAGACCTCCAGGCCATCATGCCGAGGCAAACAAGGCCATGGGATTCTGCGTATTCAACAACGTAGCCATTGCAGCCAAGAGCGCGCTCAAAGATTTCGGACTTCAACGGATCCTGATCGTGGATTGGGATGTGCATCACGGCAACGGCACGCAGAACTCTTTCTACGAGGACCCTCACGTCCTCTACGTTTCCACCCATCGGTATGGGTTCTTCTATCCGGGGACCGGCGCAGCGACAGAGGTGGGAAGAGGCCGAGGAGAGGGATTCACGGTGAATATCCCTCTTCCGACAGGATGCACAGACTCTGTTTTCGGAATCTTTTTTGACTCCATTCTCAAGCCGATTGCTCTGGAGTTCAAACCCGAACTGGTGCTCGTCTCAGCAGGATTCGATACACATCACGAGGACCCCCTGGGAGGGATGGAGGTCACTCCGGAGGGATATGCGAGGATGACCCAGATCTTGATGGAGATCGCAGACACGACCGCTCAAGGAAAACTCGTGTTGACCCTAGAGGGAGGTTATAGCATTTCCGGCCAGCGCGATTCGGTTAAGGCCGTGCTTCGGGAACTTCTTCAGGAGTCGCCCCTGAAAAAACAAGACCTCTTAGAAAAAGAGAAGGCAGACACTCCTCGAGTCGAACGGGCCATTCTTCAGATCAAGGACATCCAGAAAAGGTACTGGAAGACCCTTTAACCCTTGGCCAGGTTCACCATCTCCTTGAGCTCCTTACCCACCTTGAAGAAGGGGAGCTTCTTGGGAGGAACCTCAACGACCTCTCCCGTTTTCGGGTTTCGGCCCTTGTATCCACCGTAGGTTCTCACGACGAAACTTCCGAATCCTCGGATCTCAATCCGTTCGCCTTTTTCCAGGCTTTCCTTCATCCCGTCGAAGAGCGTGTCTACGATGACCTTTGCCACTTTCTGCGTCACGCTGGCTCTTTCTGAGACTTTCATGATGAGTTCGGCTTTGTTCATAGACCCTCCCTCTTTTTAGAGAAAATGGTTTCGGATGTACTCCACGGCGTTTCTGAAAAAGGCCACTCCCATCCCTTCTTCCGGCAACTCCTCCCGCGTCCAGCGGGGATGATTGGAACGAACCGCCTTCTTCTCTGCGATCATACGCACCCGCCACTCACAACCACGAAAGCTGTACTGTTTTGTTCATCTCAGCTTGTTTCCAAGGCCGTGCCTCGGATTTGGGATTTTTCCCCACCCTCGACATTCGTCAGACCCTTAGGACTCCGAACGGAGTTGATCCGCCCATTGCCGGAACGTCTTTTCAAAAACCAGTCGGTTCTTGCTTGCCGTACCCGCCAGAACAATTTCTCCCGGCGTCTTACCTTCCCCTTTGGGGACCCTCACCCAGACTCGCTGATGGGAAAAGAAGAAGGACACGATCAGGCCGAAGATCAATAACGCGCTTCCGAGCCAGACGATCCACACCCCCGGGTCCTTTGTTACCTGCAATCCTGTGTACTCCCGAGTTGCCAGGCCTTCAAAGCTCATGGTAAAATCTTCACCTTTTTGCTGATCACGACCGGATGGGCCCCTGAACAACCAAAGACCTTTGGGTTGCTGATTGGGCCTGAAGACGGCCACCTGGACCCCTTCTCCAAAGGCATGAACCTGAGGCGTATACTTTAAGACCCGGATCGTGGCATTCGAATTGGGGATCGGAACCGTGTCGCCTTCAAAGGCCCTCAGGACCGCCTTCTCCTGATTTGATTTCCACTCCACACCGATCGCGATCTCCTGAAGGGCTCCATAGCTCGATTGGTAAAACGCCCATCCCCGATAGTGGAGAGGATGGTTCACTCGAACCGTCTTTTTCAAAACCTCTTTCCCGTCTTCGGAGACAGTGAGAAGGCTGGCGTACTCTTTCACGTGCCTCTCTTGCCCCGGAACGTCATAGTAGGTCATGGTGAAATCGTCGCATCGCACCAAGAATCCAATCGGCTTGGGAATCTCCGCGCCCTTTCCTCTGAGAAAGATACGATCCACACTCTCCCCTTCCAAGATGTTCACAAACCCGTGGAACCCATAGCGTGAACCGACGAGCCCTCCGACCAAGATGATGAGAATACTCAGATGGGTGAGATACACTCCGAGTCTAGAGAATTTTCCTCTTTCAGAAAAAAGGGTGACCGCTGATTCAGTCTCCACCCGCTTCCATGTTCGGAGACCCCTCGAGAGCGGGGACCGAATACTCTCTTCTGTCAGATCCTTCTTTGACACTGTTGCCTTCACGGGCAAGTCGGCTGCATGCCCCGCCTTGTAGGCGGGGAGGGAAGCCGACCCTGTAATCATATCCACATTTCCCGGAAGCCCCGCCCCGTGGGCGGGAAGCTTCACTTTTTCCACAAAGGGAAGGGGCTTGAGCAAGGAATCGCTCAACCCCTCGGGACCCACGCCCCGAAGCATCTGGTTCCAGACCCCTGGGAAGCGTTCGGCCGAACATGCAATCAGGTTTATGACCAATAATAGAAGGATGGCGCTGAACCACCACGAATGATACATGTCAAAAAGACCGAAGAAATCGAGAACCTCGTAGAGGCTGGCACCATAACGCTGGATGTATTCGTCGGACGTCGCATTCTGCGTGATCAACGTTCCAATGATGGAAAGGATCGCAAGAAGAATGAGAAGAAAGATCGTCAGCTTGAGAGATCGAAAAAAATCGTAGAGAATGCCAACGAACCCCTTCTCTTTAGCTTTCGCATTGTCCCTGGATTCGTTCATCGTTCTTGTATTGGGAGTTTCCTGTCTCGAACTGTCCCGCGTAATAGTTCATTCCTGACCCCATGGTCGGCGGTTTGCGGGGTCTTGTTCTGGGACGAAAGTACCTGAAATATTTAACATAACGGCTCATTTGCTGTCAAGAAAAAAAGGGGTAACTCTTCCATCGGAGTTACCCCTTCGGGTGTCTGCAATCAGGATTGACCGAGATTACTTCTTTTTCACTTTGGTGTTATGACACTGAGTACAGGTGACAGGACCAGCAGCTTTGTTCGCTTTCTTTGCCTCGTCATGGCACCCTTTGCAGTCCTTGTGATAGGCATCCTTGTATGCCAGATTCTTTCCCTCCGCTTTGTCCTTATGGCAGTCCTTGCACAGCTGCCCGCTGGTTTCGCCTTTCTTCCACGTATGGTGGCATTTGACGCAATCGATCTTCAACGTCTCCGCATGTTTCTTGTGGGTAAACTTTATCTGCCCATAAGAGTTGTCATAAACGACCTCATCCTTTGCAAAGACGCCCGTAACCATCAGAACGGAGAGTAGGAAGCCTACCCCAATTCCAAGGCTTATAAATTTTCTCATTCCTGTCTCACCCCCTTTCCGCATCGAATTGTAAAAAACCCGCCCCTCCTGCTTGCTCTGGAGGCATCTTAGGAGTTCACACCCCACTTACTTAAAACAAAGGCTCCTTGAACACAAGCAGTGAAGCTCCACGCCCTAAAGGGCGTGGCTTCCCGGTAAGGTACTTTCCTTTTATATTGTGCCCCTTGACCCCGCCCTCAAGGGCGGGGCTTACGGGGCACTTGCCGGCCAAATTTCTTAGAGAATTATCCCGATTCCGCAATATCGACCTATTAGACGTAGAAATTTAACAAATATTCATTTTTTGTCAAGAAAAAAAGAGTATG
>Ga0315288_10004981_pt1 | contig 16915 bp, 9 predicted proteins | sample YL17G11_20_MG_FD_203454 | JGI IMG/M metagenome (GOLD analysis project Ga0315288, IMG submission 203454) | Sediment microbial communities from Yellowstone Lake, YNP, Wyoming, USA - YL17G11_20 | ecosystem: Environmental > Aquatic > Freshwater > Lake > Sediment | place: USA: Wyoming | collected... | reverse complement strand
GGCGGAAGTCACCGCGGAACTGGACTGGACGCGCCAGCTCTATCAGGCGTTCACTCCCTCGCGCCGCGTGCCCATCACGGCCATCCCCTACTACGCCTGGGACAACCGCCAGGCTGGCGCGATGAAAGTCTGGCTGCCCATCGCGCCGTCAGTGCCGCTCGCGGGAGGCCTGGAAGCCAGCGCGAAGGTGACTCTGTCCTTCGTAAGCGGCAACTGCCAGCCCCACGGCATCAACGACGGCGTCGAACCGAAGAGTTCGCGCGACCAACCTCCCGCCGTCTGTCACTGGTGGCCGCACAAAGGCAGTGACGAGTGGGTGCAGTACACCTGGCCGAAGCCCGTCACGGTCAGCGGCACCCGGGTGTATTGGTTCGACGACACCGGCCGGGGCGAATGCCGTCTGCCGGCCTCGTGGCAGTTGCAGTTTCTCAACGGCACCGATTGGGAGCCGGTCAAGGCGAAAGGCGATTTCCCGGTTGCCGCCGACAAGTGGTGTGAGGTTTCGTTCGAGCCGGTGGCCACCACCGCCCTTCGTCTCCGCGTGAAGATGCAAAAGGACTGGGCCGCCGGAGTCCACGAATGGAAGGTCCTGGAGGTCGAAGACGAGTGAGACCGCCCTGCTGACCATGCGATCCCCCTTCCGCTTCGCCTTATCCCTCGGCTTCCTCGCCGTCTGGTCCGCCTCCGGCCTGCTTCAGGCCGCCGCGCCGGCCGCCAACCTAGCCCTCGTGGCCACGTCCTCGACGTCGTTCGTCTCCGGCCACGAAACGATCACCGCGCTCAACGACGGGTCGAGTCCGGCGCACTCGGACGACAAGCGCGCTGGCGCCTACGGCAACTGGCCGCGCACCGGCACCCAATGGGTCCAGTACGATTGGAGCCAGCCAATCAAAACCGGCCGGATCGAGGTGTATTGGTTCGATGATCAACGCGGCGTCCGCCTGCCGAAGGCCTCCCGGCTCAAGTACTGGGACGGTTCGGCCTTTGTCCCAGTCCCGAACGTGGGGGGACTCGGATTGGAGGCAAACCGGTTCAACGTCGCCACCTTTCCGGAGCTGACCACCACGAAACTGCGTCTCGAGTTCGACGGCAACGAGACGTTCTCCACGGGCATCCTCGAATGGCGCGTGCTGGACTCCAGTGGCTCGCCCAACTTCGCGCCTGCCGTCGAGGCGGGCGTGGACCGCTCGGTGGTGCTGCCCGGCCAGACCTTCCTGGAAGGCTGCGTGAGGGACGACGGCAAACCGCAAGCCGTCCCCACGGTCTGGTGGAGCAAGGAGTCCGGGCCCGGCACGGTGACATTTGCCGACACGAAGGCCCTCACCACGACGGCGCGTTTCTCCAAGGTCGGCGCCTACGTTCTCAAGTTGACGGCCAACGACGGACAACTGAGTTCTTCCGGGAGCCTTCACGTCCGCGTCGAGTCGGCACCGCCGAAGACGCATCTGCAGGCGGTTCCCACCACGGCCTACACGATCACCAGCCCGTTCTGGCAGCCCCGGGCAAAGGCGCTCATCGTGAACTGGATTCCGCACTGCATCCGCAAGATCGAAGACCCGGAGACGAAGGAAGGCGGCATTCAAAACTTCGCGGAAGCGGGCCGCAAGCTGGCCGGCGCGAAGGACGCCCGTCACGTCGGGGCCGTGTTCGCGAACACGTGGGTGTACAACACCGTCGAATCGATCTGCATCGCGTTGCTGGTGGACCCGCAGGGAGATGCCGAGATCCTCGTTGCGCAGACGGCGATGCGGAAAACGCTCGAGGATTGGATTCCGAAGATCCTGAGCGCGCAGGAACCGGATGGCTATCTCCACACGATGTATACCATCCAGGGCTACCCGCGCTGGCGCAATAAGGAGGACCACGAAGACTACCAGGCGGGGTATTTCCTCGAGGCCGCCATCGCTCATTGGACCCTCACCCGGGGTCAGGATGCACGCATGTATGCCGCCGCCAAGCGTCTCGCGGACTGCTGGGTCCGGAACCTCGGGCCGGCCCCGAAACGCGCCTGGTACCCCGGCCACCAGGAACTGGAAATGGCACTCGTCCGCTTCGCGAACTTCGTCGAGAGCGTCGAGGGCGCCGGCCAAGGCCGAGAGTGCGTCGCGCTCGCGAAGTTCCTGCTCGACCAGCGCCAGGGCGGCGACGAGTACGACCAGAGCCACCTGCCGGTGACCCGCCAGTACGAAGCGGTCGGCCATGCCGTCCGTGCCGTGTATTCCTATGCCGGCATGGCCGATGTCGCCATGGAAACCGGCGACGTGGACTACCACAGCGCGGTGAAGTCGCTCTGGAACAGCATCGTCAACCGCAAGTACTACGTCACGGGCGGCGTCGGCAGCGGCGAGACATCCGAAGGCTTCGGCAAGGATTACTCGTTGCCAAATCATGCCTACTGCGAGTCCTGCGCCGGCAGCGGCGAGTTGTTCTTCCAACACAAGCTGAATCGGGCCTACCAGGAAGCGCGGTACGCCGACCTCTACGAGGAGACGCTCTACAACGCCATCCTCGGCGGCGTGGACCTCGAGGGGCAGAACTACACCTACACGAATCCGCTCGATTCCGGGGAGCGCCGCGACCAGTGGCACGTCTGCCCTTGCTGCGTCGGCAACCTCCCGCGCACGCTCCTCAGCCTGCCAACGTGGATGTACTCCAAGGGGCCGGACGGCTTGACGGTGAACCTCTACGCCGGGAGCACCGTGACGGTCGGCGACGTCGCCGGCACCCGCCTTCAGGTCGTTCAGACGACGGACTATCCCTGGAGCGGCCAGGTAGCCATCACGCTGAATCCGGCCGAGCCGAAACGCTTCAGCGTCCGCCTGCGCGTCCCCAACCGGCAGACCAGCGATCTCTACACCAGCACGCCGGTGGTGGAGGGACTGGTCTCGCTCGCGGTCAACGGCAAGCGTGTCATCCCCCGGCTCCGGGATGGCTACGTAACTCTCACACGGAAGTGGCAAGCCGGCGATCGCATCGAGCTCGAGTTGCCGATGCCGGTGCAGCGCGTCAAAGCCAGCGACCAGATCACTGCGACGAAAGGCCGGGTCGCGCTCCGCTATGGCCCGCTGATCTACAACCTCGAAAGCGTGGATCAGGACCTGGACTCCGTTCTCGACCTGAAGGCGCCCCTGACGACGGAATGGCGTGCGGAGCTTCTGGGCGGCGTGAAGGTCATCCAGGGCAAGTTCACGGACGGCAAACCCATGCTGGCCATTCCCAACTACGCCCGCCTCAACCGGGGCGGTCGTTCCATCGTGTGGGTGAAGGACCAGTAGAAACGCCGTGATCGACGTCGAGACCCTGAACCCCTTTCCCTGATCGGATCCGTCGGAGATGAACGCCATCGCCGAAGCTGCTCTGGCCTGCGCGCCGCGGCTGCGCCGCCGGAGGCGCGCGAATGCCGTCGCGGTCATGTGTCTGGCCGCGCTGGGGCCCCTCGCGGCGGCTCCGGTCACGCCAGTGATCCCCGCCGCCGCCCGCCCGTTGCCGCTCTCGGCTGTTCGTCTCACCGGTGGACCTCTCAAGCATGCGCAGGACCTCGATGCGAAGTACCTGCTCGCCCTGGAGCCGGACCGGATGATGGCGGGCTATCGGATTCGCGCCGGTTTGGAGCCGAAGGCCAAAGGCTACGGGGGTTGGGACTCGCTGGAGGGCAAACAGCTCACGGGCCACATCGGCGGCCACTACCTCTCCGCCGTGAGTCTGATGTGCGCTGCCACCGGCGACCCGCGATTCAAGGAGCGGGCCGATTACCTGGTCAAGGAGTTGAAGGAGGTGCAGGACAAGCGCGGCAACGGTTACCTCGGCGCCCTCGCCGATGCCCAGGGCACCGACGGCAGCGTGATCTTCGAGCGGGTGTCCAACGGCGATATTCGCTCGGGCGGCTTCGACCTTAACGGCATGTGGTCGCCCTGGTACACCCTTCACAAGACCTACGCCAGTCTGCGCGACGCCTACCGATTCGCGGGCAACCAGACCGCGCTTGAACTGGAAATCAAATTCTCCCAGTGGGCCGAGCGGATCGTGTCGAAAATGAGCGAGGCCCAGGTCCAGCGCATGCTCAACACCGAGTTTGGCGGCATGAACGAGATCTTCGCCGACCTCTATGCCGACACCGGTGACCGACGTTGGCTCGACCTCTCGTACCAGTTCGAACACCGCGCGTTCACCGACCCTCTCAAGCGGCATCAGGACCGCCTCGGCGGCACCCACGGCAACACCCAGGTGCCGAAAATGATCGGCTCGCTCGCCCGGTTCGCCTGCGTCGGCGATCCCGGCGATGCCTATGCCGCGAGTTTCTTCTGGGACCGGGTCGTGCAGCATCACAGCTACGCCACCGGTGGCCACGGCAAAGACGAGTACTTCGGCGAACCCGACCAGTTGAACGACCGCGTGGACGGCCGCACGGCCGAGACCTGCAACGTCTATAACATGCTGAAGATGACCCGGAAGATGTTCGCCCTGCGGCCCGACGCGCATTACGCCGATTTCCACGAGCGCGCCCTCTTCAATCACATCCTTGCCTCGCAGGATCCACAGGACGGCTGGGCTTGCTACATGGTCCCGGTGGGCCGCGGCGTGCAACACGAGTACGAGCGCAACATGCTCGAGGGCGGTTTCACCTGCTGCACCGGCTCCAGCATGGAGAGCCACGCCCTGCATGGCGACGGCATTTACTACGAGTCCGGCAACAAGCTGTGGGTCAACCTCTACGCGCCCTCGACCGCCGAATGGCAGAAGGCCGGCGTGAGGCTGGCCGTCGAGACCGGGTTCCCGGAAGGCGAGACGGCCTCGCTGAAGCTCACGGTCGAGTCGCCGAAGGAATTCACGCTGGCGCTGCGCCGACCGTTTTGGGTGGGCGAAGGGTTCTCGGTGAAAGTGAACGGCGAGGCCCTGCCGGCCGAAGCCCGGGCGGGTCCGAGCCTGGAGCGACCCGGCAGCCGCTCGCGCGACAACCGTCGTTCCCCTGCCACGCCTGCGAAGACCGGTTCCTTCGTGGAGATCAAACGCACCTGGAACACCGGCGATGAGATCAGCGTCACCCTGCCCAAGACACTGCGGCTCGAGCCCTTGCCGGACAATCCGCGCCGGGTCGCCATCCTGTGGGGACCTTTGGTGCTCGCCGGTGACCTGGGAGAGGAGCAGGAGCGCCGTGGTCGCGATGAGCGAGGCGCACGACCCGAAGCCGTGCCGGTGTTCGTGTCCGCTGAGCGGCCGGTGGTGGATTGGCTCAAGCCGGTGCCGGACAAGCCGGGTTGCTTCCGCACTGAGGGAGTAGGCAAAGATCGCGAGGTGGACTTCGTGCCGTTCTACCGGCTGCATCGGCGCACCTACGCGGTGTATTGGGACCTGTTCACTCCGTCGGAATGGGACCAGCGCGCGGATGAAATCGCCGCGGAGGAAGCCAAGCAGCGCAAGCTCGAGGCCGCCACGGTCGGCTTCGTTCAATCCGGTGAGATGCAGGCCGAACGGGACGCCAACATGCAGGGCGAAGACACGGCCCCCGAGCGGGTCATGGGCCGACCCGGCCGCCGGGGATCGAAGTGGTTCTCGTTCGATCTGTCCGTGGATCCCGCACACCCGATGGCGCTCGTGGTCACCTACAACCACGACGAGTGGCAGGAGCGCACCTTTGATCTTCTCGTGGATGGCCAGCGCGTGGGCGAACAGGTCATCAAGCGCCGCGGCCCGCTCCGGTTCTTCGATGTCGAATACACCGTCCCGGCCGAACTGGTGAAGGACAGGCAGAAGGTCACAGTCAAATTCCAGGCCACCCAGGGCAATGAAATCGGGGCCGTCTATGGTATCCGCGTGATCCGCGCGGACGCAGAACGATGAGAGCAAGCGTCCCATCCGAACAAAGGAGTGACGGACCGTCTGCAATGGAAACGCAAACAAAGCGCACTGGCCGACCAAACAAGACTGGCGAGAGGCGAAGCGTGCAGATAGCATGCGGCCTCATGAAAAGGCCGCTCCCTGAGCTTTCGCAGAGCCGACTCCAGGACGCGGTGGCTACTTCTGAGGTTCTGTTCTCGCTCGGCCAAAGCGAGGCTCAGGCGATCGTGGCCGGTATGGCTGCCACCGATCGCGAGGGGTTTGCGCGATCTCTTTCCACTGCGGTTCTCGCGACGTTCTGGAGGAAGAAAACTCAGGCGTGCGGCTGCCCTTGGGAACTGCGCAAACCCGTCGTCACCCCACTTAGACGGTTCAGCGGTCTTGTTGAAAGGCTCGGCGGGGCGTTATTGACCGTGCCAGGACCCAGGGCTGGTTACCTCGCGGGGCAGCTTTACACTGCACTCATGCCCGACGCCGTCCGCAAGAGACTGGGCGCCTTCTACACGCCTCCGCCACTCGCCGACAGGCTGCTTCAACTGGTCACCGACAGCGGTTTTGACTGGGGCCAAGGAAGGATCGTTGATCCCGCATGCGGGGGAGCCGCCTTCCTAGTCCCTCTGGCGGCCAAGGTTGTGGCGGCTTCGTTCCGCGAGTCGCCAATATCGGTCTTGGAGGATGTGGAGACTCGCTTGGCGGGCATCGAGGTGGACTCCTTCGCCGCGTGGATGTCTATGGTCCTGCTGGACGCGGCGCTGCTGGAGTTGACGATGCGTGCGGGCCGGCCGCTCCGGTCGCTGGTCCTCTCTCGGGACGCGCTCCAAAGCCCGCCGAGCGAGTTCGGCCAGTATGATCTGATCGCGGGCAATCCGCCCTACGGCAGGGTTTCCTTGGCTCCGGACCTGAGAGAGAGATATCGCGAATCCTTGTTTGGCCACGCGAACCTCTACGGGCTCTTCACGGAACTGGCGGTGCGGCTGGCGAAGAATGGGGGCTTGGTCGCCTACGTGACCCCGACCTCTTTCTTGGGCGGTGAGTACTTCAAGAACCTGCGCAGGTTCCTTTCCAGCCACGCTCCATTGCGGCGACTGGAGTTCGTCAGTAGCCGGGAAGGCGTCTTCGGCGGAGTGCTTCAGGAGACCATGCTCGCGCTGTTCGAGCGGCGCGTTCCGGCAGGCCCTTCCGCTGTGCAGGTGAACTTGCTGCACGCCGACGACGTAACCAAACCGGTCAGTGTCGAAACCGTCGGCCGCGTGCCGGTGAACTGCGTGAATGGCAGTCCTTGGCTGCTTCCGCGGTCTCGCGCGCAAACGCCGTTGGTGCGACGCTTGAACGCCACGCCACAGCGTTTGGCAGACTACGGCTACGCCGTCTCTACAGGCCAGTTGGTCTGGAATCGGCACAAAGACCAACTCCGGGCGGAATACGAGCCGGACTGCCACCCGATTGTCTGGGCGGAGGCGGTCAGCTCAGACGGTCGCTTCCAGTTCCAAGCCGCTCGCCGGGCCCACTTGCCGTACCTGAAGATCAGGGCCGGCCAGGACTGGCTCATCAACCAGGAGCCGTGCATCCTCGTGCAGCGGACCACGGCCAAGGAGCAGAAGCGTCGCCTGATTGCAGCCGTCATGCCCAACTCCTTCGTCTTGGAGTACCCGGGCTTCGTGGTCGAGAACCACCTAAACATGGTCTATGCACACTCGCGGAAGCCCCGCGTCGGGCTGCGAACTCTGGCGGTATTGCTCAATTCAACCACGCTCGATCAGGTCTTTCGCTGCATCAATGGGAGCGTAGCCGTGTCTGCCTATGAGTTGAACTCTTTGCCTTTGCCTGATTTTGAACAGATGAAACGACTCCAAGGTTCGGTCTTCTCCGATGCGTCGCCCGCCGAAATCGAAGAGCAGATCGCTAGCTTCTACACAACCCTTCATGAACGCAATGGCATCCCTGCCCCCAGTCATTCCTGTCTCGACCCTCGCCGGGTGGCTGCCTGAGATTTTCGGTGAAGGCACCGCCAACAGAAACTATGTCATCCGCGAGATGGCGGCGAAGACGCTGTTTGTCATGCTCTACGTCGGCGCTGTTGAGGGTGCCGGACGGTGCTTGCGACCAGACCAGGTGACGAAGATGACGGACCGCCAGGCAGCGAAGACCGATGCCCGCTCACGCGAGAAGTGGGCGCGCGACTCCGTGGCGCCGGGAAGGATGCGGAATGTGCCCGGTCGGTGGTATGCACCCAACACCCGGGAGCCCATCCGCGATGAGACTCTACGATCCGGTCTCGTTTCTCTAGGGGCCATTACAGACCGGCGTGACCTGCCCACCACCTCGGCCAGACCTCGTTACGCGGTGGCGCGGGAATTCGCTGACTTGCTGATTCAACTCTTCGCCGGCGCTGTGGAATCGGCGACACTCATCGGTCAATGGCAAGCACGTCACCTCACCCCGGCAGCCCTGAGCCGCATCAGCCTGTTGCGCGAGGGCACAGTCCGTTCCAAGTCCTCGCAGCGGGTGAGGATCACCTTCCCGAACGGGGAGACTCGGCTGATGCTTCCCGGACCCAGCACGATCATCTCGAGGGCGGTAGTGGAGGGATTCTCGCGGCGTTTTCTGCGAGAACCCGGCGTGATTTTCCTGAGTGAGTCAGGACACAAAGTGGTGGAGCGCGACGAAGCTCTCGCCAACTCAATCGGGTTGCGCCTCGACTACAGCCGCAACCTTCCGGACATCATCCTGGCGGACGTGTGTCTCGACGCCCCCAAGGTGGTCTTCGCGGAGGTGGTGGCGACCGATGGCGCGATCACGGAGCAACGGAAGCAAGCGTTGCTGCGAATTGCCGAAGACGCAGGCTACCAACCATCCAACATCTTCTTCGTGTCGGCGTTCCTGGACCGCTCAACACCTGCTTTCCGGAAACTCGTCTCGGAGATCGCGTGGAGCACGTTCGCGTGGTTCGTTGCCGAGCCGGACAAGTTGCTGGCTTTTCGAGAAGGGCAGACGACCGAGCACTTCTCTCTTCGAACAGTAGCTGCCAGCCCTCAGCAACTGAGCGATTGGGGTGAACTTAAGAAACACGCTGTCCGACGACCATGCGCCCACAATGTCGTTCGCTTACGGTGTGGCTAACCGGTATGGCTCTTTTGACCTCGGAAAGACCGCTGGCTCAAGACACCGACCCCGCGTTCGCTCGTGGTCCTCAGGCGCGCGCGAATCCGCTCCCCGGCCTGCGGAGGCTCATGGACACGCCGTTGCGCGACACCTCGATCTGCCGCGGACCGGACGGCATCTGGTACCTGACCGGCACGGTGGAGCCCTTCTGGGCCTACAATGAAGGGATCAAGGTCTGGAAATCACCCGACCTCACGAACTGGACGGCGCTCGGCTTCGTCTGGAAATACGGCGCTAGCGCGTGGCACAAGCCATATCTCGAAAAGAAGAAACCGCTCTGGGCGCCGGAAACCCACTTCCTCAAAGGTACGTTCTGGCTCACCTACAGCATCCCCGGCTGGGATGGCACCGGCAAAACCTCCGGCTGCGGCCTGCTCAGAAGCACGACCGGCAAGCCGGAAGGTCCCTACGAGGACGTGCAACCCGGCGAGCGGTTGGGCGACGAGATCGACGCGTCGCTTTTCCAGGACGACGAGGGCACCGTCTATTTCCTCTGGCACAGCGGCAAGATCGCGCGGATGAAGCCGGACCTGAGCTGCTTGGCCGAGTCGTACCGCTGGTTGAAGACGATCGCCTCCGACCCAAACCCGAAGCACCACTCCGGCCTGTGCGCGGGCATTTTCGGCACGAACTCGTTTGACCACGTCAGGTTCGAAGGCATGTTCATCTTCAAGACCAACGCGCGCTATTACCTCTCCTGTGCCGAGAGCTTTGAAGGCCGCTACAGTTGCATGATCGCCACCTCGACCAACCTCTTCGGCCCCTACGGCGATCGTTACGAGGCACTCCCTCATGGCGGACACAACCTGTTCTTCAACGACGCGAAGGGCCGATGGTGGTCCACCTACTTCGGCAGCGATACCGCGGCCCCCTGGCAGGAACGCCCCGGCGTTCTGCCGGTCGAGTTCGACCTCAAAGGGCGTCTGAGTCCCTCACTCCACTGAACACGTGCCTCTGCGAGAAAAACACCGAAACCCGCGTCCCAACATGAGAACAACTCTGCAGCGCTTCCTTACTTCAGCTGTGTGGCTGCCCCTGGCCTGCGCGACCGCCGCCAGTGCGGCGGGCGCCGCTCCGAACCTGGTGCCGAACGCCTCGTTTGAGCAGGCCGATGGCCAGCGGCCCCGCGCCTGGCGGCAGAACCGTTGGGGTGGCGAAGGCACCCAGACCTACGCCAACACCGGCCGCACCGGCAGCCGCAGCGTTGAATTGTCGTCGGACCAGGGCGGCGACCTCAGTTGGACGGCGACGGTGCCGGTCGAGCCGTTCGCCCGCTACCGGCTCTCGGGCTGGATCAAGACCGACGGCGTGAAGCCTGCCGAGGGCGCGCGCGGTGCTCTCCTCAACCTGCACGACCTCCAGTCCGTCGCGACACTGGCCGTCACCGGCACGGCGGACTGGGCGCGCGTCGAGACCGAGTTCGACACGGAAGATCAGAGCCGCGTGCAGGTGAACTGCCTGCTCGGCGGTTGGGGCCTGGCCACCGGCAAGGCGTGGTTCGACGATCTCAGCCTCGAGAAGATCGGCCAGCGTGAACCGCCGGCTCCGAGCATCACCATCGACGCGGCAAAGGTGGGCGAGCCGATGTCGGTGAACATCTACAGCCAGTTCATCGAACACCTCGGCCGCTGCATCTACGGCGGCCTCTGGGCGGAGATGCTCGAGGATCGCAAGTTCTACTTCCCGATCACGGCGGAGTACCGGCCGTACCGGTCGCTCCTGGACACGCCGTACCCGGTCGTGGGCGCGTCCCCGTGGCAGATCCTCGGCTCGGCGGACGCGGTCAGCATGAGTGCGAACACGCCGTTCGTGGGCCGGCATAACCCCGTGATCCGCGCCGGCTCGGGCTTGCGGCAAAACGACCTGGGCGTCACGCAGGGCAGGAAGTACGTCGGCTATCTCTGGCTGAAGTCGGCGGGAGGCGAAGCGGCGCAAGTCGATGTGGCGCTGGCTTGGGGCGAGGGCTCTGCCGCGGGAGCGGGCGCCAGCCTGAACCGTATCAAGAAGGACTACCGGCGGTTCCCCTTCGAGTTCACGGCCGGTGCCACGACGGACAAAGCCAGGCTGGAAATCCGCGTGAAGGAAGGCGCCGTGCTGGTCGGGACGGTGTCGCTGATGCCCGCGGATAGCGTCGAGGGCATGCGGGCCGACACGTTGGCGCGGCTCAAGGAGTTGGGCGCGCCGATCTATCGCTGGCCCGGCGGCAACTTCGTCAGCGGTTATGACTGGCGCGATGGGATCGGTGACCGCGACCGGCGTCCACCTCGCACGAATCCCGCCTGGACGGGCGTCGAGCACAACGATTTCGGGATGCACGAGTTCATCCGGTTCTGCCAACTCGTAGGCGCCGAACCGTGGATCACCGTGAACACCGGCTTTGGCGACGCCTACTCCGCCGCCGGCCAGCTCGAATACTGCAACGGCTCAGCCAAGACACTCTGGGGCGCGCGGCGGGCGAAGAACGGGGCGTCGAAGCCGTTCGGAGTGAAGTACTGGGGCATCGGCAACGAGATGTGGGGGCCGTGGCAGCTCGGTTACATGGCCCTCGAGCAGTACGTTCTCAAGCAGAACTGGGTCGTGGACAAGATGCGCGAGGTGGATCCCGGCATCATCTGTATTTCGTCCGGCAATGCGGGCCCCTGGAGCACCGGCCTGCTGAAGGACTGCGCCGACCACATGAACTTCATCGCCGAGCATTTCTACTGTCAGGAGCGACCCGGCCTGCTGGCGCACGTCCGACAGATCCCCGACAACATCCGGTCCAAGGCGGAGTTCCATCGCCAGGCGCGCAACGATCTGCCTGGGCTGCAGGGCAAGGACATCCGCATCGCCATGACCGAGTGGAACTACTGGTACGGCCCGCACGCGTTCGGCGAGCTCGGCACGCGATACTTCCTCAAGGACGCCCTCGGCATCGCCGCCGGCGTGCACGAATACGCCCGGCAGAGCGACATCGTCGGCTCGGCGTTTTACGCCCAGACGGTCAACGTGATCGGGGCCGTCAAGGTGAGCCGGCGCAACGCGGCGCTGGAAACGACCGGTCTCGTGCTCGAACTGTATCGGCACCACTTCGGCGAGCTGCCCGTGACCACCCGATCGACCGGGCTCATCGACGCCCAGGCCGCTTGGAGCCGCGACCGCAAGACCCTCACGATCGGCGTCGTCAACGCGTCGCTGAAGGAGTTGTACGTCCCCCTCACCCTTCAGGGGGCGAGGCTGAGAGGCATCGGCCGGCGCTGGGAGATCGCGGGCAGCGACCCGCAAGCCTGCAACGACCCGGACCAACCGCCTCGCGTGGTCATCCGGGAAGAAGCGGTGAACCCCGGATCCGGCCGGCTGTCGGTGGGGCCGTGCAGTGTGACGGTGTTCGCGTTCGGGGTCGAATAGCCCAACGAAGCCATGAGACCACCCCGGCTGACAAAGCAAGAGCGCGAATGAACCCCGTCTGGCCACGTCCCGAGATGCCCGCGGACCTCGCGGCGGTGCGGCGCGTCCACGAAGCGGCGTTTCCCACGCCGGCGGAGGCCCGGCTGGTGGACCAGCTCCGCGCGCAGGGCAGGGCGTTGGTCTCGCTCGTCGCCGAACCGGCGGGGGAGGTCGTGGGCCACATACTGTTCAGCCCGATCGAGGTGGAGGGTGTTCCGCTGTCCCACCTCGCCCTGGGCTTGGCGCCCGTCGCCGTGCTGCCTGCGTTTCAGCGGCAGGGCGTGGGCTCGCGCCTCGTTCGCGCAGGTCTCGAGGCCTGCCGCGTCCTGGGCTGCGGTTTCGTCGTCGTGCTCGGCGAGCCGGGCTACTACGGACGCTTCGGCTTCGAGCGCGCCGGCCGGTTGGGCCTTCGCAACGAGTACGGAGCGGACGACGCGTTCCGGGTGATCGAGCTCAGCCCCGGCTCGATCCCGCCTGCGGGTGGTCTTGTGAAATACGCCCCTGAGTTCGCCAGACTATGAATGGATTGCACCAGATCGTTCCTGCCTTGCTTGTGGTTGCGCTTCCCGCGCTCGCGCTTCTAACCGAGACCGAAGGAGCGCAGGCTCCGGTCTCCGCCCGTCCGAACGTCGTGTTCATCCTGGCGGACGACCTGGGGATCAACGACCTGGCCTGCTACGGGCGTGGCGACCATTGTACGCCGCACCTCGACCGCTTGGCGATGGAGGGCGTGCGGTTCACGTCCGCCTACTGCGCGCAGCCCATCTGTTCCCCTTCGCGTGCGGCGATCCAAACCGGCAAGCACCCGGCGCGACTGCACCTGACAACGTACCTCCCGGGGCGACCCGATTGCGCGTCGCAGAAGCTGCTGCATCCCGTCATCCGCCAGGAACTGCCGCTGTCGGAGGTGACGCTGGCGGAGCATTTCCGGGAGGCGGGATACGCGACGGCCTGCATTGGCAAGTGGCACCTCGGCGGCAAAGGATTCTTGCCGACGGATCAGGGCTTCGACGTTTATCACGCCGGCCAGGCGAACACGATTCCGTCCGAAACCGAAGGGGGCAAGGGCGAATACGACCTCACGTCCCAGGCCGCGAAGTTTATCGAGGCGAACCGGGATCGGCCGTTCTTCCTCTACCTGGCCCATAACTCGCCCCACATCCCGTACTCGGCGAGGACGAACTGGGTGGCGGGGAACGCGGGAGCGTTCGAACCGGTTTACGCCGCTCTCATCGAGACGCTCGACGAGACGGTGGGACGCTTGATGGCCCGGCTCGATGCCCTCGGCCTCACGACGAACACGATCGTCGTCTTCACCTCGGACAACGGCGGCCTGCATGTGCCCGAAGGCGGCCACGCAAAGATCACCCACAACACGCCGTTCCGCGCCGGCAAGGGTTTCCTGTACGAAGGCGGGCTCCGCATCCCGCTGATGGTCCGCTGGCCGGGCAAGGTGGCGGCCGGTCGGACGGTGGTGGAACCGGTCGTGAACACAGACTGGCTGCCGACCTTGCTCGAGTTAGCCGGGCTTCCCGCGCCGAACGACCTCGATGGCGTCAGCTTTGCCGGGCTTTTGACGAACCAGAGCGGATGGAAGCCCCGGCGACTTTTCTGGCACTTCCCGCATTACACCAACCAAGGCAGTCGCCCCGCCGGCGCCGTCCGCGACGGCGACTGGAAGCTGATCGAGCACTACGAGGATGGCCGGGTCGAGTTGTTCAACCTTGCCCGCGACCTGGCCGAAGCCCAGGACCTCTCCGCCCAGGAGCCGCAGCGTGTGGCCCAGTTGCGTGAAGCGCTCGCGGTCTGGCGACAGGCCGTCGGTGCCCAGACCAATGCGCCGAACCCGGACTTCGATCTCCGGCGGTATCGCGAGCTTGATGTGGATGTGGATGTGTCGCGCTACGATCCCGCCACGGCGGACGCCCGCTCGAGACAACTCGTGCTGAACTGGCGGAAGCAGATGAACGCGGTGTTGTCCACGGCTACCCAGTCCAACCCACGATGAGGCCCGGAATCCAAACTCCAGAAGTGCGCCCGACCAGCGCCGTTCCTTGGCAGGCTCCAGCTTCTCGTGAAGAGAGCCCGCATATCAGAGCCTCGTCACCTCGGCTCCTACACAGGCCGAAGTTCTTTGACGGACTGCTGGCGGCAGCGTTGTGCCTGGCCGTCGCTTCCGGAGGCCTGGATGCCGCGGAAGCTGCCGTGGCACCGAAACCACCGGGAGTGGTCATTGCCCACAGTCCCGCCGCCTCCCGCGTCTACCTGGGCTCGCCCAGCCTGGCGATCCTGCCCGGCGGCGATTACGTCGCGTCGCACGATCTCTTCGGTCCGGGCAGCACGTCGGACACGACTCGCGTTTACGGCTCGCGCGATCGCGGCGCCCTGTGGGGACTGCGGGCCGAGATCAAAGGCGCCTTCTGGTCCAGCCTCTTCGTTCACCGGGGCGCGTTGTATCTCCTGGGGACCAGCCGCCAGGACGGCGATTGCGTCATCCGGCGTTCCACCGATGGAGGCTGCACGTGGACGATGCCGAAGGACGCCACCACGGGTGTGTTGTTCGCGGACGTGAAGTATCATTGCGCACCGGTCCCGGTCGTCGTGCATGAGGGTCGGTTGTGGCGGGCGATGGAGGATATCATGGGGCCGGGCGGTTGGGGGCACAACTTCCGTGCGTTCATGATGTCGGCGCTGGTTGACGCGGACCTGCTCCAGGCGAGGAACTGGACCTGCAGCCGCCGGCTCGGCCGCGATCCCGCGTGGCTCGACGAACGCTTCGGTGGCTGGCTCGAGGGGAACGCTGTCGCCGCGCCCGACGGCGGGATGGTCAATGTCTTGCGCGTGGATTTCCGCGCGGGGCACGAGAAAGCCGCGGTCCAGCGCGTCAGCAAGGATGGGAAGGAACTCTCATTTGATCCCGCGAACGGCTTTGTTGATTTCCCGGGCGGCTGCAAGAAGTTCACGGTCCGCCATGATCCGGCATCGAAGCGCTATTGGGCTTTGGCCAATTTCGTGCCCGACCGCCATCGGCAGCACAACCCCGAGCGCGCCCGCAACACCCTGGCCCTGCTGTGCTCCGACGATCTGCGTCAGTGGACCGTCCGCTTGATCGTGCTCTACCACCCCGACCCGGAACGGCACGCCTTCCAATATGCGGACTGGCAGTTCGACCGCGATGACCTGATCGCGGTTTCGCGCACGGCCTACGACGACGCGGAAGGAGGGGCACACAACGGCCACGACGCGAACTTCATCACCTTCCATCGGATCGCGGGCTTTCGAGAGTTGACCCTGCAGGATTCCGCGTTGGAGTGGCGCAGGGTCGAAGCTGCCCCGGCGGTTCAGCTTGAGCCTTGACCAGCAACAAGTCCTACCCTAGCCAATCCCTATGAAGACCACCAAAACCCTCCTCCTCGCCGGTGCAGCCCTGCTGGCAACCGTCGATGCCCTCACCGCCGAGGACCCGGCGGCAGCCCCCGCCGTGAACCGTCTGGTCATTCAGGCCGACCAGGGCAAGGACACCATCAACCGGAACATCTACGGCCATTTCTCGGAGCACCTGGGCCGGTGCATCTACGAGGGCTACTGGGTCGGCGAAGACAGCCCCATCCCCAACACGCGCGGCATCCGCAACGATGTCGTCGAGGCCCTCAAGCGGATCAAGACCCCGGTTCTGCGTTGGCCGGGCGGCTGTTTTGCAGACGAGTACCACTGGAAGGACGGCATCGGCCCGCGCGACAAGCGCCCCGCCATGATCAACACCCACTGGGGCGGCGTGGTGGAGAACAACCACTTCGGCACGCATGAGTTCATGGACCTCTGCGAGCAGATCGGCTGCGATGCCTACATCAGCGGGAACGTCGGCAGCGGCTCCGTGCAGGAGATGATGGAATGGGTGGAATACCTTACGTCGGACGCCAACTCGCCGATGGCCAACCTTCGCCGCCAGAACGGCCGCGAGAAGCCGTGGAAGGTGCGTTACTTCGGCGTGGGCAACGAAAGCTGGGGCTGCGGCGGGAACATGACGCCCGCATACTACGCCGATCAGTTCCGGAGGTACAACACGTTCGTGAAGAACCATGGCGACAATCGGGTTTATCGCATTGCCTGCGGGGCCAATGACTTCAATTACAACTGGACCGAGGTGCTCATGGCCCAGGTCGGCCGGCGCATGGACGGGCTGTCCCTCCATTACTACACCCTTCCCAGCGGCAACTGGGGACGGAAGGGATCCGCCACGGACTTCGGCGAGGACCTCTACCACGCCACGCTCCGTCGCGCGCTGGAGATGGAAACCCTCGTCACCAAGCACGGCGCCATCATGGACCAGCACGACCCTCAGAAGCGGGTGGGCATGATCGTGGACGAATGGGGCGTGTGGACCGACGTCGAGCCTGGCACCAATCCGGGTTTTCTTTACCAGCAGAACTCGCTGCGCGACGCGCTCGTGGCGGCGGTAACCTTGAACATCTTCAACCAGCACGCCGATCGC
>Ga0315288_10004978_pt1 | contig 16919 bp, 17 predicted proteins | sample YL17G11_20_MG_FD_203454 | JGI IMG/M metagenome (GOLD analysis project Ga0315288, IMG submission 203454) | Sediment microbial communities from Yellowstone Lake, YNP, Wyoming, USA - YL17G11_20 | ecosystem: Environmental > Aquatic > Freshwater > Lake > Sediment | place: USA: Wyoming | collected... | reverse complement strand
GGCGAGATCACCGACTATACCAAGATGATGGCCGAGTCGCGTGAGCAGTCGATCGACCGAATGATCGAAGAGGCACAAAAGCTCGGCGCCAACGCAATAATCGGAGTGAGATTCTCGACGACCGAGATTATGCAAAGGGCGGCGGAAATAATGGTTTTCGGCACGGCCGTGGTGGTCGAGTGAGTTTTAATATCGGCTATTGTAGTTTTTCCTGGTCTATGGGAAAGGAGATTCGATGGATGCAATTAAAGATTATCTAAGACCTGAGATCATATGGTTCATGGTTGGGCTTGTGCTGCTGGTTCTGGAGCTTGCTTTGCCGGGATTGATTGTCGGTTTCTTCGGCATCGGCGCGTGGATTGTCGCGATTGTCTGCCTGATGACAGAAATCGGCATCAACACTCAATTGATAATCTTCATAGTCGCTTCGGTTCTGTCGCTATTGATTTTGAGAAAGTGGCTGAAGGGCGTATTTCTCGGTCACACAGAATCAAAGCAGGACCTCAAGCGCGACCTCGAAGAGTTTGTCGGCCAGCGGGCGGTCGTTAAGGAAAAAATTGTGCCGAGGCTCGGTGGAAAGGTTGAATTTCACGGAAGCAACTGGGAGGCCCAGGCCGATGATCAGATCGAGCCAGGAACCATTGTCGAGATTGTCGGAAAAGACAACATCACGCTAAAGGTCAAAGCAATGTAACAGGACGGCATGAAACGGCTTATCATCGGTCACAATTGAAATCTAAAAAAACAAAACTCAAACCATTTTACGATGAAAGGAGATAACGATGTTGGCAGCATTACCAAGTGGAGTCACGTTAACAATCATTCTTGCCGGGATACTGTTATTCGCGCTGATTATATTTTTCAAGACCATACGAATCGTGCCTCAGAAGCAGGCTTTTATCATCGAGCGGCTCGGAAAGTACTCGACTACGCTGGAAGCTGGCTTTCACATCCTCGTGCCATTTCTGGACAAGGTCTCATACAAACACACGTTAAAGGAACAGGCGATCGATGTTTCGCCGCAGTCGTGTATCACAAAGGACAATATCGCAGTCGAAGTCGACGGCATTCTATACATGAGGGTTATAGATCCCAGGAATGCCTCGTATGGAATAAACAATTATCAGTTCGCATCGGTACAATTGGCCCAGACAACGATGAGAAGTGTAATGGGCAAGCTCGAGCTGGACAAGACTTTTGAGGAAAGGGAGACGATAAACAGCGCGATTGTCGACGCTGTGGACAAGGCCTCCGACCCGTGGGGGGTCAAGGTAACACGATATGAGGTCAAGAATATTATGCCGCCCCAGAGCATCAAGGATGCGATGGAAAAGCAGATGCGAGCCGAACGGGAAAAACGGGCTACGATTGCCGAATCGGAAGGTGACAGGCAGGCAAAAATAAACCGGGCCGAAGGCGAAAAACAACAGATGATCGCTCAGTCCGAAGGCGAGAAGCAAAAACGGATAAACGAGGCTGAAGGCCGAGCTATCGAAATTCTGAAAGTTGCCGAGGCAACGGCAAACGGGATCAGGGAGATTGCCAAGGCAATAAACGAAAAAGGCGGAATCAACGCGGTAAACCTGCGCATCGCGGAACAATATTTGAACGAATTCGGCAAACTCGCAAAGACCAACAACTCAATAATAATTCCTTCGGATCTTTCCGACATAGCAGGCATGATTAAGGCGGCATCATCAGTGATAAAAAGCGGGACGGTCGCTGCCGCTCAGACGGAAATTGGCGGGTAGATAGGATAGAGTGATTGAGCAGCAAACTCGTTTTTCCGAGCCTCGCAAGCAGGTATCGGACCAACGGTTTACAAAATGGAAATTGGATAACGATTCAGAACACTATATTTCTTCACGAAGAGATATTGCTGCTGGCCTTGCGGGATGAGGAAGGTACTGTTGTCCTCCTGTCATTGGTCAACAGTACGGGTCTTCTGAAAGTAGTTTTCGATAAAAAGAAGCTGATAGGCCGCAAAGTCCATATTAAGCAAATCGTTAACGGCGAGATAACGGGAAAGGCCGCGACTGAGACCATCCAGGCGGCTGTTATGGTGGCCTGTATCATGCCGACCCTCATGGCCACGCTTGCCGTTATTTTTCTTTTTATGGGTATTCTTTTGGATGCTGCGCCTTTACTTTTTGTAATCTGGCTTGTAGTCTTTGCATTACTGGCTAAAGTGGTAAAATAGCATGGAAAACCAGAGAGCAAAAACAGCAAGTCACGGATAAGACTGTGAAGGTAAAGAAAATGGTTGGCATCATATCGAGGCCAGATATACAGGAGAAACTGGAGATACTCAGTGCCGATGCGCAATACGACCTTGCCTGCGCCTGCGGCACGAGTAAGGACGAACACCGAAGGCGAAATACTGAAGGCAAATGGATATATCCGGTCACACTCCCAAGCGGGGGCAGGAGCATACTTTTCAAGACGCTGGCCTCGAATGTGTGCACGAACGACTGCAGGTACTGCCCGCTCAGAGAGCAAATGGATGTTCGCAGGGTCAGTTTGACACCGGAGGAGACGGCGAAGGTTTTTCTGGATTATTACAATATGCGAAAAGTCTTCGGGTTGTTTCTAAGTTCGGGCGTCCTGGGCTCGCCCGATGCAACCATGGACAGGCTCAACGGCGTAGCGAGATTGCTGCGAAGAAGGCACGGCTTCAGGGGCTATATTCACCTGAAGATTATTCCCGGGGCGAGCGATGCGGCGGTGGAAGAGGCTGTTTCATTAGCCAGTGCCGTATCGCTGAATATCGAGACGCCGGGAGAAGAGAATCTGGCTAAACTATCGCAGAAGAAAAAGTATATCCGGGATATCATCGAGCCGATCAAGCTCATCAGCAGGCTGACCAGCCGCGGCTCGCGATACGAAAGGGTAAAACAGACTACACAGTTCATCGTGGGAGCTGCCGGCGAGCAAGATGCACAAATCGTCAAGTACATGTATGGATTATACGAGCGATTAAAGATGCACCGGGTATATTTCAGTGCCTATCAGCGGGGCTTGGGGGATAAATCTATCGCCGGTGAGCAAGTTGAGCCGGAAAGCAAGGCGGATATCCTGATGCGGGAGCATCGGCTGTATCAGGTGGATTTTCTGCTTCGCAAATACGCCTTTACGGAATCGGACATTATCTTCGAGAATGATGGAAATCTATCCTTAGCAACGGACCCCAAACATGCCTGGGCGCTCAGGAATCCCGATTTTTTCCCGGTAAACATCAATATAGCGTCGAAGTTTTCCCTTCTCAGAGTTCCCGGGCTCGGACCGGTAACAGTAAAGCGGATTCTGGAACAGCGAAAACAAAGCCCTATGAAGACTATCGAGGATGCGGGAAAAGCAGGAGTCAGGCTGGAAAAAGCAAAAAAATACCTGACTTTCTAAGAATTATCATTGTAGTACCCAGACCAGGGTATATAATTCTCTGGCTAAATTAAATGTAAATAAGGCCAATTTTATAATCTTGTAATGGTAATTTAATGGAGGTATAGATGAGTAATCTGGTACCCACTAAAGTATTTCTCACCAAGGGGATTGGTCGGCATAAGTACCAACTGAAGTCCTTCGAGGAAGCTCTCAGAAAAGCGGGCGTGGCCCAACAGAATCTGGTTCAGGTTTCGTCGATTCTACCGCCGAAATGCAAGATGATCGGCAAAGAACGCGGGCTGAAACAACTGACACCCGGCGAGATTTGCTATTGTGTTGTGGCCCGATCCGACACAAACGAGCATGGCAGAATAGTGGCATCCTCAATAGGCGTTGCTGTTCCACGAGATCGCAACCAGTGGGGATACCTCAGTGAGGTTCACGGTCATGGAATGAATCAGCAGGCAGCAGCGGATTTGGCTGAAGATCTGGCGGCCGGGATGCTGGGAACAACACTCGGGCTCGAGGTCGATCCGAACAAGGCATGGTCGGAAAAAGAGCAGGTCTACAAATCCAGCGGTCTAATAATTAGAACCACAAACATCACCCAAACGGCTCGCGGTCAAGAGGATTTGTGGACCACAACAGTTGCGATTGCCGTGTTTTTGTTCGATTAGGGATGTACATAAGATTGGATTTCTCAATCTATACATAAGCATATGCTATGGAACGGATAGTGAATTTTGGGGATTTGGCGGAGGAATATTCTAACCTGAACAAGGCCAAAGTGGTGGTATTACCAGTCCCCTACGATGGTACAAGCACATGGCTTAAAGGTGCGGATAAGGGACCGGCAGCGATAATAGAGGCCTCAACCAACATGGAGCTTTATGATATTGAAACCGACAGCGAGGTTTATAAAAATGGTATTTTTACCTCTGAGCCCATTAATGAAAACAGTTCGCCTGAGCAGATGGTTTCGGCGGTAAAAGTCGCCGTCAGTAAACACATCAGTAACGGCAAATTCGTTGTAACAATAGGCGGTGAACATTCGGTAAGCATAGGCGCTATTGAAGCGGCGGCACAGGCCTTTGATGATTTAACCGTTCTGCAGCTTGATGCCCATTCGGATTTACGGCCTGAATATAATAATTCGAAATATAATCATGCTTGTGTAATGTCAAATATTAAAAAGCTTGTTCCTGTTGTACAGGTAGGTATAAGGAGTATGGACATTGTTGAAAAAAAGTTCTTGGATATGGATAAAGTTTTTTTTGCTAAAGATATTCATTCCAGCAGTGACTGGGTGGAGGATGCGGTAACAAAATTGTCGGAAAACGTTTATATAACAATAGATCTTGATGTTTTTGATCCTTCGATTATGCCCTCGACGGGAACTCCTGAGCCCGGCGGTTTATTGTGGTATGATGTGCTGGGATTGATGAGAACCGTTTTCGAAAAAAGAAATGTAGTAGGATTCGATGTAGTTGAACTGTGTCCGGACAAGAGAAACAAAGCACCGGATTTTTTAGCGGCGAAACTTATTTATAAATTGTTGAGCTACAAATTGGGTTCCCATTTTGCGATCTGATTGCAAAATGGAGTCCCCTTCAGAGGTTAAGATGGAAAAGCAAGATTTACTAAAAGAGCCTGTCAGGCATATCGACATAAAATCGTTCGACTCCAGCAAGATTATCAAAGCGATGAAGGACATGTCTTTTACGGCGAGAGACACAGCCAAAGCCGCGGAGATTCTCAAGACCATGATCAATGACCCGGAGTGCACGATCATGCTGTGTCTCGCCGGGAGTACCAGTGCCGCCGGGTGCATGCAAATCTATGTCGATATGGTCAAGTGCAACATGGTCGACGTTGTCGTTGCCACAGGGGCTTCGATTGTCGATATGGACTTTTTCGAGGCCCTGGGCTTCAGGCATTACAAGGCTACCCAGCCTGTCGATGACGAGAAATTGAGAGACCTTCACATTGACAGGATCTATGATACGTTCATCGACGAAGACCAATTGCAGATTTGCGACAACACCATCACGGAGATTGCGAATTCCCTGCCGCCAAGGCCTTATTCGTCGAGGGAGTTCATCAGGGAAATGGGCCGCCACCTCATCGACAACGCCAGGAAACGGGATTCTCTCGTTCAGGCGGCATACGAGAATCATGTGCCGATATTCTGCCCTGCCTTTTCTGATTCGAGCGCGGGCCTGGGTCTCGTAAAGCACCAGAAGGCAAATGAAGAGAACCACGTCAGCATCGATTCGGTCAAGGATTTTCGAGAGCTGACGGAGATCAAAATGAGGTCGCCGGTCTCGGGCCTGTTTATAATCGGAGGAGGCGTTCCGAAAAACTTTGCCCAGGATACGGTGATTTGCGCCGAGGTTCTCGGAGAAACCGCGGAGATGCATAAATATGCCGTACAAATTACTGTTGCCGACCAGCGGGATGGGGCGCTCTCAGGCTCGACCCTGCAGGAAGCACGCTCCTGGGGCAAAGTGGATACGGGATACGAGCAGATGGTTTATGCGGAAGCCGGCAGTGTTTTGCCCCTTATCATTAGCGATGCATACCACCAGCGAGGCTGGGAGAAAAGGATCAATCGCCGGTGGGCCAAGATCTTTGAATAATCATTTACAGGAAAAGGCAAAAGGAGCACGAAGATGGCAAGAGGTGTGCCCGTACGTAGATTTCTCGTAATTTTGGGTTGTTCTCTTATCTTAATGGGTTGCCGGGACAAGAATAACCAGCAAGAGAGCGGGGAAGCTGCCGAAGCAACAACGTCACTGTCCAAAATCAGGTCTGATTTAACAAAAGCAAGAAGGGAACTGACCGATTTGAAAGAAGAGCTGCAGGCAGTCAAGGATATCCGGGACGAGCTTGACAAGCAGGCAGCGAAAATCACTACAGAGCGGGATAATGCAATAAAAGCAGCCAAGGCGGCAGAACAAAAAATCAAAGACCTGACCGCCCAGGTTAGTGAGATGCCCGACGGTTTAAAATCGCTCGAAGATGAATTAAAAAAACAAAATACGGTTATCGAGAACCAGCGAATGACCATTGCCGAACAGCAGGCGGCCATGTCCGAGCAGCAGGCAATCATTACTGAGCAAGAAGCGACCATTGCCGCGTTGGAGAAGGTTATACAGGAGCAAACGACTGTTGAGCAACAGCCGCAAGAAGAGATTCCCGAGCCGGAACCGGAGCCGGAAGTTGAAGGACGATAATAGCTCCGGCGGGCAATTTCGTCATCCGGCTGTGTTTTAGGACTTGCGTCTTTAAAATTCATACTTAAAAATACAAGAGCATTGAAGGCTTAAGGTAAAACAAATGTGGGCTTTCAAAAAGTGTGCCGTCGTTGTAGCTCATCCGGACGATGAAACGCTCTGGGCCGGCGGCACTATACTGATGAATCCGGAAAGCGAATGGACGGTAGTAACACTTTGCAGGAAGAATGATCCTGACCGGGCACCAAAATTTTTTCGGGCACTTGAGAAATTCAACGCAACCGGAGCAATAGGCGATCTTGACGACGGACCTGAGCAACGTCCGCTTATACGTCGCCAGGTGCAGCACGAGATACTCCAAATCCTGCCTTCGAATAGATATGACCTTATTATCACTCACGGGCTTAACGGAGAGTACACACGTCATTTGAGGCATGAGGAAACGGCTCAGGCCGTGATGGCATTGTGGAAGACTGACAGATTGTTCGCAGGACAAATATGGAGATTCGCCTATGAAGACGCCAACAGAAAATATCTTCCTCGTGCCGTTGAAGACGCGGATATGCACATAAGGCTGCCGGAAGAGATATGGCAAAAAAAATATGATATTATCACAAAAATCTATGGCTTCGACCCGGAAAGCTTTGAGGCCAGGACTACTCCGCGCGAGGAAGCTTTTTGGTGTTTTGAATCGTCAAGGAAGCGTTAAGATTATTCTCATAAAGGAGTTGAATCATGAAAGTACTCTTACTATATGATTATCCCCCTTCACCGGGTGGACTTGCAACTCAGGGTCAACTGCTTCACAGAGGGCTTGAGGAAATGGGAATCGAGGTTTTCTCTGTGAACTTCGAATCGGCCCAGGAAAAGGAATGGTATTACAGATGGTTTGAGCCGGATGTTGTTGTAGGAGTCGGTTATTGGGGGCATACTTCGCATTTGGTTTTACACCCTAAACGCTATGGGATCACCCCTGTACCGTGGCTTGTCGCCGACGGTTATATGGCAAACTACCAGGAAATACTTGAGGATCTGCCGCTTATTCTGGTGACTTCCAACTGGGTCAAGAAAGTCTATATGCGTGACGGCCTGAGCGGCAAGAACATAGAAGTCCTGCATGTAGGATGTGATACCGATTCGTTTATACGACGAGACAAGAAAGATCCTAAAGTTGCCACCGTCCGTGAAGCTTTAGGTGTATCTGATGACCAGGTCATGATTATGACTGTGGGCGGAGATGCAGCATCAAAAGGCGCTCAGGAAGTGATGCAGGCACTGGCAATCAACGATCCTGAGGCTCCTGATTGGAAGTATGTCTGCAAGGTTTGGCCGCAGCCCCGTACCGAACAACAGAATTTGGCCGATATGCAGTTGGCAACGCACCTCGGAATCGAAAAAAACGTAGTATATACAACCAGCCGGATATCTCGTAATTTCATGCCTTATCTCCTGGCAGCCTGTGATATCTATGCCGCCCCTTCCCGCCTTGAAGGATTCGGGATGATACAGGTTGAAGCAAACGCCTGTGAAAAGCCTGTTATTGGTATAAAAGCGATGGGCATGCTTGATACTTTAGTACACGGAAAGACAGCTTTTCTTGCAGATGTGGCCCAGGAAATCAAGTTGAGAGAGACAATACTTGGTGATGAATCAGGATACGAAACCGGGCATAAATACATCTTCAGAAGGCCTCGTACAGTTGATTATAGGGCCAGCATACATGATATTGCAAAATATCTGATGGAATTAATGAAAAATCCCGAATTGAGAGAACAGATGGGTAAGGAAGGTAGAAAACGGGTCGTTGAAAACTTTGACTATAGAGTCATCGCCAAGAAATTTGTTAATATCGTCTCGAAGCGACTCGGAATTTCATAGTATGGAAGATAAAAACAAAAAACTGTTGGAAAAAGCGAAAAAGGCATCGCTTGAAGTTTTACTGCACAATAACCACGGCCCATACCGGGGTTTGCCAAGAACGGCAGGCTGGGGCTATCCCGAGCCGTACACGCGAGATTTGCTGATCAGCTCATTCGGAATTCTGACTACAAAAAATGACAGGCTGACCAAGTCGTTGAAACGCGTTCTGGAGACTCTTGCCAAAAATCAATCGCCGTTGGGTCATATTTCCTCGTTGGTTAATGATCCACAGGATCGTGGTTCAAGCGATTGTACTCCGCTTTTTTTAATCGGCGTCGGCTTATGGAGAAAGGAAATGCAGGAACCGGACTTTCTCGAAGATGCCGTCAAAAAAGCTCTTACCTGGATGGAATACCGAAGTCCGACGAATCGTATCATGGTCTGCCAACTGCCCACAAGTGACTGGCGTGATGAGCAGTGGGTCCTGGGATACGGGCTTTTCGTAAATACTTTGGTTCATATTTATCTGCGATTTTTCGGGCTGAATGAACAGGCAGAGATGCTCAAAGATGACATGGGGCGGTTCGCGGTCAAAGGCGACAGACAGAACCGTCATATCCACGAAGGTCTGGTCCTGCGGGCCAAACCTTATTATGCCTTATGGTCATACAAGGTATACAGAAGCGAACGTTTCGATTTATTAGGTAACAGCCTGGCGATTTTATCCGGAATCGCATCGGTCTCCAGGGCGAATCGTCTTGTCACCTGGATTGAGGCCGAATGCAAAGAGATGCAGAAGAATGAGGACCTCGCCGTCGATTTACCGCCCAATTTCTTCCCCTATGTCAGGCCGGAAGACCCCGACTGGATGCCTCGTTACAAGAAATACAATCAACCTGGAGAATACCACAACGGCGGGATATGGCCGTTCATCTGCGGTTTTTATATTGCTGCCCTGGTTGCGACCGGCAAGCATATCCTCGCACAAAAAAAATTGCTCTCTTTGGCAAAGCTCGTGCAGCAGCCCCGAGTCGCCGATGTGGAATTCGGCTTTAACGAATGGCATCGCGCCCAGGACGGCACTCCACAAGGCCAGGACTGGCAAAGCTGGTCGGCTGCTATGTACCTGTATGCCGCTGCCTGCGTGGAACAACAAAGAACTCCGTTTTTCGAAGATATCCGAGATTGACCGAAAGAGCGACATCAACACGAAACCACGGCCTTTGATCAATGATCCGGCCGAATGCTTATTCTTAAGGTCTTGATATTCCCCCATTTGTTTCGACACAGAGCATAATCGGGACTCTGCAGCGACTTTTCTCTGCTCTGAAACGACTAAATTTTGAAAATTTGTTGCAATTTCCGGCGAAGGGCTTTAGTATTCGACTCAAAAGAGCCCCGCCAGAAACTCGCCAACGGGGCAATATGATAGAGAAATATTTCAAACGAGGCGAGGTTTTGGCAAATGGACGAGCCGAGCGAAAATAGCAATGAAGGCGTCGGAACCAGCGTTAGCAAGGTCGTGAGCGATTTTATTGCCGGCCTTAGCGACGAGCACCGTATGCTGGTTATTCTCAAGGCACAACTATATGGCGGGACATGGGAGCCGATGCTTGATGACCTGAAAAACCGCCTGGAGGGTAAGCCTTATATATTTAAGCTGGCAAATCGAATAAAAGACGATATCGAGCGCATTGAGCAGATGCGGAAATTCGAAGAAGAGCACAATATTGACTTGACCGAGTATGTTGAATTATCATGAAGAGGTATGCGAGGGCGATTGGACTGCCGCTCTGTTTTAACAAATATACGATTTCACATGAATGACAGAATTTGGTGACGGAAAGCTGTTTTTTGCGAGGAGTTATAAAATGCTAAAAATGTTAAGATGCAAATTTATTTTACCGGCGGGTCTTTTGGTTTTGTTTGTGATGCAGAATAGTTTTGCTGCCGAAAGTAATTCGCGGCCGCTTGTTGCACCGGAACTGCTAAAACACGCCAAGCTGAAAATATTATGGGAAAATGAGCTGCCAATCGAAAAAAACGAGAGCCTGGATCGATTACTCCTGCTCGATAATCGTCTCTATGCAATCTCCAATCGCAATTATCTGATTTACCTGGACAAGAAAAACGGGAAAATAATATTCGGCAGGACCATAGCACCGACAGGTTTTCCGATTGCAGAGTTGAAACCTTATGGTGACGAGCTTCTGTCCGTAGACGGCAGCAGGCTTATTCAAATTGACGCTCAATCCGGGACTGAACGCAAACAGATGGATGCAGGATTCCGTATCTCCTGCCCTGCCGCCCGGAACAGTACGTATATTTACCTGGCCGGCATTGACAATCGTTTGCATGTATTTCGTGACAAGGACAGGGTTAAGAAGTTCGAGGTTGCTGCTGAGAACGACTCGTTGATAACTTCAATCCTTGCGGAAGAGAATCTTGTCATTTTTGGCACAGCCGCCGGTAATATCATTAGTATTGTACCGGATACGCCTCAACGTCAATGGCAATTCGACGCCTCTAAGGCTATCGCCGGACCGATTGTCAAAGACGGCATGTCGCTGTTTTTTGCCAGTAAGGATACGAACGTTTACAGAGTCGACATAGTCGGTTTGCCCGAAAAAAAGCAGCTTGTCTGGAAGCATCAGACGGCTGCGGTACTTGAAAAGGCGCCTCGTGTGACACAAGAGATCGTCTACCAGCCTGTTCACGGCAAAGGCTTAATAGCTATAGACAGGGCGACCGGAGCGCTCTTGTGGTCGGTGCCCGGAGGCATTGATTTGTTGACAGAGGCCGGAAAAAGGGCCTACGTAATTACGAATACCGGGACATTAGTGGTAATGGACAATGTCAAAGCCAAGAAGCTGTATTCCGCAAACTTTGCAGAGGTCTCGAAAAACGTATCCAATGTAACAGACGATATAATTTATATTGCCGACAATCTTGGCCGGATTGCCTGTTTACAACCGGTTGAGTAGGATACCCTCGGCACTGAATCATATTGGGCCAATTGGAAGGAGAATGAGTGCATATGGAAGTGAAAATAAAGACAGCATTGATAAGCGTTTCCGACAAGACCGGCATCGTTGATTTCGCAAAAAAACTCAGCAAGATGGGCGTGAAGATAATCAGCACGGGCGGAACAGCCAAAAAACTGAGCGACGCAGGAATCAGCGTGGTTGGAATCGAGTCGGTGACGGGTTTTCCGGAGATGATGGACGGCAGGGTGAAAACACTTCATCCGAAGATACATGGCGCCCTGCTGGGACTCCGCAACAAAAAAGAGCACATGGCGGCAATGAAAGAGTATGACATCGAGCCGATCGATCTGGTCTGCGTGAATCTCTACCCATTCGAAAAAACAATTGCCAATCCCGATTGCACATTGGCCGAAGCGATCGAGAATATCGATATCGGGGGACCGAGCATGCTTCGCTCGGCGGCGAAAAATAACAAGTTCGTTACAGTCGTGACACAAGCCGACCAGTTCGACAAGGTTATCGAAGAGATGGAGAAACACGATGGGGCTGTGAGCCAGGAACTGCGGAGCGATTTCGCGAGGATCGCTTTCGGCCTGACCGCATCCTATGATGCCGCGATTTCAAAATATCTGAACAACAGGGCGGGCGTGGAGTATCCGGAGAGAGTCTCCATCGCAATCAAAAAAGAAGCAATATTGCGCTACGGCGAAAATCCTCATCAAACAGGAGCCTTTTATAAGCTGCCCGATAGCGGCGAAACATCGATCAGCAGCGGCACACTGCTCGAGGGCGGCATAGAGATCAGCTTTAATAACCTGATGGATACGAACGCGGCCTTCGAGCTGGTAAAGGAATTTTCCGAGCCAGCGGTGGTCGTCGTCAAGCATCTGAACCCCTGCGGCTGTGCCGTCAATGATGATATTTGCGTGGCATATCGCAAAGCCTACGAAGGGGATGTGGTAAGCGCATTCGGCGGCATTATCGCGCTGAATCGAAATGTAAACGTCGAGCTTGCCCAGACGATTATGGAATCTTACAGCCGGTTCGGCAAGGCGCTGGGCGCCGGCGGATTCTTTGCCGAGGTGATTATCGCCCCCGCATTCGATAAGGATGCCGTCGAGATCATCAGGACGTTGAAGGCCTGGGGCAGCCGGGTCCGGCTAATCGAAACAGGTCCGATCGACAGGGCCAATATTGACGGCAGCGAGTTCGATGTTCGCTGCATCGTAGGCGGAATGCTCCTGCAGAAACGAGACCTGGCCGGCTGGGAGCCGGATGCACTGACGTATCCGACCAAGGCCAGGCCGACGAAGAAACAGCTTGAGGACCTGAGAATCGCATGGATTGCCGGCAAGCATACCAAGAGCAATACAATTGTTCTGGTCAAAAACCGGAAGGTCATCGGCGTCGGGGCAGGGCAGATGAATCGTGTCGAGTCCGGCTTAATCGCCTTCAAGCGTGCCGGCGAGGAGAGCAAAGGCTCTGTCATGGCCTCGGATGCTTTCTTCCCGTTCCCGGACAACGTCGAAAATGCCGCCAAGGCCGGCGTCGCCGCGATTGTCCAGCCGGGCGGCTCCAAGAAAGATGGCGAGGTAATCGCCGCGGCAGACAAGCACGGAATCGCAATGGTCTTTACCGGCAAGCGGCACTTTAAGCATTAACCTCTATCCGAATAACGGCTTGCCATCCTCTGTCATGCTGAACGCAGTGAAGCATCTGGGACTCGACTGGATATTCTCAGTTCAGATTCTTCGGCTTCGCCTCAGAATGACAAACGACTGAGGGGAATTCGGATAGCCTTTTAGTCTCCGCCGATAACCGATACTGAAGGCGGCTGGATTATGCGGATCTGCCGGCTCATTCTGTCACGCCACAGAATTGTTTCCTGGAGATTCTGTTTCGCGATGTCGGTCTTGAGCGAGAGCAGCTCGTAATCACCGGCTTTGCCAAGCAGCTCTTCTGCCTCTTTAAGCTGTTGCTCCAGATGCGAGAGTTTCGCCTGGTTTTGAGTTGCTTTTATCGAATAATTCGCCAATTGCGAGTTGAGGGACTCAATTAGATTACCCCCTGCGGACTTGCTCAATTGCTCACGGCGTTGAGCCCATTCGATTCTGGATCGGGCCAGCTTCTCCTGGGCGCCCGCAACATCGGCACCGGAGGCACTCCCGCTTTCAGAGAGCTTATATACATTCTGAAGATTCTGTTCCTGCAAGACAAGCAATTCAGTCAAGTCTTTGCTGACCATATCCTTGTCGATTTCCTCATGCATCTTGGCTTTTGTCTCGGCGATTTGCTTCGTAGTTGCATCGACCGTGACCTGTTCGAGAGCCTGATCCATCTCAATTTTCTGGATGTCGTTACGGATATCTTCGATGTCGGCTAGAATCCTGTTACGATCGAGGATGCGCGAGCCGGAGAGGACGCGAAGTCTGTCCTGCTTATCGCCCAGGTCGGCTTCAGCCCGAGCGGCTTCTTCGTCAACGAGGTTGAGCTGGTTCCTAAGTTTCTGAACATGCTCTTCAAAAACGACCGTCAGGGCACTTCGCATGTTCTGTAAAAGAGCATCCATAAATCCCTCAGCCTCAGGCTTGACCTCTTCCGGCAGTTGAACGTTCAGACTGAACAGATACGTCTGCTCCTCCGCCGGGAAGGCCGTTGTTGTTACAACAGTGCGACCGGTTGATGGAGCTTTGCGAGTGCGTCGAAAAGATCCGACCCGTCCAGGAGAGCTTGTGGACGGATTCGGTTTACCCATGGGCTGTTCCTCCATCTGTGCCTCCATATCCCTCCTCATTGCATACTCAAATTCATCAGCATTTTCAAGCCCGGATGAGCGTCCTCCCGAGGGCTTCGGTGCTGCATTGGAAATAAGCTCCTGCACATACTCGATCGTGTAATAATCACCAGGGACCTGATCCGGTGAAACGTCGAGGACTTCGCGAACGGCTTTTCCACCCACGCCGGAGCTGTGCAGTAGGTCATCGATGGTCTCGAAGCTCAGCGGCAGGACAGCCGGATCACATGTGACCTTCACCAGGCAGCTCGCCACACGGGTGCTTGAGAGTTTCGCTTGCGGCTGCTCCGCTGCTTGAACCGCGCCTGCGACCAGAATAGTCACAATCATTAAGACCATGAGGTGTTTTGTGGTTTCCATTTCAAATCTCCTTTTAAATTTGTTTTGTGAATTCTGCAAAATTGAAGTTAGGCATGCTTTTGGAAAGAAAAAATCTTTTCTTTTGATTTTTTCTTTCTAAAACAAGATACGTAAAGTTTTACTCGATAATGCGTTATCATAAGGTACCCGATTATTTTTAGAAAATCGTGAAACTGATTTTCTAAAATAATATATGCCTAACTTCAATTTTGCAGAAGCCTTATTTGTTTTGTTAGATTTTTCTGTTCTCGATTTCCGATAATCGCTGCCGGGCGACTTTTGCCCACTGATTCTCAGGGAAAAGTTTTATAACCCGGTTGTAATTCTCAACGGCCGAATCCGTCTGGTTTAGCTCTCGGTACAAACGGTCGGCCTGATAGACAAGGATAAAGGCGGTTTTATCAACCTGCTTCTGAACTTCTTCGAGCGGATCGGGGATACTTGCAAGCTGGGCTTCCAACTCATTGAGCCGGCTTTGCCTTCGCTCCTCATCAAGCACTTCATGTATGAAGCCAAGAGCCGCATCGGTCCTTGCCTGAAGCTGTTTAATCTGAGTTTCGAGCAAGGCAATCTTTTCCTGCTCCTGTGTTGGTTCTGTGGTCCTAAACATAAGAGCCAAAATGCTCAGAGCAACCATGAGCACAGCGGCTGCCGCAAGGGGAGCTACCAAAATTACCATATTCCTGCGACCTGCCCGGCGGCGGATAGCAGAAAGATTCACATGGACAAGGGCATGCCCCCCCGCCGTCTTGTCGGCTTCCCGAAGCAGTTTTTTAATTTCGTTTTCTGTCATAACCTATCGCTCTATTAATTCAGCCAGGTCCGGCTCAAGACGTTTTCTTGCTCGGCTCAATCGGACGTGCAGCGTGTTTTTGGATATGCCGAGGATTCGGCTGATTTCGTCGGTGCCAAGCTCCTGCAGATACTTTAGTACGACCGGCTCACGATACTTGGCCGGCAGTGCCGCCACGGCAGAACGGATACGATTATGGTCTTCGGTGCTCATTGGGCTCTTTTGTGCTGCGAAGCCCGAAGACAAAGAAGATTTATCCGTAACCTGCGGAAATCGTCGCCGGCGAAGCAGTCGCTTATATCGGCAGGTGCGGCATTTGTTTATTGTTATGGTAAAGAGCCAGCTTTTAAGACTGCAATCGCAGCGGAATTTTTTCAGGCCGAGAAACGCGGCGAGGAAGATCTCCTGCGCAACATCTTCGACCTCGCCGGGCCAGCCGAGCAGCCGATTCGCTAATGCTGCAACTTCGGCCGAATACCGCTCGACAATTTTATCGAAAGCAGATTCGTCGCCCCGGCGGAACTGTTCGACAAGAAGTTCATCATCAATTATCTCGGCCATGGCTACAATATTAGACCGACAGCACGATGAAAACTTACAAAAAATTGAGGAAAATTGAAAAAAAAAGAAGAAAAGCCCCCAGGACCGGCCTGGAGGCTCAATGGTTTTATCGGGGCGGATTGTGCAGGCTCAGGCCAAATGCGTCTTCGGCGGCTTCCTTGAGCACCTCTGAGACCGTTGGGTGCGGGAAGCTGACTTCCGTAATCTTTTCCGTGCTGCCGATGAGCGCTCTTGCTGCGCCTATCAGCTCGGTGACGATCGCGCCGACCATTGCAACGCCAATGATTCTGTTGGTTAAGTTGTCCCGGACAACCCTTATCTCGCCTACGGCTTCGTTATGTGCCGTGCTTCGGCCGTTGGCTTTGAAGAACGACTTTCCTATGGAAATATCAAGCCCTTCGGAAGCACAGGCATCCTCGGTCCTGCCTACGGATGCGATCTCCGGGAATGTATAGACGGCCCTCGGTATGAGCGAATAGTCCGCGATCTCCTCATCGCCGCCCGTGGCGTTGACGGCGGCCACTTCCGCTTCGGCGAACGCCCCGTGTGCCAGATAGGTCGTACCCACAGCGTCGCCGATTGCATATACGCCGGGGGCGTTCGTTTCTAATTTCCGATTAACGGCAATCGCAGGGCCGTTCATCTGCAGGTTCAGCGCTTCGACGGTTTCTTTATCGACGACGGCACGCCGGCCCACCGATACGAGAACCTTTTCCGCGTCAATTGTCTGGCTGCTTTCAAGAACGACTTTCGCCTGGCGGCCGGTCTTATCGACGGAAGTAACTTTCTGGCTGGTCAGCGAAGTAATGCCGAGCTTCTTGAATTCGCGTTCAATCAGCCGGCCGACCCATTGATCCTCCATGGGGATCAATCGCGAGAGTGCCTCGATGATTGTCACCTTCGTTCCCATTACGGCGTAGACGCAGGCCATTTCGCAGCCGATGACT
>Ga0315288_10004975_pt1 | contig 16922 bp, 17 predicted proteins | sample YL17G11_20_MG_FD_203454 | JGI IMG/M metagenome (GOLD analysis project Ga0315288, IMG submission 203454) | Sediment microbial communities from Yellowstone Lake, YNP, Wyoming, USA - YL17G11_20 | ecosystem: Environmental > Aquatic > Freshwater > Lake > Sediment | place: USA: Wyoming | collected... | reverse complement strand
AGACTGTGTCGTAATCCCATTTTGATGGTAGCCGCAGGCTTTAGCCTGCGTGCAACTCATTGATTTTATTGAAACTGACCGCAACCTAAAGGTTGCGACTACCAATTACGACACAGTCTCCGAGGGGGAGGGAATTAGTTGGAATGTCCATCGATCATTGACTATATCTCATTGAATGATTAATCCCTAAATTAGGGATAAATTCCTCTAAGTCTCGTGGCTTCGGCCACCCTTCCGATACCAAGCACAAGGGCTGCCGTTCTCATAGGGATCTTCTTTGAAAGGGAAATATCTAAAACCTCTTTAAAACTTCGCCGCATGATCCGGGCCAATCGGTCCAGTACCTCTTCTTCACTCCAGAGCAATTCCTGGAGGTTCTGAACCCATTCAAAATAGGAGACCGTCACTCCTCCTGCGTTGGCCAGTATATCGGGAACAATGAAAATTCCCTTGTCATTTAAAATCTCATCTGCTTCTGGTGTTGTTGGTCCATTGGCCCCCTCCACGATAATCTTGGCTTTGATTCGTGAGGCATTCTTCTCAGTGATCTGATTCTCAATGGCAGCTGGAACCAAAATATCACAATCCAACTCCAATAATTCCTGATTGGTGATCTCCGACTCCTCCTTAACCTCACAAACAAAGCATTGATATTGTGCTTTGCGATCCAGGACTCTCTTCACGTCAAGTCCCTTATCATTATAGATCCCTCCCGCTGAGCAACTCATGGCAATGATCTTTGCCCCCAGTCGTCGGAATTGCTCTGCTGCAATGCCCCCTACATTACCACAACCTTGGATGGCGATTTTAACCCCTTCAATAGGCTTTTTTAAATATTTCAGCGCCTCGAGAGCTGTGATCACCACCCCTCTGCCTGTAGCCTCAAACCTTCCCAGAGACCCCCCTAACTCAATGGGTTTTCCAGTCACCACACCCGGGACAGAATAACCTTTCAATATACTGTAAGTATCCATTATCCATGCCATCACCTGCGGATTGGTATAGACATCTGGAGCAGGGATATCCTGTTCCGGACCCAGCATCATCGAGATCTCCCAGGTAAATCTTCGTGTCAAATGTTCGATCTCGTGAAGAGACATCTCCTTGGGATTACATTGAACCCCGCCTTTGGCTCCCCCAAAAGGAATGTTGACTACAGCCGACTTCCAGGTCATCCACATGGCCAAGGCCCTCAGTTCATCAAGATCGACATCGGGATGGTATCGGATCCCCCCTTTGGCAGGTCCTCTTGAAACATCGTGCTGAACCCGATATCCTGTGAAAACCTTCATGGTCCCATCGTCCATCTTAACAGGAAAGTGGACGATCAACTCCCTCTTCGTATGCTTCAACTTCTCCAACAATCCAGGGTCTACGTCTAAATATTTTGCAGCGATATCAATTTGCTTCCTTGCCACCTCGAAAGAATTAATCTTCTCATTTTCTGCCTTCATAGAGAAGCCTCCTGATTTTTTCTTTTCCAATGCTCTTCTTACACAATTTTTTCTACCTTTTCTCTCTCTTTTTATCAAGTAAAATTTTTTGGACTTTAGAATATGATGTAGGAAATTCTTGTCGAATTGTTCGTCAAGATTGTCGAAACAGATTATTTACCGATATCTAAGAAGAAACCTTATTCTCATAAAGAAGAATCGACAAACCTTTCCTCTCCGAAAATTAAGAGAGTAAATCTATTCTAATTTCCAAAAAGCAGCAACCTATTGAATATTCAAGATAAATCAACTTATTTCTTAGATTGGCATAGCTCTTGCTGTATTTAAAAAGTAAAAATTAACCAAAAGAAAGGAGGTGAGATCGATGAAAAAGGCTATCATTGCATTGAGTTTGGTAGGTGTGATTCTTTTTGGGATCACCTATGCTTATGCTCGTGGACCAGGTTTCGGCCGCGGAGAAATGGGACAATATTGTCCAGGATTCTGGGGTTCTGGAAAAGGATCTTCTCTGACTCCTGAACAGCTAAACAAGTTTAAGGAATTACGCCAGAAGTTTAATGAAGAGACAGCTCAATTAAGAGGAAATATCCTCACAAAAAGGCTGGAACTCCAATCTCTCTGGACAAATCCAAAAGCTGACCCAAAGATCATTGCTGATAAGGAAAAAGAGTTGAGGGACCTTCAAAACCAGATGAAGGATAAAATGCTTCAATTAAAATTGGAGGCTCGAAAGTCTCTTACCCCTGATCAGATTTCTCAATTTGGTCCGGGTCGTGGAATGGGACCTGGTTTTGGTCCCGGTCACATGAGGGGCTACGGAATGGGTTCTGGTTCTGATCATGGCCACTTGAAAGGCGGCCGAATGGGCCGTTAAAGCGGAATATGGTAGTAAAATTTTCTCTAACGAAACTGAAGAGGGGAAGAGAATAACGTCTTCCCCTCTTCACACTATGGTATGAAGAAAGTCTCGGCTCTTCCCTATTGAAAATTTAATTGGCAAATAAAAAAACAGAGGTGAATATATATTTACCTCAGATTCAATGAATCCTCTAAAACAAAAGAAAGGGGAATCAAAATGAGCAGACGATGGAAGAAGCTGTGGACACCAATCATTCTCCTCGTCATCCTCTCGGCTGGGGGACTATTTCTTTTCGGAGCAATCGGTCATAAGGGGACAAACCAAAAATTTAGAACGCTAAAGGTTGAACGTGGGGAGATCAGCTCTATCGTGACGGCGACTGGCACGATCAATCCGGTCATCACCGTGCTCGTGGGGAGCCAGATTTCAGGAAGGATCAAGACCCTCTTTGCTGATTTTAATTCCCATGTGAAAGAAGGGGAGGTAATTGCTCAGATTGATCCAGACATTTTTGAGTCCCAGGTAGAGCAGGCCAGGGCCACAGTGGCCATAGAGCAGGCCAATGTGGCAAATGCCCAGGCAAATCTGCAGAACATCCAGGCCAATCTTGTGAAGGCGGAGGTGGCGGTTTCCGATACGAAGAAGACCCTGGATCGTTACTTACAATTGATGAAGATGAGTGCCATTGCTCAGGCTGCCCTCGATACGTCCCAGGCCAGCTATGATTCTGCTGTTGCTCAAAGAGAGGCTACCAAGGCTCAGTTAAATGTGGCCCGATCTCAGATCGAATCCGCAAAGGCACAGTTGGAACGAGCCAGGGCCGCTTTGAAAATGGCTGAGACCAACTTGAGGTATACGACCATCCGATCTCCTGTCAACGGGATTGTGATTTCGAGGAATGTCGATGTGGGTCAGACTGTGGCAGCAAGCCTTCAGGCCCCGACCTTTTTTACCATTGCCAAGGACCTGACACAGATGCAGGTGGATACCAATTTTAGTGAAGCTGATATCGGCCGCATTGAAAAGAAGCAGGAGGCAACCTTTACCGTCGATGCCTATCCGGAGAGGACATTTCGGGGAAGGGTTTCAGAAATTCGCAATGCGCCCACCATTATTCAGAATGTTGTGACCTACGATGTGGTTATCCAGGTGGATAATAAGGATTTAAGGTTGAAGCCGGGCATGACAGCCAATGTTACGGTGATGATTGCTCATAAGGAGGGGGTGTTGAGGATACCGAATGCGGTATTGCGGTATCGGCCGGAGTTTGCGAAGGCGGTTGTTAGCGAGGAAGTTGGGAAGAAGGAGGGAGGGACTCAGACTCAAAAGAGTGAGGCTACAAGTGAGAGGGGTACGAGAGGACAGCAGCGGGGTGGAATGACGGTGGAGCGATTGACCGAGGGATTAAATCTCACACCAGAGCAGCAAGAGAAGGTGGGTATGATCATGAAGGCATCCCAACAAGAGATTCAGGAGATTCGTGAGAAATCGAAGCCGGAGGAGTCGAGAGGGAAGATACAGAGTTTGTTACGACAGAAGATCATGGGGTTATTGACAGAGGAGCAGAGGCAGAAGTGGGAGAATCGGCAGAGCGGGCAGGGAGAAGAGAGAAAATCGGCCAGGGTATGGGTTCTTTCATCAGCGGGCCAGCCGGTAGGGGTGTCTATTGTCCTTGGCATTACGGATGGGACCTCCAGTGAGGTGGTTTCAGGCGACCTCAAGGAGGGGGCAGAACTGATCGTTGAAGAGACGTCGAATAAAAAGACCCAGGCCACAAGGGCCGGTTCGCTTCCTTTCATGCCGGGACCCAGAAGGTAGAAACCATGAATCTGCCGAATCATTCTGCGGGAATAGATTCGAGGTCTAATAAGGTTTCCATGACAGGGAGAAGAGTGGAGTCGTTTATTGAGGTTCAGGAACTGGAAAAACTTTACCGATTAGGAGAGGTAGAAGTTCAAGCGCTTCGGGGTGTTTCTCTCAGAATCGAAAAGGGGGAGTTTGTTGCGATTATGGGCCCCTCTGGCTCAGGGAAATCGACCTTCATGAACATCCTGGGGTTCTTAGATCAGCCTACTCGCGGTCAATATCTATTAGAAGGTATCAACGGAGAGAATCTTTCGAGAGATGAACTGGCAGAGATCCGGAACCAAAAGATTGGATTTGTGTTTCAGGGATTTAATCTCTTGGCCAGGACTTCGGCTCTGGGGAATGTGGAGCTTCCACTAATCTATGCGAGAGTTTCAGGGGTGAAGCGGGGGGAGATGGCCCGAAGGGCCCTTATTGAAGTGGGGCTGGAGGAGAGAGGACATCATCATCCAAGTCAGCTTTCAGGAGGAGAGCAGCAGCGGGTGGCCATTGCTCGGGCACTTGTGAATCAACCTTCCATCCTTTTAGCGGATGAGCCGACGGGCAATCTTGACTCCCGAACGAGTATCGAGGTGATGGAGATCTTTCAGCATCTCAACAGGGATCTAGGGATTACCATCATCATGATCACCCATGAACAAGATATCGCATCGTTTGCAAAGCGGAATATCCATTTCAGGGATGGGAGGATCGTTGAGGATCGTAACTCAGCCCTTCAGGGCTGAAGCCCTGAGTTACTCATAGGAGATAATGGATGACGACTTTTCTCTCGAGTCTACGGATAGCCCTTCGGGCGCTCATGGTGAATAAGATGCGGTCAGCCCTGACCATGCTGGGCATCATCATTGGCGTAGCAGCGGTCATTGCTATGGTGGCGCTGGGCCTGGGGGCACAGAGCAGAATATCAGAACAGATTGCGAGCATGGGTTCAAACCTTCTGATGGTTGTTCCCGGGAGTTTTACAAGCGGAGGGATGCGATTTGGGGCAGGGACACGGTCCACCTTGACAGTGGAGGATGCAAAGGCGATTGCTGCTGAGATTCCAGGAGTCAAGTACGTGGCTCCTTCCACTTCTGGGTCGGTTCAGGTCGTCTTTGGGAATCAAAACTGGTCAACGGATGCCCAAGGGACAATGCCTGAACTCCTTGACATCAGGAATTGGTCCATTGCTTTGGGTCGTGCGTTTACTGCCCAGGAGGTAGAGAGTTCGGCTAAGGTTTGTATTCTGGGCAATACATTGGTGGAAAATCTGTTTGGAGGCATTGATCCCATAGGCCAGATTGTGCGCATCAAGAGATTTCCATTCACGGTCATCGGTGTTCTTGAACCTAAAGGGCAGTCAGGGATGGGGAGGGATCAGGATGACATTGTTTTCGTTCCTTTTACAACAGCGCAGAAGAGGCTTTTTGGTAGGGACATACCTGGGATGGTGCGCCAGATCAGTGTACAGGCGAGGGGGCCAGAGGTGTTGAAGGAGGTGGAGGAGCAAATTAAAGACCTTCTTCGGCAGAGGCACCGAATCTTGCCCAATCAGGAAGATGACTTTACCGTCAGAAACCTTACGGAGATCATGGGGACGATCGAACAGACAGGCAAGGTGATGTCCCTGCTATTGGCCTCGATTGCTTCGATTTCGTTGATTGTTGGGGGGATTGGAATCATGAACATCATGCTTGTTTCTGTGACCGAGCGAACCCGGGAGATTGGCATTCGAATCGCGGTGGGTGCCAAGGGAAGAGATATTCTTCTCCAATTCCTCATCGAATCTCTGGTGCTCAGTTTGATAGGAGGCCTATTGGGAATCGGAATTGGGATGGTGGGGACGTTCATCCTTTCTCACTTTACTCAATGGCCAACGCTCTTTTCGGTCAATGCGATCCTTCTGGCCTTTCTCTTCTCGGGTTCTGTGGGAGTATTCTTCGGATTCTACCCGGCCAGGAAGGCCTCGCTACTTAACCCCATCGATGCTCTGAGGTACGAATAGATTCAGTAATTGGAGAGCTATGAGAACCAAACATAGGTGGATTTTTGAATCTTTGGAAAAAGGAGTAGGTAAAACGATGAGAATAAAATGGACTGTTGGATTCATCTTTTATTTTTTAATATTGGGTGGATCTGGATTGGCGCAAGAATCTCAGCAACCTCTGACCCTTGAAAAGAGCATTCAGATTGCCTTAGAAAGAAATCTTAAGCTTCATTCTGCAACAGAAGGAATTGTGGGTTCTGAATTCAGACAGGCAGCGGCGAAGACCGATTTCCTTCCTAAATGGACAGGTGAATATAGTTATACACGGTATAATAGTCCAACTTCCATTGGGAATGCTGGAAAAGACCGAGACGTATCCAATTTTAATACTTCGATCAAACAGCCCCTCTTTTCTGGAGGATCCATTACCAGTAATTATCGTCTGGAGAAGTTAGGAGTGGATCTCTCAAAAACCAACGTAGAAGTGGTGAAGAGGGATATTGTCCTTCAGGTGAGAGAGGGCTACTTTAATATTTTAAGAGCCGAAAAATTCCTGGGTGTGGCACAACAGGCCGTCAAACAGTTCGAGGCTCAATTGGAGGTGACAAAAGCCTTCTTCGAGGTTGGGATTGTTCCGAAGAATGACCTTCTCCAGGCGGAGGTAAAGCTGGCGAATGCCAGGCAGGGACTGGTGAAGGCAGAGAATGATCTTGCAGTGGCCAAAGCTTCATTTAATACATTGCTCAGAAGGGAGATCGATACTTCCTTGCGTGTCGTCGATATTCTTGAATACAAACCATTTTCACTCCGATTCGAAGAGTCTCTTGAGGAGGCATTGCAGAAGAGACCTGAGATTACGACCGCAGAGTTGAATATCGACCAAGCAAAGGAGAACGTCAAGATAGCCCGAAGCGGATTTTTCCCGACGGTTAATCTTACAGGTAACTATGGCCGCAGTTCTGAAGAAGTCGGGCTCATGGGGGATCTTCGAAGCGAAAAGTGGACCGTTCAGGCCTTAGCTACATTTACCTTATGGGATTGGAAGAAAACAGCTTCCAAAGTGGGAGAGAACAAGGTAAAGGTTACTCAGACTGAGGATTCGAAAGTTCAGTTGGTAGAAGGGGTGACCTTGGAAGTGAAGCAAGACTATCTGAATATGTTGCAAGCGGAGAAGAGCATAGGAGTCGCAGAGAAGGCTATTGAACAGGCAGAAGAGAACTTAAGGATGAATGAGGAGCGATATAAATATCAGGTAGCCACTGCCACCGATGTTCTTGATGCCGTAACATTACTGGCTCAAATCAGGGTGAATTACTATAGTAGTCTGAGCGATTTCAATATCGCTAAGGCCAGATTGGAACGGGCCATGGGAAGGATGTACCCGTAAAAAAGGCAGAAGTGGGTAAGGAATAAGGCTAAAGGTAAATTACAGAGGAATAAAAAAATGGGAAAGGGGTTTGGGTCTCTCTTCGGCTTCTCTCCTTTTATTTTTGACTTTTTGAAGACATTTCGATATGTTTAGAGAATCTCCCCCTTATTACTCCCTTTTTGCAAGGAAAGGGACGGAAGGAGGAATTTGCTAAGGAAATGAAATTTAAAATACCTTTACTATTTTTTTGTACCCTTTCCATATTCATCACTTCTCTCTCTTTTTCACAACCTTCAGGAATGAGATCTTCGCCAGAGATGGGGATGAAACACTGGAGGGGAGAAAATCGGGGCTGGAGAGCATCGGAGCTCAACCTCTCAGCTGACCAGTCAAAAGAATTAAATCTCATTCAGCAGACCTACTATCAGGAAACACAACTTTTACGGGCCCAGCTTCTTTCGAAACGGCTGGAACTCCGGGAATTTCTCACGAATCCAACTGTGAAAAAAGAGTCGATCCGTTCTAAATACTCTGAAATCAACGAAATACAATCAAGATTCGATGAGAAGGCTGCCGAATATCTGATAAAGGTGAGGAGTCTCCTCACGCCTGAGCAACTAAAAAGTTGGAACCCGGAGGATGAGTATCCCCTCTCTCAGCTAATGATGCATGGGCCTAACCCAATGGGACCCATGCGCCCAAGAAAGAACCTGCCATCAAAAGATAGATCCAGAGAGGAGTAAACCCTTTTAGAAAGCTCGGGTGGAGTTTCAAAGCCCACCCTTGACCCGTTAGAAATTACTGAGTTTGTAAAACCATAATGATTAAAAGTCATTTGATTTCTAACGGGTCTTGCGATATCGCATTTTTAAACTCCAACCAAAGGAAGGGGCATTCTTTCTAATCGGATAAAGGCGGAAGCTATTTTGTTCAGACATAGGGAAAATAAGGTTAAACGAAGTTTTTCACCCATCTATCTTGCGATCTTCTCCGGAATCATTCTCATCATCCTCATGATTAACGGACTTTTGGAAATCAACCGAACTAAAAATGGTTTCTATCGCTTATTGGAGAGAGAAGCCATCGTCCTCATTCAACACTTTGAGAAGAATATCCAGGAAACCCTTACCTCACTTCAGTTGGTGGAAAGTGCTCCGGGGAGGTACCCACTCAGTTCACCTATCTCCGGATTTTTTTTCGGCCTTGAGGAATCCGTTGCAGAGTACCTTGTAGAGACCGCCCATCAGGTCGATCAATTCGATAAAGAAAAACCTTTGAATTCTTCTGACTTCCAGTCCCTCACTGACCAGTATCTTGTCACCTCGATCGAAATCTACGATTCCAAAGGAAACCTCCTCAGGAGTCGGCCTTCTCCAATTCCTTCCATCGGAAGAAGAACACTTCTACAAGACCTTATTGAAAAGAAACGTTCAGTGGTGATCGACCTTTTCGGCAAACCACTGTCAGAAGATCATTGGTTCTCTATTGCAATCTTGCGAAAGACGACTCCAGGCATCATTGCTCTCCATCTCCATGGGAACCAGATCAAAAAGCTCTTTCGCCAATTTGCGATTCAGAGGGCGATCTCCGATATCGGTCTTAGAGAAGGCATCCTCTATATCTCTGTTCAGGATGGACAATTGGACATCCTCGCCCATACGGACCCCGTTTTTACAGGGAAAAGGGAAGAGGATTCTTTCTTAAAAGGAACCCTTCAAAGTAACCAGCCTCTTTCTCGCCTTCTCCATCCCACCAAAGGAGAAGAGGTCTTTGAAGTGGTAAAATCTTTCTCCCTCAAGGATAAGCCCATGGGGCTAATCCGTATCGGGTATTCCTCAAAAGAGATCTATCCTCTGCTCAGTCAGGTCAAAAAAAATGTCGCCCTCTCGATCTTCTTTTTTCTTATCTTAGGAGTTTCGGCGATCGCTTTGATTGGGGTGAACCAGAACCGGCACCTTAGAAAAGTGAAAGAGATGGAAGATCGAATTCAATTAGCGGGGAGGCTTTCTTCCCTCGGCCACCTTGCTGCAGGAGTCGCTCATGAGATTCGCAACCCTCTCAATGCTATTGGTATGGGGTTGCAGAGACTCAAGAGGGAATTTCTCCCCCAGGAAGAATCTAAAAAGGAAGAGTATCTCTCCTTCACGGAGTTGATCTCCAAAGAAATCAGAAGGGTCAACGAGATCATCGAACAGTTTCTCAGTCTCTCTCGGCCTTTTGAGCTCAACTTGAAACACTCCTCCCTCGAAGACCTCCTCAAAAATTTGATCACCTTCCTTCAAGAAGAGGCTTCTTCCCAAGGCATCCGGATTCAAGCAGAAACAGACTCTGATCTTCCTCTCATCAAAATGGATCATGAGAAGTTGACACAAGCCTTCTTGAATATTATGAAAAATGGAATGCAGGCAATGGAACAGGGAGGGGTTCTTCATGTTGAAACGCAATTCTTTAAAGATCGGGTGGAAATATCATTCTCCGATTCAGGTTCTGGGATCCCTCCGGAACAGATGGAAAAAATCTTTAACTATTATTACACCACAAAAGAAAAGGGAGTTGGGTTAGGACTTCCCATTGCCCATCGAATTATTGAAGCTCATGGGGGCCAATTGAAAGTTGAAAGTCAAGTGGGATTCGGAACAAAAGTGAAAGTGAGGCTCCCCATTTAAATTCGGGGTTCGGAGTTTAATTCTAACAAAAGATATTTGAAATTTCCCCTCACCCTTCCCCTCTCCCCAACGGGGGAGAGGGAGGGGGTGAGGGGGCAAAATGTTAGAAGAAAATTCTTAAATTCAAGATGTAAGAATCTAAAATAGATGGAAAAAGCAAAGATTTTGATTGCTGAAGATGAGAAATCCCAGAGGGATCTTCTGGAGGGGTTTTTGAAAAAGGAGGGATTCTTTGTCGATGCGGTAACCCATGGTCGAGAAGTCCTTCAAAAACTCAAGGGAAATTTTTACGATATTGCACTGATCGACTATAAAATGCCCGAACTCGATGGACTTCAAACACTCCGTGAGATTCGAAGACTTTATCCCGAACTTCCCGTGGTAATGATGACAGCCTATGGAACGGTGGAGACCGCCGTGGCCTCAATGAAAGAGGGAGCACTGGACTATCTAACCAAGCCTATTGATTTGGATGAAGTCCTCCTCATTTTTCAAAAAGTGATCGAGCGTTCTCATCTGATCCGAGAGAATAAAGAGTTGAGGACTCAACTTCAAGAACGCTATACGTTTCATAACATCGTTTATGGGAGCCCTAAGATGGAAGAGGTGATGGGACTTATTGCTCGTGTGGCACCCAGTCAGGCTACGGTTCTCATCCGTGGGGAGAGTGGAACAGGAAAAGAACTAATCGCTCATGCAATCCATTTTGCGAGCCCTCGTTCGAAAAAACCTTTGGTCAAAGTGAACTGTTCTGCCATCCCTGAGACCCTGCTCGAAAGTGAACTCTTCGGTCATGAGAAAGGCGCCTTCACAGGAGCAGCCCAAAAGAGAATGGGGCGATTTGAAGAGGCAGACAGTGGAAGCCTCTTCCTTGACGAAATCGGAGATCTTACGCCGGGAACTCAAATCAAACTCCTTCGGATTCTCCAAGAGAAGGAGTTTCAACGGTTGGGATCAAACCTTACTCTAAAGACGGATGTCAGGGTGATCGCTGCGACTCATCGAGACCTCGAGGAAGCATTGAAGAAAGCCGAATTCAGAGAAGACCTCTACTACCGACTCAATGTGATCTCCATTCACCTTCCATCTTTAAGAGAAAGGAAGGAGGATATTCCTCTTCTGATCGACTATTTTATAAAAAAATATTCGAAGCAGAATCAGAAAACGATCTCCGATATATCGAAAGAGGCCAGAAACCTCCTTCTCCATTATCCTTATCCAGGAAATGTCAGAGAATTGGAAAATCTCATTGAAAGAGCGGTGGTCCTCTGCAGAGGGGAGGTCATCACCACGCAGGATCTTCCTTTTCACTTACAGGAAGGAAAACCTGAAATCCCATGGAAGTTTCCTAAAGTAAAGACTCTTCCTGAATCTTTGGAAGAGGTTGAAAGAGATTTAATTGTCAAAGCCCTCCATCAACATCAGGGAATTCAAACCAAGGCGGCTGAGGGTCTTGGCATCAGTGAAAGGGTTCTTCGATACAAAATGAAGAAATATAAAATTCGCTTCGCCGAGGTGAAAGAATAATGACTTATTACCGATACCGTTTCTCATTTGGATATGGTCTGACACCCGTCATTAAAAAGTTGATGATCGTGATGGGGGCTGTCTTTCTCCTTCAGATGTTGATACCTAGCCGATACTATGAATTTCTTGTCCTTGATCCCCAAGAGGTGTGGAATAAATATTTTCTATGGCAACTTTTTACTTACATTTTTCTTCACGGAGGATTCTCCCATATCTTTTTCAATCTCTTAGCCCTCTGGATGTTCGGTGGGGAATTAGAAAGTTATTGGGGATCGAAAAAATTCCTTTTTTATTTCTTCTATTGTGGTATTGGTGCGGGGATTTTCACTGCTCTCTTTTCCTCATATCCTGTCATCGGAGCCTCCGGAGCAATTTATGGAATACTTCTCGCCTTTGGCTGGCTTTTCCCCAATCGGCTCATATACATCTATTTCCTCTTCCCTATCCCTGCTAAATACATGGTGATCATTTACGGTATCATCGAACTCTTTTCATCCAGTTCGGGAACAGGGGGTAGAATCGCCCACCTCACCCATCTGGGAGGTCTTCTCTTCGGCCTTTCCTATATGGCCTATCCTATGATTCAACAAAGAATTAGGAGAGAATACTATCGGAGGAAGTGGTCTCAGAAAGGCCCTAATGGTGGTTATTATCATTGATGGAGGATCAATCCTAAAGGATTGGGTTACAAATCTATAAGACTTTGTAACTCAAGGCTTCAGCCTTGATTCATCATTCATATGATCCTTATCGGAACAAGTGGTTATCATTATCCCCATTGGTGGAACGGTGTCTTTTTTCCTTCCGATCTTCCGCAGAGAAAGTGGCTCGAATTCTACGCTGAATATTTTGACACGGTTGAGTTAAACGTTTCCTTTTATCGCCTACCAAAGAAAGAGGTCTTTGAGGGCTGGTATAAGAGGACACCGAAGAGGTTTTCCTTTGCCGTCAAGGGAAGCCGGTTTATCACCCATATCAAACGATTAAAAGATTGCAGAGAGCTTCTCTCCCTTCTTTTAGACCACGCTTCGCCATTGAAAGAAAAATTTGGAGTGGTGCTCTGGCAACTCCCACCACGATTCAGATTTCAAGAGGAGAGATTGGAGGAATTTTGTGTTCTTCTCTCAACACTTCCTCGTTCGAAACGCCTTCGTCATGCCTTTGAGTTCCGGGATGAGTCCTGGTTCTGTCGTGAGGCCTTTCGGATATTGGAAGAGTTTAATTTCGCCTTCTGTATCGCTCATGGTTCAGGCCTCCCTTTGATGGAGACCTTGACCCATTCGACCGCCCCAAGCCCCTCCTTTGAAGATGAGGTAAAGAGACGCGGCTCAGGGTCAACCCTGAGCAAACCTTGGCCTTTAGGCATGGAAGTCGAAGGGTTGACAACAGATTTTACCTACCTCCGTCTTCATGGTGGTGAAGTTCTCTATGGCTCTTATTATTCAGATAAGGAGTTAAAACAATGGGCTGAAAAAATTAAAGATTGGAGAAAGAAAGGTAAGACTTTATTTGTCTATTTTAATAATGATGCCTATGGCTTCTCCGTCAAGAATGCTCTCACTCTCAAAAAACTTGTTCCCACTCTTCTTTCTACATGATTCATTAAGACTTCATTAAACTCCGCATTCCGCATTCTGAAATCCGAAATCTCTTTTTTGAAGGACTGCTCATAAAAATAGGCAACTGTCAAAAAAATAGGCAATTTGAGGATTAAAATAAAACATCCTATTTTTAAATTTACTTGTATTTTCAAGTAATTATAAAAAAACACGTATGGTATGCTTTTTGCTGATAAAAATAGATGTATAAAAAATCCGTTCTTTCGTAAAAAAGTTGAAAAGCATTAAAGAACAACCATATTACTGGATTCCTGCTTCCGCAGGAATGACGACTTAACGATAGGTGTCATTCCCGTGAAAACGGGAATCCAGAGATTTTTATAAATAATTCAGATAGTTTCCTCTCTGTAAGAGGAATAAACCTATCTCTTGAACTTTACTTTTAGACTTCTTATTTAAGTGATTTAAAAGTCTCTTTCAACTTAAATACGAAAGAGGGAAAAAATCCGTCAGGAGGACCGATGAAAAAAGATAAGATTGACCTCACAGGATTTAATGAAATTAAGATCATCACTACTGGATATACCCGACCAGGAGCCCAAAATGCCGGGAATGAAGTGAACCGGTTCCTTCGAGAAGGATGGATACTCCTCGAAACATATACAACCTGTTATAGTAATTCATCCCCCCTTTCCTCCCAACAAGAAGTCCACTTTGTATTAGGTAAAAAAGAAGTGGTTCAACCCGAGCAGACAGCGAATGCCTTACAGGCTTAGCCTATCCATTGGAGAGATAAACCCCGTTAGAAAAGATGGGACTTTCACCCCGTCCTCAGTAAGGAATGAACATCTTTTTTCTACATCCCTGTCATAAATGGCGGGGTTTTCTAACGGGGTGCCAATTGCCTTCCTGTAACTGTATGAAAGACCTTCCAAACGATTTTCTCAAGTTTCTCTCGATCTTTTGACATCCCTTCCTCTTCAATATTGACGATCCAATCGGCCTCACGGAGAATCTCCCCCTTCTTCCCCCTCCCTGGTCTTTAACTCCCAAGGGGTTTCTCCGATACACTGCTCTGCATACTGACACCATTCGGCACAGCCAAAATCCAGTTTAGGATTGACGATCACATGACCACAACGGCATTTTCGCTTCACCTCATCTTTGAAGAATTCCACTTTGCCTCCACATTTTGGGCATTGGGTCTCAAAGATATTCCCTGGTTTCCAAAACCTCATATCCTGTCCTGGGCATTTCATCCTTATTCTCCTTTGCTTTTAAATTAACTCCATTCTTCATAAATTTTCATTGACTTAGGTCAAAAGGTTTGAAAACAAGGAATTCATTAATATTGTCAAATAATTAGAAATATAAGAATTTAGATTCAAACTCCTAAGAGGTTATTGTTAAGAGTTTACCTTATTTTCCCCTTGCAAAACGATCGATCATATGTTAGCAAATGGTAATTTGAATTAAAATTTAAGGAGGAACAATGGGAAAGAAATGGAGGGTTCGATGTCCGCGGTAACAATGAAAGAACTTCTGGAGGCTGGGGTCCATTTTGGTCATGAGACGAAACGCTGGGATCCGAAGATGAAGCCTTATATTTTCGGAGCAAGGAATGGGATTTATATCATTGATCTCCAGAAGACAGTCCAATTCTTCAAAGAAGCCTGTCAATTTGTTCGGGATATCGTTGCCAAGGGGGAATATCTCCTCTTTGTTGGAACTAAAAAACAGGCTCAAGAGACGATTTACGAACAGGCGACTCGTTGTCAGATGTTCTATGTGAATCACCGTTGGTTAGGAGGAATGTTGACCAATTTTCAAACCATCAAACGATCCATTGATCGATTGAATAAACTCGAGGCCATGAAAAACGAAGAGATTTACAATCTCTTACCCAAAAAAGAGGTTATCCAATTGGAGAAACAGAGGAGCCGTTTGGAGAAAGTCCTGGGAGGCATTAAAAATATGGATCGACTCCCTGGGGTCATCTTTATCATAGACCCCAAAAAGGAAAGGATCGCTGTCATGGAGGCTCGAAAGAGTGGCATCCCCTCTGTCGGCATTGTGGACACCAATTGTAATCCCGATGAATTGGACTACTTTATCCCGGGCAATGATGATGCGATCCGAGCCATTCATCTTTTCACTTCTAAAATTGCGGATGCTGTGATTGAAGGCAAACAACTTTATGAAAAACAACTCCAGATAGAGGAAGCGAAAGAAGAAAAAAAGAGTGTGGAGCAGGTTGAAACTCCTGGAGAAATAAAGAGTGAAGAAGAGATCGAAGAAGTGGAGGAGGAATAGAAGGAAATGGAAATTTCTATCGAATTGGTAAAAGATTTGAGACAGAGGACAGGGGCTGGAGTGATCGACTGTAAAACCGCCCTCCAAGAAGCCAAGGGAGATGTCGACGGAGCGATCGAATATCTCCGGCGGAAAGGATTATCCACTGCTGCCAAGAAGGCAGGACGAATTGCTACAGATGGCCTGGTCTCCTCCTATATCCATGCCGGAGGAAAGATGGGGGTTCTGGTCGAGATCAACTGCGAGACCGATTTTGTAGCCAAAACAGAAGATTTCAAAACCTTCGTAAAAAATATGGCTATGCATATTGCTGCCGCCAATCCCCAATACATCAGGAGAGAGGAGATCCCGGAAGAGGTTTTGGAGAGAGAAAAGAGAATTTATCGATCCCAAGCACTGGATTCAGGGAAACCTGAAAAGGTGATTGACAAGATCGTCCAAGGCAAAATGGAGAGATTCTATTCTGAGGTATGTCTTTTAGAACAGACTTATTTCAAGGATTCCGATCTTACCGTCAAGGAAGTTCTGGATACTATGATCGGTAAGGTTGGAGAGAACATTAACATTCGCCGATTCACTCGATTTCAACTGGGTGAAGGATTACACTCCAAGTCGCAACCTGCCTACGCCCCTCCAATAGAATAAGGCAAAACCCCATGAAGAGAGCCGGTTATAAAAGGATTGTCTTGAAGATCAGCGGTGAGGTCTTAACGGGTGAGGGAGATTACGGAATTGACCCCGAGATGATCGGTCAGATCGCCCAGGAGGTCAAGGAGGTGAAAAACCTCGGGGTAGAGGTAGCCATTGTCATTGGTGGGGGCAATATCTTTCGGGGAATGGCCGCCAGTGCTAAAGGGATGGACCGGGTTTCTGCCGATTATATGGGAATGTTAGCCACGGTGATTAATGGTCTTGCCTTTCAGGATGCGTTAGAGAAGATCGATGTTGCTACTCGAGTTCAAACAGCGATTGAGATGCGTGAGATTGCAGAACCCTATATTCGGCGAAGAGCAATGCGTCACCTGGAGAAGGGTCGGGTCGTCATCTTCGCCGCCGGAACAGGAAACCCCTACTTCACTACGGATACCACGGCTTCTCTTCGCGCCATGGAGATTGGGGCAGAGGTGATCCTCAAGGGCACAAAGGTCGATGGCATCTATGATGCCGATCCACTCCTGAATAAGCGGGCTAAGAAATATGATGAGCTCACTTATTTCGAGGTTCTGAAGAAACAGCTTAAAGTCATGGATGCCACTGCCATTTCCCTCTGTATGGACTATCGGATCCCTATCATTGTCTTTAATTTGAAGAAAAGGGGAAATATCAAGCGAGTGATTTGGGGA
>Ga0315288_10004973_pt1 | contig 16923 bp, 19 predicted proteins | sample YL17G11_20_MG_FD_203454 | JGI IMG/M metagenome (GOLD analysis project Ga0315288, IMG submission 203454) | Sediment microbial communities from Yellowstone Lake, YNP, Wyoming, USA - YL17G11_20 | ecosystem: Environmental > Aquatic > Freshwater > Lake > Sediment | place: USA: Wyoming | collected... | reverse complement strand
TTTAGAGAGTATTAAACGTGCTTAGATAATGCAGCGCACACTTGACACTCTAGGTCGGCCTCAAATAGGCTCGCTCATAGAGTGGGTGTTCATTTTGCTGTGGATAGGCGCCTGGTTCGTGATCGGCTTTGTGCTCACAGATATCGGGCAAGAGTTTTCCCGCCTCGACATTGTCGACAACAACTGGGCCGCTGCTGGGATTGCGTTGTGGATTTGTCTGTGGATCATATTTATTATATGTCGCGCCAGCTGGCACAGTTGCTATGAGCACGAAGAGCGACTTGCGAAATCCCGATTGGTGCACATGATCTATCACACAGTGCGATGGCCTATTCTTTTTGGCGCCCTGGCCACTGAGGATGTGACAGCTATTATCATAGCGCTGTTGATTGACGCCATTATTGTGGTGCTAGCTTTCATTATCTTTGTCATCGTTTGGTTGGTGCGCTGTAGTTCTTCAGGAGGCCGCTAAATTTTTCAATTAAAGCTGATTGTACCACAATTTTATTATCAACTCATGAAGCGAAGCTCGGCATCTGCTGAATCTCCTCCGCCACAGCGGAGGAAAGCTGAACCATGTTACCTGGATGTTTTACTGCTATGCGTCGATACACTTGGTCTAATCGAAACAGCACTTGGCTGTACGCTGGGCTATGTCTGCAAACCTCTTCACAACATTTTCAGAGAGCATGTTGGTAAAGTCGTGCAGAAGCGTGGCCTGCTCAGCGCTGAGCAGGTGGAGCAAGGCCTGGCCAAGAGTTGCGTGCTGCGTGTCAGCAACTTTTCAGATGCTGCTCTTAGCGATTTGTCGTGGTGCCAGGGATCACCGCTTTTACTCCTCGACGATCACAACGCCACCTTGAAGTTGGTGCTTCCCCATCAAGTGGTACACCGTAGAATACTGCAGCAACAGATGCTCTGCTTTGTGCGCAGAAACGACTATGTTGCCTGGCTCTGGCTTTTCCACATACTCGAGAACATTGCTGGACTCGAGGCACAAATTGACAACTGCCACCGACACATTTTGAGTCAATTCCTGTGGCGCCTTCTTGTCGAAATGTTGCTGGCAGACAGCGTCATCCACTTTGTTGATCTGATGACTGTCATTATTCGTCGTTGGGGCAAATACGCCCGCATTACTCCGCATGACTCTATTTACACGTTTGAGTTTTTCAATGGCAAGCGGGAACCTCGGTTTACAGTCTTCCCAGAGTCTACTCTCATGCAAGTCCTGCAGCAGGAACGTCAGGGTCGTCCCTTTAAGTTTAGGTGGATTACTGAAATCATTGAGTACAAAAGCATTCTTGACTGCATGCGACAAGCGGCAAGGACTCATGCTCACTACAAACTGCTGGACGATTTGGTATCGTGTTATGAGCCCTACGGAATTTGATAAACTGCCCAAGCAATCCGATCATACTGTCTAATGGTAACACGTCCATCGCACAATGGGTCGTTGCAACCTCTATGGCTCTGGGTTTCAAGTGTTGCGTTGATGTCAACTTGCCTCTGGTTTCTCTGCATTGAGACAGTTACGGAACGTGTCTTTTTTGCTTGCCTACCCATATCGATTGCCGTGGGAATCCATGGTGGTTTGTATATTTCGAGCCATGTTCAGATTGCAATGACGCATCCGCTCACGCTATTTCTGTTACCTTGCACATCTATGGCTATCGCGTACACCACGCTGATCTGCTTGGCCAAGTTTTCCACGTTTATCCCGCTAGAGCCACCACTGGGTTTATAAACACGATCAGAGAGTAGTTGAGTGAGATGATGGTATTATAACCAAGTTGGATTTTCAAATTATTTTGATAAAACAGTTGCATGTTGGACAAAGATTTATTTTTGTTGGAGAGAGTGGTATGCAGGAGACGAGTAATCTTGATATTCTGCTGCTCTGTGTCAATACGCTGGATTTATTCGACACGGCTCTTGGCTTTACACTAGCTTTTGTTTGCAAACCATTACAACAAGCTTTCAGAGAGCATGTTGGTGGAATTGTGCAGAAGCGAGCAAAGCTGTCGCCTCAGCAGCTGCAAGAAGGCCTGTCCAAGAGCTGCGTACTGCGCATCACCAACTTTGCCGATGCCGCTTGCAGCTATCTGCCATGGTGCCAGAGCACGCCACTGGCGCTTCTGACCGACGACACCATCTTTAGCGATGGTGGTCAGCGTTGGGAGCGCCGATCCCTGCAGCGACAAATGCTGTTCCTCGTGAGAAGCAAGGACTACGTTGGCTGGCTCTGGCTTTTGCACTTGCTGGAAACACGCATTGGCTTTGTGCAGGTTGCTGGTGGGATGGGGACTCATACGGTGGCAAGTCAGTTCCTATGGCGCCTGATCGTTCAGATGTTGCTCGCAGACAGTACGATTCATTTTGTAGATCTTATGGTTCTTATTGCTCGTTCTGAAAGATGTGGTGAGTACAGTCATCCAATGAGCTGTACATTTGGCGAGTTCGACGCGGAGCAAAAACCAATTTTTACACATTTTCCAGAGGCTATGCTCTCTGTAATTCGAAAATCCCTTATGGAATCACCTTCGCGCACCTGGCTTTGTGCCTGGTTTTGCTGGTTGGCTTCCAGCATTCGCTTTGGCCTTATTGATGTCAGTGTTCTTGACTGCATTCAGAATGTAGCTATCACACAAGAGCACCTACATTTGGTGCGTGATGTGCGACGGTTATTAAAATGAAAAAAGTAAAGCCCGTTGGTATTTTAATGTCTCAGCGCCATGCGGCCAGCGAGAGAATAGTTGAGCGAGATCACCCAGCGCACAAAGCGCTCGTCGGCCAGGTCGACTTCGATAACGTGGAAATTGGCCCATACCTCGTCAGGCACTGCTGCCAGCTCGTTGTACATGCGCCGGTGCAGCTCGTGCGTCTGCTCGGCGTGATCCTGATCGGCGCTGTGCTGCAGCGCCAGAGACATAATCACATAGCCCTCGCGCGGCTTTGACACCCCGCCGAGCTTGCCCAGCAAGAGGCTCGTGAACTGCAGCTTCCGCTCCACCGAGGCGCTCTGGTTGTTGGTCATCAGCGGTGTCAGGCGCCACAGCCACGGCCTATGGTAGGCTTTGCCGCGCCAGCTGAAAAGCACGCGCTGGCGCAGCTGGCACTGGCGCTCCAACGTCAGTTGCCGGAGCGTCAGTGCATTGGGTATCAATAGCGGGCCAAAGAGGTTGTCGACGCAGTCCAAGAACTGCTCGACCAGCTCTGTGGGCAGCCGCGGACCATTGGCTGGATCGCCCGCAACTCGGATGACAACTACTTCGCCGCGATGCGTCGCCAAAAAGTCCGCAATCTCCTTGAGCGCTGCGCTTGCCGGCAGAAAAGCGATCCGATTCACGCTGAAATAAAAGAGTTCAGATTTGGGATTGTACGAGAGGCAAAAGTCGAATTGGCGAATACCTGTCTCGAGCTGGCCAACAAGGTTGAGCGCCTGACTGAGTTGCGAGCGCTCCAGCGTGTGTCGTACGGCGGGCAGCCACTTGAAGCGGTCCAGCCGGTGCAAATCATCGCCGCGATCGGTCAGCCGCGCCTTGTCCAGCTGGTATGCTGCGCTGCTGTGCGTGCCTGGCAGAATCAAGCTGCTCAGTGGCATGCGCCGCATTGGCTTTGGCAGCTCGGCCATCCAGTTGCGCAAATCGTGAAAGCGCTGCATGTTGTTTTTGTTTTTACTCTTAAGTATCAATATCTTTTTTCTATGCAAGCGTTCAACTTCCTCGACCAAGTTACACAGGGCAATTTTGAATTGCCTTTTGAACCACGAATAGACGGGATCGTCACAGTGTCGCGCTATGACACGACGCCCTCGCTACTTGCACTGATGCCGGCGCTTCTACGTAACTGGATGCAGCAGAAAGACAATGCGCTGTTCGTAGCGATAACGGCCCGCTTTTCCCGATTTATCAGTGACGCATCGATCACATCAGACTCGTATGCCCATATCCAGGACCATTGGAACAACAATTATTGTCCATTTCTCAATCGCTACTTTCGCTGGTTGAGAGGCCGCCTCTGCTATGTCGAGACAAGAGTCAGCCCTTGCAACAGCGAGGGACAACTATTCCTCACAGCCATGCCATCGCTAGGATTCTTACTCTCTTGCTACACATTCAATGTGTTGTTCTACGCCTTTGAGCCTAATGAACGCGTGTATTATGTTGTTTCGACCACTCGAAACTCAGAAGTATCAATTCACATAACCAACCCAGGAACAGAATCCAACGTGAAGAAAACGTTTCCAGACTGCAAAAGCTTTTTCCTAGAAGCGTTAGAGCAGGACGCTGGCCTGCCGTGGCATGTCGTTTTGAAGAATCTCTGCGATGCAGCCTATGCATTTCTGTCAGTATTGACAAGCAAAGAACACACAACGCTGCTGCACCAGCTTCCGGCGCCGGCTGTCGAACAGATTGTTGAAGCGCTGCGGCAGTAAACATGATCCAAGTCCTGCGACTAGTCTATGAGAATTCTCTACCGCGCTACTCAACTTCTCTGCTGGCTGTCAACAAGGAGATTGTTGATTATTTCAGAGAGGGGCCAGGCATCTGCAGCCACGATCGCGATCTCATTCGGCCCCAGCTTCTGAGTTATGCCGAGACATTGAATGGATTTCCAAGAGAGCGAGTCCTCGACATTGCGCTGGAGCACTGCAGCATGGCGTTTGTGGATCAGCTTTTGCAGAGAGGATATCCTGGATCGGATGAGAGCATGCTGTGGGCCGCGCGCCGATGCGATCCGCACCTGGTGCAGAAGCTATTTTGGGCTGGAATGCATGTGCCTGACAAACTCGCTATCGAGTGCAGCGGGTGGGCGTCAAGAGACTTTTGCGAGTGGCTGAGCAGTATCCATGTGGCCTTTACCGAAGAGTGCTACAACGCTGCTTTGCGTGCTGGCAACTTGAGCATGGTGTACTGGCTCAACCTGCAACACTCTCGCTACGAGATGCCTTGAAGTAAATTAGTGTTTGGATTGAACAACAAAGTGCCAATGGCAACAACCACCACCTCTCCGCTGTCACGGGTGATTGAGCGGGAACTGACCACCTATCCCTACTTGGCGACAGAGTTACGCGAAAATGACAGCCGAGGCTATCGGGCTGCGGGCGTGCTGGCATTTTCCGAGCGCGAGGGCCAGCGCTACGTTCTCATGGGCAGTGAGCTGCGCAAAAACAGTGTCGAGCCCCAGCTCACCTTTCTGGCTGGCAAGCGAGAGCCCTCTGATCGCGACGCAGAGTACACGGCAGCACGCGAGATGTGGGAGGAAAGTGGTCGCTTACTAAATCTCCCTGCGCTCTACACAGCTCTGCGCAGTGCACCGGATCGCCAAGTGCTCTGGATTAGCGCTGGAAAAATGGCACTGTATCTGCTCAACACAAAGGACCTCTACCTTGTGCCAGACATCATGCCAGAGCTTTACGACAACCTGCAAAACCGACCAGCATTTTCAGAGATGAGCCAACTACATTGGATCCGCACAGCTGATTTGCTCAGCAGCGTTAAGCCAGTGGTTGACAATATTCCGATTTATTCTTTTGCTTTCAGTGCCCTCAAGCTTGACCCATTCACCAATTGGCTGCAGGGCAAAAGCCTCGAGGCGCAGCTGGGCTCGCTAACTCTGCAATAAAGCGGGTTTTCGATAACAGGAGAATGGAGCGCAGCCAGTAAGTCCGAGCTTGTTGCAGAGGTTGAGCATCGCATCGCTCTCAATGATGCCCACAGCAAACAGCTTCCCCTCGGCTTCTGCTCTCTTCTCGAGCGCAGCAATCACCCGCGTGCCAATGCCCTGGCGCTGCAGCTCTTCAGGCAGGAAAATGGACAGCAGCACCAGTGCTGGACGCAACTTCCAACCCAGCTCGGTAGCAGCTTCCACAGGGGCATTGAAAGCAGGACTCACATGTGTCAACAGCGAAACACAGTTGAGCCAGCTGCCATCTGGCTTTTGAACTGGAATTTCAACCAGCGAACCCTCGACAATGTTCACATAGGGAAGCTTGTCAATGCTTCCAATTTCCTTGGCATGCATAAGCTGGTCCCAAAACTCTGCTTGCATACTTGCTGCTTTAAAAAATATGCCAAACCAAACAATAAAAAGGTAAAAATGTTTATCACGTTGAAAATTTAAATGGTTATCGGTGCATCTTATTTGGAGCGAAATCGAACTTCAAAGCCATGACCGAGGCTCAAGAGGTGGTCCTTGGCAGCAGTCGCATCAGCAGGTGTCGGGAATTCCAAAAATGCATAGTTGTATTGCGTTGCAGTGCCCGGGCCATTCCACTTGCCCACCTTGATGTAGCAGGCGGTGCAAGCGCCGCCAGCCAGCTCGCGTAGCTCGGGTCCAGTCATCGTAATCGGCACATTGCCAACCCAGAGGGTGCGGGTAGGCACACCGGCCGGCTTCTCAGGCGAAGGCAGACGCGCCTGTCGAACCGGCTGAGGCATTGCCGGCGGAGGCAAGGGTTGAGGCATTGCCGGTGGAGACAAGGGTTTAGGCATTGTAGGGTGAGGCTGAGGCGCAGGAGGAGCCAGCAGCGAGAGCAGCAAGTGACTCAGCTTGCAGGCCGCCGGGACCATGGCCTCCAAGTCAAACCCATCAAGCACAGTATTGTTGTTATGCACAGCATTGTTGCCAAAGTATCGGAGAAAACGAGCATAGTGCACAAACGCCGCCCATCGCGCAGCCATCGGCGCCGGTGCATTGTAGGCAGCGACGCGTTCAATCATATTCGATAAGGTTTCAAAGGGCGCAGCATCTTGGCCAATGCTGGCCAGCAAAAGGCGAACGTTGGTCTCGAGCAGCTTGCGGGCTGCGTTTCCGACATCATCTGGGCCACTGTGGCCCGTCAGCTTGGCCGCCAGCTCTCGCAGAGCAGCGGTATCCATGTTGCGCTGAGCAAACAACTCGCGCAGTTCTCCCATCTTCTCCTGCCAACCGGTATACTTTGACATTGCCATGGTAGAGTATCGACTTAATGAGTTTTTGTTGTATAAATTGTGATTCAACTTATCCAGTCGACCACTTAAATAATACACTTTGAAAATAATTTTGAAAAATTTATTGCCAACAAATCGAGCAAGCGCAGCCACCACGAGGAGACGAAATCCACTGAGCCAAAATAGCCTCTCTGTCTGCAGGCTGGATATAAGAGAGCTGATGGTAGGTTGTGCCCTCGGCAGTGCCATCTTCGAAAGAAATGGTGCCTTGTGTCATATTCATGACCAGCTTTTTGTCGAAAGACCACCAGCACTTCATGTCCGGATCAAAGAGCGAGTGCGTGAAAACATAGAGCTCTTCGCCATTGTGCAGAATGTGCTCAATCGTGTGCGCATGCTTATTCGCTCGATCGTAAAAACCAGTCATCCATCCCGGAACAGGTTTGGACAGACCGAAATCTGTGATATATCTTAAGGGTCGCTGGTTGCTTTGCGACATACGAGATGAATATTTATTCTGAGCACAGCTCCTGAGAGAAGAGCGGGTTGTCATTCTTCTGCAAGGCATAACCTTTGTTTCCCTGGAAATTCTTGCCGCAGACAAATTGAATATCCTCCCTTCCGATGAGCATGCGAGCGAGGTTTTTGAACTGGTATCTAGTGCAGTTGCCATTGTTTGTGGCGATGACAATCTGCACGCTGGGATAATTGGTCTGCACGTACTTGAACATGTCCTGGATCATATTGAAACGCTTCTTGCCACCGAGCAAGTACACAAGCACATCATAGTAAGAAAGATCTCTCGGCATAACGCTCAGATTGGGGAACCCCTCAAACTGACTCAGCGTGCGATCCCAGTCAAACAAAGCAGCCTTGGGCCGACTATCGCTGGCGGTTTTGGCGAGCCAATCGTACAGAGTGACAATTTCAGATTTCATGATACCTGATCTACTGTCGTACGTGTCGCCGGTCCAGCCAATGGTGTCCCGGATGTATTTCACATACTGGTTGCCAGGAAGCTGTGCAACGAGATTAGCGAGGGGAGGCTGATCAAAGGGCGTCTCTTCGAGCGGCCGCGTCTCGTTGACTTTGACCAGCTTGATATCCTTGCAAAAGTCTCTGACATGCTGAAGCTGGCGATCGTCATTGTCAAAAAAGATGGCCCGATCAAATGCCAGAGTCACCGGCACCGCAGAGGCGGGGGTAGCGCGCTTGCAGAACTTGTACTGCGCCAGCGCCTCGTGTGGCCGGTTATTGCTGCAGATCAGCTGGAACACGTGCTGCATGAAGGCCATGATCATCTGGAACAGTGCCAGGCTGGTGCCGCACTCCTCATCGTCGGTCATGATAACCAGCTCCACGCCGGCCGCCAATAGGCGGTCCTTAATCCGGCGCAAAGCGTCGAGCCGCTGCTGGCCGCCAAAGAGCACAGCTAGCGCAGCCTTGGATGTGCTGGGATCTGGAAAGGTAGGTAATCCTGTTGGAAATTTTGTAAGTGTACCGTCCCACGCAAAGATTGCATACTTTTTGCTGACTGCGCTGTGCTCGCGCAGCCAATCGTCAAGCGCCGCGCTCATAGCTTCTGGTGAGATGCCAGCGTTGGGCGCGTACTCGCGCCAAACCGCCTCGTAGTCAGCTGGGCTTAACGACTCAAGATAAGAATTTCCAGACATGGATTTCAGAAATTGAGTTGCGTTGGAAAACGTGGGCTGCCGATCTGGCTCTGCCACTATGCGCAGATTGGGGCAGAATTCAAGCGCCGCGGCGACATTCGTTACCCGGTTATTGAAATAGATCGCAGTGCGTTCCTCTTCTCGTCTGGGCTGGGGTGACGGTCGCATCGCTGGCTCAATCATTTGGCGCTTGGGCGGTGAGGCAGCACGGATGGGGGCTGTCCGCTTGGCGCTGTACTTGAGCTGCGCTTCTGTGCTTATCCTGTTCAGATCGGCCGGGGTTGGGTCTAGCTTGGCAAGCTCAGCAAAGAGGTCGAGGTACAATGTGTCGGGGCTGACATTGACCAGCTTCTCAATGGTCCGACTCTTGTTGAATGGGTTCGACAGTTGCGCAGGGATATCGATGAGTTTCTGAATCTCAATGTCCACCAGGCGGCGCCGCATCAAAGCGAGCACCAGCTTTGCGTCCTGCTGTTGCTTGGGATCCTTGAATGTGGCGATTGTCTGTGTCAGCCTCTGGAACTTGCTCTGCAATTCCTCCAGACTCATGGCGCTGACCTTGGCCTGCAGCGCGGTCTGCATCTGCGCCATGGCCATGCTATTCTTCTAACAGCCGTATCTATTTTTTCAGAGTAGCAGATAGAGAGATGAGTGGGCAGACTGTTGGGCGAACGATCCGCCTGGTCTGGGCAACAGCGATGAGCGCAGTGGCTGTGGCGCTGGCGATCGGCGGCGTCCAGCTGTTGGCAACCGCCAAGAACAACCGCTGGACCAGCGTGCCGTTCGCAGGCAGCGAGAGCAGTGGCACAGTGAGTGGCAGCTATGCCTGGGCGGGGCAGACCTACACTGCGAGCTGGGCCGGCAGCGAGGTGCCAAGCACAATCCAGGTAAACGCAGCGCAGCCGAGCGAGCTGCGGCTAAGCGGTGCGACCAGAGAGCAGCAGCGCAGCATTGCGCGGCGCATGCTCCTGCTAAGCGCAGTGATCCTTGTGGTAACTTGGCTCCTCACCTATGCCGTGTGGACACGGGGCCAGCTCATTAAAATTTGACACCTTTCACTGTAGAGGATGTCGAGCCGCGGCGGGAAACTCGCGCTGTTTAGCGCAGCCGTGCTGCTCAACATGGTGGCGCTGGTAATCGCCAGCTCCACAATCTATCTGAGCGCAGAGGGCGCTGACATCCGAAGCGCAGGCGCCAAGCGGCGCCGGACCGCCGGCCTGCTTGCCGGCGTTCTCGGCACGCTGCTCATCCTGTGGTACGCTGTGCAAAAGCGCGATCCCAAAGCAGAGCTCTACGTAGCCGCAGCGATTGGCTTTGCCTCAATTGGTTTCTCTGTGGCTGCTCGCATAGAACGAAACAAGGGCGACGACACTCATGCCAATATTTTCGCCAGCATGGCCATTACCATTCGAATAATTTCTCTAGTGACATTTGTTCTTTCTGCTGGGCCGGTCATTTACCAACTCTATTTTTCAAAATAAATACATTCACCGTGGAATCCCAGTTGAACTTTTATTTTTGGCAAACAATGAGCAACTCTGAGCAACATGTTTTGTTATTAGAACAGCCATCAGCATTGTCGGAAAAGCGAGAAGACAGCCCTTCTGCCAACAGGCGATTGCGGGATGCGTCACCCAAGCGGGCAGAAAAGCAGCCAACCAGAGGAGATGTGGACTGGGATGCGCCCGAGTTTAGCGCTCCGCTCTCGCAGCCAGTACCCCAGCGGCGCCAGTTGCCGGCGTTGTATGAGACCTGGACGCCGCGTGCGCAGTATCTTGTACAGCAGCCGAGCGACATGGCGTTCCGGCTGCTCGGCCGGTACTACGACTTGCTTCAGCTGCGAAACAAGGCGTACCAGCTGGGTCTCTCACTGGTAGCTACGTTGCGCGAGCGGTGGCCCACCTATCGTCAGCTGCAGTCGGGCCTCAGCTGCTTCGATGCTGCAACGCTAAACCGAATCTCGGAAGCCTGCGACCTCGACGCTGCACAAGAACAACAGCGCCGGCTGCAGGAATTGCAGCGTCATACAAGCACCAATCTCCTCTGCGATGAAGAGTTCTCAAGTTTTCAATAAATATTTATCACAGCTCTTTGGCCACCTCGTCGTGCCAATAGATGTTTGGCAGGGCAGGAAGTTTGTCCCAGAGAAGCATGGGGCCTCGGAAACCAACGCCGGTATTGTGCGGAAATGCAGAATAGTGCTTGCCGCCTGCCTCTCCAAAGTGAGCCAGGCGCTGGCAATCCTCCGAGGGCAGAGTTCCGCTGCACAAAGGGTACCAGTGGTCTGCCTTGTACTCAATGTCAAACTCAAATTCGTCTTCATCCTCAAATGCCCAGAGAATGTGGCCCTGCGTGCCAGTACGATGGGTATAGATAGCCCAGCTATCTCGAAAGAAAGTCTGCGGATCCAACACGACATCGGATTGATTGATTGATGTTGTAATATCTTCCAGATTTCGATCCATAACGAGAACCTTGATTTGGTCGCCGGTGCGCAGCTGGAGAACATCGCCGAGGGTGAGGCACTGCAGGGCTACAAACTGCTTCCAGGTCTGCTGCTCCAGAGCGCCCTCGAACTTGGGATCCGGAACCGCTGGCTTCAGGTAGAATCGCAGCACTTGTTCCGTTGGCTCATAGAACTTTCCATTCGATGGAATGGTTGTCAGGCTGTCTTTGAACTCACCAAAGCCGAGAGCCTCTCTGATCTGGCTCGCGTTGACGCTGATGCCCCAAAGCACCGCGTACGCCTCGCTCTCGTGCTCCTCCCTCTCAACCGGAATCTCTATGTGATAGAGCTGTCCCAAGACAGGCTGCTCAATCCACGATGACATTGTCAAGCTTGTAGAAAGGAAATATTTTAAATTAAAGAAATAATTATTTCATTTGAAATTTCGGATGAAATATCACGAAATAAAACTAGGGTCACGTTAAATGGTTTTCTCTATGAAATTTCCTTGTATGTTTCATTGTAAAATCAAGCCTGATTTTAAAAAATGCATTTTAAAAAAAGTTGGACCTCATTTTTTTGGCCGACCAAAATTTTTAAATATGCAATTTTAGAATCAGACCTGTTTTTGTTGATGAATTATACAAGGAAATTTCATAGAGAAAACCATTTAACGTGACCCTAGTTCTATTTCGTGAAATTTTCATGAATTTTTCATTGGAAAACTAGCTGTGCTGTACCTAGTTTATATTAAATGGGTTTATTTCATGAAATAATATTACATTTCATGTTCACTCAAATAATTTTATTTTGAAAAATATTTTCATTGAAACAAAGGCCGACTCAACCATAGCGTAGATCGCCCATTCCGTTTCCGTTGGAGAGTTGCCAGCGAAAGAGTTGGAGCCCAAGGGCATGCAAGCAACTCTCCTGGCGCCACTGTTTGGCAAATTGCGATGCAATTGGCTTTCCAAGCGAGGCAAACACTTGGCAGACCAGCTCCTCTTCTTCATCCCAATCGTGCTCCGTCAACCAGTAGTCATCGTCCATGTTGATTTCTTCAGTAAAACCTGAATTTGCCAAAGGCCCCTTGTGCAGAAGTTGCTCGATTGCGCGCTTGTCGAGTGCGAGCCCTTGCTTAGCACGTACTATCAATAAAGTGTCAAACCTGATTATTCCCAGGAAACTATTTGATATCACCCTAGTTGTATTTCGTGAAAATATCAAATGAAATCAAATTTCGCTAGTTTAAAATAAACATATTTCATGAAAATATTTCATATCATGGATAGTCCAGTGCAGGCCATGAGCTATCAGCTGGTGCGGGACCACGTCAGGGCCAAGCACCCGCGCAAGGTGCTCTACCGAGTGCGCGATTCGCGGAGCGGCGGCGACGAGTGGACGCTGCGCCTTGAGCTGCGCGGCGGCCAGCTGGTGGGCCAGCGCTACGTGGCGCTGGCCGGCGAGGATGACCTGCTCGCCAAGGCCATCGAGTACAACAGCGTCGCGCTGCAGATGCTGTTCTGCCAGCTCTTTGAGGACGAGGACTCGCCCTACCGCATCACCGGCATCTCGCTCGAGTAAACGATCGTTAAATTACGTTTGTTTTATCTTCAGTGATGATAAATGGTTCCCAGCATCATCGCGAGATGGAAATCTTGAAACTCACTCGGGCGCACCCAGAGTGGCGGCAAGCGCTCGGACCACTCGAGTGAATCGCTGCTGTTGGACTTGTCGCTTAGCAACAAAAGGCCCTCTGCTGCGCATCGCTTGGCGCGCCGATTTGCATTGGCGAACCAATTCTGCACCTGAGCCTTGGTCACGCTGCACTTGGCAACCAACGCAGCAGCCTCGGTTTGAGGCATGTTGCCCAAGGTCAACCACTCGTCTCGCGCTCTGCGCAGCTCTGTCACCTCTTCTGGTGAAAACAGGTCCCTCTGTCGCTTGGCCGGCGACAAACTTTCTTCTGATGCGCGCTTTTTTGCCATTGAGTGTTGGATAAAAATGATCACCAAAAGGGTTTACTAATTATTTTCAACTTGCCTGCAGATAATAGGTTTTCTCAGGGTCGTAGATTTCATTGTAGGTCAAGCCAAAACCAGGCATCATTGGCTGAAATGAAAATACTTGTTTGGAAGGATACCACCTCAAGTTCGCCTGCGGGCCATCTGGCACTGTGTCGGGCAGGACACAGCGCTTTTTGTATCCCTCGCAAGTGGTGAATTCAGGCATGTCGATAATTTCCGGCCGGATGCGGGTGGCAATGTAGTTGCCATTCGTCCTGCGCTTGTCTATCCTGAAAAAATAGACAGCGTCGTGTTTGCCATCCCAGGTACCCACAACGAGAATGGTGCCCGGCGCGTAGACTGGCTTCTCTGCCATCTGCGTGCTAAAAAATAATGTGGTACAGTGGATAAATATGCAGTTTAGCGGCCCATTCTTGGCGTATTTGCAGAAAAAGCTGACCAAACAGCTGCTGGCAAATGTGAGTCCGCCAGACACGCTGGCCGGCTGCGTGATCGCGTCGCACAGCCGAGAGAATCCGGCCTACTTTTACCACTGGTTTCGCGACGCAGCACTCGCGGTGCAGAGCGCGCTGCACAGCCCGACGCTCAGCGCCAGCGCGCAGCGGCACTTGATTCTGGACTGGTTCTCCTTTGAGGCTGAGTGCGCGCGCAGCATTGACAAGAACCGGGAGCTACGGCGCGCTGGAGAGCCGAAAGTCCACGTGGACGCCAAGCCCTTCACGGAGCCGTGGGGCCGGCCGCAGAACGACTCGTCGGCGCTGCGCCTGTTCGTTGGCCTCGAGGCGCTGGAGCTGCTGCACCGGCAGGGCTTCCGGCAGCAGGCAGCGCGCCAGTTTGAGCTGCTGCTGGTGCGCGATCTGCACTACACTGCGGAGCACATTGGCAAGGCGTGCTTCGATGTCTGGGAGGAGGTGCACGGGATGCACTTTGCCACGCTGGCGACGCAGTGCGCCGCGCTTAGCGCAGCGCTACTTAGCCGCTGGCTGAGCGCTGAGCTAAGAGACACCTGCTCAGCTGCTCTGCAGCGCGGCGAAGCGCAGATCGCGGACTACCTTGAGAAAACAGACTATGTGCCGTACATTGTAAGCACGCTGCACCCGAACAACTACGGCCCGCTGGAGCGCGGCTGGTGTGACAGCTCTGTGCTGCTGGCTGTCTGCAAGTGCCGGCGCTCAATGCTCCTGCAGCCGCGTGTTGTACGCACTGTGCTCCACCTCGCTAACCAGTTTGCTGCGCTCTACCCGCTCAATCGCGGCCACCGGCTGCCGCTGCTTGGGCGATATGCAGAGGACCACTACTATGGCGGAAATCCTTGGCCCATCTGTACATGTTTTGCCATCGAGTGGTGCTACAGCGCTGCGGCGCACTTGCTCGCGCACCCAGATTTAGACAAGGAAACTCAAATCGCTTTACAGGAGCTGCTTAGCCGTTTTGGCCTGGTAACAATCGATGGTAGCAGCCTGAACCATCGTAAGCTTGGAAATCATCTTACTCAGCTGGGAGATCAATGGTTCGAAAGGCTGCTCAGTGAAATGACACAGGCGTCCAATAAGCACTCTATTTTCAAAAGCAATTTCCACTACTCTGAACAGCTGGATCGAACTAGCGGGCGCTGGTGCTCGGCTGAAAGGCTGACTTGGAATTATGCTGCGCTGCTTGACATTGTCAATGCTCGCATTGCTTTAGAAAAATGTACAGATGATAAATGAAAAGTCGATTCATCCCATGTTTTGTCATTTTTTAAACCAACATGGAGGACCAAAGGCTCAAGAGTTTGTTGGAGAGCAAGGATGCTCTCATTGTGGAGCTTTTGGACCTCAAGGATGCTCTCATTGAGGAGAAAGCGAGAAATGTTGACTTGCAGCGCAATTTGAATGCTGCTGCGCGCAGCGAGCTGGCAGCTAAGGAAACCATTTGCCAGCTGCAGCGACAGCTTGCTGAGACAAAGGCCGCAGAGCCTCCCAAGCCTAAACCAGCTGCAACTGTGGACGGAGAGTTGATGCCGAAAGCAGCCGATGCTGCTGCTCGTCTGGCCGATTTGCGTGCTCAAAGCGTGGCTAACATTTTGCGCGCCACCTGGAGCAAGGAAGGGCGCATCAAGCTCCACGCTCAGATCGAGGCGCGCTGCATGGATTCTACAAAGGCATTCCATCGCTACAACGCCACCCAATTCATTTTCCAAGTTCTAGAGCCGAACACGTATCCCGCTGGTTGTCGAGAGAAAATTCTAGACGAGCTGGATTTCAGTGACTTTGTGTGGGCTGACAAGCGTTCCGTCAAGCTTTCTTCCACTGTCACAGATCCTGTTGATCTTGCGCTGCAGCTCGAGGCCGACAACAAGTTGGCAGAAAAGCGCGCACAGATACGCTTGGCAATTCTCAGGCAGACTCTTACCAAGTCTAACCGAGCTTGGCTCCGCGCAAAAATTCAAGAGCTTGTCCGCTCCCTTTTTCCAGCGCTCTATCACGGCTGGCCAGTCTATGATGCTCTATTCATGCCTCACAGTCGTGCGATTGACTCGGAATTCTTCGAGCACTGCAAAACCCATCTGTTGGACAAGCTGAACTTTGAATGAGCGATTATTAAACAATCATATTTACTGGTACTCAACAGAGAGCCGCTGCGCGCGGGAATCGTTGAGCAGCATATTCTCGAGTGCGGCCTCGCTCCAGGTGCCCACGGGCAGGCCCTGCATGCTGACAAAGCTGCGGCGCTCCGTGGCCAGTGTGTAGATTTTGGCCGGCCGGCTCAGCTGGACCTCAGTGATTGTGGATCCGTTGAGCAGCTTCTGGCACTCGATCTCCTTGCCGCCGGCGAGCACAGGGTGGCCGCGCGTGAGCAGCAGATCCTCCGCTGGACAGCCAGCGCCCAGCGCGCCAGCGTTAATCTTGACAAAGCGGGAACTTTGGCCAGTGCTCACTGTGTGCTTAATAAGCATAGCGCTTCCGCTGACATCGCTGACAAGGTCTCCCGAGCGCAGGGCAGAGATTGCCTGCGAGCCGGCGGGCGTCGCCACCAGCGTGTCCTCGTGCACGCAGATCATCATGCCACACAACAGGACAGCGACTTGATTGAGTGTCATGAGCAAGTCATTAAAATCAGTAGCCAAGAAATAGTCATCATTCAGAGTTGGCCCGCTGACCAACTTGATATTCTCATCAGACAGTCCATCGCCAACGCCAACGCCAATAACTTTGGGTAGCATGGGACTGATCTTGGCAAGATTTGCAGAGGCAATTGCTGCTTCCATGGTCTCAAATGTTACATCGCTTCCAGTCACAGTTGGAGAAAGGTTATAAGCAGTAGGGTTTCCATCTGTAATCAGCACAACAACTTGCGCAGACACCGTGGATACCAACCTAAACGCCGCATCCCAATTTGTGTACTCTGTATTGGGACCAGGAGCAGGAGGGGCAGTGATGCCATCAATGACAGCTTTGACAGCATCTGCGCCAGCCTGCAGATAAATAGATGTCCAATCTTGGCCGGCGACTTGCCTGATTACGGCAAGGGTGCCAAATGTGATCAGCAGAATCTCTGTCACTGGGGGATTGTCGCCAGTGTTAAAAAGCGCATCTACAAAAGCCTTGGCAGCCGCTTGAACCATCATCCACTCTGAGGCGCTGATGGATGAGGAGCGATCCATGATCACAGCAATGCGGAGACCGCAGGTAACAGGATAGGGTGGGTTGTCGCGCCAGTTGATGAATCTCCGGGTGGACCTGGCCTGATTCAAATTTACCACCTCTTGATAAGCAGTTGGCATGGGATTTGCGAAATTCCCTGTGCACATACTGGCAATGGTGTTAAAGCCGGCCGGTGCCACCGACTCTTTCACGGTA
>Ga0315288_10004972_pt1 | contig 16925 bp, 16 predicted proteins | sample YL17G11_20_MG_FD_203454 | JGI IMG/M metagenome (GOLD analysis project Ga0315288, IMG submission 203454) | Sediment microbial communities from Yellowstone Lake, YNP, Wyoming, USA - YL17G11_20 | ecosystem: Environmental > Aquatic > Freshwater > Lake > Sediment | place: USA: Wyoming | collected... | reverse complement strand
GGAAGGCATCTTGGGTGAGGATGGTCCCGCTGAAATAGACTGGCTCCAATTAACATCCTGGGTAGAACACCATGATTACCAGAAAGGCTTTTGAGTTTGTATCATCGAGGTACTCTGTTGGCCATATGTAGTAAAAACCACTGGTTGGCTGCACCGGTGGTGGTTAACCAGCATTCTAATATACTCGTACGTGAATCTCACTTCGCAGCCATGCGCATTAATTGTGCGCCCTAAGTTGGCATGGCAAACCGAATACCAGGGCCCCCTGAATGACGGACATGGAGCGTAATAATGAAAACGATTATTCTGTGCGGCGGCCGTGGGATGCGTTTAAATGAGGAAACCGAGTTCCGCCCCAAGCCACTCGTCCCGGTTGGTGGACGCCCCATCCTTTGGCACATCATGAAAACCTATGCCCACTATGGCTTTCGTGAGTTTGTGCTTTGCCTTGGCTATCGAGGCGACATGGTCAAGGATTACTTCTTAAATTATGAGGCGATGAGCAACGATCTCACAATTCGCCTGGGACAGCGGCACTCTATAGCCTACGACGAGGCACACAGCGAACAGGATTTTCGTGTTACACTGGCTGACACGGGATTGGAGACAATGACCGGTGGACGAATAAAGAAGGTGGAAAAGTATATAGATGGTGATACTTTTATGGTTACCTATGGTGATGGAGTTGCTGATATAGACATTAGAGCACTGGTCGAGTATCATCACCAGCATGGTCGGCTGGCTACCTTGACAGCGGTGCACCCGTTTTCACGTTTTGGTATCCTTACAATGGACAATAACTCATCGGTGCTAAATTTTGCTGAGAAGCCCCAGGTGGAGGAATGGGTCAGCGCTGGCTTTTTCGTATTCAACCGACGGGTATTTGATTATTTAACTGGTGATGATTGCTTCTTAGAACGTGAGCCCCTTGAACGCCTTGCTCACGAAGGGCAACTTATGGCTTATAAACATGATGGCTTCTTCTATGCTATGGATACATACCGCGATTATAGATTCCTTAACGACTCATGGGATAGCGGGCAAACTCCCTGGAAGGTGTGGCAATGAAAGCTTCCTTCTGGCAAGACCGGCCAACGTTTGTGACCGGAGCAACGGGATTATTAGGTGGGTGGCTGGTAAGGCGGTTGCTTGAACTGGATGCAGATATTGTTTGCCTGGTGCGTGACTGGGTGCCCCAAAGCGAGTTGGTTCGTGCTCAGCTTGTTGACCGGGTGAAGGTCGTCCGCGGTGACGTGCGCGACCAGGCGCTGCTGGAGCGGACACTGGGCGAGTACGAGATCGATACTGTTTTTCACCTGGCTGCACAGACCATTGTGGGCATTGCCAACCGAAATCCCATCTCAACCTTTGAAACCAATATTGGCGGCACATGGACGTTGCTCGAGGCATGTCATCGAAGCCCTAAAGTCCGTAGTATTGTAATGGCGTCGTCCGATAAAGCCTATGGTGATCAGGAGGAATTGCCCTATAATGAGAATACGCCGCTACAGGGCCGTTATCCCTATGACGTAAGTAAGTCTTCTGCTGACCTCCTCGCTCAATCGTACGCCACCACCTGGAAGCTCCCGGTAGCTATTACTCGGTGTGGGAACTTCTATGGCGGAGGCGACTTAAACTGGAACCGTGTCGTGCCAGGGACCATACGCTCAGTGCTGCGCGGTCAAAGACCTGCTATACGTTCTGATGGTCAATATATTCGAGATTATTTCTATATAGAGGATGCGGCCGAGGCCTATATTTTGCTGGCAGAGAAGTTGTCCAAGAAAGCCGGCTTGGCCGGTGAGGCATTCAACTTCTCTAATGAGACTCCGCTATCAGTGCTGGAGCTTGTTGAACGCATCCTGCAGTTGATGGTTTCTAAGTCGAAGCCAATCATACGCAACGAGGCCAGCAACGAAATCCGACAGCAGTATCTGAATGCAGAAAAAGCGCGCAAAGTTCTAGGTTGGAAGCCGCTGTTTACTCTAGATGAAGGATTGAAAACCACTATTGAGTGGTATAGGAAGTTCTTCGCCGATGAATAGCAGATCTGACGCACTTCGAGGGGAAATAATAGAACTGGTCGGGAGATATTACGCTGCGGCCTTCCCTGAGAGCGCTTTTGTGCCGGGCAAGTCACCGGTTCGGTACGCGGGGCGCGTCTTCGATGCGGATGAGTTGACTCACCTGGTCGAGGCTGCTCTGGATTTCTGGCTGACTACGGGGCGTTTTGCCGACCAGTTCGAGCGCGATTTTGCCCGGTTCTTCGGCCTAAAGCATGCTATCCTGGTTAATTCCGGCTCTTCGGCCAACCTGCTTGCGGTTTCTTGCCTTACTTCCCCAAAGCTGGGAGAGCGGCGTCTAAAGCCGGGCGACGAGGTTATCACGGTCGCAACCGGTTTCCCCACGACGGTTAATCCTATTATCCAAAACCAGCTCGTTCCGGTATTCTTAGATGTCACGATACCAACTTACAATGTGGACGTTACACAGCTTGAAGAGGCCTACTCCGCACGAACTCGCGCTGTGATGCTGGCTCATACGCTGGGGAATCCTTTCAATCTGGACGCAGTAATGAAGTTTGTGCGACAGCATAACTTATGGCTTATCGAGGATTGCTGTGATGCTGTAGGGGCTACCTTTAGAGGCCAGAAGGTGGGCACTTTTGGCCATCTTGCCACGGTGAGCTTCTATCCAGCGCATCACATTACAATGGGAGAGGGTGGCTGTGTGCTCACCAACCAATCGTTGCTCAAGACACTGGTAGAGTCATTCCGGGACTGGGGGCGCGATTGTTGGTGTCAACCGGGCAAAGACAATACTTGCGGGAAGCGTTTTGATTGGCAATTGGGTGACCTTCCCCATGGCTATGACCATAAGTACATTTACTCACACATTGGCTACAATCTGAAGTTGACCGACATGCAGGCGGCAGTTGGAGTAGCTCAATTGAAAAAGCTGCCCGCTTTCATTGAAGCACGTCAACGCAATTATCAAGCCTTGTATCATGGCCTTAAAGACCTGGAGGAATCCTTTATCCTGCCCGAGGCAACACCTGGCTCGGAGCCGAGTTGGTTTGGCTTCCCTCTAGCCGTGCGCCGCGAGGCTCCTTTCACTCGCAACGAGGCTGTGGGCTTCCTGGAAAAGCACAAGATTGCAACCCGGCTCCTTTTCGGCGGAAACCTGGTGCGACAGCCAGCCTATCGCGATGTGAAATATAGGGTCGTAGGTGATCTCAAAAATTCGGATTTTGTGATGAACCAAGTGTTTTGGGTTGGAGTCTATCCAGGGCTATCTACCGAGGCTATCGAATTCATGGTCGATATTTTCCATAAATTGGCTGGGGCATGATATGCGCTGTTTGGTGACGGGTGCTTCTGGCCATCTTGGTTCCTACGTGACTCGATTGCTATTAAGCCGTGGACATGAGGTTATCGTGTTCGCCAGTTAGGTTTTCAGGAGACTGATATAGCATCGATGGCAAAACCTATCAGTAAAGCCATTTGGCAGGTATCATCACCAGAACAGGTCCCAGATTTGTTAGGGAGGGCCTTCTCTGTGGCTGCTTCTGGAAGACCAGGCCCAGTTCTTTTGGATATTCCGATGGATGTGCAGCGTGGCCAAAAATAATATGGTTCATGGTGAGCGAGTTTACAACCAGTGGAGTTATTGTTGATGGCAACCCGCCTTGACACCAAAGACATGGAACATGTCCTGAAGCACACCTCCTATCTTTGGGAAGAAGTGGCAGGCCAGAATATTTTCTTAACGGGTGGAACCGGCTTCTTCGGGTGCTGGCTGTTGGAAAGTTTCATCTGGGCGAATACTCAGCTTCACCTCGGCGCGAAGGCTGTCGTGCTCAGCCGGAGACCCAATGTCTTTGCTGCTAAGGCGCCCCATCTGGCAAACCATCCGGCAGTTCGCTTGCTTCAAGGCGATGTGCGGACGTTCGATTTTACACCCGGCGAGTTCCGCTTTGTAATCCATGCCGCTACGGAGGCAAGCGCCAAGCTCAATCAGGAGAATCCGTTGCTGATGCTTGAGACGATTGTTGAGGGAACGCGCCACACCCTGGAATTCGCCCGCACTCATGGGACTCGTAAGTTCCTTCTGACAAGCTCGGGCGCAGTCTACGGTAAGCAGCCGACTGAGATAACTCACATCCCCGAAGATTACCTCGGTGCGCCAGACCCGATGGACCCAAATGCAGCCTACGGGGAAGGTAAACGGGCGGCAGAGATTCTGTGCCGCCTCTACGCTCATCAGTTTGGATTGGAAACTAAGATTGCCCGCTGCTTTGCCTTCGTTGGCCCACATCTGCCCCTGGACGCCCACTTTGCGATTGGTAACTTCATCCGGGATGCATGTCAGGGCAATAAAATCTGCGTAAATGGCGATGGCACGCCATGTCGTTCCTATCTCTATGCGGCGGATCTGGCCATTTGGCTGTGGACGATCCTATTTAAGGGACAGCCGTGCCGGCCCTACAACGTAGGGTCAGATAGAAGCATCAGCATTGCAGATTTAGCCAACTTGGTATGCCGGTTATCAAGCCCTAAAATGGAGGTAACCATAGCCCGGCAGGCTGATGCGGCATGTCCGCCGCAGCGCTATGTGCCTTCTGTTGACCGAGGCCGCAATGAGCTAAGTCTTGAAAGCTGGATTACGCTGGAAGAGGCTATAAAGAAAACAATGAGCTGGCTAAGCAATTAGAATCGTGAAAGGTAAAAAATGCACGGGAAATATTCATGGCATCATGAATTTGGGGATCAGTTCAAAGGGCGCAGGGTGCTAGTTACCGGAGCAGGGGGTTTTGTTGGTTCACATCTCTGTACCGCTTTAGTTTCGCTTGGTGCCGAGGTTTATGGTGTGGACCTGAATAATTTCTTTAAAAATGAGGTGAATGGGATTCGGTTGCTGAATGTTGACCTCAGTATTAATCAAGATGTTGTTCAAGAAACAGTTAAAATAGTCAATCCTGATTTTACGTATCATTTAGCAGGCCTTGTTGATACGCGCCAGGAGATTGGTCTCGTGCTCCCGACTCTGCGTCATAACTTGTTTGGCACCGTGCACCTGTTGATAGCGCTGAAAGGCAGTCAATGCCGACGAGTTGTGGTAATAAGTTCCTCCGAAACACCGCAGTATGGAAATTCTCCTAATTCACCATATGCTGCCTCAAAATTAGCCATGGCAGCCTATGCTGAGATGTTTCATACGCTGTTCGGTCTTCCAGTAGTTATAGCTCGCCCGCACTTGAGTTATGGTCCGCGACAGCCACAGAACAAGTTGATTCCATATTTGATTTGTTCTATGCTGAAAGACACTCCGCCTATGCTCTCCAGCGGTAATAGAATCTGCGACATGATTTATATTAATGACTTGGTACGCGCATTACTATTAATGACAATTAGTGAGTTTGCTGTGGGCTGCTCTTTTGATATAGGCACTGGAGAAGGAATCTCTGTACGTGAAATTGCTGCACGTATATCTGTGCTAATGAAAACTCCCTGCCATCCCGTATTCGGCACCGTGGTAGATCGTATTGGCGAATTTTCGCAGGTAGCTAATACAAAAATGATTCATTCGAGTTTAGGTTGGAAACCATATTGGACAATGGATGAGGGATTAATTGAAACAATTGAGTGGTATAAAGATAATGCAGGTGTTGAAGTTTAAGCAACACCTATATTAAGTTTGAGGTAAAATATGAGATGGTTAATTACCGGCGGTTGCGGGTTTGTTGGAAGTAATCTTGCTAGTGCGTTACTGCATGATGGTGCAGAGGTAATAATCCTCGATAATTTATCCCGTAAAGGGTCCAGCAACAATCTAGGTTGGTTAAGGTCCGGTTTTGGTGATGGATTCCGCTTTTTTCAGACTGATATCAGGGATACTGACGCAGTAGCGCTCATCATTAAAGAATCCCGTCCGGATGTAGTTGCTCATCTGGCGGGACAGGTAGCCATGACTACCAGCCTGAGCAACCCCCGTTTTGATTTTGAAGTCAATGCCTGGGGTACCATCAATATCCTGGAGGCAGTAAGATTGCATTCTCCCTCGACAATCGTTCTTTATTCTTCTACCAATAAGGTATATGGTTCCCTTGACCAAATACGGACTGAGGAGCTTGAAACACGATATGTAATTCCTGATTATCCTCTTGGCTTGAACGAGGATATTCCCCAGGATGGGCATTCACCTTACGGCTGCTCAAAGCTGGCTGCGGATCAGTATGTGCGGGACTATTACCGTATGTATGGGATTCCTACAGTTGTGTTCCGTCATTCATCCATGTATGGAGGGCGGCAGTTTGCTACCTATGACCAAGGGTGGATTGGCTGGTTTTGCCAGAAATCCCTTGAAGCAGCCCGGCCCGGATGTGAGCCCTTCTCGATCAATGGCAACGGTAAGCAGGTGCGCGACGTATTGCATGCTACTGATTTAATCAATGTGTATAAACTGGCCGTGACCAATATAAATGCCACGGCTGGAAAGATCTATAACATCGGCGGTGGGATGGAAAACAGCCTATCATTGCTGGAATTGTTTAACCTCCTGGAAAAGATTAATGGGTACTCGGTTCATTATTACCGGCTCGAGTGGCGGGCTGGCGACCAGAAGGTATTTGTAGCAGATACAACGCATGCCTATAACGCGTTTGGGTGGTCTCCAAAAATAGATAAGGAAACTGGGATCCGGAATATGCTTGAATGGTGCCGGGAGATATCATCCAATGACTGATACTACCAATCTCTTTTCTACAGCAGATAATAAATCGGAAAGCCTGACCGTGATCCTCGCGGCCTTCAGGGAGGGAGAAAGCCTCAAGTGCCTGCTGCCAAAATTAAGGGCAGTGGTAGATCAGATCACGCCACATAATGAGGTTCTTGTCGTTGACACGCAGTCGCCCATGGATGATACCGAACAGGTTTGTGTAGCAAATGGTGTTATTTACGTTAACAGGCGTGGCGGTGATGATTACGGCTATGCTATCAGGACTGGCATTGCACGATCTACTGGTGACTACGTGGTAATCATGGATGCGGACGGATCACATGCCCCCGATTTTATAAATAAGCTGTGGCAGGCGCGCCATAATGCAGATGTGGTCATCGCTTCCCGCTATATAGTCGGTGGGAGCACCGCTAACACATGGCCCTTAGTTTTTTCCAGCCGCATCCTGAACTTCGTTTTCAAGTCAGTGGTCAAAATCCCGGCACTGGATGTATCCAACAGCCTTCGTCTTTACCGTGGCGCTTTGCTGCGTAACCTGAACTTAACCTTTTTACATTTCGACATTTTAGAGGAAATCCTGGCCAAGCTGCTATGGCAGAGTGATCCACCGGCTAGGATAATAGAAATTCCCTTCTCGTTTGGGAAGCGTTTTGCAGGTGAGTCTAAGCGCAATATAATAGTCTTCGGCTATCACTTTGTACAGGCAATTTTCCGCTTGCGTCGGTTGAGACAAGATTCCATCAGAAATAGAAATAAGCTCACTGCAATTTTATCCGGTTCCAGCCCAGTTAGACCAAATATTTTGGAAATTATCCTCAGGCTATCGCGAAATCCGGGGCTGCGCCGTCTAATTAAATTTTTTACCGTTGGCGCTACCGGCATTGTCGTAAATCAAGGTCTGTTATGGTCACTTACCGATATATTAGGCATGTATTATCTTTATTCGGCCCTGATAAGCATAGAATCCTCAATAATTTCAAACTTCATATTAAATGACGCCTGGACATTTAGGGATGTTAGGTCGTTGGCTGGATCGGCCTTCCATCGCTTTATAAAATATAATTTACTCTGCATTGCTGGTTCCGCACTTAATTATGTTATTCTGTGGTCATTAACTGATTTTGTTCATTTGAATTATCTTATTTCCAATCTATTTGGAATAGCCGCCGCTGTTACTTGGAATTACTTGATAAGCTTGAAGTGGGCGTGGGCAAGGAAGCCAAGCAAGTGATAAGGTTATAATACTATGTATGCATCGTAATTCACTAAAATACCTTTTTGCCTGTTGTTAAAAAATGATGGAAAAAGAGAAAAAGATAGGACTTCTCGTTTTAATTGTCACAATGGGATTTTCAATCTCCGTTTTTTACCATTATGCTCAGGGCATTTACCTGGGTAAGCCGTACCCTGATAATACATTTCTATTTAGCCCAGGTGATAAGTTCAATGATTTTTACAACGTTGTAAGAGGATCAGCAGATTTAGACCCGTATCGACCGGGTAAAATTTACCCATATTTTGCATTCGGCAGTTTTGTTGCATACTTGTTTTCCCTTATAAAACCGTGGGCTGTATCGTGGTTAATATTCCTGCTGCTTTTCTTTAGTTCGTTTATTTTATTGGCTAAATATTATTTGTATGGGTTGAGATCAAAGCTTAACTCTCAACAACTTCTTACAATTTTTGTTTTTGTTTTCTTAACGTATCCTGTTATTTTTGCTGTGGATCGATCGAATTTCGATCTATTAATTTCTTTATTAATTTTTTTATTTGCTATTACTTATGGAAAGCATAAATTTATAATTAGCACTATCCCTCTGGCAATGGCGATAGCAATAAAACCCTACGCTGTTGTATTTGCCATTGTTTATATTATTAATAAAAAATTGAAGGAAGCTTTATTATTAATATTTAACACATCGTTATTGACAGTTTTTAGTCTCATCTTCTATAAAGATGGCTTATTTGTTGAAATTCAAAAATTCATTGTAGCTACAGTGGCATATGAAAAATCGATGACCGACGGAGTAATTTTTCACTTCAGCTCCGATTTATACAATTTTTTAATAATTATAGTGAGGTTCGTTTCAAAACTATTCGGGTCGGAAATAAATTTGCTTGGAAACCCAACGTTTATACTTATATATACTATTGCAGCTATTGTCATTTTTATTCTCATCACTATCTATCTATTGAAAAAGCCACAACCTTTCTGGAAGGTTATGGCTATATTGACAATATTAATCATTTTACTTCCTTGTTCCACTAATGATTACCGCCTAGTTTATCTTTTTGTTCCACTATTGATGTACCTAGTGAGTAACAATAAATCGCGCCTGGATATGCCTACTATTATTTTGTGGGGTTTATTATTAATACCAAAAAATTACTACACAATAAGCGAAGATCAGAATATTGGCATGATTATTAATCCATTGCTTTTAATAGGTTTGCTGATATTATTGGTATTTTACCGTACTCCCAAAATGATACCTGGGAATAAGAATAGCTTGTATCCGGTCATTCAATAGTCAGCTTTTATTAGAGGGTTACTTCTGGTGAGACTTGCCGATTATGTGGTTCATACACTCGCAGATAGTGGCGTGCGGCATGTATTCATGCTCACCGGCGGCGGCGCCATGTACCTCAATGATGCAGTCGGCCTCGAAAGGCGCATTAAATACGTATGTTGCCAGCACGAACAGGCCTGCGCCATGGCTGCTGAGGGGTATGCCCGCCTTAAAGGGGAGATGGCGGTTGTATGTGTCACTACCGGTCCGGGTGGGACCAATGCGCTGACCGGCGTGCTGGGGCAGTGGCTGGACTCGATACCTGTGCTGTACCTCTCTGGCCAGGTACGATTTGATATGACAGTTGCCAGCACTGGCCTGCCTCTGCGCCAGCTTGGCGATCAGGAAGCCAATATAGTGGACATCGTCCGGCCGATAACGAAATATGCGACCATGGTCACCGAGCCGCAGAGTATAGGTTATCACCTTGGAAAGGCCATGCACCTCGCGGTTTCCGGCAGGCCGGGGCCAGTCTGGCTGGATATACCGCTCAATGTACAGGCAAGCATGGTCGAAACGGCAGACCTGAAGCCATATAGCCCGGTGGAAGATCAAATAATAGACAATTCCTCTTTGTCTGAAGAACAAGTTGATTCGGTTATAGAAAAACTGGCTGCGGCTGAAAGGCCCGTGCTCTTTGCCGGGGCTGGAATAAGGCTGGCGGGCGCTGCGGATGCATTTTATAAGCTTGCGGAAAAGGCGGGTATACCCGTACAGGTAGCGTGGGACGCCATCGACATTTTCCCTTCTGATCATCACCTTTATGCCGGACGGCCAAGTACCGTGGGGCAGCGCGGTGCTAATTTTGTCTTTCAAAATGCCGATTTGCTCCTCAGTTTGGGCTGTCGCCTGAATGTTCGGCAAATTGGCTATACGTTTCCGGCAGTGGCCAGGGCGGCTTACAAGATATCAGTTGACATTGATTCTGCTGAATTGAAAAAACCGACCATTAAAATCGATTTGCCAATCCATGCTGATGTCGGTGAATTTATTCGAATGCTGGATGCTAAACTCAATACCAAAGAATTGCCCAGGAAACCTGCCTGGCTGGCATGGTGCCGGGAACGTATTCAACGCTACCCGGTAGTATTGCCCGAATATCGTCGCTGTCAAAAACAGGTAAACCCCTATGTGTTTTGTGAAGTGCTTTCGGAACATCTTAGTGCTCAGGATATGGTGGTGAGCTCGAATGGTTCATCTTGCGTCATTCCTATCCAGACTATGCACATCAAGCGCGGCCAGCGTCATATCGTCAATTCTGGTTGTGCTGCTATGGGATATGGACTCCCAGCGGCAATAGGGGCATGTTTCGCCAATGACTGTAAAAGAGTCATTTGTCTTGAGGGGGATGGAAGCATCCAGTTGAACATCCAGGAACTTGAGACAATTGCTTATCATCGTTTGCCGATTAAGATATTTCTTTTCAACAATGGTGGCTACCTATCCATCCGTATCACGCAGAACAGCTTTTTTAATGGCAATCTTGTGGGGGAAAGTGAAAACAGTGGTGTGGGATTTCCTGATTTTGTACGTCTGGCAAGAGCCTATGGCATTCATGCTTGCCATATCAGAAGCCATAAAGATTTAGAAAAGACAATCGAGCAGGTATTGCAAACAGATGACCCGGTCCTGTGTGCCGTTCGTATGGATCCGAACCAGGTTTTTATGCCGCGTATAGCCTCGAAGCGGCTGCCCGACGGGCGAATGGTATCGAGTCCCCTCGAGGATATGTACCCCTTCCTTGATGAAGAGGAATTCTTATCGAATATGATCATTCCGCGCTGGCAATCGGAATAGTATACTGTTCTCATACATCAATAATGATAATATGATAATATATAGCATCTAGTATATATAAGGAGGTGTAGCGAGGAATTCTTATCGAATATGATCATTCCGCGCTGGCAATCGGAATAGTATACTGTTCTCATACATCAATAATGATAATATATAGCATCTAGTATATATAAGGAGGTGTAGCAATGAACTCACTAGAACGTAAGATGGTTGACGTCCTCAAAGATTTGCGAGATAACCATGCAGTTAATGGGATCAAAGCGGAATTCGAAGCAGAAGGCACACGTCTGGAAGAAGCACTTCGTTTAAAAGAAGTGGTAATGAAAGCAGGGTTGGGCTTAACAATTAAAATTGGCGGTTGTGAGGCATTGCGGGATATGTACGAGTGCCGGACAATTGGTGTAGAGCGGATTGTGGCGCCGATGATTGAATCGGCTTTTGCACTTAAAAAATTTCTTGCGGCTATCCGCATGGCTTTCCCCGAAGACGAACGCAAGGATATCATGATTGCCGTCAATATTGAAACATTTACAGGGTGCCAGAATTTTGATGCCATGTTAGCGTTGCCCGATATTGAGGGCCTGGATGGCATTGTCATGGGCAGGGTGGACTTGACGGGTTCGTTGGGGATGAGCCGCGAGGACATTAACAGTGAACGTGTCTTTGGGATCACCCACGAATTGTTCACCAAGTCCAAAAGCAGAGGGCTGGAAAATGCTGTGGGTGGAGGTGTTTCAGCGCATTCTTTGCCTTTCTTCCGAAAGTTGCCACATGGCTTACTTGATCGTTATGAGACTAGAAAGGTGATATTTAAGTGCCCTGAAGCTCTGGAGCATAATGCCGATAAGGGCATTCTAAAGGCTGTTGGTTTTGAGCTACTCTGGCTGAGAAACAAGCGTGATTATTACAAATCCATTTCTCTTGAGGACGACCAGAGGCTTCAGATGTTGGAGAAGCGTTATAAAGTTTTGATTGAGCAAGCAGGTGGCAAAGTTGAATGAGTGAAAAAATAGCGCTGGTTACAGGTGCCTCGCGGGGAATAGGTAAGGCTATCGCTGAACAACTGGAAAGAGACGGGGTTAAACTGCTCCTACCCACCCGTAAAGAACTGGACTTGCTCTCAAACGATTCGATTGACGTTTATCTCGAGTCCTTGAGGCAGCAGATTGATATACTAGTAAACAATGCCGGGATCAACCGCCTTGGCGATTTTAATGCTATCAAGGATTCCGACCTTCTGGACACTATTCAGATAAACCTGGTTGCGCCGGTACGATTAACCCGCGGTGTAATACCCGGTATGATAAAGCGGAAGTATGGCAGAATTGTAAATATCAGTTCTATATGGAGCTTAATATCCAGGCCCGGCAGGCTTACTTACTCCGTGAGTAAAAGCGGATTAAATGCATTTACCCGCTCTCTGGCAGTCGAGGTTGCTGCTTACAATATCCTGGTTAATACCGTTGCCCCCGGGTATGTTAATACTGAACTAACACGGCAAAACAATACTGAGCGAGAATTACAGAATATCCGTAAAATGATTCCAATACTGCGCCTGGCAGAACCAGAAGAAATCGCATGTTTAGTAGCTTTCTTATGCTCTGAAAAAAACACGTACCTTACTGGCCAGTGCCTGATCATAGACGGTGGTTATACATGCCTGTGATAAAAATAAAATCTAATTTGAGAGATTATGAAGCCCATATTGGCCCGGTTTATGACTTCGTGAAATATTTAGTGGGTTTAGAGCATAAAGCGGAAGCAGGCATTTTGAAGGCTGTGGGCTTCGAACTATTATGGTTGAAGAATAAGCGTGATTATTACAAATCCATTTCATTGGAAGACGAAAATCGAATCGAAGAATTAGAGAGGCGCTACAAGCACAAGATTGAACAGGCGGGCGGGCATGTTCAATGATACCAAGTTCCATTAATTTGACCACACAGAGAATTCCAGTGGACTGCATACGGGGTAATCGGGGCTGCTAAATGCTCAACAAGAATGGCCAATTTGCATTGGCGAACATCAAAGTCGCGGTAATTGACCTTGACGGTGTTGTCTACCGGGGCAAGACCATGATCGAGGGCGCAGACGCGGCGATATCTAAACTACGCAAGTATGGATTGCGAGCTGTTTTTGCCACAAACAGCTCAGTCAGAACACGTGCCGATATCGCGGCAAAGCTTAAAAGCATGGGAATACCCGTAGAAGAAGATGAGGTTCTTACCTCCGCATATATTGCAGGACTTTTGATTATAGACTTCGGGGTTAATAAAAAAGTACTCGTAATAGGAGGGGAAAGCCTAAAGGAGGAAATCGTCGATGCTGGTGCAATGGTTGTAGCCGAACCCCCGTGTGATTTGGTGGTCGTAGGGATGGATACGGCATTCTCATATGAAAAAATCCGGCTGGCAATGGAGGCAATTGTGGGTGGTGCCGTGTTCCTAGCATGTAACCGGGACGCAAGTTTCCCCGGTGATAACGGGCGCCTGTTTCCTGGATGCGGGCCGATGGTGGCGGCAGTTGAAGCGGCCGTGGGTTTTCCACCGCAGTATATAGCCGGGAAGCCAAATGTGCTCATGCTGGAGATCATCGCTGCGCGGTGTCATGTTAGACCTGATGAAATCTTAGTAATCGGTGACTCTATAGAGAGCGATATTAAAATGGCTGTAGCCTTCGGTTCGCCCTCGGTACTTGTAGCGCCAGGCGCTTTTAAATTCAAGAATAGGACCCCGATGCCCTCCCGCATCATAAGATCGCTAGCTGAACTGCCACGGTTGCTTGAAGGCAAAGCACCATTTTGAAGTGGGGATTTACTGAGCATGAAGCTTATTAGCATAGTAACTCCATGCTATAACGAAGAGGGATATGTTGACGATTTGCATAGTCAGATTGTCCAGGTCATGTCTGAATTACCTGGATATGAGTTCGAGCATATATATATCGATAACGCATCAACTGATGGGACTGTCCCCATCCTGCGACGCCTGGCAGCAGCGGACAAACGAGTTAAAGTAATAATCAATACACGTAACTTCGGGCACATTCGTTCTCCTTTTTATGGGCTTATGCAAGCACATGGCGATGCAGTGATTGGCATGGCTTCCGATTTGCGATTGAGCAAGGCGGGCAAGGCAGGCGAGGCAGTAGTGCACCATACGCCACCAGATTTCCAGATCGGTAAAGCAATCGTTGTACGCGACGGTACTCATGACTTGGTCGAGGCTATTTACGATAACATTGTACGAGGTAAATGGTGCGAGCAAAAGTCCATTTAATCAAAAGCATTCTTGGCATGGTTCTAAGAGGTATTAGGAAACCACACAAGATTCCGTGGGGAGTCAAATATATACTTCTACCTTATTTCGTGACTCAACCACGGCTTGCGCTGAATTACGTGCTGGCAGGCAAACCGCGAGTCTATTATTCATGGGCCTATAATGCTGGGGCACATCACCCAGCATTTAAGACATACGATACCCACCCTCCTGTGCGCTATACCCTGTACTCACTTGCGGATATCTGCCACTTCTTTAATAGTGTGCCGGATTGGAACAAGAAACCTTTTGTTGTGGAATTCGAGCATGTCCTGGCTTTGGGAGGTAATATAGCTGATTGGCAACACGGGCTCAGGAGGATCAAATACATCGAGGACCTCCTGGCGAGTGATCTTTGCCGCGTAGCGCTCGCTGGGAGCAAAGGAATCATCAATCATTCTAAGCGCTATATCAGCGACCCTGCCTTGCACGAGAAATTCGACAATCTATATTACCCCTATCCTACGCAGCCACTACGGGTTATGGACCTTTCTGGGCCATTTACCATCCTGGTCATCGCAACTCGATTCTATGATAAAGGCATCCCGGTAGCGCTGAAGGTTTTTGAGGTATTACGAGAGCGCCATGGCAGCCAAGTGCAGATGTTACTTGTATGCGATTGCTTGCCCACAGGCTATCCCATCCCAGACGGCGTGACAATTTATGCGGTTCGTCCACTCTCTAACACATTGAAGGCTAAGTTATACAGCAATTCACATGTTCTTTTCTTGCCAGTATTGAGCGATTCTGGCGGATGTTTCCCGGAAGCTTATGCATACGGCACACCGGTTGTGACGACCAGGATCCATCATGGGGATGAAGTAGTACGTGAAGGAGTGACCGGCTTTCTGGTGGATCCTCCCTTCTACTCCTATTCTGACGGTTACGGTACTCGGTGGAAAATCTGGGAGGAGTTTGTAACTGACTGTAAACAATCGTTCGAGACAGGTGTTCTTAATGGTCTGATTGAACAGTCTATTGACTGCATTGACAGGATGATTTCGGGTGGTGTTGATCTTCGAAAGATGAGCGCCGCGGCTCAAACATTCCATCGCGAGGTTTTTTCTGTGGAGGTGCGGAATCGAAAGTTAAGGCAAATATACAATAGAGTTGCAGGGTTATCGAGCTGAATGGCCTACCCCCGATTCACTGTAAATACAAATCCTCAGGATCCTCTCATTCCAAGTGATTAACTTTACGGGGGCAAGGTCACTTGGGTAACCCAAGCACAATACAAATTAAAGAAAACGCAGATCCAAGGAGATCAAGATTTATGGCTGAATTATTGTCTATATGTATACCAACTTATAATCGGTCTGAATATTTAAGTGAACTTCTTGAAAGCATTGGTAGAGAGATTGAACAAGAGCCAGAATTAGCCCATAAAATTCAAATATACATTTCTGACAATGCTTCAACAGATTCAACATGGCAGGTATGCCAACAATTTCATAGAAAACACAATATATTAGATTACTCACGCAACGAGCGCAATATCGGAGGAGATAGGAATATTATAAAATGTTGTACTTTGGGATCAGGAAAGTACCGTTGGGTCGTAGGCGATGATGAATTGATTGCATCGGGAGGGCTTGTGCATATTATCAAAACTTTGGAAAGTCAGAAACCTGGACTATTCATAAACAATGATGGTCGTTACAGGGCAAAGCTCAGCCTTCCTGGGAAATATCAGGATTTTCGGGAATTTGCAAATGCTGCAATTAAGGCTGGAAACCCACATGTGTTAATTGCTCATACTTTAATAACTGCCAATGTTTTCTTATCAACATGTTTTGACAGGGCGATTGCTGAATACATGCTACCTAACACACAATATGCGCATATGTATGGTTTGGTTGCAGGGCTTGTCAAAACAGGCGGATCAGTGTACGTAACGGAGTATAAAACAATCCATGTTCGAGAGCAAAGAGCAGGAGAGTATAGAGTAGGGGATAAAGAAGAATCGAGGCTTATTATAAATCTTGAGAAATACTGGGCTGAATACATTGAATGGATAAGGGATTTTGTAAATGTGCCAAAACTTGAGGTTGATAAGGCACTGAGATACCCTTTTGATTCAAAAACTAAGTGTGCTCGATTCATACTATATTTTGAAATGAGGTTGGCTCGATTCGTGCCATCGAAAGTCAAAGCCTTCATGAGACAAATCTATCCGTTCAGAATGATAATTCAATTTATAGAAAGGCGAGCATCTGGATAGAATGACATTAGCTCCTTCTACTGCGCACGATGCCGTATTTGTGCCGATGCACCGCCATAACTCGAAACAGATGGATAACCAAAATGACAATGCTAGTTAAGAAAGTCCTTGACAGGTTGTTCTCGTTAATCGGTTTGAGAGTAACGCGAACGGGGACAGGAATACTGGGAAGCATAAACAAATCTGCCACATCCCCAGAAGACAGATTCAAATTTGGCCCATCTGCAGAAGACAGATTCAAATGGATTCAAGATATGAGTATAAAGACAGTTATAGACGTGG
>Ga0315288_10004970_pt1 | contig 16927 bp, 13 predicted proteins | sample YL17G11_20_MG_FD_203454 | JGI IMG/M metagenome (GOLD analysis project Ga0315288, IMG submission 203454) | Sediment microbial communities from Yellowstone Lake, YNP, Wyoming, USA - YL17G11_20 | ecosystem: Environmental > Aquatic > Freshwater > Lake > Sediment | place: USA: Wyoming | collected... | reverse complement strand
CGGTGCCCACTTCGAACAACTCGCCGTGGTAGTGGCCGTCCTCCACCGCCTTCTGTGCGAAGATGCCCACCATCTTCGCCGGACTGGCGGCCGCCTCGTCCACAGCGCGGATGTCCCGCTCCTGGGCGGCCAGGACGGGCACGAGCTGGAAGGGATAGACGACGGTGCCACCGCTGGGCAGCACCGGCAAGACTTCCGGCACGCGCACAGCGGGGCCAGCCTGGGGCTCCGTCTCCTGGGCCTGGGTCATACTGACATCTCCCGGCCGCACCTCGGCGGCCCGATGGCGGCCTTGTGGCCTGCCTCCGGCAGGCAGGCTAACGGATGACCACGCGTGACCGGCGGGCGACCTGGCGCTCTACCTTGGGCAGAACGATGGCCAGGATACCATCGCTATACGTAGCGCTGGCCCGCTCGGCGTCCACCTCTGCGGGCAGGGCCACGCTCCGCTCGAAGAGGCCGCAGCAGATCTCCATCTGATGGTACAAGCGGCTGAGGTGGCGCTGACGGTCCTCCCGTTCGCCCCGTACGGTGAAGGTCTTGCCCTCCACTGAAATGTCGATCTCCTCGGCGCTAACCCCCGCGATCTCCACCACGACCACCACGCTCTCGGGCGTCTCATACACGTCGGTGGCCGGCTCGATGACCGGCGGGCAGAAGTGAGGCGAGCCGGGCGGGCCGAGTGCCTGCTGCCAGGCGGGCGTCATGCGCTGGCGGATCTGCTCGAAGTCAGAAAAGATATCGTCCAGGGAAGCCCTCATCGTCGGGCCCTCCTCGGTCTAGCGGCGCCTGGCTTCTGGCCGGCGTTGGGTCTCGCCTTCTTGGCGGCTACTTGGCCTTTAGCGGCTATGCTTCGCCCGCTGGCGGCTGGCTTCTTGGGTGACGTCGTCTTGGATGGGCGTTTCGCAGGTCTGGCGGCGCTTGCCCTGTCCGCGGCGGGCGGCTTTCCTCCGGCGGGCGCCGTGGGGGTGGCGCCATCGCCCGCCGGAGGCTCAAGTGTCGGCCGGCTCGACAGGTCGATGCTGGTGATAGAGGCCACGCGATCGCCGGGGTCGACGTCCATCAGCGTGACGCCCATCGTGGCCCGCCCCTGGAGAGCGATGCTGTCCACCGGCGTGCGCAGCACTATCCCGTTGCGCGATATGATCATCAGCTCCTGGCGCGGCTCCACCAGACGGACGGCCACGAGCGGCCCCGTCTTGTCATTTGGCCTAAAGGTCTGCACGCCCTGTCCGCCCCGACTCTGGGTGGGGTATTCCTCCACTACCGTGCGCTTGCCGAATCCCTGGGCGCTCACCACCAGCAGTTGCCCGCCAGGAGAGGCGACATCCATGCCTACCACTCGGTCGCCTTTGGCCAAACGGATGCCGCGCACGCCGCCGCTCTGGCGCGAGGCCGCGCGCAACTGGCGCACCGGAAACCGCAGGCCCTGGCCGCGGGCGGTGATCAGTACCGCCTGGTCCTGGTCGCGGGCCAAGCGGGCGGCCACCAGGGCGTCGCCTGGCTCCAGGTCCATGGTGATGAGGCCGTTGCGCCGCACCGAGGCGTATTCCGCCAGGGCCGTCTTCTTCACCTCCCCCAGCTCCGTGGCCAGGACCAGATACTCCTGGTCCCCGCCGCGGGCGACAACCATCGCCGTGACCTGTTCGCCCTGCTCCAAGTAGATCAGGTTGATGATCGGGATGCCGCGCGCCTGCCGTGATTCGTCCGGCAGCTCGTGAGTCCGGAGCTGGTAGACCTTACCCCGGTCGGTGAAGAAGAGGAGGTTGTCGTGGGTGTCCGCCACCCTTACGTGGCGGACGGCGTCGCCCTCTCGGTGGGGCGCGCCGATCTTGCCGCGGCCGCCTCGCCGTTGCGCTCGATAGTTCTCCAGCGGTATTCGCTTAATGTAGCCGCGAGTCGAGATGGTGACCACCGTCTCCTGGTGAGGGATCAGGTCCTCCTCCCTAAAGTCCGCCGCCGCTCGCTCGCTGATCTGGGTCCTGCGGTCGTCGCCGTGCTTCTTCTTGAGCTCCAGCGTCTCTTCCTCGATCGCGTAGTCGACCTTGCGCGGGTTGGCCAGCAGGTCCTCCAGGTAGGCGATCTGCTTGATGATCTCGGTGAATTCGTCCTGGATCTTCTGGCGCTCCAGGCGGGCCAGCCGGCGGAGCTGCATGTCCAGCACCGCCTGCGCCTGCCGGTCGCTCAAGCGGAAGGGCGCGCGCATCAGGCCCTCCTTCGCCTTCTCCGCCGACTCCGACCGGCGGATGGTCTGGATGACCTCATCCATGTGATCCAGGGCCTTGAGCAGGCCCTGCAGGATGTGCTCGCGCTCCTGGGCTCGCTGCAGGTCGTACTGGGAGCGGCGCCGGATGACCTCGCGCCGGTGGCTGATGAAGCTCTCCAGGATCTTCTTGAGGCTCACCGTGCGGGGCTGCCCGTCCACCAGCGCTAGCATGTTCACGGCGAAGGATGACTGCATGGCTGTGTGTTTATAGAGGGAGTTGAGCACCTGCTGGGACTGGGCCTCACGCTTGAGCTCGATGACGACGCGGATGCCGTGCCGGTCCGACTCGTCGCGAAGGTCGGCGATGCCCTCAAGGCGCTTGTTCTTGACCAGCTCGGCGATACGCTCCACCAGCGCCGCCTTGTTCGTCTGGTAAGGGAGCTCGGTCACCACAATCTGGTGGCGCCCACCCTTGGCCATCTCCTCGATGAAGGCGCGGGCCTGCATGATGACCCGTCCCTTGCCGTCGGCGTAGGCGGCCTTGATGGCGTCCTGCATTTCGTACCGCTCGGCCTCGGCCTGCTCGCCGTCTGTGGGCTGCCGCTTGACCCGCTCGTGCCGGAAGATGATGCCGCCGGTGGGGAAGTCCGGCCCCTTGACGATGTCCGCTAGCTCTTCGGTGGTGGCCTCCGGCTTCTCGATGAGGTGGGCGATGGCGTCGCACACCTCTCCGAGGTTGTGGGGCGGAATGTTCGTGGCCATGCCCACGGCGATGCCCGACGCGCCGTTCACCAGCAAGTTGGGCAGACGCGAGGGGAGGACAGTCGGCTCCTGGAGAGAGTCGTCGAAGTTGGGGACGAAGTTTACCGTCTCTTTGTCGATGTCGGCGAGGGTCTCTTCGGCGATGGCCGTCAAACGGGCTTCCGTGTAGCGCATAGCGGCCGGCGGGTCGTTGTCCACGCTGCCGAAGTTGCCCTGCCCGTCCACCAGCGGGTAGCGCATCGAGAAGTCCTGGGCCAGCCGCACCATCGCCTCGTACACGGGGGCGTCACCGTGGGGGTGGTACTTGCCCAGCACCTCACCCACGATGCGGGCGCTCTTCTTGTGGGCCGAAGTAGTCCGCAGGCCCAGCTCCGAGATCGCGTAGAGGATGCGCCGCTGCACCGGCTTTAGGCCGTCGCGCACGTCCGGCAGGGCGCGGGAGACGATGACGCTCATGGCGTAGTCCAGGTAGGAGGCCCGCATCTCATCCTCGATGCGGATCGGCCGGACGTTGCCTGGCGTCGTCTCTATGACCATGCTCTCACGCGCTCCGTTCAGAGGGCAGGGACAAGCCCTGCCCCTACGATTGGCTACGCTAGCCCCATAATACCGCAGACAAGCGGTGAGTTCACCCGATCCGATCGTGGCCTGAATGCGGATAGGGCAGAGCTGATGTCGTGGACAATTAGGTCGGCATTGTTGGGTAGAAGGCCCCGAAACGGGACGTGGGACGTAGGGGCGACCTTCAGGTCGCCCGCGGGAGGCCTAAAGGTCGCCCCTACACACTAGCCGTCTTCCCGCTCCCTTGCTGGTGCAAAGACTTTGGTGGGATGCCACAACGCGGCCCCGCCATCGTAGCGAAGAAGGGCCAGCAACCCGCCGTCCGGGTCGTAGGCGCGAGAGAACGCGCCGTCGGCGGGCGTCTGGGGCGGCGACAGCGCTACGTCATTACCAGCCAGCGCCTGCCCGTAGCAGACGGCCGTCTCCTGCTCCTCCGTCAGGTCGATACGCGGCCAGTCGGCGAGGGCGGCATCGGGCGGCAGGAGGAGCGCCTGCCAGCGGCCTTCCGCGAAGGCCTGCTCCAGGCGGGGGAAGGGACAGGCGTCCTCCAAGGCGAAGGGGCCCACCCGCAGTCGCACCAGCGACGCCAGGTGGCCCCCGCAGCCCAGGAGCTGGCCCAGGTCGTGAGCCAGCGAGCGCACGTAGGTCCCTTTGCCGCACTCCATCTCGATGGTGAGGAGCGGCGGCTGGAAGTCCAGAAGCTGTAGGCGGTGGATGACGACCCGTCGCGGCCGCGGCTGCACCTCGCGCCGGGCGCGGGCGTAGCGATAAAGGGGCTCGCCGGCGAGCTTGATGGCGCTGAACACGGGCGGCACCTGCTCGCTCTCGCCGACGAATCCGGCGAGAGCCATCTCCACTTGCTCGCGGCTCACGCCCGAGGGGTCGGCCTCGCTCGTAGTGATGCCGGTGGCGTCGAACGTGTCGGTGGCCACACCGAGGCGCACGTCGGCCCTGTAGGTCTTGGGAAGTTCGATCACGTACTCGCTGAGGCGAGTGGCGGCGCCCAGGCAGACCAGGAGGACGCCGGTGGCGGTGGGGTCGAGGGTGCCGGTGTGGCCGACGCGCCTGACGCCGGACCGGCGGCGCACGACTGCCGCGACGCGAAAGGAAGTCCAGCCGGCCGGCTTGTCGACGTTGAGAAAGCCGGATGCGTCCAAGACCTAAGGCTTCTCTGGTTCCTCGGATATCTGGTTCAGGAGGTCGATGATGTGCGCGCCCTTCTCCAGCGAGTCGTCGCGCCGGAAGGAGAGCTCAGGCATGCGTCGCAGAGTGATGCGGTTGTTGAGCTGGCGCCGCAGGTAGTTGGCGGCCGCCGTCAGTCCCTCCAGGGTGGACGTCTTCTCCTCCTCGCTCCCCATGACGCTGACGAAGACACGGGCATGACTCAGGTCAGGGCTGACGAGCACCCGCGTGATGGATACAAACTCAGCGAGGCGAGGGTCCTTCACCTGCCGCAAAAGGAGGTCGCTCAGTTCCTCGCGAAAGAGGCCGTTGAGGCGTTCCAGACGTCGGGACATGGCATCACCCCCTGGCCCGGCGGGGGCCCACAGACTAGATGAGCGGCCGGGGGTCAGCTCTTGCGCTGGCGGCCGAAGGTTTCGATGACGTCGCCTTCCTGATAGTCGGTGAAGCCCTCAATGCTGAGGCCACACTCGTAGCCGGCCTGGACCTCGCGCGCGTCCTCCTGGAAGCGGCGCAGGCTGTTCACCCGCGAAGTGTGCAGCACCTGGCTGTCCCGGAGGAGGCGCGCAGAGACGCCGCGTGTGATCTGGCCGTCGCGAACGAAGCAGCCGGCCACACGCCCGCCGCGTACCTTGAACACCTGCCGCACCTCGGCGTGGCCTTCCACCACCTCCACGTAGACCGGCGCCAGGAGGCCCTTGACGGCCTTGGTCACGTCGTCCACCACGTCGTAGATTATCTCGTAGTAGCGGATATCCACGCCCTCCGTCTCGGCCAGGCGGCGGGCGCCGGGCTCGGGCCGCGTGTTGAACCCCACGACGATGCCCTTGGAGGCGAGGGCCAGCAGGACATCGGATTCGGTGACGTTGCCGGTGCCGGCGTGGATGATGTTGACCTTCACCGTCTCCTCGCTCAGGCGTTCAAGGGCGTTGCGGGCGGCGTCCAGCGTGCCCTGCACGTCCGTCTTAAGGACGATGTTTAGCTCACGGATCTTGCCGGCTTGCACCTCGCCGTAGAAGGTCTCCAGGGTCACGACCTGTGTGGGCCTCAGAGAAGCCGCCTCTCGCTCGCGCTGGCTCTGATCAACGATATCGCGGGCCAGGTGTTCGTCCTCGAGTACTGTGAACAGGTCGCCGCCGCGGGGAACAGAGCTCAGGCCCATGACTTTGGCGGGCGTGGCGGGCCCGGCCGCCTTGCGGCGGTGACCCCACTCGTCAAACATGGCCTTGACCCGGCCCCAGGTCTCGCCGGCCACGAGCACGTCGCCCACCCTGAGCGTGCCGGTCTGCACCAGGATCGTGGCCATCGGGCCACGGCTCGGGTCTAGCTCGGCTTCGATGACGACGCCAGCGGCCGGCCGATGAGGGTTAGCCTTCAACTCCTGGATCTCGGCCAGAAGCAGGATGTTCTCCAGCAGGTCCGGCAGGCCCTCCTGGGTCTTGGCGGACACCGGCGCGCAGATAACGTCGCCGCCCCATTCTTCGATCAACAGTGAGTGCTCTGAGAGCTGCTGCTTCACACGGTCGGGGTTGGCCTCCGGCAGGTCGATCTTGTTGATGGCGACCACGATGGGCACGCCGGCCGCCTTAGCGTGGTCTATCGCCTCGACCGTCTGGGGCATAACGCCGTCGTCGGCGGCCACCACCAGCACGGCGATGTCCGTGGCCTTGGCGCCGTGGGCCCGCATGGCGGTGAAGGCCTCGTGGCCCGGCGTGTCGATGAAAGTGATGCGCTGACCGTGCACGTCGACCTGGTAGGCTCCGATGTGCTGGGTGATGCCGCCCACCTCTTCGGCCACCACGTTCGTCTTGCGAATGGCATCCAGGAGCTTGGTCTTGCCGTGGTCGACGTGGCCCATGATCGTGATCACTGCCGGCCGAGGTTCCAGAAGGCTGGGGTCTTCCTCCTCGATGGCGGTGCGGAGGCCCATCCCCTCGGGGCGGGTCTGTTCCTGGGGCTCGAAACCCATGTCTCTGGCCACTGCTGAGGCGGTATCGAAGTCGATGACCTGATTGATGGAGGCCATTATTCCGTTCTTCATGAGCTCTTTGATGACCTCAACGGAAGACGCCTTTGTGAGGTCAGCGAGTTGGTGCACCGTGAGCGTGCGGGGAATGACGAGGACGCCCTCGCCGCGAGTCGGACCCATGTGCGCGCTGTCCACCTTCGGGGTCCGCCGGGATCTGCCGCTCTTTCTCCTCCTACTGCCGCCGGTCCTGGGTCTGTAGGGCATGGCTATCCTTCCGCTTCGGGCGTCAGGGATTCTGCGTACTGGAGAAGGGTCTGTTTGTCGTGGGCGCTCACGCTCGTCTTCAGAGCGCGGTCCAACCGCCCCTTCTGGACGGCGAGACGCCAGCAGTCCGGCGCCGCGCACAGATAGGCGCCGCGGCCCGAACGTTTGCCGGTGGGGTCGACCTCCGCGCCGCCCTCAGGCGTCCGCACGATGCGCACTAACTCCCGCTTGGCAGCAGTGCGGCGGCAGGCCACGCACGTCCGCTGCGGGACGTGACGCGGCCTGGCCTTCTGGACGACCTTGGTAGTGGTGCTCATGATGCCGGACAGCCGGCCTAGACCTCCTCCAATTCGTCGATGAGCTCCTCTTCCAGCTCGGGCCGGCGCAGCTTCTTGCTCTTCTTGGCCTTGGCGACGGGGGCCGGCTCTTCGCGGCTGGGTTTGCGCGTCTTGGCCTTCTTGCCCTTGGACGGTCCGGCAACCTCCCGGAAGACCTCCTCGGCGAAGCGGAGGTGTGGCTTGGCCGGGCCTGCCGGCTCGGCGACGGGCGCCACGGGTTCGGGGGCGGCCTGCGCCGCCGGCGCGGCCTCTTCTGCAGGCGCCGCTTCCTCGGCTTCAGGCACGACCTCCTCCGCCACCGGCGCCTCTTCCTCAAGGGCTGGCGCAGGCTTTTCGATGGGCTGCTCTGCCGGCGAGGGCGCGACCACCGTGGCGGGGGCCTCCTCGGTCACCACGGCCGTCGGGGCCTCGTGCACGGCCGATTCGCTCTTGATGTCGATACGCCAGCCGGTGAGCTTGGCGGCAAGGCGGGCGTTCTGGCCCTCCTTACCGATGGCCAGCGACAGCTGGCGGTCGGGCACGATCACGGAGGCGGTGTTGTCCTCTTGGCTTACGCTGACGGCGGACACCTGGGCCGGGCTGAGAGCGTTTGCCACAAAGCGGGCCGGGCTAGTATCCCATTGGACGACATCGATCCGCTCGCCGCCCAGCTCGTTGACGATGTTCTGGATGCGGATGCCCCGCAGGCCCACGCAGGAACCCACGGGGTCGACCCCTTCCTGGCGGGCCGAGACGGCCACCTTGCTGCGGTAGCCGGGCTCGCGGGCGATGGACTTGATCTCCACCGTGCCTTTGTAGATCTCCGGCACCTCTAGCTCGAACAGACGCTTCAGCAGGTTCTTGTGAGTGCGGGACAGGATCAGCTGAGGGCCCTTGTTGGACTTATGCACCTCCACCAGGTAGAACTTCATGCGCGTGCCCGGGCGATAGTGTTCGGTGCGCACCTGCTCGTTGGGCGGCAGGACGCCCTCGGTCTTGCCGAGATCGACGATGACCTGACGGGCATCGACCCGCTGGATCACTCCGGACACGATGTCGCCCTCGCGGTTGGAGAATTCTTCGAAGACCATCTCTCGCTCGGCCTCGCGGAGGCGCTGCAGCACCACCTGCTTGGCGGTCTGGGCGGCGATGCGGCCGGCGTTGGCCAGCGTCACTTCGAACTCGAGGATGTCGCCCAGTTGAGCGTCGGGCTTAATCCGGCGGGCTTCCTTAATGGAGATGTCGACGCGCTCGTCCTCCACCTCCTCAACCGCCGCCTTCTGGGCGAACACGTGGACGCCGCCGGTGTTGCGGTCGATGCGCACGACGATGTTGCCGGTGACCTCGCTGTCCTTCTTGTAGGCGGAGATAAGAGCCGTCTCGACGGCCTGAAGCACTACCTCCTTGGGCAGGTTCTTCTCCGCCGCGATCTGCGTTATGGCGATCAAAAAGTCGCTCTTCATCGCTGCTCAAACACCCTCGTGCACCTAGTTACTCCAAGTCCAATGCCAACAAAAAAGTGGGGCCACTCGCCCACTCTAGCAAGCAAACCATAGCACGTCTGCGAAGGGCGTGCAAGACCTGTGGAGGGTTCTCTAGGGGGATGCGCCCTCTCGAGCGGCTGCGAGCGCCTCCTTCAGCGGCACCAACTCGCTCTTCGTGTCTGTGCGCCGCTTGAGTTCGACGCTGTCCTGGGCCAGGGTGCGGGCGCTGACGGTGAGGCGGAGAGGCATGCCCAGTAGGTCGGCGTCGTTGAACTTGACGCCGGGCGATTCGTCGCGGTCGTCGTAGAGTACGGCGACGCCCGCTGCCTGGAGGTCTCCGTACAGGCGCTCCGCCGCCTCGACCACGGCGGGGCGGTCCATGCCCAGGGCCACGAGGTGCGCCTGGTAGGGGGCCAGCTCCGCCGGCCAGACAATGCCCATCTCGTCGTGGTTGGCTTCCACCGCCGCCGCCAATAGCCGCTCGACGCCGATGCCGTAGCAGCCCATTACCACCGGCTTGAGCTGGCCGTCGCGGTCAAGGAAGGTCGCGCTCAGCTTCTCGCTGTAGACAGTGCCCAGCTTGAAGATCTGGCCCATCTCGACCCCCCGGCGCAAGCCGAGGGGAGACCCGCACTGGGCGCAGAGGTAGCCGTCGCGGGCCAGGGCGATGTCCGCCACGACGTCGGCCCGCCAATCGCGGCCGTGGTTGACATTTCGGAGGTGAGTATCGGGCTTGTTAGCGCCGGCCACCAGGTTCACCTCGCGGGGCACAAGGTCGTCGGCGACGGTGCGGATGTCGCGTAGGCCCACGGGTGAGGCGGAGCCGGGCACGAAACCGGCCGCGACAACTTCGTCCTCGGTCATGTAGTGTAGGTCGACGCAGCCGGCGGCGCGGCGCAGCTTCGTCTCGTTCACCTCCATGTCGCCGCGGATGGCGACGAAGAGGGGATGGCCGTCGGCGGAGTAGAAGACAGCCTTGCAGGTCTTGGCCTGGGGGATGCCCAGGTGGCTGGCCAGGGCCTCGATGGTGTAGATGCCGGGCGTCGGGATCTCCTCCATGGGCAGAGGCTGCTCGCCGTCGGGGCTCGCGGGCGCCTTGCGAAAGTCGGCGCACTCGGCGTTGGCGGCGTAGCCACACTTGTCGCAGAGGAGGGCGGAGTCCTCGCCGGCCTCGGTGAGGTACACGAACTCGTGCGTGTCCTTGCCGCCGATAGCGCCGGAATCGGCCAGGACCGGGGTAGTGGGCACCCCGCAGCGCTCGAAGATGCGCGAGTAGGCGCGGAACATCTTCTGGTAGGACACGTCCAGCCCTCCGAAGTCGATGTCGAAGGAGTAGGCGTCCTTCATAGTGAACTGGCGCAGTCGCACCAGGCCGCCGCGGGCGCGGGGCTCGTCGCGGAACTTGTTCTGGATCTGATAGACGATGACGGGCAGGTCGCGGTACGAGCGCACCTGGCGCTTGAACAGCTCGACCACCGCCTCCTCGTGGGTGGGGCCGAGGACGAAGCGACGGTCGCGCTTATCGGTGATGTGGAACAGGACGTCGGCCATGCTGCGGTCGCGGCCCGAAGCCTGCCAGAGCTCCAGCGGCTGGATCGCCGGCATGTTCAGCTCCTGGGCGCCGGCGGCATCCATCTCCTCGCGGATGATCTGCTCGATCTTGCGCAGGACGCGCCAGCCCAGGGGGAGGGCGCTGTAGACGCCGGCCGATAGCTGCTGGACGAGGGCGGCGCGCAGCAGGAGCTGATGGCCGACGGTCTCGGCCTCGGCCGGGGCCTGGCGCAGGGTCTTACCGAAGAGCTGAGAGAGACGCATCTGACGGTTGATCGTCCTCAGAGTCTGAACCTGGTGTTTGATTGTGTTGGAGGAAAACGTTGGGGCGCATATACGGGCCACGGCTCGCCCGGATATGGCTGGCGGCGCTAGTGTCTGATTGTTTGGCTCGAGTGATCATGGTGCTCCGACCTTGGGTCTGGCTGTGGCTACATAGTAGGCGAAAGGGTGAGGAAAGGCAAAGAGGGAGGTGGCGGATAACCCCTGGGCTGAGCTTTCCCTGCTGAATCTGCTGGAGGCGGATCGCGCCGTTGACGATCTGTGCGTGCTGAGAGTATAAGTTAGCTGCCTAGGCGTTGGTTGGGACGCCGGCGAGCTATTGTGGACACCCAGCGGAACACTGATGGAGGTCCGTTCATGAAAGCATGGAGACTTCGTTCCCGTGTCGCTCTGGCCGTCGTGGGGGTGGCCGGCACGGCGGTCATCGTGGCTTTGGCCGTCGCCTCGCCGGGGAGCGGCGGCGTGTCGGCCAATGCGACCTGCAACACCACCCTGGCCCCGCCGGGGGCCGATGCCGGGGATGACAGTATCATGGTGAGCAACGCGACCGGCTGTGACAGAGGCGACTCGATCGTCCTCAACCAGGGCGGGGGCACGGAGGAGTGCCAGGTAATCGAGCTCGTCGCTGCCGGAGCCCCCGCGCTCGATCTGGTGGGCACGCTTACCTACGGCCACAGTCAGGGTGAAGGCGTGGTCGAGGTCTCCGCGTGCCCTACGCCCACGGAGACGGAGACACCCCCGCCCACGGAGACGCCAACGCCCACACCCACGCCGACGACGTCGCCGACGCCGACGCCTACGCCTACGCCCACGCCAGCGGTGAACCAGATGTACAACTGCCCCCAGGCGGGGAGGTGGGCGATGGCGGCGTGGGGGGGCGAGGACGACACCGACGCCAAGGAGGCGTTGGACACCTGCGGGGAAGGAGCGGTGGCCGCGGCCTACGCCCTCGACGCGTCCAGCGGCCAGTGGTTGCGCTCGTTTCCCGACCGGCCGGAGATCAGCAACCTTTCGACGTTCGAGAACATGCAGGGCTTCTTCGCCTTCGGGTCGTCCACGGCCAGCCATACACCGGCCGTCGAGCTGGCGCCGCCGGAGCCGGGCCAGATGCGCGGCTGCCCCCTGCCGGGGAAGTGGGCGATAGCGGTGTGGGCGGGCCCCGACGGCGCCGAGGCCGGCGAGGCGCTGGACACGTGTGGGGTGTGGCAGGCGGATGTGGCCTACGCGCTGGACCCGGAGACGGGCGGCTGGGCGCGGTGGTCCCGCGACCGGTCGGAGCTCAGCACACTTCATGTCATGTCCTTTTTGAGGGTGGCGGTTGTCAGAAGCAGCCTGGGCACCTCCGACTTGATCGCCTTCACTTCGACCCGCAACGGCAACGACGAGATCTACGTGATGAACGCCGATGGGACGGCCGAGACCAGGATCACCAACAACGCGGGCTGGGATGGCCAGCCCGCCTGGTCGCCCGACGGCTCCAAGATCGCCTTCGCTTCGCCCCGCTACGGTAACTTCGAGATCTTCGTGATGAACGCCAACGGCTCGATGCAGGCCAACCTGACCAATCACCCATCCGACGACCTTAGCCCCGCCTGGTCGCCCGACGGGACGAAGATCGCCTTCACGTCGCACCGCGACGGCAACTACGAGATCTACGTGATGAACGCCGATGGCTCCGGGCAGACCAGGCTCACGAACAACCCGGCGCAGGACTGGGAGCCTGCCTGGTCGCCGGACGGCTCCAAGATCGCCTTCAACTCCTTGCGCGACGGAGGCAATTCCGAGATCTACGTGATGAACGCCAACGGGACGGTGCAGGCCAATGCGACCCTCAACGCGGCCGGCGACTCTCACCCCGCCTGGTCGACGGATGGCACGAAGATCGCCTTCACTTCGACCCGCAACGGCAACCAGGAGATCTACGTGATGAACGCCGATGGGACGGCCGAGACCAGGATCACCAACAACGCGGGCTGGGATGGCCAGCCCGCCTGGTCGCCCGACGGGACGAAGATCGCCTTCGTCTCGGACCGCGACGGCGACTACGAGATCTACGTGATGAACGCCGACGGGACGGGACTGGCCCGCCTCACCGCCAGCGAGGCCAGCGACGAATCCCCCGCGTGGTCGCCGTAGGGAGCGGGAGGAAGGGCGTAAGCGGAACAGAGATGGAGGTGCAGTCATGAAAGCATGGAGACTTCGTTCCCGTGTTGCTCTGGCCACCGTGGCGGTGGGGGGCACGGCGCTGGCGGTGGCCCTGGCCGTCGCCTCGCCGGGGAGCGGCGGCGTGTCGGCAGTCGACGGCGCGTGCAACACCACCCTGGCCCAGGCGGCCGGCGCCGGCGCCAGCAGCATCTTCGTGCGGAGCACCACCGGCTGTGACATAGGCGACTCGATCGTCCTCAACCAGGGCGGCGGCACGGAGGAGTGCCAGGAAATCGAGAGCGTCGCTGCCGGTGCCCCAATGCTCTCCCTGGTGGGCACGCTTGCCTACGGCCACAGTCAGGGCGAGACCGTGGTCGAGGTTCCCGTATGCCCGACGCCCACGCCCGTAGAAACGGAGACACCCCCGCCCACGGAGACGGCGACACCCACGCCGACGCTCACGGCCACGCCGACGCCGACGAATCGGATGTTTGGCTGCCCCCACGCAGGGAAGTGGTCGATGGCGGCGTGGGGGGGCGAGGACGGCATCGATGCCAACGAGGCGTTGGACACCTGCGGCGCGGGCGCAGTGGCCGCGGCCTACGCCCTCGACGCGTCCAGCGGCGAGTGGTTGCGCCGGTTTCGCGACCGGCCGGAGATCAGCAACCTTTCCACGTTCGAGAACATGCAGGGCTTCTTCGCCTTGGGGTCATCCACGGCCAGCCCTACAGCGGCCGTCGAGCCGGCGCCGGCGGAGCCGGGCCAGATGCGCGGCTGCCCCCTGCCGGGCATCTGGTCGATAGCGGTGTGGGATGGGCCCGACGCCGACACCGGCGACGCGCTAGACACCTGCGGGGTGTGGCAGGTGGGTGTGGCCTACTCGCTCGACCCAGAGACGGGTGGCTGGGCGCGGTCGTTCCGCGACCGGCCGGAGCTCAGCACGCTTAATGCCCTGCCCTCTCTGGGGGCCGCGGTTGTCTCGGGCGTTGTGGATACCTCCACCAAGATCGCCTTCACGTCGTTCCGCGACGAGAACCCCGAGATCTACGTGATGAAAGCCGACGGGACGGCGCAGACCAGGATCACCAACCACTGGGCCGCCGACTCTCAGCCCGCATGGTCGCCCGACCGCTCGAAGATCGCATTCAGCTCGTGGAGCGCCGGCAACTACGGCCGCGACAACTACGAGATCTGGGTGATGAACGCCAACGGGACGGGCCAGACCAGGCTCACCAACAACGCGGCCGACGACTACGGCCCCGCCTGGTCGCCAGACGGTAGCAGGATCGCCTTCTACGCGGAGGGTGACGGTAACGAGGATATCCTCGTGATGAACGCCAACGGGACGGGCCAGACCAGGCTCACCAACAACGCGGCCGACGACTCCTACCCCGCCTGGTCGCCCGACGGGACCAAGATCGCCTTCGAGTCGGAGCGCGACGGTAGCTGGGAGATCTACGTGATGAACGCCAACGGGACGGGCCAGACCAGGCTTACGAGCAATTCGGAGTTCGACGGCTACCCCGCTTGGTCGCCCGACGGCTCCAAGATCGTCTTCTCCTCGGGGCTCCACGTGGACTGGGGGTGGGACATGTACGAGATGAACGCCGACGGTAGCGGGCAGACCAAACTCACGAACAACAACTACCTAGGCGATGAGGCCGATCCCTCTTGGTCGCCCGACGGGACCCAGATCGCCTTCACGTATGGCTGGGACATCTGGGTGATGAACGCCGACGGAATGGGATGGACCCAGCTCACCACCAGCGCTTACTGGGACATGGAGCCCGCGTGGTCGCCGTAGGGAGCGGGCCGGAAGGGCGTCACGCCTGGCAGCGGCAGGGGAACGACGTAGGCGCGGTTCGCCAGGCTTTCTACGATTGTGGGCGCGGCAAGCAGCGCCCCTACAGGATGCCCCGCTCCCGCAGGTAGGGGATGGCGGCCGCCACCTGCTCCTCCGGCGTGCGCTGGTCGATCTCGCACACGCGGAGAGCGGTGGGTGGCAGGTGGCGCGCAACGTACTCCCAGTACGCGTCGCCGTGGCCGGGGGCCTGGTGGTCCTTCAGTCCGGTCACGTCGTGGAGGTGGACGCCGACGCAGCGGTCGCCCAACTCCGCGAGCCAGCGGTGCTTGTCGATAAGCTGCAGGCGGTCCAGGACTTCGGCGTGGCCCATGTCGTGCCAGTGGCCGACGACGCTCGGCGGGTAGTCGGCTAGGAGTTCCCTCGACTCGTCGGGGTCGGGGATCTCGTGGTAGTGGTAGCGGTTCTCCAGACCAAGAGCGATGCCCAGGCGAGCGGCGTGGTCGGCCAGCTCGCGCAGGCTGGTCTTGGCGGCCGCCAGATACGCGGGCGCGCCCTCGGCCCGCTGGCGGCGGCAGTCGGAGCGCAGGGACTCGGCGGCGTCGGTGTCGATCTGGCCGGCGTCGAAGAGCTGTCGGAGCTGCCTCTCGGCGGGCAGCATGTGGTTGCCCACGCCGCCCAGGTGGAGCACCACGCGGGTGGCGCCCACCTTGGCCGCCCAGTCGATGGTGGTGACGGCGGCGGCCACCGCCTGGCGCCGCTCATCTTCGGCGAGCGAAGCCAGGTTCAGCTCGTCGACCCAGCGGCCGTCGCCGGCCCTCACGCGCGGCACCGGCGAGTGGAAGCTGGGGTAAGCGCCGTCGCCGTCGGCGAGGAGCTCCTCCAGGCCGCGAGGGTCGACGGTGTAGTTGATCTCGATCCCGCCGAAGCCCATGCGTCTTACGGCGGCCACGAACTCGCCGAGGTGCTGGAAGCGGCCCTGGGCCCACATGGTCGAGAGCGATACGTTAGCCATGACTCCTCATCCTAGAGCCACAATGCAACGTAGTGTTGCCACCAAGTGGAGAGAGAATTAGGGCCGCTCCTGCCCCGTGAGGCTAGGCCGGCTTAGGCCGCTTCAGCCAGATCAGGTGGCGACCGTCCTTGAATCCACCCGTGGCGAATCCCCAAATCGACGCGGCGAATGCCTCCCAGCCCTCTTCGCCAGCGTTGTTCATAGCTGCCTCAGCTTTCTGATGGGTCTTCTCCACGATAGCCTTGTACTCCCATTTCTGCATGACCTGCCTACCTCCTATCGGCGAAGCCTAGCACATTTCGCGGCGTTCGCGGAGAACTCCCGTGGCTAGTACGGCCACGTTCTGTAGTGGATGCGAATCGCCGCGACCGCAAGGGCGAAGCCGCCTAGCAGGGCGGCGACGAGGCTGAGCATGAGACCGGCCTCGTTGTCCGCGCCGAGCGCCGGCACGAGGACGCCGGCGCCGATGCCGCCGGCCATCGCCGGGGGCAGGCCGGCCAGCACTCCTCGTCCGCGGTGGAAGATGGCGACGGCCAGCCAGGCCGCGGCCCCCAGGCCGGCCCATAGGACGAACAGCAGCGCCAGGAAGATGGGATCCAGGTCCACGGCTGAGAAGAGGCCTCAAGCTAGTGATTGCTTCCCTACATCATATCAAGACGGCCGCCGATGCCGCTACGTTAGAGGTGGGAGGTGAGAGGCGAGAGGTGAGAGGAAGGTGCTCTGGCGCCGAATAACGGCGCCAGGCTTGACATCTGCGAGAGCTTCTGGCATGATGCGCGCGCTGGCCTGGAGAAAGCCGCGTAGCCATGAAGCGATCAGCCATCGCCGTACTTCTTATTGCCTGTGTCATCCTGCTGGCCGGAGGTGTTCTTAGCCTCCGGGAGTCAGCATCTGTCTCCCGCGCTGCCGACGGTGGCGGGCCTACCGTCATTGCCACCATCCGAATAGGGTGGAGTGGCTACTCGCCGGAGGCCCTCGCGACAAACCCAGCCACCAACCGCATCTACGTCGCCAACGGGGGCAGCGACAACGTCTCGGTGATTGACGGAGCCATCGACGCCCTGGTGGCGACCGTGCCCGTGGGCGATAGCCCCGGGGGCGTTGCCGTGATCGCCAGCACCAACCGCATCTACGTGTCCAACAACAACAACGTGTCGGTGATCGACGGGGACAGCAACGCCGTGGTGGCGACCGTGCCCGTGGGCTCTTTTCCGTCCGGTGTTGCCGCCAACCCCAGCACCAACCGCATCTACGTGGCCAACTGGGGCAGCAATAACGTTTCCGTAATCGACGGGGCCACCAACGCCGTGGTGGCGACCGTGCCCGTGGGCTCCGATCCTGACGGAGTTGCCGTCAACCCCAATACCAACCGCATCTACGTCGCCAAC
>Ga0315288_10004969_pt1 | contig 16928 bp, 12 predicted proteins | sample YL17G11_20_MG_FD_203454 | JGI IMG/M metagenome (GOLD analysis project Ga0315288, IMG submission 203454) | Sediment microbial communities from Yellowstone Lake, YNP, Wyoming, USA - YL17G11_20 | ecosystem: Environmental > Aquatic > Freshwater > Lake > Sediment | place: USA: Wyoming | collected... | reverse complement strand
CATGTCCGATCGCGAGCGAATCTACCGGCTGTTCGACCGCATCGAGCAGGGCATTGAGACCAAGCAGCCGCGCGTGGTGCGCGACGCCTTCGCGCCCGATTACCGCGACGGCTTCGGCTTCACCAGGCGCGACATCCACCGCCTCAGCCTCGAGCTGCTGCGCATCCGCGGCACGCCGAGCGTGGTCATAGACGACCTCAAGATCGAGGTTCACGGCGACCGGGCCGACGCCACCCTCCGCGCCCAGGCGAGCGTCCAGCAAGCCGACTCCGAGACCCAGGAGTTCTCCGGCACCCTCACCTTCCGTCTGCGCAAGGAGCGCGGCGAGTGGCTCATCACCAGCACCACCGGCTGGCAGGGCGACGTGGGGCGGGAGTCCGAGTAGCCGGGGCGCGGAGAGGGGACACCATACAGCCGCTGATTCACGCGGATGGACGCGGACGCAGCAGGCGCCGAGATGTAGGGGCACAGCATGCTGTGCCCAGCCCTTATGCCATTCCCGGTGAGCAAGGAGGGTCGTGTGGCTGACCAGGCGACGGTTGATCAATGGCTGGGCGAGTTTCTCCAACGACTGCGCAAGACCTTCGGCGGGCGCCTGGTGTTCGTCGGCCATCATGGCAGTTGGGCGCGCGGCGATGCGACGCCGGACAGCGACATTGACACCATGGTCGTGCTCGATCATATCGCGTCCTCGGACCTGGCGGCCTACAGGGCGGTGATTGACGCCATGCCTGATGGCGGTCGGGACGCGAGCGGCCTGCTCAACTCGGTGGCGGAGATGCGCGCCACGCCGCGCTCGGAGCGGCTGCAGTACTTCTACGGGCGCAAGGTGCTCCACGGCGGCGCGGAAGATATACTGGAGCCGCCCACCGCCGAGGATCTCATCGAAGACATCAAGATCAAGGCATCAAACAATCTGCTCTCGGCGCGGCACTACCTGCTCTATCCGCACGATCTGGCGGACCGCGTGCACAACCTCCACTATCCGTTCAAGGAGTGCTTCTATGCGCTCCAGGCGTGGATGCTGGCCGAGCAGGGCGTCTTCTACGCGCGCAAGGATGACCTACTTCTCCATCTGACCGATGCCGACGACCGCGCCGTCGTCGCCGTGGCTCGCGACTGGCGACAACTTGAGGCCGACCGGGCCGCGAAGCCGCGTCACTACGTCGAGTTGCTCGAACGGTGGAGCCGGCGCATGCTGGAAAGGGTGGGGCCGGCGGAGGGCGGCACAGCTTGATGCGGCGGCGCGCAGGTTGCCAATGCCTCTGGCATGGCGTTGCCATGCCCAACGGCATGGCAGAGCCACCTGCGCCACCCGGAGCCGACGTGTTGTGGGCGGCGCGGGGGGTGTGCTATAATGCCGCGGGTGTACGCTGTCTGGCAAGGAGGCGCGGATGCGCGGTTTGGCTCGATGGTGCGTGATCGCGGTGGCGGCCGCCGCGGCGTTCGGGCCTGCCGGCTGCGCGAAGAAATCCCGCGCCACAACCCCCACCACGCGGATCAGCCTCTTCGTCTGGGTTCGCCCTGCGGAGGAGGCGGCGAACCGTGTCCTCGTCAAGGAGTTCGAGCGCTCCCACCCCGACCTGGACGTCAACCTCATCAACGAGTCCGGCCCCGACGCGATGCGCAAGTTGCAGGTGATGATCGCGGCCGGCGACGCGCCCGACGTGATGTCCATCCACGGGGCGATGTTCGTGCCGCTGGCGGCGAAGGGGGCGCTCCTGGACCTCGATCCGCTGGTCAAGAAGGATCCCGCCTTCAACCTCCCCGACTTCTATCCCGGCCTGCTGCGCCTCTGCCAGTGGCAGGGCAAACTCTACTCGCTGCCGCGCTACGCCTCGGTGTACATCCTGTTTTATAACAAGGAGATGTTCGACGCCGCCGGCGTGCCCTACCCCAAGGGCTCCTGGACCTGGGACGACTTCCTCGCCGCCGCGAAGCGCCTCACCGTCAAGAGCGCCAACCCCGCCGATCGCCGCTGGGGGTGCGCCATTGACTTCTGGGGCGCGCGCATCTACCCCTGGATCTGGCAGAACGGCGGGGACGTGCTGAGCCCGGATCGCAAGCGCTGCGTGCTGAACTCCCCCGAGACGATGGGGGCGCTGCAGTTCCTGGTGGACCTGAAGAGCAAGTGGGGCGTGGCGCGGCCGACGCAGCCGGGCGAGTCGCGCGAAACCCGGGAATGGTTCCGCGACGGGAAGATCGCCATGCTGCAGTCGGGCGCCTGGGACATCCAGACCTTCCAGGAATCGAAGGCCCTGCGCTGGGAGGTCGCCCCGCTGCCCCGCCGCAAGCGCCAGGCGACGCTGATGGGCACGGAGAATTATGGTATCGCGGCCTCGACCAAGCACCCCGAGGCGGCCTGGGAGTTGTTCAAGTTCTTGCTCAGCCCGCACAGCCAGCAGGTGATGGCGGAGAAGTTGGACAAGCAGCCCTCGCGCCAGTCGGTGGCCAATGGGCCTTACCTGGCGGCGAAGGTGCCCTACAACCGGCGGGTGTTCGTCGAGGCGCTGGGTTACGCGCGGGAGGCGCCGAACATCCCGGAGTGGGACCGCATCGAGCGCAACATCAGGGACCAGTTGGACAAGATCTGGATCGGCGAGGTGTCGGTGCAGGCCGGCGGCGACGCGGCCGCCGCCGCGGTCACGCAGGCGCTCTCCAAACGGCCATGACAGGAGCGATCTGATGCTGCCGTTCGTGCCCTACGGGACCAACCGGCGCACGCGGCGGGTGCCCTACGTGACCTGCGCGCTGCTGGCGCTCAACCTGGGCGCCTTCCTCGCGGCGCACCTGTGGGGCTCGGCCATCCCGGGCTGGGACGCCTCCGAGCGATTGGGGTTCGTTCCCGACCACGCCTCCTGGCTGGCGCTGTTCACCTCGGCGTTCGTTCACGCCAACTGGGTCCACCTGCTGGGCAACATGCTCTTCCTGTGGCTGTTCGGCTCCCTGGTGGAGGACGCCGTGGGCGGCGCGATCTTCGCCTCGCTCTACCTGGCGGGCCACCTGGCGGCGACGCTGCTCTACATCGGCATGGGCGAGGCGCTGGGCATCGCCGTGGCGGACCGCCCGCTGGTGGGCGCCTCGGGGGCGATCGCCGGGATCATGGGGATCGCGGCGGTGCGGTTCTACCGGACCCGCATCCGCTTCGGGTACTGGGCGGTGGTGCGCGCCGGGACCTTCGAGGTCGCGGCGTGGGTGTTCCTGACGTTCTGGCTCGGCTCGGAGATCCTCGGAGCAGCGATCACCACGGCATGGCAGAAGTCGGGCCTGGTCGCGGGAGGCGGGGTGGCCTACTGGGCGCACGTGGGCGGGTTCCTCTTCGGGGCGCTGGGGGCGGGGCTGCTCCGGCTGCGCCAGGAAGGAAAACGCGAATACCTGCTCGAAGACCTCAAGACTGACCCGCTGGCGGTGGCGCCCGAGGTGGCGCGCCGCGAGTTGGATGCGCTCTCGCGGACCGAGGCGGCGGACCCCCGGATCCACTTTGCGCTGGCCAAGCGGGCCGCGGCCGACGGCAACCTGAGCCGCGCCGGCCACGAATACATGGCGGCGATCCATTGCTACCTGGCGCGGGGCGAGAAGCGGGCCGCGGTGCTCGCTTACGAGGAGTTGATCACCTGTTTCCCGGAGTGCGTGCTCCCGGCGCGCGATCAGTTGAGCCTGGGGCGGGCGTTGGAGATGGAGTGCCAGTACCCCATGAGCGCCGAGGTGTTCCAGCGCTTGGTGGAGCGCTACCCGCAGACCCCCGAGGCGGAGATCGCGCTCATCCGGGCGGCGGACGTCTGCACCCACCGGCTGCGCGACCCCATGCGGGCGCGGCGGCTGTTGCAGCAGTTGCTCGACCGCTACCCGGCCAGCACGTGGCGCGACGCGGCGCTGGCGGGGCTGCGCGAGGCCGAGGAATCGGCGCATTACCTCGGCTAGCGCCAGCTGGAGACGCGAGGGGATGATAGGATGCGAACAGCGATGAGGCGATCGCTTGCCTGGCCGGTAGCCGCGGCTTGCGCCCTGCTGGCCCTCTGGGCCGGGCCGGGGCGGGCGGCCGACCCCACCCCCGAGCAGACGAAGCGCTTCAGCCGCCTGGTCGGCGAGGTGAAGACCGAGAACCTGCGCCGCCACATCGAGGCCCTCTCGGCGTTTCCTTCGCGGGTGACCGGAACCGAAGGCTGCGACCAGGCCGCGCAGTACATCCTCAAGTACTGGCGAAGCCTGGGCCTCGAAGACATCCACGTCGAGTCCTTCCCCATCGCCGCCCCCCTGGCGGAACCCCAGGATCCCAACCAGCCCAACGGGCCGCGGGTGGAGTCCTACCTGCAGATCGTGGGCACCGGGCAGCGGATCCCGCTCTACCCGCTCTGGCCCAACTCGGTGCGCACTTCGATGCTCCCCCGCGGCGGCATCGAACTTCCGCTCATCAACGGCGGCAAGGCCGAACTGACCGACTTCAACGGCAAGGTCATTGATGGGGCGGCGGTGCTCATGGATTTCGACACCGGCAGCCGCTGGCTGCGCGCCCCCCGGCTGGGGGCAAGGGCGGTCATCTTCGCCGAGCCCCAGAACCCGGTGATCCGCGGCGAGGCGGAGTCGAAGTACCTGTCGGTGCCGATGGATACCCCCCGCTTCTACGTGAAGCGCGGCGACGCGCAGCGGCTCCTGGCCATGTTGCAGATGAGCCCGTCGGTGCCGGTGCGACTGAACTGCCGGCAGCGCTGGGACAACGGCCCCCGGGACCGCCCCCGCCAGGGGCAGAACCTGCTGGCCAAGATCACGGGGACCGACCCGAAGTTGCGCCGGCAGGTCGTGTTCATCAGCGCCTACTATGACTCGATCTCGGTGGTGCCCGAGTTGGCCCCCGGCGCCGAGAGCACCTGCGGCCTCGCCGCCATGCTGGAGTTGGCGCGGATCTTGAAGGCGCACCCGCCGGGCCGCACGGTGGTGTTCCTGGCCACCAGCGGCCATTTCGAGTCCCTCACCGGGATCCGGTCGTATTTCGGCAAGCACCTGCCCGAGATGGAGCGCGGGGTGCCGCACGCGCAGCCGGCGAAATTCCTGGGCTTCCTCCCCTACACCCACAACTGGCGCGAGCGCGACAAGATCCATCTCTTTGCCACCCTGGACCTCTCCTCGCAGACCCGCAAGATCGGCATCTTCTTCAAGGGCTATTACTACGAATACCGCGAGGACTTGCAGCGCAGGTTCTCCGACCTGGCGCGGGTCTGCCGCGAGGACGCCGAGAAGATCGGCAAGTCGGTGGGCTGGGACAAGGACGAGATCTTCGCCGACGGCGTCAACCCCATCGCGGGCAAGCCCTGGCGCACCTTCATCCCCGGCAAGATCGCCTTCGAGAGCGAGACCTTCACCCTGGGCGGCGGCATGGGCGTCGCCTTCGCCACCACCGACGACACGCGCGCCTACGTGGACACGCCCTACGACCTCCCCGAGACGGTGGACTTCAAGAACCTCACCGACCAGGTGGCCTTCCTGGCGTGCCTCTTCAGCGAGATCACCCACGACCCCAAGATGCCGGTGGACGAGGCCCCCAAGTTCGCGCGGATGACCCTCAACGGCGGATTCGCGGTGCTCACCGGGCGCGTGGTGACCTTCGATCCCAGGAAGGGCGTCACCCCCAACGAGCCCAAGAAGGACTCGCTGGTCACGGTGCGCCCCGGCGCCTGGGAGGGGGTCACCGTCGGGCGGGTTGCCAAGTACGCCTTCATGGGTGTGCGCGGCGACATGGCGCAGGTGGTGGACGACAAGGGCCGGTTCGTCTTCTATGGCGTCCCCACCACCAATGCCTTCGGCGCCCGCCGGCCCATCTTCGTGGACGCCTACCACACCGATCCCGCCACCGGCACCATTGACTTCGCGCCCGACCTGGGGGTGAACGGGAACAAGGCCTTCTCCATCCAGTTGTTCATGACCATGGGGGAGCGCTCCTGCACGGTGGTGGTCTTCCGGTGCGCCCCCATCGCCATCTTCGACATCGTGGATCCGCAGTCGCTCCAGACCCTGCCGGGGATCCACGTCTACGACGGGCAGTTGAACGCCGAGCCGCGCGAGTACGGCTACGCGGTGAGCCGGCCCGAGCAGTGGGTGTCCTACGTCGAGGACGTGGCGCTGGTCTTCGGCGAGCCCGGCTCGCGGCTCAAGATCACCATGGAACTGGGGCCGGCGGCGCGCCGTTTCCTGCTCCTCGACGCCAGCAAGGCGGCGCCCGAAGGCCGGGGGATCGTGGCGAAGCCCGGCACCATGGTGTCGCACACGGCGCTGCGCGTCGCCCAGGATATGTGGTACCTCGATGATTGGCGGATCAACAAGTTAGCCAAGTACCGGATCATCAACGAGAACCTCGACTCGCTCCACAAGCGCGCCGGCGCCTACATCGTGCAGGCGCGCAAGGCCCTGGAGCGGCGGGATTACTCCGCCTACGACGCGGCGGCGTGGGCGGCCTGGGGCTACGAGGCGCGCGCTTACCCCGAGGTCCAGGGCACCACGGACGACGTGGTCTGGGGCTCGCTCTTCTACCTGGTGCTCATGCTGCCGTTCGCGGCGTTCCTGGAGCGGCTGCTCTTCGCCTTCCCCAACCTGAAGTCGCAGATCGCCGGCACGGTCGCCATCTTCGCCGTGGTGTTCACGGTGTTCCGCTTCATCCATCCGGCGTTCGACATCACCCTCAACCCGCTCATCATCCTGGAATCGTTCATCATGCTGGCGCTGAGCGTGATGGTGATCGCGCTTGTCGCCATGAAATTCGAGAACCAGTTGCGCGCCCTCCAGACCAAGATCAGCGGCATCCACCGCGCCGACATCGGGCGCATGAGCGTGGCGGCGGCCGCCTTCGCCCTGGGCATCAGCAACATGCGCCGGCGCCGCGCGCGCACGGTGCTCACCTGCGTCACGCTCATCCTGCTCACCTTCACCGTGCTCTCCTTCACCTCGGTGGTCTCGGGCACCCGCTTCAACGACCGGCCCTCGCCGGGCAGGCCCCGCTACCAGGGGCTGCTGCTGCGGCAGGCCACCTGGGCGCCCCTCGAGGAATCGGCCTACCGCCTGATGCGCGACCAGTATTTCCCGAAGCGCACGGTGGTGGGGCGGGCCTGGTTCTACACCTCGCTCGCCGACGAGCAGTCGTTCATCCGCCTCACCTCGAGCACCAGCGAGAAGTCCTACAACATCCGCATCGCGCTGGGCATGGCGCCCGGCGAGGTCCGGGTCACCAAGCCCCAGACGGCGCTCAGCGCGGGGCGATGGTTCCAGCCGGGCGAGGAGTTCGCCTGCATCGTGCCCACCGCGGTGGCGACCACCCTCAACCTCTCGCCGGCCGACGTCGGGAAAGCGAAGATCCAGTTCGCCGGGATGCAGATGACCCTGGTGGGCATCATGGACAGCCGCAAGTTCCGCAATATCACGGACCTGGACAACGAGCCGCTCACCCCGGTGGACTTCATCCAGATGCAGAAGTTGCAGCGCGCCGGCGAGCAGACGGGCGAGCAGGGCTTCCAGGAATACATCCACATGTCGCCCGACGACACCGTGATCATCCCCTACACCCTCGCGCTCAACATGGGCGCCAAGTTGCAGTCCGTGGCGATTGACCTCGTGCACCGCGACGAGGTGATCGCCACCCTCAAGGACCTGATGCCCCGCCTGGGCTTCAACCTCTACGCCGGCCTCGGCGACACCATCCGGCGCTGGAGCGCCATCGGCGCCACCCGCCTCACGGGGCTCACCGACCTCCTCATCCCCATCCTCATCGCCGCCCTCATCGTGCTCAACACCATGCTCGGCTCGGTCTACGAGCGCGTGCGCGAGATCAGCATCTTCAGTTCGGTCGGGCTCGCCCCCAACCACATCGCCATGCTCTTCATGGCCGAGTCCTTCGTCTACTCGGTCCTGGGCGCCATCTTCGGCTACCTGATCGGCCAGGGGATCACCAAGGTCCTGGTCCTCACCGATCGCTTGCAGGGCCTCTACCTCAACTACTCCTCTCTCTCGGCGGTGTTCTCGACCCTGATCGTGATCGGCGTGGTGCTCCTCTCCACGGTCTACCCGGCGCGCAAGGCGTCGGAGGTGGCGACGCCGGCGGTGGAGCGCCGCTGGCACATCCCCGAGCCCGTGGGCGACCTCTGGGAGATCGCCCTCCCCTTCGCCGTCACCGGCCAGCAGGCGACCGCCCTCAACGCCTTCATGTCCGAATGGTTCACCGCCTACGAGGAGTACTCGATCGGCGACTTCGTCACCCAGGACGTGGAGACCAAGGAGATCGAGACGCCCCTGGGCAAGGGCTACGTGATCGACCTCATGACCTGGCTGGCCCCCTTCGACCTGGGCGTGAGCCAGCACGCCGAACTCAAGACCACGCCCACGGAGATGGCGGACGTGTACGAACTGCGCATCACCCTCACCCGCCAGAGCGGGGACGTCTCTTCGTGGAAGCGGGTGAACCGGCGCTTCCTCAACACGCTGCGCAAGCAGTTCCTGATCTGGCGCACCCTGCGCGCCGAGGACCGGGAGCGCTATCTCACCGGAGCCCAGGCGCAGGCGACCGACGGCGGCGCCCCCCAGGCGCAGCCCAGCGTGTGACCCCGGCCGGCCGGGGCGGCGCAACCCTTTGAGAGAGGGACGGGACGACGTTGGCCGAGAACGAAAAGGAACAGCAAGGAGCGCCCGAAGCCCGGGCCTCGACGGAAGTGATGGCGGCCGATCTTACGGATCGTCCGCCGGAGTTCGAGCCCACCGAGTTCCGCGAGGGGTTCACCTTCAAGACCATGCTCGGGGCGCTCTTCGTGGGCTTCATCATGATGCCCGGGTCCATCTACCTGGGGCTGGTGGTGGGCCAGGAACTGGGGCCCGCGGCGGAGTGGACCACCATCATCCTCTTCACCGAGGTCGCCCGCCGCTCGTTCACCAGCGTCACCCGCCAGGAACTCTACCTCATCTACTACATGGCGGGCGCCCTGGCGGGCGGCGTGGGGGTGGCGCTGGCCGGCGGGCCCTTCGCCGGCCTGATCTGGTCGCAATACTTCCGCCAGTCGCCCGCGGCCAAAGCCTTTGGCATCGCCGACAAGATCCCCCTCTGGGTGTCTCCGCCCCTCGGTTCCTCCGCGCTCACCGAGCGCAGTTTCATGCACCACGACTGGCTGGTGCCGATCATCCTGCTGCTGGTGGGCCAGGTGCTGGGGCGGATGCAGTGGATCGGGCTGGGCTACCCGCTCTTCCGCATGACCAGCGACATCGAGCGGCTCCCCTACCCCTTCGCGCCCATCCAGGCCCAGGGGGCGACCGCGCTCGCCGAGGTCTCCCAGGAGAAGGAGTCGTGGCGCTGGCCGGTGTTCAGCGTGGGGGCGATGATCGGCATGGCCTACGGGACGCTCTATGTCTTCATCCCCATCCTGACCGGGGCCGTGCTCACGGAGCCGGTCCAACTCATCAAGATTCCCTTTATTGACCTCACCTCCAACACCGAGGGGGCGTTCCCGGCGTCGCAGATTGGGCTGGGGACGGAGTTGGGGGGGGTGCTCAGCGGGTTCGTCATCCCCTACCCCATCGTGGTGGGATCGTTCATCGGCTCCATGGTCTCGAACTTCGTCTTCACCCCCACCGTCTATCGGGTCACCCACGGCGCGGCCTTCGAGCACTGGCGCCCGGGGATGAGCCTCATCCAGACCCAGATCGCCACCAGCATAGACTTCTGGCTGAGCATCGGCATCGGGATCAACGTGGCCTTTGCCGCCATCGGCCTGGCGATCGTGATCCGGGCGCTGCTGAGGCCCAGGGGGCGCGGATCCGCCCACCGGGCCCCCATCCCCGAGGGCCGCGGCGACTTCCCCATCTGGGCGGCGCTCGCCGCCTGGCTCTTCTCGGCGACCTTCTACGTGGGCCTGGCCCACTACCTCATCAACATCCTGCCCCATAAGCCGCCCGGCCAGCAGTTCCCCCTCTGGATCATCGTGGTCTTCGGCCTGCTCTGGAGCCCGCTCAACTCCTACGTCTCCGCGCGCCTGGTGGGGATGACCGGCCGCGGGATCTCCATCCCCTACCTGGCCCAGGCGTCGTTCATCCTCAGCGGCTACAAGGGGGTGGACATCTGGTTCGCCCCCATTCCCCTCTATGACTACGGCGGGGTGACGCAGAAGTTCCGCGAGATCGAACTGACCGGCACCAAGTTCGTCAGCGTGATCAAGGCGGAAGCCTTCATGCTGCTCCTGATGTTGTTCTGCTCCTTCGTCTTCTGGTCGTTCTTCTGGAAACTGGGGTCCATCCCGTCGTCCGCCTATCCCTACGCCCAGACTTTCTGGCCGCTGAGCGCCACCATGCAGGCGCTTTGGGCGACGGCCACCTCGGAACAGAACCCCTGGCTGCTCAAGGCGCTCAAGCCGACGCTCATGGGCGGGGCCTTCGGCGGAGCCATGGTGCTCTACGCCGTCCTGGGCGTGTTCCGCGTGCCGGTGATGTGGTTCTACGGGCTGTTGGGTGGATTCCAGGGGTCCACCACCGGGGCCATCCCCTCCTTCATCGGCGCCATGCTCAGCCGCTTCTACTTCGCCAAGCGCTTCGGCTTGCGCCAGTGGCGCATGTACGGCCCCGTGCTCCTCGCCGGCTACGCCTGCGGCACCGGGCTGGTGGGCATGGCCGGGATCGCGCTCGCCATCATCCTCAAATCGGTGAGGGTGCTTCCTTTCTAACCATGGCTGCGGTGTCCGAGCGAATCTATCCCAAAGACGAACGAGACCTGGGCGCGCTGGTCGGCTGGCAGGGGATCACCGCGCGCGTCCCCGCGGACTGGAACATCGGCGCCATCGGCGGCGACCGCAAGGCCGGCTACCTGCGGATGGACGGGCCCGAGATGCCCCGGCTGGAGGTGAAGTGGTCCGAGGCCTCGGTGGACACCGAGCGCGCCCTCGACAAGTACCTGAAGGGGCTTATCAAGGGCTCCCGGCGCCGGCCGCAGATCAAGGTCGAGCGGGGGGTCAGGCTCATCAGCCGCCGGGCGCGGCCCGACAAGCGGCTCTCCTGTTTTGCCTGGCGCGGGCCGCAGCAGGCCTACGGGGTGATCTGGCGCTGCCAGGTGTGCAAGCGCACGGTGATCGCCCAGGTCCTGGGGAGAAACGGCGAGGACATCGAGCCCCTGGCCCGCGAGGTGCTCCTCACCCTGGAAGACCATTCGAAGGACGATTGCGACACCTGGAGCGTCTACGACCTGGTCTGCCGGGTGCCCCAGGATTTCGTGCTGGAAAACCAGAAGTTGATGGCCGGGCTGGTGGAACTCTCGTTCCTGCGCGGGCGGCAGCGGCTGCGGGTGCGCCGGCTGGGGATGGCGGAGATCGTGCTCGGCGAGGCGCCCGTGGTCGAGTGGGCGCGCATTGACGTGAACAAGCGCAAAGAGGTCTGGTGCGACGGCGAGCCGATCGAGTTCAAGGGCCACCAGGCCGCGCGCCTGGCGGGCGAACGCCGCCGGTTCCTGGGCTTCCTGCGCACGCCGGCGGAGCGCCTGCTGCGGCGCAAGAACGCGGTCCAGTTCTCGGCCCTGGTCTGGCACTGTCTGCCGTCGAAGCACCTTTACGCCGTGGAAGCGCTCCACGACGGCGACGATGCGGTCGTGAACCGGGTGGCGGAATCGGTGGCCTGCCACGAGGCACTGGGGTAGCCCACCGGGGTGCTGCTTGGACGAAAAAGCAAGGTCAAGGCGCTCACCCGCCGGGAGGCGCTCTCGGCGCTCCCGATGCGCAATGACGCGCTGAAGACGGAGACGACGGCGAAGGGCGAGTTCCTGGTGACGGTGCCCCGGCGCACCGACTGGGTCGGCAGGGCGCTGGCGCTGGTGTTCGCGGTGCCCAAGGAGCGGAAGATCGCGCTGGACCAGGTGGGCGCCGACATTTGGGAGTTGTGCGATGGCCGGCACACGGTGGAGGACATCATCGCTGCGTTGACCCGCAAGTACCGTCTCAACCGCAAGGAGGCGGAGGTCTCGCTGACGGCGTATCTCCGCCAGTTGGGGCGGCGGGGCTTGATCGGGTTCGCGGTGCCTAAACCGAAATGAGGGAGGTGGGCGCATGAGGCCGAAACTGGTGGTGGTGGGACTGCTGGCGGCGATCGCGTCGGCGGGAACGGCGCAGGCGCGCGTCGGCGGCACCGTGGCTGCGTTCAACGAATCCATGCTGGTCGGGAAGTTGGGCTACAAACTCGCGGGCACCCAGAACATCATCGCGGGCCAGTACAAGGGATTCACGGCGCACCAGTACGTCTCGCCGGACCTGCGCTCCTTCATTGACGTGGTGGTCTCGCCCCGGGGCGCCATCGTCGAGCAGGCCATGCTCCTGCCCATCACGCCCACTGCCCTGGACGCGGCGCGCTTCGTGGAGTTCATGCGCGAGGCGACCAACAACAGCGTGGACATGAACGAGATCTTCAAGTTCATCCACGATTCGGTCCAGGTGGCTAAGGAGTACCGCAAGCAGTTCGGCGGCCGCTTCGTCACGGTGTATCGCTATCCGCCCTCCCTGGTGGTGATGGATATCAAGGTGACGGCCGCCCCCGCCGCAAAGAAGGCGAAATAGGAGCCGCCCATGGCGCACAAGCAGGATCGCAAGGCCCCTAGGCCTCAAGGCCAGGGTGGCGGCCCGAAGGGCCTAGCCACCGGCATCCAGCGGCAGATCAACCTGCCCTGGCGCCAGGCCTTCCTCATGAGCAAGAACAGCATCCTGATCCGCCTGGGGCGCTCCATCATCACCGCCTCGGGGATCTTCCTCGGCAGCGCCTTCCTGGCCTCGGTGCTCACCTCGTCGGCGATCCTGCGCGGCCAGCCCGAGGGCCTCGAGGCCGGCCAGGCGGCGCGCAACATCTGGCTCGTCGTGCTCTCGCTGGTGGTGGCGACGGTGGGCATCGTGAACGCGATGCTCATGGCGGTCACCGAGCGCTACAAGGAAATCGGCACCATGAAGTGCCTGGGCGCGCTCGACGTGTTGGTGGTGCGCCTCTTCCTGCTGGAATCGGGGATGCTGGGGACGCTGGGCGCGGTCTTGGGCACGGCCCTGGGCTTCGGCGCGGCCGCGTTGATTTACCTGGCGCGCTTCGGCGGCGCGGCGTTCAGCCGGATGGGGGTGGCGATCGTGATCGGCCAGGGGGCGCACAGCGGGATTGCGCTCTGGCTGGCCCTGGTGATCGCGGTGGCGCTCGGAGGGTTCCTGTCGGTGATCGCGGCGATCTACCCCGCCTGGCGTGCAGCGAAGATGCCGCCGGCGGCCGCGCTGCGCGTGGAGATCTAAGGGAGGCATGGCGATGGCGGTCACGGATGTCAAGGAATACATCGTCCGCACCAAGGACCTGGTGAAGGAGTTCCACCTGGGGGGCACCGTGCTGCGCGCCCTGGACGGGATCGAACTCGACATCCGGCGCGGCGAGTACGTCTCGATCATGGGGCCCTCGGGGTCGGGCAAGTCCACGCTCTTCAACATGATCGGCGGCCTGGACAAGCCCACCTCCGGCACGGTGTTCATTGACGAGGTGGACATGGCGCAGTTGGACGCCTTCGAGTTGGCCTGGCTGCGCTGCCGCAAAATCGGCTACATCTTCCAGACCTTCAACCTCATCCCCGTGATGACCGCGTTGGAGAACGTGACCCTGCCCATGGTCTTCGCCGGCGTCCCCACCGACGACGGCATCCAGCGCGGGGTGGCGCTGCTGCAGAAGGTGGGCTTGGGCGACCGCCTGCACCACAAACCCAGCGAACTCTCCGGCGGCCAGCAGCAGCGCGTCGCCATCGCCCGCGCCCTGGCCAACGACCCCGGGATCATCCTCGCCGACGAGCCCACCGGCAACCTCGACCTGCGCACCGGCAAGGAGATCATCTCCATCCTCAAGCAGATGAACGAGGAGCAGGGCGTGACCATCATCTCCGCCACCCACGACCTCAAGATGCTCGACGTCTCGGACCGGGTGGTCTGGATCCGCGACGGCAAGATCGAGCGCATCACCTCGCGCGAGGACCTGCATATGCGCGTGGGCGAGGTGGAGGGCGAGGAGGCGGGGTAGCCCTTGGCGCCGGTGTACGAACCGGAGCGCGATCATGGCCAGCGCAACCTCTGGCTGGGCCTGGGGATCGGTTGCGGCTGCCTGGTGCTGCTCTTCGCGGGCCTGATGGTGGCGGTCATGCTCCCCGTTTTCAGCCGGGCCCGGGGAACCGCCCAGAGGGTTAGCTGCATGGCCAACCTCGAACAACTCGACCGGGCCGTGCGTCTCTACCAGGACGATCACAACGGCCGCTTCCCGCCCGCCGCCACCTGGCGCCAGAGCCTGGCCAAGTACCTGCCCGATGCGCAGATCTTCCGCTGCCCCGCCGACCGCGACCTGAAGCATCCCTCCTCATACGCGTTCAACCCTCACCTCTCGGGGCTGGACGGCGCGGCGCTGTCGAACCCAAGCGCCGTGGTCGCGCTCTTCGAAACCGCCAGCCCCGACGCCGATCCCACCGACCCGGCGAGTTGGCCCACGCCCGGCCGGCACCGCCTGCCGGGCGGCGGGTTTGGCAACAACGTCGCCTACGCCGACGTCCACGTTGACACGAAGCCTACTCTGGAGGCCTCGGACCTCCAGCCTAAACGCCGCGCGCCCTGACACCTGCCGGGCGCGCAAGGGGGGTACTGCGATGCGCATCGGCGCCATTCTGGGGGTGATGGCGGTGACGGCGACTGCGCTCGCCGCCGTGCCCGCGCGGGCCGACAAACTCGACGACCTCGGACGCTACGGCAAGGACTTCAAGAAGGCCATCGCCCTTGCAGACAGGCACGACACCGCGGGCGCCATCCGGGCCTACCAGCGGCTCATCGAACAGCACACAGACGTCCCGATCCCCTACTACTTCCTCGCCAACCTCTACTGGGACGCGGGCCAGAAGGACCGGGCGCGCGAGCAATTCGCCAAGGCCGCCAAGGGCGATCTCGACCAGGCCATCGCCACCCTGCAGACCGCGCTCGGCACTGTGACAGCCAAGAGTCTCGAAGCGGCCTCCCTGCGCGACAACCTCGCGGAGTTCTACGACCGCAAGCACGACACGCAGGCGGCTGCTCGGGAGCGCTCGCTCGCCCAGGCGACGCGACGCGAGATCGAACGCGCCGACCGCGAGGCCGAACGCGCCCACTGGCGCGTGGCCGCCCCCCTTTCTGTATGCGTGGCGCTGTTTGGCGTGGCCGCTGTGCAGTTGGCCCTGGCCATCCTGTTCGCGGTGGTTTCGCCCATCGTCGCGCTGGCGGGGGGCCGGGGGCCGCGCGGCGCGCCGGCGCGCAAGGTGCGCTGGTCCTTCGCCGACGTCATCGTGACCTACCTGGTGGCGTTTCTGCCGCCGCTGCTCGTCATCCCCACGTTCGCTGTGGCAGCAGACTTCGTGCACCGGGGGATCTTTGACGAATGGTGGTTCTCAATCCCCATGGGCTTTGGGTTGTTGGGCACCGCCGCGCTTGCCTTCCTGCGGATCCGGCGCAGGCTCGAGCGCAAGGCGCGCGGCGGCGAGGAGGCCGTCGCACCCGTTGCGCCGCCCCAGCGACGTTGGGCCGTCGCCGCGATGTCGGGCTGGCTGCTGCTGACCGTGGTGATCGTCAACGGCATCGTCCTGCTTGCCACCGGCCTGGTCATTGTGTCGGCGGTAGCGGCGATGATTGCCAACGGCATCGTCCTGTTTGCCACCGGCCTGATCTTTGCGTTTCCGCTCTCCTGCGCGCGGTGAGCGCGCCCGGGCGGCTTCACGCGGCTGCTTCACGCGGCTGCGCCTTGACAGCGGGCGGGCCTGCCGGTAAACTGCCACGCGTGCCCCAGTGGCCAAGTGGATAAGGCACAGGCCTCCGGAGCCTGGAGCGCAGGTTCGAATCCTGTCTGGGGTACCACCTCCCTCCACTCCCGTAAGACCTCCCCTCTATGAGGCGTCGCCGGCGTGGCGTACGCCCGCGACAGGGGAGCACGATGCGCGCGCCAAACAAGTAGCCAACCTGGTCGGCGCGCTCACCAAGCACGACGTTTGGAACGCACTACAGCCGGCCATCCTGAATCGGAGGACTTGTCATGGTTACGGAACTGGCGAAGGGCGTCTATTGGGTCGGCGTGGTGGACTGGGCCTTGCGGCACTTCCACGGCCACGAACTCTCGACGCACCGGGGGTCATCCTACAACGCCTACCTCATCCTCGACGAGAAGATCGCGCTGGTGGACACGGTGTGGGGGCCGTTTCAGGACGAGTTGATCGAGAACATCAGGCAGGTCGTTGACCCCGCGAAGATCGACATCGTCGTCGCCAATCACTCGGAGGTGGACCACTCCGGCGGACTGCCGGCCGTCATGCGGCACGCGCCGAAGGCGACGCTGGTGGTCTCGAAGCGCGGACGCAAGAGCGTCGAGGGCCACTACCACCAGCCCTGGAACTTCCGGGCCGTCGCCACGGGCGACAAGATCAGCCTGGGCGCCTGCGACCTGGTGTTCGTCGAGGCGCCCATGCTCCATTGGCCCGACTCCATGTTCACCTACCTGGCGGGCAAGAGCATCCTCATGCCCAACGACGCCTTCGGCCAGCACTATGCCACTGCCTTCCGCTTCAACGACCAGGTCAACCAGGAGGAACTGTACGAGGAGGCGCTCAAGTACTACGCCAACATCCTCACTCCCTTCAGCGACCTCGTCCTCAAGAAGATCGACGAGGTGCTGGCGCTCAACCTCCCGGTGGAGATCATCGCGCCCAGTCACGGCGTGATCTGGCGCAAGGACCCGCTGCAGATCGTCAAGACCTACCAGCAATGGGCCGCGCAGGTTCCGGAGAAGAGCGCGGTCATCATCTACGACACCATGTGGCACGCCACGCGCCGCATGGCCGAGGCCGTCGGCGAAGGGCTGGCCGCCGCAGGCGTCCCCCACAAATTGTTCCAGTTGGCGGTCTCGGACCGCAACGACAT
>Ga0315288_10004968_pt1 | contig 16931 bp, 12 predicted proteins | sample YL17G11_20_MG_FD_203454 | JGI IMG/M metagenome (GOLD analysis project Ga0315288, IMG submission 203454) | Sediment microbial communities from Yellowstone Lake, YNP, Wyoming, USA - YL17G11_20 | ecosystem: Environmental > Aquatic > Freshwater > Lake > Sediment | place: USA: Wyoming | collected... | reverse complement strand
CTTTCACAAAAAATCTTGAATAGAGCAAATGTAAAACTGCGTGTTCGACGCCGCCAATATACATATTTACCGGCAACCAAGAATTTAATTTTTGCCTATTCGCAAATTGCTTTTTATTTTTCGGGTTAGTATAACGGAGGAAATACCAAGAAGAATCAATAAAGGTATCCATAGTATCGGTCTCCCTGGTAGCTTTGCCTTTGCACTTCGGACATCTGGTATTTATAAAACTCTTCACGCGAGCTAAAGGCGACCTACCGCCAGCAACCGGCTTGAAATTTTTAAGAGGCGGCAATTTCACAGGAAGATTTTTATCCGGAACCGGCACAATCCCGCATTTTTTGCAATATATAATTGGAATCGGAGCGCCCCAATAGCGCTGACGGGAAATAATCCAATCGCGTATTTTATATTGCGTGGAGAAATCGCCAAGTCCCCTATTCTTAAGCTGCTCGGTTATTCTTTTTCCTGCATCAGCCGATTCTAAGCCGGTGAATTCGCCAGAATTTATTAAAAGTCCGCCTTCTATTACTTTTATAATTGGCAGATTAAATTTCTTGGCAAATTCAAAGTCGCGCTCATCGTGAGCCGGTACGGCCATAATAGCGCCGGTACCATAAGTCATTAAAACATAATCCGATATCCAAATCGGAATTTTCTCCCCGTTCACCGGATTTGTGGCGTAAGACCCAGTAAAAACTCCCGTCTTTTCCTTTTCTAAGCTCGTCCTTTCAAGTTCAGTTTTCAGATGAGTATTAGCAACATAGTGGCGAACTTTTTCTTTTTGCTCCTTGGCGGTTATTTCTTCAGTTAAAGGATGATCCGGAGAAAGAACCAAATAAGTTGCTCCAAAAAGCGTATCCGGCCGCGTTGTAAATACCTCAATATATTTTTTTCCGTTTGAAAATTGAAAATTGAAAATTGAAAATTTTACTATAGCTCCTTCCGATTTTCCTATCCAGTTTTTTTGCATTAATTTAGTACGTTCCGGCCAATCTAATTTTTCTAAACTTTTTATTAAATCTTCAGCATAATCCGTAATTTTAAACATCCACTGATCAACTTTTTTTTGAATCACTAAAGTATCCGGATGGCGCCAGCAGCGGCCGTCAATAACTTGTTCATTAGCCAAAACTGCCTGATCTTTTGGGCACCAATTTGCCAGAGTTTTCTTTTTGTATGCCAAACCGGCTTCATACATTTTTAGAAACATCCACTGAGTCCACCTATAATAATCCGTATCAGCGGTAATAACTTCCCGCGACCAGTCATAAATTGCTCCCATTGATTTAAGCTGTTTCCTCATTACTGAAATATTTCTATAAGTCCAAACGCGCGGGTGGATTTTATTCTTAATGGCGGCATTTTCAGCCGGCAGACCAAATGCGTCAAAACCAATGGGGCTTAAAATATTAAAACCCTGCATCTTCTTAAGCCGCGCGTAAACGTCAGCCGGCGCGTAATTATACCAATGCCCCATATGAAGGTCGCCCGATGGATATGGAAACATCATCAAGTGATAAAAATTATTTTTACCTTTTACCTTGTCTTTAACTTTGTATATCCCGGATTTTTCCCAAATTTTCTGCCATTTTTTTTCAATTTTTCCCGTATTATACATAGTATCTATATTATTTTAATTGAGGAAATAAAATGGAAATTTTCCTGTTTTTAAGTTGTCCGGATATTTTTTCCGAAGTTTCCGGCAGAAATGGTGAAAGTAATATCCCGATATCGGAAATTAAAAATAGAAGCGAACCAATAATTTCTTTGAACTCTTTTGATTCCGGTTTTAATGCCCAGGGTTTTTTTTCATCAATATATTTATTGCCTAAAGCAATGAGTTGCCAGAGGACGCTCAAAGCATTGTTAAATCTAAATTCTCTAATCAATTTCTCTATTTGTTTTTCGATCTTATTTATATTTGTATCAAAAACTTTATTTTTAATAACCCTAATTTGTGCTTTTCCGCCAGAGGCGGATCCGCCTTGGGCGGAATTTTTTTGAGCCAGAGTCAAAACTCTTGCAACCAAATTGCCAAGACCCTTAGCTAGATCCGCATTATATCTCTCCTCAAATTTCTCATAAGTAAAATCGCCATCTTCTCCCGACGGAATTTCACGAAGCAAATAATACCTTAAAGCGTCGGCGCCATATTTTTTGACAATTTCAAACGGATCAATAACATTGCCGATTGTTTTAGACATCTTCTTGCCGCCCACCGTTATGAATCCGTGGACAAAAATTGTCTTAGGTAGCGGCAATTTGGCCGCTAAAAGCATGCCGGGCCAGATGGCGGCATGAAAGCGCAAAATATCTTTACCAATAACATGAACATCGGCCGGCCAGTAGCGTTTAAATTTCGATCCGCCAGCTGGCGGATTTCGAGTTTGACCGTATCCTAAAGCGGAAATATAATTTGAAAGTGCGTCACACCAAACGTACATTGTGTGCTTTGGGTCGTTCGGGACAGGAACGCCCCAGCTCAAATTTTCGCGCGGCCGGGAAAAACTTATATCTTCAAGCCCCTCATTAATTAAAGCTAAAATTTCATTTTTACGGCTTTTTGGCGCAACTTGCAATTTGTCGCTTTCGATTTTTGCCTTGATTTCTTTTGTATAATCCGAAAGCTTGAAAAACCAGTTTTCTTCCTCAATAATTTCGGGTTCTTTCTGGTGGTCTTTGCATTTGCCGTTAACTAAATCTTTCTCAGTGATAAATGCTTCATGGCCGATACAATAAACCCCTTTATAAGATTTCTTGTATAATTTTCCGGCATCGTATAACTTAAGCCACAATTTTTGAGCGCCCGGCCAGTGGCGCTTTTTATCGGAAGTCCTGATAAAATCGTCCCAAGACAAATTCAACGCCTCTTTTAGCGCCTTAAACTTTCCAGAAATTTCATCAACAAATTCCTGCGGGTTTTTTTCCGCTGCTTCAGCCGCCCGCACAATTTTAACGCCATGTTCATCGGTGCCGGTCAAAAAGAAAACATTATCGCCCTTATGGCGATGATAGCGCGCCAAAACATCGGCTTGAATGAATTCTAAAACATGGCCGATGTGCGGTTCGGCATTCACATAAGGTATGGATGTTGTTACATAAAATTTGCCCATGCGTTAAAGTTAGCATAAAATAATAGGCATTATCAAATGATTTTAGCTTCACATATTATTGTCTCCGGCCTTTTGGGAGCAACAACCCAGAATTATTTTTTGGCCGCCGTCTTCGGCTTCGTGAGTCATTATATACTTGATGTAATTCCTCATTGGGATTCTTATCTTTCGCCAGAGTTTAATGTTAAAGCCGAAGCCGAAGATGGCAAATTCATTAAAGAAAAATTTTTTTGGAAAGAGGTAAGCAAAATAGTTATTGACATATTAATCGGGCTCGGCTTGCTTTTCATCTTCTTAAAAAATTTAAGTTATATAAACATTACCGCTGTTTTTATTAGCGTTTTTTTCGGCATCTTGCCAGATCCGTTGCAATTATTCTATTTAATGACCAAAGTGCGATTTATTAAATGGAATTTTAATTTTCAAGAATTCGTCCACTATTCAATTCATTCAAAAATAGACCAGAAATTCTGGCCGGGAATTATTACTCAAATCTTAACAATAGGAATTGTTTTTTTAATTCTGTATAAGTTTTAAATCTGGGGCTAGCCCGGCGGGACGCCCTAGGGATGGGAAGGAATTGATTTGCGTTTTGCCAAGTCGTCACAAAGTTCATCTATAACGGCCGCAATGGGCACAGCAAGAAGAACGCCCAAAATGCCACCGAGTTTTGCGCCGACGAGTATTGCTAAAATAACTGCCACCGGATTAAGCCCCACTAATTTTTTTATAAGCAAAGGCACTAAGATATGGCCCTCAAGCTGTTGAGCGACAATAAAAAAAATAAGAGTCCAAAGTCCTAAAACTGCCGACTGCGAAAGCGCTAAAAGCGTTGCTAAGCCACCGGACACAATAGGGCCAACATAAGGCACAATTTCTAAAACTCCAACAACCACCGCGATCAAAAAAGCATATTTAACCCCTAAAATCCAAAGTCCGAGACCAACAATCAGCGCCATTATGAAACTTAAAAGTATCTGAGCTTGCAACCAGCGACCCATTTTGTATTGGGCGCGAACCCAAAGGCTGTGGGCATAAACCTCAAATTGAGGCGGGAGGATTGCCCCTAAAAAATTATCCAATGCGTTTCGCGAAATAGAAAGATAAAAAGAAACTACTAAAACCACCACAAAAGAAAGAATACCGCCAAAAATTGCGGAAATATAAGAAATTAAAGAAGTAAAGCTCGGAATTTGCTCGGTAAGCTGACTAAGCAATTCATGGATGTTTCCGGAAAGACCGGGTAAAAATGTTATAACCCCGACCGCCTCTTCTATTTTACCAAAATAAGTTGGATAATTTTGGAAAAAATCGCGAAGCTGATCAAGTACAAGCGGCAAGAAAATATAAATCAGAGCCGCAAAAAAAATGAAAAACAAAAGATATATCACAATAAGCGATAAAAGCCTGGGTATTTTTTTACTTTGAGCGTACTCTAAAATTGGTTCAAGTGCTGAAGCGATAATTATTGCAAAAATTAAAACTGCAACAATATCGCGCACCATATAAATCAAAACGGCCAAAACGCCAATACCAAGCACCCAAAATATCGTTTTGGGTGAAATTTCTATAATTGTCTTGCTATTCCCTGCCATAATTAAAATATTATGGCTCAATTATACTATATTTTTAATAAGTTGACAAATGGCTCCTGGTTTTTAAAAGGACCCACTATTGCCAAATTCAATTTTTCGGGCCGGAAAATATCTTGGGCCACTTCCAAAATGTCGACAACAGTAACGGCTCGAATTTTTTTTATTAACTCTTCCGGTTTCAAAATTTCTTTTTTTAAAATTTCTTGGAAACAATAAAAACTCGCCAATTCGTCAGATGTTTCAATACTTAAAGTTAAACCACCTTCCATGTGTTCTTTGGCTTTATTAAGTTCTTCCTCGCTGACTTTAATATGTTTTATTTTATTATATTCCTCTAAAATCGCTTTTATTATTTCTTCTGCCCGACGATTATCAATTCCAGCGCTGGTCGCCAAATAACCTGTGTCGGTCGACGCATCGGTGGAAGTTCGCACGTAATAAGCCGCGCCCATTTTGTCCCGAAGCAAACCGAAAAGACGGGAGGACATGCCGCCTCCTAAAATAGTGGCTAAGACCTCGGCGGCAAAACGCTTATCATCCCAGATATCATAAGATCTGGCACCTAAAATAATATGAGTTTGGTCGGTTTTTTTATAAAATAATTTTACTTCCGGTTTTTCCTGAAATTCTTTTGTTGGAATCTTGTCTTCACCTTTAAAATCACTGATCGACCCAAAAAGAATTTTCACTTTGTCTACCACGTCATCTGGTTCTATCATTCCTGAAACAGCGACAACGATTTTAGGGGCAACATAGTGATCCTTATGATATTTCACAAAATCTTCACGCTTAAGTCTAGCGATTATCTCTTTCTTTCCGGCAGTATCCCAACCGGATGGCTGATCGCCATATAAAAGATCGTTCCACACATCGCCGACTTTTCTTGATGGCATGTCTTCATACATATTTATCTCTTCAATAATTACACCTCTTTCTTTATTAATTTCTTCCTGATCAAAATTGGGATTTAGAGTGATGTCAGAAATTATATCCAAAAGCAAATCTTGATGCCGGCCATCGGCTTTAGCATAATAGCCGGTGTATTCTTGACCGGTAAAGGCATTATAATTGCCGCCAACGCGATCAAGCGGCTCGGCAATAGTCAACGGTGTCGGCCGTTTCTTCGTACCCTTAAAAGTCATATGCTCCAAAAAGTGGGAAATGCCATTAATATCCTTTGTTTCGTATTTGGAGCCGGTTGCCACAAGCGCCAAAACTGTTGTTGTTTTGGTATTGGCCATTGGTACGGTAAGGATTCTCAAACCATTCTGCAGAGTAGTTTTTTTATACATAGGGTTTTAATTTTCTCCGCCCGAGGCGGATCCGCCTTTGGCGGATAATCGTTCTTTAAAATACTCAATTAATTCTTTTATAGGGACTCTTTTTTGTTTCATGCTGTCGCGGTCGCGGACCGTAACTTTTTTGTCCTCAAGCGAATCAAAGTCAACGGTAATGCACCATGGCGTTCCAATTTCATCTTGAGAGTAGTAGCGCTTACCGATGTTCCCCCTGTCATCCCAAGCCGCAGAAAATTGTTTTTTCAAACCATCATAGATACTTCTGGCTAATTTTACAAGTTCGGGTTTATTGGCTAAAAGCGGAAAAACTGCCACTTTGTAAGGCGCCAATTTTGGATTTAATTTCAAAACAATTCGGTCTTCTTCTTCATCGTAAGCTTCAACTAAAACCGCCAGAACCGAACGGTCAACTCCCCAGGTCGGCTCGATTACATGCGGCCAGAATTCTTCTCCGGTTTGCGGATCTTTGTAGGGCGGTTCTTTGTAATGGTTTTTTAAATCAAAATCAGTCCGGTAGGCCAAACCGTAAAGTTCGTTTACGCCAAAAGGAAAGTCGTATTCAAAATCAATCGTCCGCTTGGAATAGTGGGCGCGTTCGCCGTCGGGAATTTCAAGTTCGTGAATATGTTTTTTGTCCAGGCCGAGATCTTTTTCCATCCAATCGCGCATTTCCCTGCGCCAATTTTCAAATTCCTCTTTCCAATTTTCTTCCCTGATAAAATATTCAATTTCCATCTGCTCAAATTCGCGAGTGCGGAAAATGAAATTTCCCGGAGTGATTTCGTTCCTGAAAGCCTTACCTATCTGGGCGATGCCGAACGGCACCGCTTTCCTGCTCGTGTCTTGAACATTTTTAAAATCAACAAACATTCCCTGGGCGGTTTCGGGTCGGAAATAAACGACGTTTGAAGCGTCATCGGAGGGTCCTAGAAAAGTTTTGAGCATTAAATTAAAACCCTTCGCTTCGGTAAAATCTCTGCCGTTACAATCAGTACAAACATAGCGACCGCTATCCATAGTTAGCGAATCGGCGCGAAAACGATGATGGCAATTTTTGCATTCTATAAGAGCGTCGGAAAAGTTTTTCAAATGTCCGCTCGTTTCCCAGACTTTCGGATTCATTATCAAGGCCGAATCAATTCCAACGATGTCGTCGCGGTTTTGAACGAATTTTTTCCACCACAGTTGTTTGATGTTGTTTTTAAGTTCAACACCCGCCGGGCCATAGTCCCAAGAATTAGCCAAACCGCCATAAATTTCCGAGCCCGGAAAAATAAAACCCCGCCGCTTGGCCAGAGAAACGATTTTTTCCATTAAATTTTCTTTTTTAATATCTTTCACGGTTGAACGCGGCTTTTTAAAATGCCGACGCCGGAGTCGTCGGGCAAGTCAGTTTTTAAAGCCGGCGCGATCACCAAAATATCAATTCCAGTAAATGTGTCATTGCCAGTTAAAGTGGACTCGCCTAAAATAGGAACAACCATATTCACTTTATTAGCAGCGGGCGTTAAACCGACTTGGAAAACCACTTCGTAAGGATCAAGCAGCGCCCCAGTTCCAGCCGCCACTTCGCCTACATTCCAAGTGAGTTCGCCGGTCCTGTCGTTATATTCCAGAGTCGCGGCTCCGGCTCCGGCTTTTTTATTAAACCAACTAACTCCCTCCGGAAGAACAGCTTTAACAATAGTATTATTAGTATCGTTAGAATAATTAGTAATTTGCCAATGGATTGTGTAAGTGGTAGTTTGGTTAATTTTTGGCGGCAAGGGACCGGAATTTTTAATTATTGAATCAAAGTAATAGCCCTTGGTTTTTAATTCTGTTTTGGTATTAATTTTTACGGCCAAGTCGCTTACAACCGATAAAGATTTAACCGCGAGAGATGGTGGCACGGTTGGCGTTTCCATTACTGCCGAAACCTGAAGCAAAAAGTTTTTATCCCTAAAAGTTCTTATAATGTATTGCGGCTTCACATTTATTTGAAATTCAACATCGCCCGATGAATTAGGCGATAAGCTTTTAAAATCCGACAAGTTGCCAGCATTCCAGGTAATAGTGTTATCCACACCATTGAAATAACCACTTGTTTTCAAACTTGAAAAGTTATACATTAACCCATCGAGCTTAGCTTTTAAAATGACATCGGAGAGGGCAATCCCGGCACCGTTCTCATAATGAATTTTAAATTGCAAATAATCTCCGGGATTAACCACTAAATTTGACTGGCCATTAATCGAAATATCCATTTTAAGCGGTAAAGCAGTCAAATTAATCTGAGACGAATTTTGGCTAAATTTATAAAACCTGTTGTTCTTAACAACTCCGATGGCTAATTCAAAATTGGCGTTTTGGGCATTCTTTAAAATTCCCAAAATTGTGATATCCCCTTCTTCGTTGGGATTCAAATCGCCCAGATTCCAAGTGTTATTATTTTTGACTGGCGTTTGATCAGAAGAGACAAAATTAAATTCATTCGGATACGTTGCTTCAATTGAAACATTTTGAAAAACCTTATCGGTGTTATTCTTATAATGAATCACATAAATATTCTTTACGTTCGGTAAGGTCGTTTCCGGCGTTTTGAAATCAATACTTAAAGCCGAGCCGTTCATCGCCACTTCTTTAGAAGCTTTATTTTCAAAAGTTGAAGTGGTGTTTTGTGGTTTATAACTTAAAATCGCCTCGAGTTTTTGGATACTTTTGTCCGGCCCGATAAAAGCTATTGTCATTTCCTGCTTGCCGCCGCCGCCAACGCCAATACTGCCTAAATCAATATTCTGGATAATCTTATTATCGCCAACAACTGCATCTTGAGGATAACGCAGGATAAGAGCGGCATTTTGAAGAATTTGGTTAGTGTTATTCCAATAAGAAACAATATAAATGCCGGCTTCGCCGGAAGAAACCTGAGTCGGGCCCGAAATATTAAAATCAATGAGGGACTTTTTAAACGAGGTAAGCCAAAAATAAAAAACCGCGCTGCTTAAAATAAGAACGGCAAGAAAAATAACGCTGGAAATGACTAAAATTTTCTTTTGTTTGGGGCTGAAGAAACGCACTGCCTGGGGCAGCGAAGGTTGGGAAAGTTCGGGCGGGATTTGAGGAGAAGAAATTTGAATCATAAAATTATGGTCTATTATACCATATAAAAATCACCAAGATAATACTCGGCCTCCTTAAGATTATCGCCAAAACCCATTATTTTGATAAAGCCGGATTTGTAGTCGTTTAAAAATTTATCGGCGCCGCCTGCACGCGCAGACAAAAAACTATTTAAAATGAAGTTCCATATTGCCTTATCTTTCTCTTGCCCTCTTAACATTTTTAAAGCAAAATCCGACATTTTTACAAAAAGAGAAATTAGAATTGGCGAAGCATTGTTTTCCAATAAACTCATTTCCGATAAAGCGGTAGTGATAAATAAATCGCCGCCTTTTTTTGTCATTAATTCAACCCAAACTAAATTAAAGGGCTCTAAATGCCCGGTAAGCTTGGCATTAATTTTCCTTACACCGCCGGCTATGGCTTTAACTTTTCCAAAATCCTCCGTGTATAAATGGTAAAGCCTATCGGCCTCAAAAATATTCTCCCGCTTTAAAACAATTGCATTAGTTTGATAAGTTGCCATCCCCCACCCTTAAAGCATTAAAGAATTTCTAATTCGACCTTTGAGCGAAGCATATCCCTTTTTAAATTGTTTTAATCTTTTTTCTCTCATTAGAGCGTCTTTTTTAGATTTATAAGCTTCGTAATAAATTAATTCCCATGGTCTTAGATTTTTCGTTGATTGGACTAATCCTTGATTATGTTTTATGAATCTTTCTTTTAAATCCGGGGCGAATCCTATGTATAGACTATCATCTTTTTTAGATTTTAATATATAAACGTAAAACATAATCTATGCTTTAAGGGTGGGGGATTAGTGAATTTTAACAATGCCAATCCAAACATCTTTATCCTCAACCTTAAAATGGCGGTCTATTAACAAACCGTCCTTAATCGTGCCAACAAATTCAATCTTTTGGGCGCCGACTTCGTTACTTAAATTTTTTTGCCATTTGGTAATAGTATTTTTCAAAACAGCGTTTTCAATTTTGAAATAAACTCTTATAGCGTCGCCGGGTGTCAGTCCTCCGTCTTTTCTCATCTCCTGAATTTGACGCGCCAATTCCCTTATCGCCCCCTCTTCTTTTAATTCGGCCGTTATTTTTGTATCCAGCTCAAATTTGTCGCCAAAAATAATTTTTTTAACGTTTACTTCTTCTTTAATTAAATCCAATAATTCGTCTTGAACTTTGAACTTTGAACTTTGAACTTGGAGCGAAGCGAGTGGTTGTCTTATTTTAATCCCCGCTTTAGCGCGTAAAGCGAGTGCTTGAGCCGAGATATTTTTAACTATTGTCATTCGAAACTCAAGTCCCACATCAATAAACTTTAAATTGGCATTGGGATAATCCGTGAGATGAATACTATTATTATTCCCAAGTTCCATATAGATATATTCGGCTAAGAACGGAGTGAATGGCGCCAGTAATCGGCTGGTCTTTTCAAGAATTTCTTTAAGAACTAATGAAGCAATTTCGGCTTCTTCTCCTGAAAATCTTTTTCTGGAACGCCTAAGCCACCATCGGGATAAATCGTCTACAAATTCATCAATTGGCCGAGCCGCTTGAGTAACTTCGTACTTATCAAGATTATTTCCTACAACTTTTATGGTCTGATTTAACCGAGACAAAATCCATTTGTCCAACAATCCTAAATTCTTAAACTTGAAACTTGAAACTTTTTTGACAGTATAAGTTTTGTAGAAAATTAAAACATTGGAGAATGTTAAAATAAAACGTCTTAATCGTTCTTCAACGTCACGAATAGCAAAACGTTTTGATTCGCCCGGCGGATTAATTGTAAAAAAATACCATCTCAAGGCATCAATCCCATATTTATTAATAACTTCCCAAGGATCAACAACATTGCCTTTTGATTTAGACATTTTTTCGCCTTTTTCATCTAAAATATGACCTAAACAAATCACATTTTTGAAAGCCGGGCCTCTTTCCATTAAAGTCCCGACAGCATGAAGCGTGTAAAACCAGCCCCGAGTTTGGTCTACTCCTTCAGAAATAAAATCGGCCGGATATTCTAACTTTTTATTAAACGGCCAGTGATACTGGGCGAATGGCATCGCGCCGGAATCAAACCAAACATCAACCACGTCTTTAACTCTTTTCATTTTTCCCGAACACTTTTGGCATTTGATAACCAAACTATCAACATATGGCCGATGAAGATCTAATTCACCTTTATCATTATATGGCCAATGATGTCCTACCATTTCAAAAACACTGCCGGTTTTTCTTTTAATATTAAGTATTTCCCCAAGCCCAAAGATTTCCTCATCTTTATGGCCCAGATAAGCGCCAGTTGCCGCCATGATTGGGTTACCGTGGCTGATAATTAAAATATTTTTGCTTTCGTATTTAGCGTCCAAAAATTTCAAGAATTCCATCATCCGTTTTTTAACATCGCTTAGGTTCTCGCCATTAGTAGGCCTAATAAGATAACGATCTATCTTCTGGTCAAAAAGTTTGACCCAATCGTTCGCCTTCCTACCGTTATAAATTCCAAAATCATGTTCGCGGAGCCGCTTGTCATAAACAATTTTTTTGCCTAAAGCACCGGCAATAATTTGAGCAGTTTCTTCTGCTCGAATGAGATCAGAAGAAAAAATCAAGTCAATTTTCTTTTTCTTAAACCAAGGAATAAGTTTTTCAATTTCCTTGGCCCCTTTTATGGTTAAGAGATATTTTTTCTTTTCCGGCCAAGAAGATAAAATGCCAATCCGGATATTTTCGGCCTCGCCGTGGCGGAGAAAGATATATTTGTTTAATTTCTTCGGCGAAAATTTATTAAACTCTTCAAGCGAACCGACAACATGTTCGTTTTTGCATTTTAGGCACTGCCAAATCGGAAGCGGCGTCCCCCAATAGCGCTCTCGCGAAAAAGCCCAATCTTTAATCTCATTGAGCCACCCACCAAAGCGGCCGTCTTTAATATGGGACGGCACCCAATTTATTTTTTTATTATTATCAAGAAGTTTTTTCTTAAGCTTTTCCATCCGAATAAACCAAGATGATTTGGCATAGTACAAAAGCGGGCTATGGCAGCGCCAGCAAAAAGGATAGTCGTGTTCGTATTTAACGGTCTTGAATAAAAGATTTTTATTTTTTAAATAATCTAAAATTATAGATTCGGCTTCATCCGATTTAACATAAACGCCATCAAGCCCCAAACCGATTCCCTTGATAAATTTACCATCAAGGTCAACCGTGTGAACTTTGGGCAAGCCGACTTTTTTACCCAAATTAAAATCATCTTCGCCATACATCGGCGCGATATGAACCGCTCCTGTTCCTTCTTCAGTATTAACAAAACCGGCGGAATAAATTTTATACGAAGCCCTGGATTTTAATTGCGAAACAGAAAAAAGCGGTTCGTATTCCAATCCGATCAAATTCTTGCCGGAAGTAAAAATTGATTTTTCTTTCGGCTCTTTTATACTAATACTCTCTTTAAGGTCTTTCGCGAAAATAAAAACATCGCCGTTTTTAAGCTCTAAAATTTCATAATTAATTTTTTCACCGATTGCCAAAGCAACATTGCCCGGTAAAGTCCACGGTGTCGTCGTCCAGGAAATAATATATGTGTTTTCTCCCGTCGTAAAATCCCCGCTTGCCGTTTTCCCGCCTACGTTAAAACTTCGGCGGGCAAGTATTTTTTGATTTGGTTTTAATTTAAATTTCAAATAAACGGAATTTTCTAAAACTTTTTCATAGCCCAACGCCACTTCATGGCTTGAAAGGGCCGTACCGCAACGTGAACAATATGGTACCACTTTAAAATCTTGATAAAGTAATTTTTTCTTGGCTATTTGCGATATCGCACACCAAACCGATTCGATATAATGCGGTTCGTAAGTAATATACGGATCTTTTAAATCCAACCAAAAACCGATACGCTCTGTTAATTTATCCCATTCTTCTTTGTATCTCCAAACAATTTCTTGGGCTTTCTCATTAAAATTGCCGACACCGTATTTTTCAATATCTTTTTTGGTCTTAAGTCCCAGCTCTTTCTCAACCTGAAGCTCAATGGGAAGACCGTGCGTGTCCCAGCCCGCCTTGCGCGACACCAAAAAACCGCACATCGCTTTATAGCGACAAATAATGTCCTTATAAACCCGCGACAAGACATGATGAATTCCGGGTCGGCCATTAGCCGAAGGCGGTCCTTCATAAAAAACAAATTTTTTGGCCTTGGCGCGGTTCTTTAAACTTTTCTCAAAAATTTGCTCCCGCTTCCAAAATTCTAAAATTTTCTCTTCAATTTTAGGATTAAATAATTCAACCATGATTTTACATCTTATTAGGCGCTTTTATTCCCATCAAGTTTAATGCGTTTGCCAAAACAATTTTAGTTGCCGTGACTAAACCTAAGCGCGCCGATTTTAAATTTTTATCCTCTGTTATCACCCGATATTTTTCATAAAAATTATGGAATTCCCGCGCGAGTTCCATGCTGTAGCGTGCCAACCGGTGAACCTCGTAATTTCTTGAAACCTCATCTAAAAGTTCCGGAAATTCCATCATTTTTCTTATTAAATTCAATTCGCCGTCCTCCTTCAGTCTTTCAAAATCCAAAGTTTTAGAAATTTTTCCAGCCTTTTTCAGAATGCTTGAAAGCCGCGCATGTGCGTACTGTACATAGTAAACTGGATTTTTTTCCGAACGCTGCTTGGCAAGCTCCATATCAAAATCCATATGGGTATTGGACGAATACATCAAAAAGAAAAATCTGGCAGCATCGAGTCCGACTTCGCTAATCAGTTCTTCAAGTGTCACAAAGGTACCGGCGCGCTTTGAAATTTTAACTTCTTTACCATTTTTAACAAGACGCACCAATTGAGTAATAATAATTTCTAAATTATCTTCCGGAATGCCGAGGGCCGCAATGGCGGCCTTAAGCCGCGGCGCGTAGCCGTGATGATCGGCCCCCCAAATGTCAATGACTTTATCAAATTTTCTGATTTTGAATTTATCAAAATGATATAAAATATCCGAGAGGAAATAGGTTTCCGAACCGTCTTTTTTTATTAAAACCCGGTCCTCGCTGTCGCCAAGCTGTGAAGTTCTCATCCAAGTGGCGCCATCCTTTTCATAAATGAAATCTTTCCGCATTAAACCTTCCATAATTTCTCCATACGCAGGCGGGTATAAAGATTTTTCTGAAAACCAATTATCGAACTTTATTCCGAGCCGTCTCATCACTGGTTTAATATATGTTTTTAAAATCAATTCAATTGCTTTCTGACCCGCTTCTTCAGCATTTAGTCCTTTTTTGATTTTCGGCGCCAAGTCATAGATATAATTACCTAAATAAAGACCTTCTTCTCCGACACTGCCCAACATGTCTTCGCCTTGCGCTATTTTTATTGAAATGCCTAAATTCCGAATTTGCTCGCCTCTATCATTTATATAGTACTCGCGCATGACCTTACATCCCTGGCTTTCCAAAATATTTACTAAAGTATCGCCATAAAATCCGCCTCGGCCATTGCCAATAGTTAAGGGTCCGGTGGGATTAGCTGAAATAAATTCCACTTGGACTTTCTTGGCCTTGCCTTCGCTAGAAAAACCGTATTTATTTTTTTGTTTTAAAATCTCTTTGATTTGACGATGGAGACATTCCGGCGACAAGAAAAAATTTATAAAGCCATTTTTGGATTCAATTTTAGAGAAATCAGAAATTTTTTGCTTTTCTAATTCATCAACTAAATTCTTGGCAATTTCCTGAAGGGATTTTCGCAAAATTTTAGATAAAGCAAAAGCGATATTAGTAGTGTAATCGCCATGTTCTTTATTCCCCGGAACCTCAACTAAAATCCCGCTTTTAAAATCGGGGGTAATTTTGCGGATAATATCGCCTAGTAAGGTTTTGATAAGTTCCCTCATATTCTTATCACTATATTAACCGAATTTTGATAAAAATGAAACTGCTGATAGAATCAAATTATGACCACGCTTGCCGAAAATAGAAAAGCTCGTTTTGATTATGAAATCCTTGACACATTTGAGGCCGGTTTGGTTTTGTCCGGAGCCGAAGTGAAATCAATTAAAAACGGCCGAATAAATTTAACCGGTTCCTACATTAATTTTCATAATGGCGAATTATATTTAATAGGCGCCTTCATCGCGCCTTACCAGCCAAAAAATCAGCCAACCGATTATGATCCATCCCGTTCAAGAAAATTATTGTTGCGCAAAAAAGAAATTATATCTTTGATAGGAAAAATAAAGCCAAAGGGCTTGACTTTAATACCGCTCAAAGCGTATAATAAAGGCCGCAGAATTAAACTGGAATTCGCGGTGGCTCGCGGCAAAAAACAATACGATAAGAGAGAAGTTATCGCGAAAAGAGAAGTTGTGAGAAAAATAGAACGCGAATTAAAAACACGGGGGTGATGGGCTTCGATAGAATTTTAAAATTAAATATGCAGGCCGAGGATGTCTCGTAACCTCGTAATTTAATCCACGAGATAAGGCAAATAACTGCCAAAACAAATTTAACTCCTGCTTTCGCTTTTGCTTAAGCAGCATCGGCTGCCCAATGTCTAATAAGGCAAATCCGGTGTCAACCATTAGGCTTTAACCCGTTGAATTCTTCGCTCCGGGCGGAAATCAAAGAAGAAACAGAAAGTTTCTTATTTTGATTGCTTTAAGAGAACTTTCTGAAAAAACTAAACAATCTAAGCCCGTAGCAATATTTAATTTTTTAAATTCTAGATGCGAGTTCAACTCTCGCCATCTCCACTTCTTCGCTCCTTTGGAGCTTCGAAGTGCGCAGCACTTTATAAATAAAGAAGAAGTGCTCTCCGAAGCTTTATGCGAAGGAGAGCCAAGGCTTCGCAGTGCGCGCACTTATGAAAAAATTTCTTGGCAACAAAACTAAACACCGAACAACAATAAGAAGCAGTGTCCTGCGTAGCTCGTGCCCTACGTAGCTTTTAGCGAAGTAGAGTTGAGCGAAGCAGGACAAAGCGCTTAATTAACTAAAAATCCATTATGTATTACGTTTATATTCTCCGAAGCCAAAAAGATGAAAGTTATTATGTTGGGACAACGGAAAACTTAAAAGAAAGATTGAAAGATCATAATTGGCATACTGTAAAAACGACAAAATCTAAAGCACCATATAAATTAATTTGGTACTGTGGATTTATAGATAAACAAAAAGCTTTTGCATTTGAAAAATACCTTAAATCCGGTTCTGGCTTTGCGTTTAGAAATAAGCATTTAATTTAGATTTTAGGATAGTTGGTGTGTAATGATATAATAAAAATATCAGCTTGAATTGCATTTTAATTTTGGGAAAAGGAAATTTTTTAATAACAAATTTATGAATGAATTTACGCTTTTTGCACAACCTTGGTGGGTAAATCTTTTAATAGCCATTCCATTTGTTGCATATTATTTATGGCGGAAGGACGGGCTTGTAATTTCAAAATGGACTCTTATTATTTCCGGTTTGTTTGGAATCGCTTTTGGATTTGTTGAAGCATCGGTTGTGGTTTATCTCCGAGCCGCAGTAGGACTTCTTCCTGGATACGGTGGAACGCTTTCTGATGTTGCTAGGCTTTCTACTAATATTTACCAACAGGCCCAAATTCTTAGCGAGTTGCCCAAGAGTTTATTAGCAGTAGAATTTTTTCGAGAAGTCGCCACCATGATTATATTGATTAGTATAGCTCTCATGGCGGTTAAATCCTTAAGGGAGCGTTGGGCAATATTTCTCTGGACTTTCGCTACTTGGGATATTTTTTACTATATTGGTTTATGGGCAACAGTTCGCTGGCCTTCATCACCATT
>Ga0315288_10004963_pt1 | contig 16938 bp, 29 predicted proteins | sample YL17G11_20_MG_FD_203454 | JGI IMG/M metagenome (GOLD analysis project Ga0315288, IMG submission 203454) | Sediment microbial communities from Yellowstone Lake, YNP, Wyoming, USA - YL17G11_20 | ecosystem: Environmental > Aquatic > Freshwater > Lake > Sediment | place: USA: Wyoming | collected... | reverse complement strand
TTTGGCGGTTTCTTTAGATTTTTCAAAATCACACAGTTCCGTCGATAAGCCAATATCTATCCATTTTTTAACATAAAATGGAAATTTGTCAGTCTGCTCTTTTGTTAGGATGGTAATCATAATTATTTCTTTCAAATTTGTTATAGTGATAATCTACCACAACTAAACGGAGCTGTCAAGATTACTTCGGTTGAATCAACACTTTCATAGTTGGGATTGGTTCGCCCAACTCAATACGTCTTCTAACCTCATTTACCATTTTATCAAAAAACTCAAGTCGAAGACGAATCTTTTCTTTTTTGGAAAGACTGTTAACTTCATCGGTGGATAATAGTCTATCTTTATTTTTCATATCTATTCTACGTGGTTAATAATAATATCTTCTGTTATTTCTACTTCCCTTCCATGAAATCTTTTGTTCCAGGCTATAATAGCATCTCTCGATGTTTGTTTTGCCGGTCCTCTTTTCCCACACGATACACAAACCGCTTCTATACCACATAGGACAGTTTCACTTTTACATGTGGATATGTTACTTCTATCACAATCACATGGTAGAGCGTAAGATAGTAATGTTCTGTAATTCATATTATTTCAAAGTTTTCAAATGTTTCTTTATTCTCTTGATTTCGGATTCAATGGTTTCGCCGGTCGGTAGTTTCTGATCGGGAACCATTTGTTTCAACGCTTTGAGATACTGCTGATAAATCGCTTTAATGGGATTTTTCATATCAATCTTTGTTATAAATGTGAATGGTGTTAGTACAATTACCTTTATGGGCTATAGACCGGTCATATTCAATATATTGACATCTATCAATCACTATAACACGATACTGCCAATTACAATTCTTATTACGGTATAGAGTTGACGGAATGCGTTCAACGGCCACATAATTTTTGGAGTAACATCCAGTCAGTAAGAAGGTCAATGTTATTAAAGTTAATGTTATTTTTTTCATATATTTTATTATTTCTCCAAAATAAGGTTATTCAGTTCATTAATACGTGCCAAGTATCCTTTACAAATACTTTTGCCAGTTTCATCACCACCCAATCCTTCTGCAGTTAGTTCCCTATGGAACGATTGTAGAGCGACCCAAAGAGTCATCTTCTGACCTTCGGTGAGTTCGTGTCCGTTGATGACAATAGTTTTCATATTATTTTAAATTTTAAAATGACAACACCCACCAAGACACTCGTTACATCTATCAACTTTTTCTCTAAAAGAAAGAGTTTTGGGGTGTTGCCATACATCCTTGATAAAGTCGTCTACAGTGAGCATATCGATGCCTTTCTTCCAATCGCCTTCTTCATTAGCCATAAAAGAACAAGGATAGTATTTGGCATCGACATCACAATAAAAACTAAATTTCCCGCCAGCTTCGCATGGTTCGACAACAGGTAAAATCTCTTTGTATTGTTGTTCACTAAGAGATTTGAGAAGTTTTCCTGCTCCACAGGAATCAGAACCAAATCGAATATTATTAGATAGACAGTATTGAATAATTTTAGCGTATTCTTCTTGAGAGATGGGTTCTTGAGAAACCCCCCGACCCTTTTGTTTCAATGAGAGAAATACAATAGCGTTCAACTTAGCCAACCGTTTGTCGGTTTGCATATCTCTGAGTGTCTCCCAGATATTATCCAACGTACTCATTGCCACGAGCTGATGGATATTTACCTGAGACATTCCGTATTTGTTGGTGAGCAAATCAACACTATCATAACAGACTTCCTTATCGGAATAACGGCTGACAGCGCAGGCACCACAGTATTTAGCGATATTTTGTGCAACTTCATCATCAATACTTGCCACTGTCAAATTGGGGATGATACCGTTTTCTCTACAATATTCAAAAATCTTCCAAACGTCAGGGTTGGATTTACATTCGGCATCTACGCCTGCTGCGATTTGCGTTAAAATAAATGACCGCCGGCCGTTTTTATCGGTGGTATGGGGAAATTTATCAAGCAATTGTTTGAATGTCTCAAACGACATATATTTACCGTTTGGATTATTCGATTTGTAACAGAAACTACAAAGTTTGTTCGTCCCGTTACTTAACCTTGGCCCTTTACAAGAAGTAGTAATCTCGATATCTGCGATTTCTGGTGAAAAAGGACTGAATGATGGATCGTCGGCTACGGTCTTACCCCACCGGGCAAAGAATCCTGTGTGTTTATTAAAATTAAACGAATATAATTCGCTTCTCAACGTTTTGACATTTTCGTTCTCAAATATTCGTGCGTTCATAGGAGTAATATATCACCGATTTTATAGAATGTCAATAAGAAATTTTACGATGCTCCTGGGGTCATCAGTGTTGAAAACCATTGAGTAATGTTATCTCGGTGTGAATAGGTAATGTTGTTATATCGTTCAGGATCTTCGACAAACAGTTTTCTTGACAAAGAGGATATTTCATTAAACTGGTTTTGACCAGCCCAAAAAGCCCGACTGTCATCACTCATAGAAAAATTCCAATCGTGAGTATCCAATAAATGTTTAAACAATTCCCAATCATCATTGAAGGATGGCTTGGTTGTAATACTATACGTTAAAAAGTCCGATTTGAAAATCTTATTCAAATGAATAATGAATTGTTTGACCAACCATTCTCTGTTATGATTAAACTCGTAGATGGTATGCCTTTTATCTCGACCTCTTTTGTCTACGATGGGTTCGCTGTGAGACAAAAAGTTGAGAAACGTAACCACACCGTCAGATCCAAACGTCGGAAAACTAACTTCTACGAATGTATTTTCTCTTTTCATGGGAATAGACTACCACAGATTTTTTATTTGTCAATCAGGAATATATCTTGATTTTTGACAATTCTTTTTTTCCATTACGTTTTGGAAAGATTCCGTGTAATAACCCCAATTCTCAAAAAGATTTACTCTAATGAAATCAATAAGTTCGGCGTTTACGTTAATAAATTTAATCAGAGGATTTCTTGTGACGGTGTGCCAATATTTTTTAAAAGTTTCTACGGTGAGAATTCCATTCACAAACTGATAATTTATTCTTGTAAATCCAATTTCTACTGCCGCTTGTCTTACGGCTGTGTCTTCTAATGATTTAGGAAGAATTAAACCAAATTTCTTTTCATATTCGTCAGTATGATTAACAATATGATCACGGTGGCAACTCTCCTCAAATACTATTACGTCTCCGTTAGGCAGAATCCAAGCTTTGCGGCAATCTTGCCATTTACTTTGTCTAAGTAGTTTCATCGTCTTCATCACATTTTTGATCGGGGTGGATGGTGTTTAAATAAAATTTAAAGGCTTCTATGTGAGCCATTCTTGGCTTTGTTCGGAATTCTTGGGTGTCCTCATGAGCTATACATCCACAATAATAACACCACCACGTAGAGTCATCTACCTTCATAAAGTGGTGGATACCTTCATGACATTTTTTAACACCGTCTTGATCTTCTTGAGAAAACATGACCGGAAGATACCACAGATTTTTTATTTGTCAACTGGGTCTTGTGCCGGTCATCAACTTGACAGGCATCCCCAACTTCCCCTGAACATCGTTGAATGTCTTTTCCAATTGTTCTGCTGATAGAGATATTTCACTGAGTTGGTCGTATTCACCGCTAGCCAATTGAATCCCTATAATGTAATTACTATCAAGATAAATTATATCTAATCCATCTGGAATTTTATCTGTTTCGTCGTGATTTTCATCAAGCCACTCCAACGATTTCATTTTTTTCGATGACAGTTCGACTCCAATTATGTTATTATAACCTTTCTTGTTTTTAAGATAAATCTTTAAATTTAACTTTGTCAGACATATCTTGTTCTTTCAACCACCGTCTAAATCCACGATTGTCCATTGTGGTATATCCTTTTAACCAATCTCTCTCTTCATGACAGGACCAACCATCCGTATTTTGGTTGGGATCGTGGAGGTAATCTAATATCCAACGATACTCCATGGCACTCAATACACGAAGAGACACCACGAAACTAGCACTACTACTATTTGATACAAATCCAGATCTAATTTTCATGTCAAAACATCCTCGATAATATTTCCGTTCTGTAATCCCCTCAATCCTCTGTCATATATAAGTTGTTCAACTGAATTGTCAGACTCGTTTGACACACATCCTACCAATAGAGTTTGGCCTGATTCAATGGCCTCTACCATTTTCTTATATTTTTTGGCCGTATATTTATCTTTTAATATTTCATCTAAAGTTTCTCCATATCCTCCATCGGCAAGATATTTTCTTACATCTTCGACGGTTCGAAGATATTCGACACCATACATTTTTGTAAGATCTAATTCTACAACCAACTTCGGTTTATTTCCTTTTAAAAACCCCACTATGAACGAACTACTTGAACTATTTGATACGAAACCGTTTCTTGTTTTCATAGATTAACAGCATTTTTTAATTCTTTAATATATTCTTCTCTGTTCAATATCTTGATTGGTTTAACTGGTGGATAACCTGTTGGATCAAACGAACTATATGTTACCATTTCTCTACCAAGATTTCTGGCAATAACCACCGTCTCATCACCATCATATCTCATCGATTCATGACCATAATGAATATCTGCCACAAACGGAATTTTGTGTCTCAATAAAAAGAAAATTACATCGTCCTGATTACAAACTACATCAAACCCATAATTCGTAAATCTTTGATTCTTTTTAAGTTTAGATTCTCTTATATCTTTTTTGTCACGTCCACAAAAATACACAGGATCTACTTGAGTAGTACGTCTAAACCCCCACTCAACCAAAAGGTGTTTTTGTGCTTCTGTAATATTAGGAACCGTTTTCTCAATGAGAGCATCATCCTTAAACCTTTTAACGATAAAAGACGAACTACTACTATTACTTACAAATCCAAATCTAATTTTCATGATACGACCATATCACATATTTTGTGTATGTCAAACATTTTTTCAGATGATAATATTTCATCACTACCGATTGTAGGACACCAAAACTTTTCAAAATACTCTGACATCATTTTGTTCGCTTCTGGCATATTAACATAAGGAGGAGAAGCCGGATTATACATAGGATTAGTCATATCACGAACGACTACCACATTTATTCCGTGAGAAACCAAATTTCGAATACCAAGAGGTTTATTCATCAAACACATATTTGTAGCACAGCCCGTTAATATCACATTTTTAATATCTTTAGACACCATCATATTCCAAACTAACTCAAACGTTTCACAGATACCATCTTTGAGTCCATTTGTTTCAAAAACAATATCTATGTCTTTTATTTGACTATATCCGTCTGGCTGTCTTCCTATTTCTAAAATGGGTCCGTTAGCACCAGCATCATCCACGTTTAATGGCATAGGGTAATCATCGTGATCGACAAATTCTGGAAGAGGAAATTGTGGAAATTTCAACATATAGTCATATGATGGATGACGGTGGTAAGAATGTATGGCTGGAGAGGATGGAACGTGAACGATTTGAACGCCTAAACTTCGAGCGTGATGTATCACCTCATTAAAACGTGGAAACATTTGTTGAATTATGTCAGCCCCGTTGAAACACCAATGTTTGTTCCACATGTCTTTTATGATGATTAACGTTTCATCAGTTCTCCATTGAACGGGAGTATTAACTACTCTCCAATATAACATCTGTTTATCCTTATCAATTACTTGAGATCGTAAGATAAGATTTAACGTCGGGCTCGTTCCTTTAGAAAGATTACCGTTATCCAAAACCGGCCTTGACGTTGGGACAGTTTGATGGTGATATAAAATCTTTGATGGAATTTCTACGGCTTCTATCACAGCGCTTCCGTATTCAACCTTTAAAAATGGATTTGAGGTAAACCTATTTGTATTAAAAACTAAATGAATCGGATGAGTTCCTTTTTTTAGACTTATAACTCCACGGGATTCATATGGAATAGCCAACGGAAATCCAGGATTCGTGTCGGTATGGTTATTGTTAATTATAGTTTTTCCATCTACTTTTAATCGTCGGCCTGCCACGGTGTTAATACAAAAATTATAATCACCATCTTGATCGATCTGAATATATCCGTCATAAACAATTATGTATCCGGTTTTTCGGTAACGAAGACATTGAGGAATACCGAACGAATCAACTACCCCTTTATAAGAGGGAGCAGAAATAATAACCTCTGGGAGAGAATCCCAATTCCCTTCATAACATTTATATGTTAATCCTGGCTCCATTCTCCTATCCTCTGTAATTCCTTCTTTACTAATGACCAATCGGTTTCTGGCTCAAATCCGGATTTATCATCAATCAAAACGTTAAAGTAAAATTTTTGATCGAAACAGGCCTTACCATTGTTTTTTTCACAAGGATTACAATTTATGCTATCGAATATAATACCATTTTTAACACAATAATTATATATGTCAGCGTATTCGTTTCCATAACTGGATGTCCATAATATTAAATAAACATCATCTCTCTTGGTCATCCATTTCAAAACTTCTACGGCGTCAGGATAAATTTCTACAGAATCGTGGTATGGTCTGACCAGTGTTCCGTGAGCATCCACCACTACATAAATTCTATCCCACTTCTTTTCTTTTTTAAATCTAAATGATCTTTCGATGTTGAATACATTCATATAACTTTATTTAAATCGTATGTCCACCCCGAATATTATGAATTTTATTACATAATTTCATATTTTGTTCTAGGCATTATACCTGAAAGAATAGCGTTACCACAAGTTATTAAACTATCGTCTTCTTCATGTGAAGCGATAAATACTAATACATCATAACCAGCCTTCTTCAAGGATTCTTCGTATTCTTTATAAGGATGATATGTAGTGTAGTCTCCATCGGTTCCGACACCATTTTTTAGGGCGGTATCGGTTTTGTGCATCGGAGTTAGTTTAATTAAATAATGAGCAGGATCAAAATACCTTAACAATACGTCTGGGTCAATCTCATATCCAGCCACAGCGAAGTTGAGAGTAATCTTTCTACCAAACGGAGTAATACCTTCCATAATCTTAGCGATATTCCACAACTCCAAAGCATTTTTACTGAACATATGATCCCTCTCATCCTCATTAGTAGAGTTAATGGATAGTTGTAGTCCAGCGTTTCCTTCATAAACCCGATTCTTAATCCTCATCCAAGTATGAATAAAGGTCTTTAACCACTCATTCTTTTTAGGCATCATTGTAGAAACGACGGGGTGAACATTATAATGAATATCTCCATTGTCATTTCTGTAAAGATGTTGACGAAACCACTTGGCGGCATCCAACACATTCGGATTCCACGATGGTTCTCCCATACGAGCGAAGTGAATATTTAAATGTTTACACTTTTCCACTTCGGGGTGAAGGTGAATACCCGTTAAGACCTGTTGAACCAGATCGTTAAACGTAGCGTTAATGTTGATTCCTGTAGTATGTGGAACTTTTGGGACATCACAGAACCTACATCCCATTTTACAAGAATATTGAGTAGAGATAGTAATGACCCACTTATCTTCCAAAGGCATTAGATCGGTATGTTGAACCTGAGTTAGTTCTCTGTTCAACCCAAGGAAGTCGGCTTTGAGATTCTTTTCCTTCCCATAATCTCCGAGAGAAAGCATCTCCAGTTTTCCTTTATCTCCATCGACAATGAGAATGTCTCCGGTAGGCACTTGTATTCTTTTGGTTATTTTCATAAAACTATATCTTATTGTTAGTAAATACCATCTTGTCTCGTTCGTTATACCATTCAACGAACATCTTGAACAAAGGGCGGTGTTCTTCGACAATATCAGTTTCTTTTAATGTTCTCATATCTACCCAACGAACTTCAACAATATCATCTGATGCTTTGGCATCTCCAAAAAAGTATTGACAATAAAAGAATAATGTTTTAATTTTGTCCTCTTTATTTCTATACCGATAGTCATCGATTAATGTACTACCAATATAAACAGGGGAACTTAGTTCTATATTAGTTTCTTCAACTGCTTCTCTAATGGCATCATGTTCGTATGATGGACTGTCTACATCTGCAAAACCCCCAACAAAACGAAGGAGAGTTTGATTTTCTTTCCTAACCAACAACATTGTTTTGTTCCATTCATTAACAATAGCGATATCGACTGTTGGTAAAACCTGTTTCCAGTGTTTCTTAATTGTATTTTCATCCATACGATTCCTGATATAAGTATTTTCAACTTCACAGAAAGTGTATCACAAACACTATCTCTTGTCAAGTCGTTTTTATACCCACAAATATTCTCTGTGTTCTACGATCCATCGGAGATACTCCGTATCTTTACTTTCTATAAATTTTTCTAATCTTTCAACCTCTCCATATAATTCTTCATAAGATTTTTTAGGAGACTTGTCTGGATTACCCATGCCGCCTACACGTTTCATAACCTCACCAAACGGAGGATAAGCGGCATCTCTTTCTTTAAACTTCAATTTTCTATCGGTTTTTACCCATTGGTGGATTTCTTTTAACATATTCTCGATTTCGGGCGTGTTACTCCATTCAATCTTTTCAAACGTTTTTTCTTCTTCAATATAATGAACAACACAATCGAATAGGATGGTTTCAATGATGGTATCCTTATCTACCCAACGATTAGGAATGTTTTTCATAACCCACCTATTCTGTGGCCGAAACCAACATTTTATGTTATAATATAAATCTCTCCAAATATATGGATCGAATGTAAGGAAATCTTTAAGTTTTTGGGGTATTATTTTCATAATTATCTATGTCTAAATATCCACTCCTTGATAACGTAATATAATTCTTTGATACAATAGGGAAGACAAGTGAAATACTCTTTGACTATTTTTGACAAAAATTTCATACGTACCATCCGTAGTCGGTGACATCAGGAATACCATCATTCATTTTTTTCTTTGAAACTTGGGGTGTACCAAGAATAATACGTCGGGCTATAGCCTTTTGATTGACGAATTTCATGCGCGGATGAATCCTTCTTACCTCTTCCAGTATGACCAGATTTTTAAGTATATTCCAATTTATTCGTTTCATTTGAACATTTATACCACACTATTGGATAGTTGTCAACCCACAAAAAAACTTGTTTATAATGACGCTCCTCTATATTTATAAATGTGGAATAACAACATAGAATAACATTATTCTTTATAATAAATAAGAAAAGCGTATGGCGACATATTACAGCGATTTTAACAAAACTGGAAGATATCCTTCTGATACGTATACCCGAATTACTCAAGTAAGTAGTAGCGTTCCGGGAGGAGTAAGTAGCAGTATTTTTATCGCTGGAGATGGTTGGAGTGTAGAGGGGTTAAACATTACTTCATCTTTTTCTGACACGTCATCTTATTCGTTACTCGCAGATACCGCGTCGTTTGCCGTATCTGCTTCTTATGAAATTGTTTATGAAACATCATCTTCCTACGCAGATTTAGCTAAAACATCCAGTTATGTTTATTACGATGGTTATTCATATTATGTTCCATCCAATCCATCACTTAATGGTGGTATATTTACTCCTGAAAATTTTGTAATAGGTATTGATAGTAATAATGATCAGACAGATAGAAAGTTTGTCATCAATAAACATGTTAGTACCGTCAATTTAGGTTCCGATGCCAGTCCGCCTTTATTGGTGGTCAGCGAGAATGGTAATGTCGGTATAGGAATGTTCACTCCAAGTTGTTCTTTACACGTTTCAGGAAATATATGTCCATCGGGTTCCAAAATATTCGATCTGGGTGCTCCAAACACAGGAACGTTTAATAATGCATATATAAACTGGGTATATGGAACTGCCTCTTATGCAGAAAACGCTTTAACTTCCTCTTACGCTGTGACTCTTACAGTTCGTGATGGAGCGTCAATTGGTGGAGTAAGTGAGGGAGTGACCTCTACGGACACAGTACAAATTGGAGCGGGCACCGCGCCACCTACTACCAACAAAAAGACCGATGGAGCAGTTCAAATCGGATGGGGAGCAGGAAATAATTCTGATACGGCCAGTAACGCCGTTCAAATTGGAAAACAGGCAGGAGTAAATTCAACAATTGCTAATAATGCTGTTCAAGTAGGCGCACTTGCTGGAGCTAATACATCTACTGCAAGTTCCGCTGTTCAGATTGGTGTGTCTGCCGGACAAAATGCCGTTGATGTAACCAGTGCCGTTCAAATTGGAAATACAGCCGGTGCTGGTTCAACTACAGCAACCAACGCTGTGCAAGTTGGATCATTTGCTGGGCATTATTCAGCTAATGCAACTAATGCAACTCAAGTTGGAGCATCTGCTGGAAATCAGGCAAAGACCGGAAGTTACACCACATTCATTGGTTCAAGTGCTGATACACTGGATGCAACTCTTAATGTTGAAAAGAGTATTGCCATCGGCTACAACGCAAAGGTATCCGCATCCAATACTTGTGTCATCGGTGGTACTGGGGCTGATGCGGTCAGTGTGGCTATCGGTAAAACTTCTGCAGCTGCAACCTTAGATGTAAATGGTAATATCAGTGCATCCAGTGTTACTGCATCATTAAGGGGAACATCCAGTCATTCTACGTATGCAGAAACAGCTGGATCTGCGCCGTCGCCTACTTCCTCATCTTACGCCACTACATCATCATATGCGTTGACAGGTCTATCCACAAGTGCTACGTCTGCGTCACATGCACTAAATAGTGATTCGACAATAAGCGCTTCATATGCGTCGTCAAGTCTAAGTTCATCTTATAGCATAACATCATCATATAGTTGGGCGGGATTATCTTCGTCTTATGCTCCATCTCCAGTTCTAGTTAATTCGTCATCTTATACTACGGGTTCAGTTGATACTAACGCCGTAAGATTGGTGGGTAATTATTATTCAATGTATACTAATACCGGTTCGTATAATCTTACGGATGGGGATAATGGTAGGTGGGTCATCTTTACTACAGGTTCTACCGTAGTGGCGACGGGAAGTTTATCGTATGGATTTACCTGCACCTTTATGCAGAGTGGATCTACGGGACCGACAAACACACTCCTCATATCTGGATCTTCACCTGGTGCAACAATTAGAAACCGGCAAGCTCACAGTGCATCGGCTGGTCAATACGCTGTGTTATCATTGTTAAGAGTAGGTGCAACGGATGACTTTGTTTTAACTGGAGATACATCCGCATCTTTATAATATTTTATGTTTGGAATACCACTTTTAAGGTCGTCGCTAATTTACACACCAGGTATAGTTGTAGGTGGATCTGCTCCCGTTGGTCCAACGTCAAGTTACTGGACTCCTTTGCCAGAGGAATCAACTTTATGGGGTTGGTTCTCTGCGGATATGTATACAACGGGAAACAAAGGCCCCTCCAATACAACAACTGAATCAATCGACACTTTAGGAGCATGGATTGACAGAAGTAATAAAACCCCAGATTATGTAAAAACCGATACGTCGTTAATAAATGCTTATTATAAATCACACAACGTATTGCTAGCGGATGTGGCTAATTCGGTGCCGATATCCGTTCAAGGACCAAGAGGGAATTTAATTTGGCAGTCAAGCGATTGGGGTAACACTCCGTGGGCATCGGTAAACTGTACAGTAGATGCTACCAATCTTATAATATCACCAACGGCTCAACACGGCAAACGGTCGAAACCGTGCTATTGGACATGTTTTCCGCCTCAACGTTATTACTATTATATTTACGCCAAAGTAACTAGCGGAAATACAAATCTGTGGTTATTACACAGTGGCAGTTCTGCTAATTATATTGTAGGTGGTGATCAACACTATACACAAGTGACAATGAGTAGTGACTACGCTTGGTATAGTTGTAGTTTCTACGGAGCTGTAGGAAGAGGGACAGTCCGCATAGGCATTCAAGACCCTAACGCTGCGACTTTTACCAGTTGTTCAGCCAATAGTCATAGTGTAATCCTTGACCATTGGGATAAACCAGATGCCGGTGGTTATATTAAGACAGTAACATTATATTCTCCTGGAACCATGACGGGTAGTGTTCCTGGCATATGGACTATAGGTCAGAGTGATATAGGTGGTCCTACGGGGCTTGCTACGAACGCATTCACGAATTCTGCAGTAGTGGGCAATTTATCCCAACCACTCACAATCTACCAACTGTTTTATAACGGACCTAACGGAGGAACATCCGCAACCTATTTGTTAAGCGCCAATCCAGTGTGGGGCGTTTTGATGGATCAAGGAGGCGCTGGCGCCAAGCCCTCTCTCTACTCAAACTACAACCCGTTTAGCAGGTTAGACTGGTCTGCATTGTTACCGACAAGTTCGTGGGTTGTTATGACGGCTGTTATGAGTGGTTCATCCAGTCAAATTCGAGTTAGCAGCAGTGCCGCCGTTTGTGGCTCTATTGGTGTAGGATTAGTTTCCGACAGGGGATTACAATGGAATAGATGTGATGGTATGACATCAGAAATGTTAGTTTACACTCAATCGGCTCATACAGCGGCTCAACAAAATCAGATCATCGAATATCTTTACAACAGAACAAAAAATTGGGCAGGAGGATTAAAGCGATGAACGAAAATGTAAGAAATGAAAATGATAATGTTCCCACACAATTCGTAAAGAAAGATAATAATGATGTGTTTCATTTCAAATGTGATTATATGGGAATAAAAAGTTGTGATTTACAATTACCAAAATTTACTCTGGATACGGCAATAATAACCAAAGATGGTTCGGATTATCTCATAAAAATGGTAGCACCAAATGGTTATGAAATCGAGATGCGAGTGTCTGCTAAAGATAAAAATGATATTATGACCCTTCTCGGTCAATAATACAAGTCTATTACATCATTAAACTCTATTGGTCTTTCCCATGGATAAATAATCCAGTGATCACTTTCCTTAATACCAGCACACAAATCAGGTTTGATTTTACTTTCCTTAACCCAATGAAGAGCAGCCATGATGAAATCTTTATCAATTCCTTGCGTAAACTTGGTAAACTCGATAAAGGCTTGTAATGTATTACCGATATCAACAATATCATCTACTAAAACAAATGGTGGGTCAAACTTATCATTAATAGATACAATCGGGTTTTCTCTCAGTTTATCATTTTCATCATAACAACTGATGCGAACAGACTGATGACGAATACCAAGATGTTTAGCAATCCATTTACTAATATGAATGCCGCCGCGTTCTATACCAACAACGCCGGTGTAGCTGTATTTTGCGTGTAATAACTCAAGATTACAACACAGGTGATTGATTAAATCGACTGTTTTCTTTACACTCAAAATAGTTTTCCTCATGGGTCAATACCATACATCATTAAACTTAATCTGTCAAAATATAATATGTTGAGTTATCAACCTATTGTGGTATGATAACAGAGTGAAAACCAAAAAATTAATAGAATTGTTGCAAAAGGTAGACCCAACAGGGGAAACGGAAGTTTGTGTAGGAAACTACGATATTTTACAAATATTTCCTTCTCCAGCGTGGTATGATGGATCTCTTCAAGTGTTAATCAGAGATGAGAGGTTATTACCCCTCTATGATGTAATCGGCGGAAAATTTGTAAGAAATGGTGATAAAATAGTTATCGAAACACTATCTATTCAAGATGTGTTATTGGATGATCCCGGCTCGGTTATTAAATACGACGAATGGAAAGACGATTCCGATGAAAGTAGAGTGAAAAAGTGGAGAGAAGATGGATTTGAATTAGAAAAAGAAATAGAAAAAATTAAAACCAAACTAATGTTTAACGATGAAAATACTTGATGAATTGATTAATCAGATGGGAGAGGGAACACTTACTCCAGACGTCAGCGGCGGGCATAATTTAATAGTAAACTCCATTATTGTAGAACAAGCGGAAGAGATACAGACAAAATTGGAAGAAATTGAAGAAATTGTAAATAAATGTATAGAAGACGACGTATTCAACGTTTCAGTTTTTGAATCGATAAAAGAAAAATTACAATGATTAGATTATTATCTGAATTTAAAAATTATGTTCCTCCCACATGGGATGAATCCTTTATGCGTCACGTCTATCTTGTTGCATCCAAAAGTAAAGACCGAAGGACCAAAATAGGATCTGTGTTGGTCATTAATAATACAATAATCTCATCAGGATACAACGGGTTTCCAAGAGGAGTAAATGACGATGTAGATGAAAGACACGAACGTCCAGAGAAGTATTTTTGGGCAGAACACAGCGAGAGAAATGCGGTGTTTGACTGCGCTCGAAGAGGCGTATCTTCATTCGGATCTATTCTTTATACTAATGGAGTTCCGTGTAGTGATTGCTCTAGAGCAGTAATACAGGCGGGGGTCAAAGGAATTATCGTTCATGCCCAATGGCAAGAAATTGAAAAGTCGGTTAATTGGAATAAATGGGTTGAATCGGCCAATCGTAGTAATAAAATGTTTGAAGAAGCCGGTGTCTCTGTAAAAATATTTGATAAATGTTTGGGTGTGAAAGCCTATTTAGATGGAAAAATATTTGAGGTATGAGTTTGATCGGATATAGAGGAAATAATTCGTTCGACGGAGGAATGTTTTATATGGGATATAATGACGCAAGTTTTCAGATAATTAATGGATGTAAAGTTTTGTGGTTGATAGATGAAGATGAGTGTTGGGTTGTCGCTGGAAATGAAGATCAATTCAAATCCATATCAAAATATATGTGGGATGAGTTTGGGGTGGATGTATGTATTTACGCTAAAAACGATATAGCCGAAATGGTAGACATGTTTTTCACTCTACAGGGAAAGTGATCTTATATTTCTGTTTCGGCAAATCTAACAAACCTTTCGGATGTATAGTTCATCACCTTTCGATGTGCGCTTTCTATCATTCCTTCACATTCATCGTAATGGTTTAATATGTATTGTATTTTCTCATGAAAATCTTCACCGTCAGTCCAATAAACAAAATCTTCGTTCTCTTTGAACCAATACTCTATAACATTCCAAGCGTCTTTCCAAACCATCATAAGAGATTTACACATAGCCGCTTCGAAACATCGGGTTTTTAGTTGAGGAGCCAATCTTGTTTTGTCGTGTTTATAAGAAATAATATCTATATGACTAAAACATTTATTTTTTCTGATTTCCGGAAAGTTTTCAAGTGAAACTGTATGTTCGGGTCTCACAGCTAAAATATTGGCTATAACGGTGACTTTGGATCTGTTCATTAACGCCCATTGAATATCGCTGGAAACATTAGAGTGCGTCGCTAATAGAGGAAGAGGAAATTGTGGTGTAGTCCATACATACTTATATTTTGATATCATCTCTATCAATTGTAAATGAAAAATTGCAAAACATTGACCACAATATATAACATCAACCACCTTGTCTTTGTCATATGATTTGTTTGCATATTCAGCGAATATAGTTTCGTTTGAAGGATAATATATTGGAGTATATTTAGCCTGTGTTTTTAACACATTATTAGACCAATCACAAGTATAAGGACATATAGAGAATACTTTTGTAAAATACTCCTGTTGTTGAACATTGTTTCCAAACGTTGAGTGGGGACCGGCACAAAGATTTGTGGGAGCCTCTGTATTCAAATAAAATCGATTTTTATAATTTCTGTATTTTCTTCTTAACGCTGTATCAATAGAAGAGGCATACCCATAAAATAAAACGGAATCTGTCGAATTGTCGGAGAACTGTTCGAGATTCATCCGTGAAACAAAGCAATCGGGGTAATCTCCGCTTGGATTTCTTACTATTTTCATTACAAAAAAGTTTAATTATTAATATCTTCTTTAACTCCGTAATATAAATCGGATAGTTCTTCAATTAGTTCGTCAAAATACCTGTGCCAAACCATCATTCCTATCTGTGGATCTTTAATCATACTATTAAGTTCTCTAATACACTTAAACATCTTTTCTCTTCGTTCTTCGTGTGTCATATTATTTTTGTTTAACATTTAAAGATTTACACAATAAAGTTCCCATCAACCACCCTGTAGTATTGGGAATAAACCTGGCGATTGGAGAATAATAGTTTTTATTATCAGAAAAGTGTGGGTCCAATGATCCTTGTTTCTTCAACTTAACCACGGTAGTATCAAAATATACCATAATCTTTCTACCCTCAAAATTCTTACAATCGGGATACATTACTTCGACCATCAAAAATTTACCAAATCTCTCGGATCGGATAATCTTGAAATTTTTAGGATTCGGATTGGGTGGGTAAAATCCGTAGTTAGTAGGACACTTAGACGTGTCATACGTGCTACTGCTAAGATGTGTAGTAGGCATTCCCATAACTTATTCACTCCAATTATAATCATCAGGTAACCTCAACCCCTTTGACGTATATTTATCATACATATCATATATCATATCAAGAGAAATATCCACACCTTCTCTTGCCATGGTAGTTTGTGTTCCCTCACAGACCATCTTTCGTCTGATCCAAGGGTCAGAAAGTAATGTTTTTACATCATACCGTTTCAAACTCATGGGACAATATACCACATCCTTATAGAAAGTCAAGTGGTGTTTTTGAAGTTGGTAGCCGTGACCCGATTTGAACGTGCAAAGGATAGAAGTTCTTGAAACTTCCGGTTGTGCCATTTCCCTTATCCACACGGCCATTAAACAATGTTGGGCGATGAAGGCAGACGTTCCGTATCGTCTTTTTATCTAGCCTGCAATATCTTACGATATACGCATCCCAACAAAAATTGGTGGCGGTGACAGGACTTGCACCTGCAAAGATTCGGCTTTTAAGACCGCATACTGTGCTCTTCGTAATTAATCCACACCGCCATATGGGACTTCCTGTCCCAATATCACTTCCTTGTTATATATACTATTGACCGATAACTCGATGGAACTCCATGGCTAACGGGTTTCCTTGCCACAGGACGGATGTTTTATCCTTTGAGTTGGCTACTCTTTAGATTTGTCATCCCT
>Ga0315288_10004961_pt1 | contig 16940 bp, 13 predicted proteins | sample YL17G11_20_MG_FD_203454 | JGI IMG/M metagenome (GOLD analysis project Ga0315288, IMG submission 203454) | Sediment microbial communities from Yellowstone Lake, YNP, Wyoming, USA - YL17G11_20 | ecosystem: Environmental > Aquatic > Freshwater > Lake > Sediment | place: USA: Wyoming | collected... | reverse complement strand
CGGACGGGCTGGAACGCGGACAGGAACAAGGCCGGGTAGCTCCCGGCGATCGTCCCGGTGACGAGAGTGACGGCCAGAATGCCGAGGACGAATTTCCAGGACAAGAGGGCGCCGAGGGCGATCCGCTTTTCGGCGAGGGTGTTGAAGGCCGGAAGCAGGACGATCACCAGAACGAGTGCGGCGAGGCCGGATAATATAGCCGTCAGGACCGACTCGCCGTAGAACTGTCCGGCGATGCTCTTTCGATAGGCTCCCACGACCTTCCTCAACCCGACTTCCTTGGCCCGGTTCGCCGAGCGGGCCGTGGCCAAATTCATGAAGTTGATGCAGGCGATCAGGAGGACAAACAGGGCGACCACGACAAAGGTGACCACGGATTGGTAGGCCCGCGGCGTCCGGTCGAAGCCGAAGGTTTGGAAGAGCCGGATATCGACGAGCGGCATCACCATGAACGCGGGGCCCTTATAGTTTTGGAACCTTTTCAAAGCCTCCGGGTCGCCCTGGATTCTCTTCCAGGACTCGGGATCGGACCGGATCTGGTCCACGACATGGGCTCGGACGGCCCGGGTGATCTTCTCGTTCACGGCGGCAATGTCGCTCCGCTCCTCAAGCTGGACGAAGGTCAGGATGCTGTTGTTGCCCCAGCCCTCATTGTAGAGGCCGAGCGTCCGGACGAAATCGAAGGGGACGAGAAAATCGAACCGCAGGGTCGAAACGGCCGGGATGTTTTTTACGACCCCGGTCACGGTGAAAGGGTGAGCGTTGTTGATCGTCACGGACCGGCCAACCGGATTCGCTCCGCCGAAATACTTTTTGGCCGCCTCTTCGGTCAAAACGAGAGAGCCCGGCCGGCTCAAGGCCGTCCCGGCGTCTCCCTGGACCAACGGAAAGCTGAACATCCGGAAAAACGAGGGGTCCACGGCCGCGACCCGGCTCTCGAAAAAGGCGTTCTCGCCGAAGCGGACGAGCAGGGTGCCCGGCCGGGCCCATCGGACCTGCTCCTTGACCTCGGGAATCTCGGCCTTCAAACCGGGCCCCATGGGAAAGGACGTGACGTAAACATGGAACGTGCCCTGGCCGCCCTCCTGGTCCTGTTCCACCCGGTAGAGGGTCTTGGCCTTGGCATGGAACCGGTCGTAGCTCATTTCGTCCTGGACCCAGAGCAGGATGAACAGCGCACAGGCCATCCCCACGGTCAGCCCGACGATGTTGATCAGGGAATACCCTTTGTGCCTCCACAGGTTTCGGAAGGCGATTTTCAGGTAATTTTTCAGCATGAAGAGACTCCTCCCTATTTAAGACGCAAAAACCGGGCAAAACGTTGGCGGCGGCCGATCCGCGCCTCTTTAGGCCCCGCCGTCCTATTCGTATTTAAGCGCTTTGACCGGATCGGCGACGGCCGCCTTGAGGGATTGGGCCGCCGTCGCCGCCACGGCGACGACGAGGGCCGCGACGGCCGAACCGATGAACGGCCAGGCGCCGATGGAAGCCCGGTAAGCGAAATTCCCGAGCCACTCCCGCATCCCCAGGTAAGCCGCCGGCCAGGCGATGAGGTTCGCGGCGACGACCCACTTCGCGAATTCCTTGGTGAGCAGCAGGGCGAGTCCCGGGACGGAAGCGCCCAGGACCTTGCGCACCCCGATCTCTTTAGTCCGGCGCTCCGCCGAGAAGGCCGCCAAGCCGAACAATCCGAGACAGGCGACCAGGATGGCGAGCACCCCAAAAGCGGTGAACATTTTCATCGTCCGCTCCTCGTTCCGATAGAGGGCGGCGATCCGGTCGGTCAGGAAATCGTAGCGAACGGGTCCGGCGGGGCTGATCGAGTCGAGAATGTTCTGGACGCGCCCCAGGACCTTGTTCAGGGAGCCCGGAGCGATGCGCACCGAGAGCGTGTTGGCTTGCCCGGGAGCGATATAAGTCACGATCGGGATGATCTTTTCGCGGAGCGATTCATAGTTGAAATCGCGGACGACGCCGATGATCCGGCCGGTTTTATTGGGCGCGAAAGTCCCGAAGGGCACCCCGACAGCCGCCTCGGGATTCTTGAATCCGAGCTGCCGGACCGCCGTCTCGTTCAGGATGAAGGCCTCGGCCGCGTCCGTGGGAAAGTCCAGGGAAAAGTCCCGGCCGGCCACCAAAGTCATCCCGTACGTTTTGAAGAAATCGTGTTCAACCCGGTTGTGGGGCATCCGGAACGTATTCCGGACCTCTCGGCCGTCGACTTGGGCCGTCCACCCGGGCGCGTCGCCCAGGCGGCCGGTCGGGGCCCGTTTGGACAGCGTCGCCGCCAGGATTTCTTTTTCCTGAAGCAGGCGGGCCTTGATGTCCGTCCAGCGGGCCCGAACCGAGGCGTTGATCGGAACGAGGATGATGTTGTTCCGTTCGAACCCCAAGTCGGCGTTCCGGATATGGTTCATCTGGCGGGAAATGACGATGACCGAAAAGACGAGCCCGATCGATACGGCGAATTGAAAGACGACCAGGGTTTTCCGGAGGACGGCGCCGCCCCGTCCCCGGGTCAACCGGCCGCGAAGGATGGTTCCCGGCCGGAAGGAGGCCAGATACATGGCCGGGAAAACCCCCGCCGCCAATCCGGTGACCAGGAATCCGGCGAGTACGACGAGCCCGTTCGCCGGGGTCAGAATCCGGCTGAGGCTGAGCGCCTGGCCGGAGAATTCTCGGAAAAGAGGAAGGACGAAGGCCATGGCGACCAGGGCCAGGACCAAGGCCAGAAGAGTCACGAGGTAGGATTCGCCGAGAAACTGGAACGACAGGGTCCGCCGGGCCGCGCCGACGACCTTCCTCAAGCCGACCTCCTTGGCCCGCTTCACCGCGAGGGCGGTGGACAGGTTGACGAAATTGACCACGGCGATGGCCAGGATGAAGAGGGCGACGGCGGTGAAAAGGACGACGATCCGGGCGTCGCCGTTCGGTTCGTATTCGGACATCGTGTGAGAGGTGAGGTGGATGTCCCGGACCTTGACGAAGCGGAGGAGCGAGCCGGCGCTCATTTTGGTCACCCGGCCCTGATCGTCCGTCCGGGGCGGAAAATGCCGGTCAAGAAAGGCGGGGATCTTGGCCTGGATGTCCCGGCCGGCGACGCCCTGAGCCAGCCGGGCATAGACGCCCGTCACGTTGTCCGAAAAATTCCTGGTGCCGAGGAAATAATCGCCTTCGCCGCTGCCGGCGAATCCCGCAAGGGTCGAATACGACGCCAGAAAATCGAAATGAACATGGGAGTTCGGCGGGGTGTCCTCCATGACGCCCGTGACCCGGAGGGGGATCGGTCTGGAAAAATCGAGCATAACGGTCCGGCCGAGGACGTCTTCCCCTCCGAAAAATTTCTTCGCCATGGAGCGGGACAGGACGACCGTTCCCGTGTCCGCCAGGGCCGAAGTTCGATCGCCTTGGACGATGTGAATCGTGAGGATATCGAAGATTTCGGGCTCCGCGAAGAAAAATCGATCTTCAGTGAAGACCCGGTCGTCGACTTTGACGACCGTCCCTCCGGGACCCCAGATGCGGGCGATCCGCTCGATTTCCGGAAAATCGCCCTTGAGGAGCGGGACGTAGGAGGGAGCCAGGTTGGAAAACTCCTGGGAGATCGATCCGTCGGCGTTGATCCAGGCGCGCTGGATGCGATAGGCCCGGTCCCCGGACGCGTGGTAATCGTCGAAACTCGTTTCGTAGCGGACGTAGATCAGGATGAGAAGACAGACGGCCAGGCCGACCGCCAAACCGATGATATTGAGAGCCGAATAACCTTTGCGCCGCCCCAGGCTTCGCAGGGCGATTTTAAGATAGTTTCTCAGCATCGCGTCCCTCCCGACGAATTCCGGTCAGCTGGGGGGCCGAAAGCGGGGCTAAAAATCCGGCCCCATGGGAATTTACGCAATCGGAGGCGGAAAGGTTTCAAGCCCGGGCGAATCGCTCCGGGCGGACCGACGATTCCGGGAAGGCGGCTAAAATTTCGCGGTCCCAGGTGACCAAGGGAACTCCGAGCTGCCGGGCCAGGGCGACGAATTCGCAATCGTACGCCGAACAATCGCTTTGGGCCGCCAACTCAAGAATATGCGCCGAAGGGACCTCGTATTCGTCCTCTCTCATCAACCGCTCGGCTTCCTCCATAATGAGGCAAGCGTCGTCCAAGACGAACATTTTTCGGCGGACGCCCATAGCGAGGACGTTGCGGAATTCGCTCCTCCAGAGGAGCGGCGCCGTCCAATGCGGGTCTTTGGAGAAAACGCTTTCGGCCGCCTCGGATTTATCCCCGGGAATATACAAGCCGACGATGAGATTCGTATCGACGACGATCACGGCCGGCCTTCTTTTTTGGCGCGGGTCATTATCGCCTCGGTCAACCAGACGCCCTTTAATGTCCCGCGCAGCGTCCGCGCGGAAGCCAGGATGTCCTCCGGGCGTCTTCGTCCGGCCTGGAATTTCTCCTCGAGCAGGGCGATGATTTCGCCGTTCATACTTCGCCGGTGGCGGGAGGCGCTCTCCTTCAGGTTTTCGTAAAGACCGGAGGGAATTTTTTTGAGGGTGATCGTCGTGGCCATGGCGTCCTGTGGAATACTCCGTAATGGTTCCATTATGGTTTCCTCGCCTTCGATTGTCAATATCGTTCGATCATCGCTCAAAGGAAAAGACGCGCCCGATGAAAGATTTTTCTCAATCCGCAAAAGCACGTTCGCTATTTTTCTGAGCCCCCCTCGACAAAGAAAGGCGTTATTCGTTCCGCGGGGCTTCGACGAGATCCTTCCGGGCGGCCCGGAGAGCTTGGGAACCCACTGTTCCGACGGCAACGATGAAGGCCAGAAGCCAGGCGGCCGGAAGGGGAGGATGAGGACGGATCATTTGCCGAGGACGGGAACGGTCTTCCACAGCCTTTCCTGATACCGGCGGACGGCCTCAATCGCCTCCTTGCCTTCCGGCGTCAGGCGGTAGTACGTTTTGCTGCGGCCGCCCCGCGGGGGAGTCGGCTCCCCGGCCGATTTTCCCAGGTACTCTTTGCGGACAAGCTGGTCTAGGGCGAAGTCAAGGGCTCCCATGGTGTAGGACTTGCCGAAAATCCTGGAAACCTCGCGATTGACTTATTCTCGCGGGGAAGATATCAAGTGTATCAACCTGAATTATTTCCGAATCGCCGCCGGACGAGGAGGGTCCAGTTGAAATAGGATCCGCTATCCGATGAGAACCAGGCCTTTCTGGTCCCGGCCGCCCATGGTGAAGTCGACGCCCTCGGCGCGAAGAGCCTCCCGAAGGGCCTTAACATCGACTTCGCGCGGAACGATGTTCTTCTTCACGCAGATCGAGCCGGCCACGGCGGCGGCGTGGCCAGTGGCCATGCAGTTGCCCATGCTCTTGCCGGCCGAGGCCGCGTCGTGAGTGGCCGAAATGCAGCGGCCGGCGGCGAGCAAGCCGTCGAGCTTTTCGGGCAGGATGGCCCGGTAGGGAACGTCGTGGATCTTCATCTCCGAAAATTTCACGTAGCCGATGTCCAGAAATCCGCTTCGCCAGGCGATGGCGTCTTCAAAGGTCCGGCCCTGGAGGGCGTCATCTTCGGTCAGGATATAGACGCCTTTGACCCGGCGCGACTCGCGGACGCAGATCTGGGGGCTCGTGCCGATGAGCTCGATCGACCGGAGGTCGGGGCCGCCGAATTCGCGCATCGCCTCGGTCATCTGGACGGCCTGCCGCCGGGCGAAGACCTCGGCCTTGGTGAATGAGGCGGGGTCGCTTCCGTCGAAGTTCTCAAAATCCCGCGTGCAGGAATGATTGATGTAGAAGCTGTTCGACGACGGATCGTTGTCCTCGAAGCTCCAGGACTTGGGGATGAGCGGATACTTCGCCCGGGCCTTGTCGGCGACTTCACGGAGCTTGATCTTTTTGGCTTTGGCGAGGTCGACATTCGTCACTTTGAGGAGGAGGGTCATGGGCGAGAGCTTGCCGACCTCCTTGAGCGTCTCGGCGCCGGCGTAGTCGGCCACATCCGCGTCGCCCGTGCAATCGATCACAACCTTGGCCTTTATGAGGACGAGGCCCGCTTTCGTCCCGGCCACGACGCCCGTGATCCGGTTTTCCTCCACGACCGCGTCTACAGCCCGGGTGTGGAGATAATATTTCACGCCCGCTGCGTCGAAGGCATCGGCTACGGCGGCTTTGAGATAATCGACGTTGCACCACATCTGGTGGTCTTTGATGACGACGGCTTGGGGGCCGTAGGCTTCGAGCTTGGCGATGACGAGTTCATGGACCTTGGAGCGCGGCTTGCCTTTCGGCCGGACCTGATTGATGGGCATCCCCAAGGCCCAGGCGCCGACGCCGCCGAAAAAACCGTGGTTCTCGATGAGAAGGACGTCGACTCCCTGGCGGGCGGCGCCGATGGCGGCGCCGATCCCGGCCGGCCCGCCGCCGACGACGAGGACATCGGTTTTCCAGGATTCACGGACCGGCGACCGATGGACGATCGGCGCGACGCCCGCCGATGTCTCGCCCGGCGATTCCGTCTTTTGGCCGCAGGCCGTACCACCGACCGCCACTGCCCCGAGTCCAACGTTCTTCAGGAATTCCCGGCGCGAGCTTCTCTTTTCGGTCATGGGATTTCTCCTTCCGGAGGGATCGCCCCTCGATTTATATGTCGCGTGAAATTTCTTATAACACAATGATCTTTTCATGGAAATTCCCCTTTCGATTCGATCCACGTCGATTATGCGGCTGGCACGAGTTTGTTACGCGCCCTTGACATCTTCTGAGCCTCGATTTATGCTCCTGCTTGGCAGAGAAATGGGGCTTTCGAAGCGAATTCGTTCCTGCAGGCAGGTAGAGCCGAAAAGTAAATTCTTATTCTTTAAGAATGCCCTGTAAAAACCTGTGATATAATGTTTGGGCGAAAAGGAGAGCCATGGGCGTACAGGAGCGAAAAGAACTCATTCTGAAGCTTGAAAAAGAGCTTTCAGCCAGGGTCTTGACGCTGATCACCGGAGATCGTCAGGGCATGGAGACCAGAGTAGCTCCGGATATTCTGCCTTTAGTATCTGAGCATCTAGCTAGTATTGGTTCAGTCGAAGACTTAGCCCTGTTCCTTTATACTCCCGGAGGAGACACTATTGTTGGCTGGGGTCTTGTGAACCTCCTTCGTCAATACTGTAAAAGACTCAAGGTATTGGTACCGTTTCGGGCTCTAAGCTGTGGAACGCTAATAGCACTAGGGGCTGATGAGATCATTATGGGTAAGCATGGACTGGTTAGTCCTATCGACCCATCAGTTTCATCGCCGTTTAACCCTCCAGCCCCAGGCATTCAACAGCCGGGCATGGTGTCCTTATTACCTGTCAGCGTGGAAGACATGATTGGCTTCTTGGAGCTTGCCCGGAAGGAAATTGGGTTGAAGACTGAAGCGTCTAGGATTTCGATACTCAATATACTCGCCAATAAGGTACATCCTCTGGCGCTCGGGGCCGTATATCGTGCGAGAGAGCAAACGAGTTCCTTGGCGAAGCGTTTGTTGTCAATTCATTTAAAAGACGGCGCCAAGGTAACACGCATAGTCAGACGTCTCACCCGAGAACTCCCCACCCACAACTACCTGATTGGGCGGGCGGAAGCTGAAAATGACATCAAACTGGACATTAAGAAGCCCTCAAGAGAAACCGATGAGATGATGTGGGTTTTGTATAAGGAATATGAACGCTGGCTGCAATTGACAAGCCCCTATAGCTCAGAGCTTGACTTGGGAACCGAGCAACGAAAAAGGGTTCGTTATGAGAGAGCTGTGGTTGAGTCTATTAGCGAAAATAGGTTATCCCAACACATATTTATCACCGACAACGAACTCATTAAGATGACAACTACACCTGCAGGAATGCAAGGAGCGGTTGACCAGACCGTGGCACGAACAATGTTTCAGGGCTGGGTAGCCGCTAAAGACGGGGAGGTGCTCTGATGCAATTAGTTTGTGCTGAGCTAAAAGAGGTTGGGACAGTAGCAAAGAGAATTAGATCAACTACTGCTGGTCTCACATCGGGGTACCAAAGAACAGCAAATTCAACCTCGGGGCTGTCGGCTGTCGAAACTACCGGAGGCTATCTGCTGATTGATATAGCGACTTTGCCTTGGTATCCGCCATTGTCGTTGAATGATCCAAATGTCGAGATCAGCGGGGATTTAATAGCCTCAAAGCAAGACGACCTAGCCGCTGCTTATAAGGCGATGGCGAGTGAAAACAATCGGATAGCAGAGGAATCTCTACCTATCGCGTTGGAGGCGTGGCCAGCTTGGGAGGAATAGGTGCCTGTGCGCCGAGGAGAAATCTATTGGGTCGATTTTGGGATTCCAAAAGGTAGTGAGCAAGGGGGGCGAAGGCCTGCTCTAATTATTCAAAACGACGCTGGGAATAGTAGTTCTTCCACTACAATAATAGCGGCGCTCACTTCTAAGAAAAAAAAGGCTTACCCTTTCCACGTTGAGGTATCTGCCGCAGAGAGTGGCCTGTCTGAAGACGGCACAATCCTCCTCGAACAGGTTCTCACCATAGATCAAAGCCGTTTGATCGAGAGAATCGGCAATTTATCTATTGCGAAAATGAGAGAAGTGGATAAAGCGATCCACCTCAGCCTAGGCCTGTCCTCGCCTTGAAGCTGATCTGATTCTCGTTCGAAGCCGGAGGTGGAGTAAGAAATAAGTTTGTTATGAACGATCTGAAAGTGCGGCGCTGGGCGGGGGGATTCGGGGTTGCGGGTTTCGTCGTATTTCTCGCGGCCCTTCCGCTCTACTACCTGGCCGGTCCGGAGCCTCTCATCCAGGACACGGCTGCGACCAACGATTTAGTAACCGGGGCAAGAACTTTCATCCTCGCACGCGGCACACTCGCCGATCCGTTCATAATGGCCTGTTTGCCGGTCTTCCTGAGATATTTTCAAGTCTTGTGTATGAGAATTTTTTAAGCGCATCCCATTGATCCATCGTTAAGCCGCTTTCTCCATAATCCCGTCGATGAATTTTACACCCACGATGACCTTGGCCAGTAGCTCCGAACCGTTGAGCTTCCGCCAATGATGTTCGGCCTCCTTTGCCAACTTGAAAACCATCGTCAGGGTCGCCAGCCGAGACCCGCAGCCTTTCGTTGCGTTGACACGCAAGGGGGGGAATGCTATTTTTTATCAAGCGATGTAAGCGCCGAGAATAGGGGATAACAATGAAAAAAATCACCGCTCTCTTGGTCGTTCCGATCGTCGGTCTCGCCTTGTCCGCGGCGACTTCGCCCCAGGACAGGCTGAAATCGTTCGAGGCCCACAAGGCCATGGCCCAAACCTCGATGTTCCGGAATTCGGTCTGGCGGAACGTCGGCCCCTATTTCATGGGCGGCCGCATTTGCGACATCGAGGCTTACGAGAAAAATCCCCACAAAATCCTGGCCGCGGCCGCTTCGGGAGGGCTCTGGCTCAGCGAGAACAACGGGACGACCTGGAAGCCGATTTTTGACGGCGAATCCGCCTTCGGCTTCGGCGACGTCGCGATATCGCAAACGGATGAAAACCTCATCTGGGCCGGCACGGGCGAGGAAAACTCGGGCCGGAGCATCTACGCGGGGACCGGGGTTTTCAAAAGCACGGACGGCGGAAAAACCTGGACGCACATGGGGCTGGCCGACTCTCACCACATCGGCCAGGTCGTGATTCATCCGGAAAACAACGGCATCGTCTACGTCGCGGCCATGGGCCACCTCTATACCGACAACGAGGAGCGGGGCGTCTTCAAGACATCCGACGGCGGAAAAACATGGGAGAAAGTCCTTTATATCTCGCCGAAAACGGGCGTCATCGACCTGGCCATGGATCCCCGCCGCCCCGATGTCCTCTACGCCGCCGCCTGGCAGAAAGACCGGAAAGCGTGGAATTTCGTCGAGAGCGGTCCTGAAAGCGCCTTGTACAAAACGACCGACGGCGGAAAGAGCTGGCGAAAATTGGCCGGCGGTCTCCCCCAAAACGAATTCGTCGGCCGGATGGGCATCGCGATAAGCCCCAGCCGCCCCGACGTCGTCTATGTCATTCTGGATAACCAGGAAAAGCTCCCGCCTTCCAAGCCGGCCGTCGAGCGGAAAAGCGGCCTGACCATGGACGCAGTGAAAGCCATGAAGCCCAAGGGATTTCTGGCCCTCGATCCCAAGAGAGTGGAGATGTTCCTCCGGGAAAATTTCGCTCCCTCTCTATACACGGGGGAGAAGGTCGTCGAGGCGGTCAAGACGGGTCAGATCACGCCCAAAGACCTCGCCGACGCGCTTTCCGGCGGGGCGATGGCGGCCATTATGGGCCTGAACATCAAGGGCGGCGAGGTCTACAGGAGCGCGGACGCCGGCGAGACATGGCAAAAGGTCAGCCAGGGCCCCTTGGCCCAGACGTTCTTCGCCAGCTACGGCTATTATTTCGGCCAGATCAGGATTTCTCCGGAGAACGAGGATGTCGTTTACGCCTTGGGCGTCCCCGCCCTGAAGTCCGTCGACGGCGGTAAGACGTTCAAGGAAATCCCGCCCACGGGCGGAAACTACGGCACGGGGATCGCCGACGTCCATCCCGATCATCACGCCCTCTGGATCGACCCCAAGAATCCCAAGGTTCTCTGGCTCGGGAACGACGGCGGGCTGAACGTTTCCTACGACGGCGGAGAGACGTTCCAGAAGGTCAACAACATCCCCCTGGCCCAGTGCTACACCGTGAACTTCGACATGGAACGGCCTTACAACCTCTATTCCGGGCTTCAGGACAACGGCGTCAACGTCGGGCCGAGCGATTTTGTTTACGGCCGGCGCGAGCGGGACTGGAGGATCATCGCCGGAGGCGACGGAGCTTTTGTGGAGCCGGCGATCAGCAGCCCTCCGGGCTCGGGCCAGCCTTCGGCGATGACGAGCGCGGGGATCGGGCCGAGCGGCGCGGCTCCCACGGCCTCGGCGTGGAGCGACCCGGACATCGTGTACGCGTCTTCTCAGTTCGGCAACATCACCCGTCTCAACCTGAAGAATGCGTCGCTTTCCAGGCCCATCCGGCCGCGGGCGCAGACCATACAGCCGCCTTATCGCTTCAACTGGCTGACGCCGTTCTTTGTCTCTCCTCATAACCCTTATACGATTATCCTGGGCGCCAATAAGGTCTTGAAGTCCGTCGACCGGGGCGACCATTGGATCGAGATCTCGCGCGATCTGACCGACGGCCGCAACACCGACGGCGACGTCCCCTACGCCACGATCACCGCCCTCGCGGAGTCGCCCCTGACGCCCGAGATCCTGTACGCCGGGACGGACGACGGCAACGTCTGGGCGACCCAGAACGGCGGCGGGACGTGGGAAAAGGCCGTCGCCGGACTTCCCAAAAAGTGGGTCACGCGCCTCGTCGCCTCGGCGTTTAAGAAAGAGAGGGCCTATCTGACGATGATCGGTTATCGCGAGGACGATTTCTCGACCTACGTCTTCGCCACGGAGGACTTAGGACGGTCGTGGACTCCGATCACGGCGAACCTGCCCGCCGAAGGCGTCAACGTCATCCGCGAGGACCCGGCCAACGAGAACATCCTCTACCTCGGGACCGACCTGACGGCCTACGTCTCCCTCGACCGCGGCAAAGAATGGCACTCGCTCCGGGGCAATCTTCCCACCCAGCCCGTTTATGACTTGAAAGTCCATCCCCGCGATAAAGAAGTCATCATCGCCACCCATGGCCGCGGCATCTTCATCCTTAAGGTTGATAAGATCCAGCAGTTGACGCCGGAGGTCGTGAAAAAAGAGGTCCATCTGTTCCCTCCGGCCGACGCGTTCGTCCTTCCGCCAAACGTCGCGATCTCGAGACCCATTTCGTTCTCGGCCAAATTCGAGTTCTTCGCCGGAGCGGACGGGCCGGTCAAGATCACGGTCAAGGACGCCAAGAATCAAGCCGTTAAGACGCTGGAGGTGAAAGCTTTCCGGGGGTTGAACGCCGCGGAATGGGACCTCAAGCCGGAGGGATCGGACCGTCCCGTGGCCGCGGGCGAGTACACGGTCGAAGTCCAAGCCGGGAATATGGTCGAAAAAAAGCCGCTCCGCGTGACCTCCCGCTTTTCGGGCCTCTAGGGGGCGAAGCCTGGTCAGGCGTCTTCCGTGACCTTGAACACCTTGTCGTTCGGATGGACTTTCTTGTCGACCCGCAGGGCCACCTCCTGGCCCGGCTTCGCTTCGGCCACGTTCTTATGCTCGATTTGCATCGAATCGATCTTTTGCTTGTAATCGGAGGAATGGCCGAGGAAGCGGACGGTGTCGCCGAGGCGGATCGTGTCCGTCAGTTCCAACACGGCGACGGCGATGCGGTCGAAGTAGTGGGATACCTTGCCAATAGGGCTTTCAGACATCGCGGCCTCCTTCTTACCCGTGTTTGCCTTGGGGTCTTTCTCCCCGATCGACTTTCCAAAAGAATCCTGTCGGGGAGTATACCACAATCCGCGGCAAAACTATGGCTTAGCGGGTCGGGAGGAGAGCGAGAGAAGAGAGTCCGGATGGCGTTACGGCCTCCCTCGTCCTTGACATCGATCCGCAGCCGGAAATATCCTGGGGTCGAGTTCTCCGCGTCTCGCTCGATGTATATACAGAACCTGGGCTCAGCCTGGTGAGACCGTTCGGAAGCTCAGGCTCAAACCCGAAGCCACAAGGAGATATGGCGATGCGCCGATGGATCTGGATCTTAACCCTGGCCGCCGCGTGCGGCTGCGCCTCCGACCCCAATATTTCCGTCAAGGCGGGGGGCCGCGGGGCGGAGGGGGAAGCTTATCGTCTCCCCCCGAAGCAGGAAACCGTCCTGCCGTTTAAGCCGCTCCGCGGCGATTACGCCCTCATCGGCGTCCGGACGCCGGACGGCCGGACGGACATCCCCAAGCTCATGGCGGTCCTGAAGGACATGGGCGCTCGGGATTATTTCCATCTCGTCTGGGCGAAGCCGAACTATCCGGAATCTTGGGAGGATTTCAAGCTCCTCGCTCCGGAATTCCAAAAGACCGGGATGCGGCTCTGGCTGTATATCACCCCGCCGTCGGAATCGCCGGCTCCCGAGCCCTTTGGGTTCGACTACCTCCGCTGGGCCAAGGAACTGGCCGAGTTGGCCGGAGTTTATCCCTGTGTCGCGGGCCTCTGCATCGACGACTTCAACGGCAATGTGAACCTTTTCACCCCGGCCTACTGTCGGGCCATGATGACCGCGGCCCGGGCGGCGGCCCCCCACCTGGCCCTCCTGGTGACGAACTATTTCGGTTACTACGAGGACACGATGGCCGAGCATGTCAGGCGCGGCGTCGTCGACGGCGTCATCTTTCCCTATTTCTATCCCCAGAAGAATCATTCGGACGCGACGCTCCTCGGACCCCAGATCGAAACGTTCCGCCGCTGGCTGGACGAACAGACTCGGAAGGGCGGACGGATGAAGAAGATGCCGCTCATCGTCATGATCTATGCCCTGAAGCACTCGCAGTCGCCCGACGCCCCGACGCCTGATTTCGTGAAGCGGTGCCTCGAGATCGGGCTCGAAGCCTCGGCGAGAGGTCTGGCCGACGGGGTGACGACGTATGGCCTGCCGAAGGACAACCCGGACTTCATCCGGGCGGTCGCCGCCGTCTATAAAAAAGAAAACCTCTGAAAGTGATATCTTTTTAGGTTTCCCGCAACAACCAGCTTAGGGCGTTCTTTTGAAGCGTCACATACTCCGGATTCCATAAACCGGCGATCGTGTGTCCCGGCGCCATGAAACAAACCCGCCCGCGGCCGAATTCGTATGCCCAGCAGGCTTCACAGGTCGCTCCCTGGTTTCCGTACTTGGGCGTCGTATACTCCAGCCCCTCTTCGTTGACGCTCCGGATCAAGACGGTCTTGGGGTCCTTGTCGTAAATCACAAAGTGCTGTTCCTCGGTCACCACGAAGTCCTTGACGCCCCGCGTGATCGGGTGATCGCGGTTTACGACATTCATTTTATACGGCCGGAAGGCCGTATGGCCGGTGAACAGGGCGCCCTCGACGCGGCGGAAATCCGCGTTTCCGCCGGAGATGTAGCCGGCGTTGTGAAAAAACCAGGCCGATCCTCCCTTCTCGACGAAGTCGAGAATCGCCGCGCCTTGCTCGGGCGTAAGCCAGTTCGCGGCGCTCTCGTTCATCGCGGGCAAGGGCGGCTCGCTGATGATTTTTATTTTTTCCGGGTCCATAAACGGGTAGGGGGATGTGTATCCGCCGGGAAAGGCCAAGCCGTCGCAGAGCATGAGGAGGACTTTGTATCCGGCCAGCGTTTCGCGGGAGAGCAAGGCCCAATCCGGGGTGAAGGTGACGGATGCGCCCGCTTCCTTGACCAGGGTTCGAGTCATGGCCGTTCGAATGTAATCGAAGTTATGCCAGCGGTCTCCGATCAAAGCAAAAACGTCCTTGAGCCGGGATTCGGAGGAAAAGCGGGAATTCGGCGGCGCCGCACCGAGAGCGGAAACCGCCCCGCCCAAGCCTAGGGCGCGAAGAAAGAAACGACGGGACACAGCGCTGAAGCATTTCATGATCCAACCTCCGATCGCCGGGAGCCCGGCTTAACTATTCGAGTTCGCCCCTTGGGATCATGTCCGAAAAGAGATATTTTTTCAATCCGGACGAAAGCGGACGAAAGCGAAGTTGACATCGATCCGCGGCCAGGACTATCCTTTTTATATGAAAGGCGGCACCGATTTGGAGCTGTCGGGGAGGAATCAGCGGGTTGCGCGAAAAAGCAAATCCCCATATCCAAGAGTTTGCTGTTGTCTTCTCGGAATTGGTCTAATAGCTTACTGCGGGAGCAAACAGCCTCAGATCGACAGGGCGATGGAGAACGGCGTGGAGATCGTTCTTAACCACCTTGCCCCCTATCCAGTCAAGGATGAGCCGACCGATTTCCGACTTAAAGAAGAATTGACCATCGATTTCGGCAGTCCGGAAATCGGCGAGCTGGGCATCGCCGACTCCACGAGTTTCGACGTAGACCAAACGGGATTCCTCTATTTCTTCTATTCGCATAAAAAGGGCAATACGATTTTCAAGTTCGGCCCCGATGGGAAGTTCCTTAAATCCTGGGGTTCGAACGGCCAGGGACCCGGGGAGGTGACATTCATCAGTTCGGCATGCCTGACGGCCCAGCGCCATCTTATCGTCTCCGATCATTCGAGCAAGAAAATCGTTTGGTACACGGATGAAGGCGAGCTGGTGAAAGAAGTCCGGTATCCTTCGGACGGACGATATTACATTATTGATCCCATCGATGAGGATAGATTCGTCGGATCCGCCAGGGTCGTGACCGATCGAGACGCCGACTTCTTCGAGTTCATCTTCTATCTGCTGGACGGCAATCTTGAGGAGCTGAAAAAACTGGATGTTTACAAGTACCCCAATCCCCTGAAAAAAGGGAGGAGAGGGATCAACCATAATTATTTCTTCACGGCGAAAAGCACGGCCAACAGCCTCTATATCGGAAACGAGGACAGAGGCTACGAAATTCTCGAGTTCGATTTACGGGGAAACCCTCTGAGAAGAATCCGAAAGGCATACGCGCCCGTAAAGGTCCCTGAGGATGTCCTGAAGAAAAGGAAAGAGACTTATTCCAAATCGGGGCAAGCGTATTACTTTCCGGACCATTACCTCCCCATCTGCGATTTCTTTCTTGACGAAGATGAGAGGCTTTTCGTGATGACGTTCGAAAAAGGGGGCAATCCCGGCGAATACGTGTCCGACATCTTCAATGCCGAGGGCGTGCTTATCAAGAGAAAACCGCTCGAAATCCTCAGTGGCGGAGAAGTCTTCGCCTGTGCCATGGCAAAGAGGGGTCGGCTTTATTGCTTTCAGGAAAAAGAGACCGGTTTTAACGCGTTTAAAGTCTGCCAGCTGGTCTGGGAATGATGCCCTAAGTCGATTTCAGCCGAACGGTCGCCGACGAGGCCCGTTTCCTTGAGGCTCAGGAAGGGAAGGGCGACGCTCGCGACAAAGAGCGGATTGACCCGGCGGCCGGTCGACGGATTGATCCATTCCCAGGCCTGTGTCGTTCCGTCCTCCCGTAGGTTGTGGCGCAGGAATCCGACGTAATCCCGGGCCAGGGCCGCCGCCGCATCTCGATCCGATAGGGAAACCGCGGAGATGTGCCAGCCGACGGGGGTCCCCCAATAGCCTCCGTTCTGGTAGTCGCCGATCTCCGGGAGGGCCCGTTCCCAGCCGCCTTTGTTCGTTCGATCGGTCGTCGGGATGTGCCGGACGAATCCGTCCCGAACCGCCGTTCCCTCGCGATAAGCGCGGACCAGGGCTCGGGAGACGGCCCGGGCCGCCGGCGCGCTCAGGGCTCCACTGTGGACGGCGAAGGCGCTGCCCCACACGTCGGGCTGGTTTCCCACGCCCGTCGCGGAGTGGAGCCATCCTTCGCTCCGGTCCGGGGAGAGATGGAGAAAGCTCGGCTCCAAGGCCGCGGCGATCCGGGCCGCGTCCCGCCTGAACGCTTCGGCCTTCGAGGATTCCCCCGCGGCTTCGAAGATCTTCACCATCTGACGCGCCGCCCGGAGTTTCAGGACCGAGGGCAAAAGGAGCTTCCCGGCACGCAACTCTCGCTTGTTTTTTCCGGGTAGAAGTGCATCAGTCGAGGATTTCGTATTTTACGATCTCGGGCTGGCCGTCCCCCCGGATCTCTAAGGCCAGAATCGTTCGTCCGAAAATCGTCAGGGGAATCCGGCCCAGGCCGTGGAGACCGATGCCCTTCTGGAGAGGAAGAAAAAAGTTGAGGTTGTCCGGAAGTTACGTGATAGGGATTGATCGGGCATGAAAAAAGGGCTACAACCATCCATGATATCAACCAAAACATCAGGAGGTGTAGCCCAATGGACGACCTCGAAATCAAGATCGCCATCACCTACAAGGTACCAAAAATCAACCTCACACTCAATGGCCT
>Ga0315288_10004956_pt1 | contig 16952 bp, 11 predicted proteins | sample YL17G11_20_MG_FD_203454 | JGI IMG/M metagenome (GOLD analysis project Ga0315288, IMG submission 203454) | Sediment microbial communities from Yellowstone Lake, YNP, Wyoming, USA - YL17G11_20 | ecosystem: Environmental > Aquatic > Freshwater > Lake > Sediment | place: USA: Wyoming | collected... | reverse complement strand
GGAATAGGCGGAAACACTCGCGCGGATCAGGGTGCAGGCCCGTATCCAATCCGGCGTCGTAGAACTCCTGGATGCGCGAGGTGGGGGTCCGCTCGATGGACACGTCCATCGGGACATGCAGGAAGAACAATCCATCCGGCTCGACGGCGAAGGTGTGGAGCTTCTCCACCCACACGGGGTCATTCCCGCGCACCGTGTCCCGCGCAAAGGAGGTGAAGATGTAGCGGTCCGCGAGCACGATGATGCCCGCCTTGAGGCCCGGGACGATCTCGTTCTCCAGCGTGTCGGCGAAGTCTGCCACGTGGATGAGGCTGTAGGTCACCGGGGTGAGGGTCTTGTTCGCCTTCGCCTCCTCGATCGATTTCGCGACGAGCTTGGAGGTGCGGCGCTGCGTGTAGTTCACGGCGTACCCTTCGGCCTCGAGCCAGTTCTGGAGAAGGGTAAGCTGTGTCGTCTTGCCCGCACCCTCGATCCCTTCCATAACGATCAGCTTGCCCGGATGGGTGTTGCGTCTCAGCGAGGCTGCCAACCTAGGGTCCTCCTTGCATCATAGGCGGGGGGACGCACCACCGGCAGGTGGCGGGTGGCGGACGCCCGTATCATACGGCGCCCGCTCCGAACTTGCTGTTCAGAACCTCCCGCACCAGCTCACGGAACTCGTGCTGCTGGTCGTGGATCGGTCGTGTCCCATCGATCACGTTCAGGCCCAGCTCATCCACCATCGTGTCGTACTCGTCGATCACCCGTGATTGGAAAACGCGGTAGCTCTCATACGGGTCGTCCGACAGTCCCAGATCCATGCCGGCCTCGTAGAACTTCGGCGCACGAGTGGCCGAGATGCGGAGGAGCGAGGTCTCCACGTCCACCCGGAAGTAGAACGCCGCGTCGGGGATCATGGCGAAGGCATAGGCGTTGCGCACCCAGTCGCGCTCCATGCCCCGCGCGACGTCCCGAGCGAGAGCCGTGTACATGTAGCGGTCCGCCAGGACGATCATCCCCGCCCGCAGCGCCGGTCGTATCACTCCCTCAAGCCGGTCCGCGAAGTCCGTGGCGTGAAGCAGGCAGAACGTCACAGGGCTGAGCCGGCCTGCCTTCTTCCCCCGCTTGATCGCTTGCGACACGAGTGTCGAGGAGTTCCACTCCGTGAAGCACGTCCCGAAGCCCTCGAGCTCCAGCCAGTTCTGAAGCAACTGCAGTTGGGTCGACTTGCCCGACCCGTCGGTCCCCTCGACAACGATCAGGCAGCCCATGTAGTCATGCCGCTGCCCGATGACACCAGTTGGCCGGACCATGGTCAGTACCTCCCTCGATGCACGCGCTCGAGCCCGCTCTCCGCTCAGTTTCGGCTCTCGTGGTCGGAGTCAGTCGGTGGCGGGAACGGGGATGCCGCACCATCCCGGCCCGCCGATCGCGACTCCACTACGCGGCGCGCCTCCCTGAATGCGGCGTTCATCCGCCGGAGGCGGATGACGAGCACTCCGACCATCGCGAGAAGCGCTGCCGTCAGGACGCCATAGTCATACCACAGCGCATCGAACCCCAGCACCTTCGGCCATAGGGCGAGTAGCGCTGCGAAGATCACAACGGTCTCAACGATCTCGGCTCGGCTCATCTTCGGGTCCTGTGTTCGCCGCCCCCACGTGGCGCACTTCACGGGCAGGCAGGTTTTCGCCATGGGCGCCCCATCCGCCTGCACCGGCGAGCACTCAGCGTCGGGCCGTGCGCCCCGGGAGAGGCGAACGAGCGAAGCTGGCAGGCAGGCGGCCATCACGGTCGGAGCCTGAGCACGATCGGCTCCCAGGGCGACAGTGTCGCCTGCACCAGGTCCGTCCGCCCGTAATCCTCTCTGGTCCGCAGGTTGGTGACCTGGCCCTCGCGGTAGAGCCGGATGTCCGCGCTGATCGGCGCTTCGAGGGTCTCGTTCCCGCCGTAGGCACTGAGGGCTTCCGTCATCCGGAACTGCGGGTTGCGCATCACGGCCAGAACCTCGCCACCGGGAGTGGCAAAGCGGTGGACCTCACAGGCCGGCGCCGGAGTCTCCGTTCCGTGCAGTTGGACCCGCACCGGTCGCCCGATGTCCGGCGGCATCCATGTCCACAACAGCTCTCGAAGCGCGGCGTCCGCGTCTCCCGGTCTTAGGCGTAGGCCGAGGTAGGCCGTGAGGTCCAGGTTCAGGTAGAGGGCCTTTCCGTCTTCGTATTGGCATTCCACGAGGACCACGGGCCCGGGCGGGTCCTCCATGATGAGCTCGGGCTCGAGGGGCCGAACATCGGGGCCCACTCGAGCGGCCAGATCCGCTCGGGTCGGCGGCAATCGGCCAGAGCCCTGGAACACGACTGAGTGCCCGTCCACTGGGAAGAGGTCGGCCAGGGCCGGCGTCTCGCGCAGCTTACAGTGCTCATCGAACAATCCGCAGACGCCATCGGCGATGACTGTCCCGCCCAGTCGGCAGAACTCCTCGATGGCCGCCGCCTCAGTATCGCTCAATGCGTATGAGCGCGGCATGACGAGAACGCGGAAGCCTTGTTCCACCAGCCGGCCGGTCTCGATCTGCTCCGTGGAGACGAAGTCCGCCTGAAGACTGCAGTCCTCAACGAGCTTCACGAACGCTTCGCGCGCGGCCGCCTGCTGGTTGTGCTCGGCCTCGTAGGACGAGAACCGGCGGATCCACGTCTTGCCGTCCGGCCGCGTCTCGACGACCCAGTCGGCTCGGATGCTTGCCTGCGAGTAGTGGATGGCGATCTCCGCGGGCTCCCGCTTGGCGGCGATGAGAGTCCGGCCGATGCCGCCGGTCAGCTCGCCGAACGTTCGCGCGAAGGCCTTCCCCTTCTCCGTCAGTGGCATGTCGGGCTTCGACATGTCCAGACACTCGGGGCTCCACCAGACGATGGCGCCCCGGTCGCCGTGGAGCAGGAGATACCAGAGCCGGCGGGCCAGTTGGTTCTCGTCGGACTCGAACATCGTGGCGACGACGGGGATGTCCGGTGCGAGGGACCGAATGATCTCGCGGGAGCAGCCGATGTCATAGGGCTCGATCCAATCGAGCTGGGGCAGGAGCAGCGGGAAGTTGTAGCCGCCGAAGGCATGGGGCATCTGGGTGCCTTCGAGCCCCGCGAGCCCCTCGGGGTCCGCAGCGTGGATGGCCTCCGCGAAGTCGCGGACGGCATCGGCAAAGGTGAGGTCCATGAATGCGCGATGGTCCGCCCACGGGGCGTAGTTGAGGTGGCCGGAGTCGTCGCGTTGCCTAACCTCATCGGTCGTCAGCGGACGCACTTGGTCCCATGTCGCGAACTGCGTGTCCCACTCGGCGTTGAGCGCGTCGAGCGTTCGGTAGATGCCCTGCAGCCATGTGCGGAACCGGGCCATGCACAGGTCGCACAGGCAGAAGTCGAAAGGGTTTGCGGATGTTGTTACGGAGGGCTCGTCCCGGATGTCATAGGCGAACGGAGCGTAGGATCGGTAGCGCCCGACGATCTCATCGATGTCCCTGCGAGCCTGGTCGCGAACGTTGGGGTCGTTGAGGCAGGGCTTGCGGATGAAGCACTGCGGGTCGCGTGTCTTCTCGAACGCGCCCCATGCCTGGTCCCAGCCGCGGTCGCCCTTGATGAACAGCGGCCGCGTGAGGTTCTCCACGTAGAAGGGCATCTTGTTGCGCGCGAACGGCTCGGGGTCCATACCGGGATAGCATGACGCCGCGTTGCAGCCCATGTCGCGCAGTCTCTGGAAGAACAGATCGGCTTGGGCAGCATCCGCCGGCACTTCGGAGATCCACATAGTGGCACGGTAGTCGTCCCACGGCCGCAGAGCCGCGTCGGCCGGCGCTGCGATCGTGGCGGCCAGAATGGCGAGGGGAATACTCATGGCGGCGCCTCCTTCGGAAGCTGTAGCCCCATCTCGATCAGCACCATACGCCGGCCGGCGAAGCGCTCCGAACGGACGACCTCTCGGCGGCCTCGTTCGGTGAAACCGAGCTTTGCATACAGGTGCCGGCCCCGCTCGTTCTCAACGAACACGGTGAGCCGGACGCTCGGCTTTGCGGCGGCACGGGCGTGGGAGATCAACTCCTGCATCAGGATACGGCCGAGCCCCTGGTCCTGATAGCGCTCGATGATGCCAATGCCGATCTCGGGCTCGTCGGTGTCCATGCCCCACAGAAAGCAGTGCCCGACGATGCCGGAACCGTTGTCGACAACGAGGTGGAACTCCCGGCCGTGGCGGTGCTTCTCGACGATCTCCGCCGCGATGTCGGTGTCGAAGGTGAGGAACGGCTGGAAGAACAGCGCAACTGCATCACTGAGGCCCGCATGGAACCTGGTGAGCCCCCGCTCGTCACCCGCCGCGAGCTCGCGGAGCGTGACCTTCCCCCGACCCGGAAGCGCGATCTCGCCTACCAGGACGAGCCCCTCCCCGAGGCATTGTCGGCCGGGTGACCCGGCGGGCTACCAGATCTCCTTGAGCGCCTCGCGCTGCATGGCGATGAGCTGCTCGATCCCCGCCGCGGCGACTTCGAGCATCTCATCGAGACGCGGGCGGGTGAACGGCGCTCCCTCGGCCGTTCCCTGTAGCTCCACGAAGCATCCGCGCCCTGTCATGACGACGTTCATGTCCACCAGCGCCTGGCTGTCTTCGTCATAGCACAGGTCGAGGAGCACGTGGCTCGCCGATGCGCCGACGCTCACGGCGGCCACGGGGTCGATGATGGGCAGGCGCTGGAACGCGTTCAGCTTCGTCTTCATCCAGTGCAGCGCCTGGACGAGCGCCACGAAGCCGCCGGTGATGGACGCTGTGCGCGTCCCGCCGTCGGCCTGGATGACATCGCAGTCGATGGTGATGGTGCGCTCGCCAAGGTGGCTCATCTCGCACGACGCGCGCAGCGCTCGGCCGATGAGGCGTTGGATCTCCAGGGTCCGGCCGCCTTGCTTTCCGCGCGCCGCCTCGCGGTCGGTTCGCACCGAAGTCGCTCGCGGCAACATGCCGTACTCGGCGGTGATCCAGCCCGTGCCCGAGCCCTTCATCCATGGGGGAACCCGGTCCGTGACCGTCGCGGTGCAGATCACGATGGTGTCGCCGACCTCGATCCGGCAGGAGCCTTCGGCGTGCTTGGTACATGGCGCGGTGAGCACTATGGGCCGAAGGTCCCTCGGGCCCCGGCCGTCCGCTCGTTGCATCGTCATTGTCCTTCCGGCTCAAGCTCCGATGATTCCGGAGGCGTGCCCTTGCGTGTGATCGTCCATCGTCCCTCTTCGAACATGTCCGTGGTGTAAGTCCCCTTGATCGCATCGCCTCCGACGTCGAGCTTGCCGCTGCCGATCCCGCGGGTCGCGGCCGGTGCATCATTGAAGGCGGCCGCTCCCTTCCAGAACTGGATGTCGATCGTGTCCCGATAGACCTCGCCCTCGAGATGCCCTTCGCCGTTCGCGTAGGTGCCGACGATGAGATCGCCCTCGATGCGCAGGACAAGCCCAGGGAAGAACTCGCCGTCCCATTCGCCCACGAAAGCGCCACCGTCGCTCGCGCCGGCGCCCAGCCCGAGCCCTCCGCCGCCCACAACGGGGCGGCGATCGTTCAGCGCGGGCTCGGTCTCCGAGGACGCCCCCTCGGCGCCCCGCTTCGGGCAACCCCCGAGCAGACAGGCGACCAGAATGACCCCCAGAACAGCAATACGCAAGCCTGGTGTCCTTTCGCATGGCCGCCGCCCGCGCGCCACCGCGGTTCACCGGTGTTCGGCGTGTGGCGGCGTGGCCCCTCCGGTCCTATGCCGGGCGCCCAGAGACGCCCACCAGGGATACGCTCCGGCCGGCCCTCGCCTTGCATGTAGGTCCGGCATCGGTGTCGGGCGAACGCCGCGCGGGCACGAGGGTACCTCGCCCGTGGGGTGTTTGCCGGAGAGGACTGCACCATGTCAGCGAGCCAGAGCCCCCTCACCGCAGTGATCGTCGGCGCCGGGAACCGGGGCTACCAGTATGCGTGCCACAGTCTGGATCACCCTGATGACCTCAAGATCGTCGGGGTCGTTGAGCCGGACGACTTCCGGCGCGAGCGGGCGCGGCGGACCTTCGACCTGCCTGAGGACCGGTGCTTTCGCCGCTTCGATGAGCTGATGGCACAGCCGAAGATGGCGGACGCGATCATCAATGGGACGATGGACCGGGATCACGTCGCCACCTCGGTGCCCGCGCTTGAGGCCGGGTATGACATGCTGCTCGAGAAGCCGATCTGCGGGACGCGCGCCGAGCTGTGCCGGCTCATCGAGGTGGTCCGGCGCACGCAGCGTAGAGTGCTGATCTGCCATGTTCTGCGTTACGCGCCGTTCTACGCCGAGATCCGCCGCCGGGTCGCGGACGGGGCCGTCGGCGATATCCTGACCATCCACACCGCTGAGTATGTCTCCTACCACCACATGTCTGCCGCGTTCGTGCGTGGGAGATGGCGTCGGCGCGATACCGCGAGCCCCATCCTTCTCGCCAAGTGCTGCCATGACCTGGACATCATCTGCTGGATGAAGAGCGGGGTCGCGCCGCGGCGGGTCTCGAGCTTCGGCAGCCGCACCTTCTACATCGAGAGCAATGCTCCCGAGGGGGCCGGCACGCGGTGCGTGGACTGCGCCATCGAGCCGGAGTGCTCTTTCTCGGCGCGCAAGCACTATCTGGAGCAAGGGTTGTGGGGCTTCTACGCGTGGGAGCCGATCCAGCACATCGAGCACCCGACCGAGGAGGACAAGATCGCGTCGCTCAAGGGCGACAACCCTTGGGGCAAGTGCGTCTTCCGCAGCGACAATGACGTGGTTGACCATCAGTCGGTGGTGACCGAGTTCGCGGACGGCGCGATCTCTACTCATGGCCTGGTGGGCACCGCGTCGTCCGGCCGGCGGGTGATCCACATCGTCGGCACGCGGGGTGAGATCGAGGGTGTCATGGAGCATGGGAAGTTCGTCGTGCGCACCATAGCACCGAAGGCCGGGCAGGAGTACGTCGAGGAGACGGTGGATGTGAGCCTGGCCGGCAGCGGGCACGGGGGCGGCGATTCGCTGCTGGTCGAGGACTTCGTCCGCGTCCTCCGCGGCCAGCCCGCCAGCCTCTCGACAACGGAGCTGATGGACTCGGTCAACAGCCACCTCATGGCCTACGCGGCCGACGAGGCGATGCGTGAGGGCCGCGTGGTGCCGATCGAGCCGGTGTAGGAGCAGCGACACATTGCGACAGGGAACAGGCGGCCCCAGCGGGAATACGCCTCCATCTTGCGCTGGGAGGCGGGACGATGGAACGCAAGCTGGGAGCCGCCATCTTCGGGGCCGGGTGGGTCGCGGGTGAGCACCTGAAGGCGTACGTCGCCAACCCCCATTGCATCCCCGTGGCCGTCGGCAGCCGCAGCGCGGAGAGCGCCCGACGTTGCGCCGAGCTTGCCGGCTGCCCGAAGGCGACCATCTATACGTCCTACGAGGACCTGATCGCCGACACTCGCGTCGACGTCATCTCGATATGCACGCCGCATCACCTCCATGCCGAGGAGACCATCCGGGCGGCGCAGGCGGGCAAGCATGTGCTCATCGAGAAGCCGATGTGCATCAGCATTGACGAGATGCGCGCCATGCGTGATGCCATCCGTGCCGCGGGGGTGAAGAGCCTCGTGAGCTTCTGCCTGCGGTGGAACCCGCTGTTCCTCAACATCCGGGAGCTGCTCGACCGGCGCGCCATCGGCGAGATCTACTATGCCGAGGTGGACTACTGGAACGGCATCACACCCGCCTACGGCGGCTACGACTGGATCATCACGAAAGAGCATGGCATGAGCTCCCTGCTATCGGCGGGGTGTCATGCCGTGGATGCGCTGCGGTTCTTCATCGGCAGTGAGGTCACCGAGGTCAGCGCCTACAGCACTCACCATCGCGGCGGTGGGCCCTGGGGCTACGACCCGACGATCGTGTTCCTCTGCCGGTTCGAGAGCGGCGCCATCGGGAAGGTCTCGAGCTGCCTCGACACGCTGGCTCCTTACTCCTTCAACATTAGCCTCATCGGCTCCGAGGGCGCGATCCGCGACAACCGGGTGTTCTCGACCACGATGTTCCCGAAGCAGACGGACTACGCCGTCGTGCCGACGATCCTTCCGGACAGCCGCGATGTGACCCATCACCCCTTCATCGCGGAGATCGCGGCGCTGGTGGACTCGATCCGGCTCGGGAAGCCGCCCGGGCCGGACTTCGACGATGCGTTCAAGACGCATGAGATCTGCTTCGCCGCCGACCTCTCCGCCGAGACGGGCCAGCCGGTGAAGCTCCCGCTGGTGGCGGGCTGAGCCAGCAGACTGGGGCTGATGACATTGGTTGCCGCCTTCATTGACACGAATGTGCTGATGCACTACAGGCCCATTCCGGAGATAGACTGGTGTCGGGAGCTGGACTCGACCAGCGTGCGTATCTGTGTTCCGCTCGTCGTCGTTGGGGAGCTCGATGACCACAAACGGTCTGAGAGGGCTCGTCGGCGCAAGCGGGCGCAGGCGGCTGTTGCCAGGCTCAACGAGGTGCGTACAGGCCGCGTAAGCATGCCCGTGGGTACGGAGCTTCACCTGGTGCACGAGGACCCTGGGATCGACCACTCCGCCCATGGACTCGACAAGGAGCGCGCCGATGATCGGTTCCTCGCCGCGGTCATCGGCTACCGCGAGCGCCGGCCGGACGAGACGATCGTCGTTCTGACGGGCGACCTGGCCCTGCAGCTCAAGTGTGAAGCCCACAGCATCAGCGTCCATGGGCTGCCCGAGGAGTATCTCCTCCCGCAAGAGCTCACGGAGGAGGAACGGCGCGTGGCCGAGCTGGAGAGGGAGCTCAAGGAGCTTCGGGGGCGGGATCCGGTTCTCCAGGTAGTCTTCTCGGGCGGGTCCCAGACGCTGAGGGTCCAGTTGGAACCGGGTCCCGAGGAGCCGACGCTCTCTGTGGCCGCCAAGATGGAGCTTGTGAAAGAGAAGTACTCTGAGAGACCCCTCGTGGGCAGCGCCTTGTCCGGTGCCGCCGGTCTGTTCTCCCGAGTCTCGACTGAGAGCATCAGCGAGTACAACGGACGAGTACGTAGGTACCACGCGGAGTACGCCGACTACCTGCGGGCGCGTGGCGCGTGGGAGGTGGGGAACCCGCGCACGGTTGAGTTGGTCCTGGCGATCGAGAACTCTGGGGGAGCTCCAGGACGGGAGGTGAGGGTGTGCCTGGACGTACCCGACGGTGCAGAGGTCTTCGATGAGCCTCGGGAGTGCCCGGAGCCGCCCGAGCCGCCGGCCGGGCCCCTCCTGTTCGAGCCGTCGCTGCGCTATCTGATCCCGCCTCCGGCGTACCCGCGTCCTGCGAGCTTGGCCGCCGACCCGACTCCCCCAGTACGCATTACCCGCACCAACAGCTACCGGCTCGAATGGGAGCCAATCGAGGCAAGGCACGGGGAGAGCACGCCCTTGGCCCCGGTGTGGCTCGTCCTCGAAGCGGCAGGGCCGCAAGATCTCCACATTCCCTACACGATTTGGGCCGCCAACCTCCGAGCGAAGCAGTGTGGCCGACTGGTCATCGCTATTGCTTCCGGGCCTCAGCCAACCAAGGAGGACAGCGAGTGAGAGGCCTGACGCCAAGGCAATGGTCGCTGTCCCTGGCGCGGCGTCGCGATGCGGTGCTCTCACCTGTCTACGGCGACGATGCCGCACTTCTCGACGATCGCCGCGCGGCATGGTTGCGGCTGCTGGACATGTTCGCTGAGCACTACGGGGACGACGGGCCCGTGATGCTCGTGCGTGCGCCGGCGCGGGTGAACATCATGGGCGTGCACGTCGACCATCGGAAAGGGCAGGTGAACTGCCTCACGCACCGCCGCGAAGTTCAGATGGTCGTCCGCGTTCGGAATGATGACCGCGTGCGTCTGTGCAACGTGGACTCCGAGCGGTTCCCCGGAAGGGAGTTCTCGATCCGCGAGGAGATGGGCGCCGGGCCGTGGCCCGAGTGGGTGCCCTTCATCGAGAGCCCGCGCATCGCGGATGCCGTGCGCGTGACGCAAGGCCAGTGGCAGAACTACATCAAGGCGGCCGTGCTGCGACTGCAACACGCGTTCCCCGACCGCGACATCGCGGGGATGGACATCGCCGCACAGGGCGACATCCCCGCCGGCTCGGGGCTCAGCTCCTCCTCCGCGCTCGTTGTCGCGGCGGCGGTCGCGACAGTGGCGGCGAACGCGCTGCTCGTCGAGCCCGCGCGACTGGTGGATCTGAGCGCCGAGGGCGAGCTGCATGTCGGCACCCGGGGCGGCGCCGGTGATCAGGCGGCGATGATCTTCGGCCGGAGGGGCCAGGTGGCGCACATCGGCTTCTTCCCCTGTCGGCTGATCCGGTATGTGCCCTTCCCCGCGGGGTACGACATCGTGATCGCCAACTCGCTCCGCCGGGCAGAGAAGTCAAAGAGCGAGATGTCGGCCTACAACCAGACCATCGCCGCCTATGGCGCCAGCCTGTTGCTGCTCAAGCAGGTACTGGTGGACGAGCTGGGCCTATGCCGGGCAGAGCTCGATGGGATGGTGCAGCAGCTCGGGGACTTCAGCCTACACCCGCCGGAGTTCCCCGAGAGGCTGCTCTATCGAGCGCTGAAGTGCATCCCCGAGCGACTGAGCCGCGCGGAGCTACTGGCCCGGCTGCCCGAGCACACGGAGACACTACAGCGATCGTTCCGCACGCACGATGAGCCGGCGGGAGGCTATCGCACACGGGCGGTCGCCATGTACGGCCTATCGGAGATCGCGCGCGGCGCTGCGACACCCGACCTGCTGGAGCGGGGCGCGGTGCGCGAGTTCGGCAACCTGATGCTCATCTCGCACGATGGCGACCGCGTTACGCAATGGAGCCCCGAGTCCGGCAGCCAGCCGTGGTCTTCCGAGGAGTCACGCGTCACGGACGCCTACCTCGATAGGCTGATCGCTACGGGCGCCCCAATGATGGAGCAGCCGGGGGGATACGCTTGCAGTTGTGAGGAGCTGGACCACATCGTCGATGTCTGCCGCCGGCATCCGGGCGTCCTCGGCGCCGGCTTGACGGGCGCGGGGCTCGGCGGCTGCGCGCTCGCGCTCGTGGGAAGAGAGCACACCCAGGGTCTGCTCTCCGCGCTGCGGCGTGACTACTATGACTCGCGCGGCTTGCCGTTTGCAGCGGAGGTGTGCGTCTCGGTGGCCGGCGCGGGAGTGCTGTGAGGCCCGCGAGGCTCGGAGGGGGTCGGATGGCCCGAGAGGTCACAGGTGATCGCATCGGCTTCCCGCTGACCAAGGTGGAAGTCGCCTTTGGCCGGACGGGCCTCCATGCGCGCCGCCGCACCGAGGGCACGCCGGTCGCGGGTTCGGATGCCGTGGACGGGCTGTTGGCTGCGGCTCGCGAGGTGCTTCCGGGATCGCTGAGAGAGCCGGCTTCAGCCCGCATGCGCGTGGCCTACCTCGCCGGTCATGACTGCCTCGGGGACACCGGGCCGGGCACGGACGCGCCATGGCGGTTCGACGCCGATGTGGCGGAGCTGGTCGCGGATCGGCCGGGTGGCGCGGAGCTGTACGCCATGGCGCTTGCGCACCTTACCGCGGCTGCGGAGGGCGATGAGGCCGAGGCCATTGAGGCCATGCTCGATGTGTTCCTGGCGCTGCCGGGGTCGCGCCAGACTGAGGTCCGCGACCTCTTGGCGATCGAGGGGCTTGACGCGAACGGTCTCCTCGGGCGGTTCCTCAGCGACGCCGCCACGGCCGACGAGCGCGAGCGACGGCGGCTATCGGCCTGGCTCCGAGGACGGTTGCGGGCCGAGACGCCCTACGATGGCGCCCGCGTGCGCCGAGCCATCGCGGAGAGTCGCGACCTCGACTCCCTGCGCACGCGAACGTTCTCCGTGATCCGCGAGACGTTCGAGCTTGCCATCGACAACGCCCACGCTGAGCGGATCGCCGATGAGTGCCTCGAGCAGGGCCGGCGCCTGGTCGGAGGACGCTTCAGCCGCGCACTGTACATCGAGGGGCTGCTCCTCGCCGGCGCGCGTCGGGTGCAGACGGATCACCTGCGGGCGGCTGTGGCAGAGCTGTCCTCATGCCTCGACGACCCTACGCTGGGGCTGCGCCATCCGGCGCTCGCGCCGCACGCAGAACGCCTCGCCGAGCTATGGCCCGAAGTGCAGCGGCTCGCCAACCTCGCGGCTGGGGAGTGGGCATCCCTTGCGGAGATCGACGGCGCACTCGCGGCGCTGCGCGAATCGCTGGCTCGGCTCGAGAGCGATCTCGCCCGAGCCATCGACGAGGCGGAGGCCGATGAGGCTGGCGCAGGAGGGGCCCCCAACCGGCCCCGGGCGGCCCCTCCTGAGGGCCGGTTGGGGACCCACCAAGCTTTGCTTGGTCCCCCCCATGCGGCCCCTCCTGGGGGCGACCGAGCGCTCGTGCGGCAGCGCCTGGACGACATCCGGGCGACCGCTCTGCGGATCCGGTCGGCAGCGGCTCTCGCCCCATCCGAGAGCCCTGCCTGCGTCGTCTTCTTCCAGCGCATGACGCCCCATGGCACGGTGAGCATGGCGCTGCTGAACGAGGCCCGCGATCCGTTCTTCGGTGAGGATCCCGAGGTCCACGACCTGCTCCTGGACGGCGGACACAACCTCTACACCACTCCCAACCTGTCGGCATGGCTGCGCCGCTGCGATGACTGGATTGAGGCCTTGCCGGCGTACGCGTCGTACACCATCCAGCCGAGGGAGAGCGGCTACGATGTGCAGGCCTGGGTGCAGCGGGGCGCCATGGAGGACCTGTTCCGCCGGCACGCAGAAGACTGGGCGCTGAACATCGAGCATGTGATGGACCTGGAGCACGTGGCGCTCGCGCGGGCGCTCGTCGCCGGTTGGCTGGATCTGCAGGACGAAGTCGCGCTGGCGGCCGAGGCGGAGGGTCTGGCCACCGAGGAGGCCATCCGCCGTCTGCTCCGGGAGCGCGCCGCCGATGGCCTGGTCGGGGGCATGGCGGCCCTCGTCGAGCGGAGCTACCGGGGCCTGTGTGCTGAGGTCGCCCGCTGCCGGGCTCGTGAGGAGCTACCGCGCCGGGAAGCGCTGGCCCGAGTCCTTCGTGAGAGCGAGGCCCCGGACAACCTCGTCCGCCGCGCCATGACCGGCGTCCACCCGACGGGGGAGGCGCTGGCTTCGAGCGTCGCGGAGATCCTCGAGGAGCATGATCTCTCCGACCGGGCGGCCCACTTGCGACCGCTCGCCATGAAACGGCGGCGCGAGCTGCCCGCCGTCCATGTCCTCACTACCCTCGGGCCCGGCGAGACGGAGCTGAACATCGCCGACTGGCTCGAGGAGTCGATGGCGCTGTTCTGCGTCTCCCGCGCGCACGGGCTCGAGGCGCACGTGGCAGAGCGAGTTGCGACGCGGCGTGAGCAGCTCTGCGCCATCGGCCAGGCGCTGGTCGAGGAGATGGACCTCCACGCCGAGCTCCTCGACCGGATGCGCGATGACGGCCTCGATCCCGACGTGCCCGCGGACCGCGAGCGGGGCGTTCTGGCCCTCTTGGCCTCGGTGCCCGAGGTGGGAGAGGTGGCGGCGCGCCGCTTCTCAGCCGGGCCGAACGCGGACTTCTCGCGGCTTACCGACGAAGCCTGGGCGACGCTCGCGGCGCGGAAGGAGCTGATCGAGGAGTCCGGCCTATCGTCCGCGCTGAACGACCCTCGCTTCCGCTATGACTCGACCGGGCCGTACAAGGCCTACAACCTCCTCTACACCCCTAGCCGAGTGGACCTCGGGCTGCACGAAGTACGGTCGGTCCGCGACATCCCCAAGTGGATCGGCGGCGCCGACGCCGAGGCGGCCGCGGCGGGGGCCCGGCTGTATGCCCTCCACATCGTGGGCGGGCCTCGGGCGCTGCCGTCACCGCGCATCGCGGAGTTCATGAAGGTCGGCGAGAACTTCTTCTCGCGCGGCGGCGTATTCTACCTCTCCCTCGCCGCCGGGGTGAACATCGATACCCTCGGGATCGGCGACTTCGAGCAGTTCCGCGATGAGTGGAACCGCCGCGGGGATCGCACGGTGCTGCCGACGGGTGAGACCTACGGCGGCTTCTGCGTCCCCAAGGAGTTCTCGCTGCTCTTCGCCGTCATCACCGGGGCGCTGCGGGCGACGACCTCCGACCGCATCCTCGACGTGCTGGCGATCCCCGCGGAGCGGAGGCAGGAAGCCCGCGCCGAGCTGCGGCGCCTGCTGCGCATGAGGCTCGACTGCGCAGACGAGGTCGAGTGGGAGGAGCGCGCTGCAGAGGGGCTCTCGGCGATGGCGGAACGCCTCGGGGGCGGCCCCGCTCCGGTGCGTCTGGCGCACCTCGCCAAAGCGCGCCCGACCATCGCCGGTGTGACGGGGGAGGGGCCGGCGGACCTGACGCTGCGACTCGCGAACTGGGCGAGCAAGAAGACGCTCGGCCTCGAGGAGATCAACCGCATCGGGCCGTTCCGCAAGGTGCACCTGATCCGTAGGTTGCTGGAACGGGCCAGGGATCAGCGGTCGGGCGTGGCGGACGACGTGGACGTCATTGGCGTCATGACAGCTTCGTACAAGGAGGGCGAGCGGTCCGGCGACCGCGACATCCCGGTCAATGACGTGCGCTTCTCCGCCGGCGCGCGAAAGCTGGAGATCTATGCCGGCACGGCCTTCGACCACCTCCTCGCCGACATCGACCCAGAGGGGCGCGACCTGGTTCGGGAGCTGTTCGACGGGTTCGTGTCCCCGGCGGATGTGCGCATGGTGGGCTCGTGCACGGCGACGGATGTCCTCGGCTACGTCCCGAACTCGGGGCTACCGGCGGGGATGGAGCGGGCCCGAGAGGTGCTCCTTCGGGCAGGGATCGGCGAGAACCTCATGGCCGCGAACAGTGCGGTCTATGGCGCCGACCTACGGCGTTGGGCCGGTATCCGCGAGCTCACGGCGGGCGCAAGGGCGGAGTTGCTTCGTGAGGTAGGCGACGCGCGGCACCTGGTGGCTCTCGCCGCTCGCGGCCCCTTCCGCAGCTATGAGGAGGCCGTGCAAGGCGTCGACTTCCTGGACCTCGGCATTCCTGACCCGGCGTTGCTCGACCTGGTGGATGACCTGCCGCGGCTCGTCCACTTGATGCAGCGGGGGCGACCCGGCAGCGCCCTCGTGCTTGCCGACGGCACGTCCGGTGCGCGGCGACGGACGTTCTCGTTCCGCTATGCGAGTGGCAAGCGCAAGGTACAAGAGCTACTGGCCCTCGAGCCCCTTGCGGCCTATGGGTCGCTTGGCCTGGGCGATGAGACTATCGGGATGTGGCGCGATGAGATGGCCATCCTCCGGGACCTGGCCTGGCGCCTGTTCGAGTCGCTGACCACCTCGTCTGTCGAGCAGGTCCATGCCGCCTACGGAGCGCTCGTGCGCGCGGCTCTGCGCTACCGGCTGGCCGATGAGGCCGTGGACGACGAGGCGGCAGCGCGGCAACACGGGGTGCGCATGGAGCCCTACCGACTGCGCTCGAAGGCTCTGGGCCGCGTGGATCACGGGCTGCCCGCTTCAGCCCTGGATTTCGGCACATGGCTGCTGCTGGGGGGTGCGTTCGCGCTCAGCGGCCGCTGCACGGAGGAGGAGCTGGCTGAGGCACGGCGGGCCTTCGAAAGCGTCGTCGCCCTGCTCCCGCGGGGCATCCGGCCTGCCGGCTTGCTGTCACCGTCGTTCGTCGAGGCCGTGATCCGCGAGTTCTGGCGGCCTGCCTGCTCGGCTCGGCCACTGGAGACGGCGGCGGAAGTCGACACGGGGGTCTCGGGCTCGCTCAAAGCTGCGGAGGAGCGAGAGACCCGCCTGGCGCGGCGCGAGGTGCGCAAGCGAATGGCCCAGCGAGCCTTGTTGCTGCAGCGCCGCGCACGGGCCTACGCCACGGAGCCATTCCTGAAGTCGGCGTCGCTGCAGGAGGCCCACGCCTCGGCCCTTCAGGCGATCGGCGACCCCTGCGCGACACCGTCGCCGGAGGACGTCGGCCGGTTCATCGCGCGCGCCGCTCAGGTGTTCCACCTCCTTCGGCTCGGCCTCGAAGCTGCCGGGCGTGAGTTGCCCGGCCTGACGCGAGCCATCGACCGCACGCTGGCCGGCGGCGAGATCACCGTTGAGGGCCATCGCGCTCTGGCCGAATGCGCCCTGCGGGCGGTCGAGCCCTTGGCGGCCGATCGCGGTCAGCTCGAGGATGTGGCCATGGCCTTGGAGCTTCTCGACATCGCGCTGGCGGTCGAGATGGTGGGAGACGCCGAAGGCACCCATGGGCGGATGCTCGCCGTCGCGCGCTTCCTCGATGCGACGCTCAACAACCACATCTTCGACTGCATCCCCTACCACTACCACGCGGAGCGGAGTGCGGCATTCGAGTCCCTGTCGCGCGACGCCAGGCTGGACCTCGCGGTGCGGAGGCATCAGTGGCTCTACCGGTACCTCCGTCACCGGCTCGTGGCACAGACCCAGATCGCTGACCGCGGCAGCGACTATGCCGACCAGTGGCTCGGCGACTGGGGCCGGAACGTGGTGCCGGTGGGGGTCGGTGCGGACTTGCCCTGGTTCCTGTATGCGCGGCTGCGGGATGCTGCTGCGCTATGCCACGAGGGCTATCCGCTGCCGGAATTGCTCCTCGATCTCGACCCGTTGGCGCTGCTCTGCGATGAGCGGGCCAACGTGGTCATCGTCTATCCCCACGGCAACACCACGGTCCCCGTGGCGCTGGAACAGGGCCCCCGGCTCGGGGCGGACGAGCGGGTCAACCTGATGCTCTGCGCATGGCCTGAGCTCTGCGAGAACGACGGCGAGTGGACGCTGCGCGCACCGGATGCGTTCCTCTTCCTGTGTCGGGAGGACTACCGTCGGGCGCTGGTCTCGCTGGGGACGCCGGCCGACGAGGTCGAGCGCCGAGCCGGCGGCGTCGGTGAGGGTGGCGTGCTGGTCGCGGCGC
>Ga0315288_10004955_pt1 | contig 16954 bp, 12 predicted proteins | sample YL17G11_20_MG_FD_203454 | JGI IMG/M metagenome (GOLD analysis project Ga0315288, IMG submission 203454) | Sediment microbial communities from Yellowstone Lake, YNP, Wyoming, USA - YL17G11_20 | ecosystem: Environmental > Aquatic > Freshwater > Lake > Sediment | place: USA: Wyoming | collected... | reverse complement strand
CACAGTAGTCCACCTTAAAAAGCAGCCAATCAGAATACTCAAAGAGCTGGTAGCTCGAATGAGTTTATCAGCTCTTCGTTTTAACGACATCCACCTATGAAAAGCTCAAAGTCAAATAGTATATTCTCCGTTGCCACAAAAATTTCCTTTGAGGCATCCACGTTACGACATTTCAGCCACGTTTCATCGCTCATCTGAACAGCCCGTCGACTTCACGATGTATTATAATGGACATCGTGAATCTGCCTATGTCTTAGTCAATCGTCTCAAGAACGTTGCCAAACACCTATCTGGAACTTGCCGAATACTAAAGCAGTTCATGAAGATTATTGAGACATAGCAAAATATACGCCCCGGTTCATTCATTGAAGGGGAACTCCACGCTACCTCGGGTTCATTGTCCGAAAGGAACTCAGAGCGTTAAAAAGTCTCCCGGATATCATATATAGTGCATCCTGCCAAAAGCCGAACGATCCCTGTTCAGGATTCCATGCTAAACAAGCTTCTCGTCATATTCACTACCTGTCTTCCACATGGCTGACATAGTCGAGACCAACTTTCTGGCCACAGAGTGTCTGGCATTGGCAGGGATTATTCCATTTGAAACCATCCTTTCATAATAAGTTTTGAAAGCATTATCTCCACGTTCTATTGCACTTGTAGCAGCCCCGAGGACTGCATTCTTTACTCGCCTGTTGACAGCCCACGGCAATTTCAACCTGGGCGGTTTGGGCTTGCCCTTTTTATCTTTTCCACTGGTAATCCTAACAAGTCCAACTCCACAGTATCTATGTAGCTTCGCTCTGTTCCTGAACCGCCATGGGGTATCGAGATAGGCAAAAATCGTCGTCGCTCGAATGATCCCTACGCCTGGAAGATTGCACCAGGATTTGATAATGGGATATTTCCGGGCATAAGAGCTGAATTGCTTCTTGGCTAACTCAACCTGCTCTCTAGTAGCGTCGTAACCAATCCATAACATTTTCAATTGAGCTTTCAAGACAGAATTGTTGAGCCCGCTGAGCCACTGATGGCGACGGACAGGATTGCGGACTACCTTACGGGGAATGCGTACACCATGCATCCTGCAGCAAGCCCTAATCTTGTTGATATCCCTGACAGCATCACGAACGCGGTCATGATAGAGATTGATCCAGTGCTTCAGATGAGCTCGATGGTCATCGCTGGTGTGATGGACCCCTTTGAGAAAATTACCTCTGAGGAGAACAGCAAGCTTGCCGGAATCAATCTTGTCGTCTCGATCACCTTCTGAAGAGATCAATTTATTACGGCGCGGCTCGGAGATAACAAGTTTGTCCACCTTCTCATGGAGGTTACGATACAACCAGCCGGCCATCGGTCCTTCTTCCATTGCAAGGATCTTCTTGCCCTGGATCGAATTGAGCACTTCGCTAATCGCCGGAATGCTCGTGGGCACCGAATATCTTGCCACGATTCGGCCTCCTTGTTCGATGGCCAGTTCTGTATTGTTGCTGTGCACGTCTGCTCCAATGTAATACGTTGCCATGACTAACTCCTTTCAAATTATGGTTAACATTTATTGTGCCATTATATTTTAAGGATGCTTGGCTTTTCATATCTTCATTGAATACTATTGCAATTTTTTAGCCCTCGACTAAGTCCTTTATAAATAATAGCTTATGGCTTTAAGATTTTCTGGGAATAGGTAGATAACAGGCCTTCGGGTTGTAGGTCAGTTGTAGCGGTTTTGGGAGTTTAAATGGGGCCATTTTTGAGGTGCTATGTCACTCTATTACAGCTTCAGTTTCCGACAGTTTTGACCGCCACTGTTTGGCGTTTTCAGGCTTATTAGAGACATATTGGCCATGTCGTAAACCAAACGTCTTGAAATCGAGTTCCAGATTGTGATATTATTTATCGTGTGGCGTGTAGGAATGTCGTTTATGACAATAATATATGGGAAATCGCGGTTCAAAGAACATGAAACGTAAACTCTTTTTCCATTGCGGTATTCGGTCTCTTGTAAAGTTTTGTATTGTCGTCGTATTGGTTTGTCTGTTTACCGGAGCATCAGAACATCTGGTGATAAAGGGCTATTGCCATTGTCGGTCAACCAATACTGCATGCGGACAATCTGAAATCAATGAAGAGCATAAAGACCAGAACAATGAGCCGAATCTCGCAAATAACCTATTTATCGCCGTGAACTTCTCAGGCGCTTACCTACAAAATAAAGACCTCTCAATGAAAGCATTCATAGCTACCATGTTTTCTGGAGGACATCTCCAACAAGCAAACTTCTCCAGATCGGGATTTATAATGACGGACTTCTCCGGAGCGTACCTTCAGGCTGCCGATTTATCAGGAGCAGCCTTAGTACTGACAAACTTCTCAGGGGCGTATCTTCAGGGGGCCAATCTTTCCGGAACCATATTCCGTATTGCAGATTTCTCCGGGGCACGTTTCAGCGATGTAAGTCTTGATGGGGCAGATCTTGCATTTGCGAATCTAAAGGGAATTCATAACTGGCGTCAGATCAGGAGTATCCGCAATACCAATATCTACAAAGTCAGGAACTCCCCCGAAGGATTCATCGAATGGGCCTTGGAACACGGTGCAGTCAGTATCAGCCCATCCGAGCAGAAGCAAAAACTACCGAGTAAAAAACCATAATTGCAGCTTACACTTGTTTGATACGCCCATCTGTACAATCCAGATTCAATTTGTCATAGGCTGGATTGATCGAGAGTCTATTCAGATTAATAAAAGACTATATATTTATGTGTCAAGCAGACCACATTCTGATGAAACCCTTTTTCATCAGCCCAGTTGACAAGCAAGCTAACTATTACCTGGTGCTTGCGTTCTCCTGTGTTTTCTACGGCCCTGGCAACAATCCAGGGCTTTTTTTATACAACCTGCAAAAAACCTAAGCAATGCCCTCAGAATCTCTACACTACATCCTGAAGGGCAATCTGAGCGATGATCTTACTTGTCCTACCTGACAGTTTTCGTTTTAACGCCGTTTAATCTAATCAAAAGAGCATATTTACACTTGACGTGGACAGTCAATATTTAGTAAACTAAACATCAGCGAAGAGCAGTGAAGTTGATTTTTTTCTTATTGAATAAAAGTCGGGTGAAGGAGGAATGAAAATGAAAATCGTGAGTAATCCACGAATTCTTCGGACAATCACTTTAGTATTCATAATGATATTTCCATCCACGTTTACATATAGCAAGGTTATTCACATAGATGACGATGGCCAGGCGGATTTTGATAATATTCAAGCCGGGATAGATGCAGCAGAATATGACGACACAGTTAAGGTAGCATCCGGCATATACTATGAGAATATCATCCTGAGAAATGGGATTAATCTATTCGGAGCCGGAACTGACACAACGATTATTGACGCCAGAGGATATGGGGACGTCGTAAATGTCGTGGCGAATGATACTACGATTTGCGGCTTTACATTAAGAAACAGCGGAGAGTCCGACTTAGGACACACGAACTGTGGCGTACATGTAAGTGGAAGCTATGCGCCGGTTATCCGGAACAACATTATTGTTAATAACAGAATCGGTGTAGGTGTCTGGTATGGCGCTAACCCCGATATAAGAAATAACATTATTGAGAATAATTCCAGCGGTTTATACGTTTACGGCTCAAAGGAAAGCCCGAGCAATCCGTCTATTATCAATAATACGATAGTGGATAACGAGATAGATGGAATAATATTGAGGGTCATGGTTTCACCCGTCATCTCAAACAACATCATAACAGGGCACGTTACCGGCATCAATCATAACTATGTGATCGGATCACCAACATTGAGTTACAACGATCTGTGGCATAACAATGTGAATTATCTCCTCGATAACAGAATGGACGACTCATTAGCAGGCCCGGATTCCATATCCGCCGATCCGTGTTTTGCCGAGCCTGGCTATTGGGTGGATATGAACAATCCGAATATCGTTACTGGGCTTAACGATCCCAATGCAGTGTGGATTGGGGGCGATTATCATCTAAAATCGCAGGCGGGAAGATATAATCCAATCACTCAAACGTGGGTGGTTGATGATGTGACGAGCCCATGTATCGACGCCGGCGATCCGAACAGCCCGGTCGGCGATGAGCCAAAGCCGAACGGCGGCGTCATCAATATGGGCGCCTATGGCGGAACGGCCGAGGCCAGCAAGTCGCTCTCCGGCCTCCACGCCAAATACAGCGGTGGCAGCGGAGAGCCTAACGACCCGTACCAGATCGCTACAGCAGAAGACCTGATGCTGCTCGGCGGGACTCCCGAAGACTACGACAAGCACTTCATTCTGACTGACGACATCGACCTGGACCCCAATCTGCCCGGCCGCAAGGTCTTCGACAAGGCAGTCATTGCCCCTGATACTGACTCGACGAGTGATGGTTTTCAGGGGCTTCCTTTTACAGGCGTCTTTGACGGCAATGGTCACATAATCTCGCACCTTACGATTATAGGTGAGGCGTATATAGGACTGTTCGGGTACTTGGGATCTGGCGGTGAGGTGAGAGAACTGGGGATGGTCAATGTCAGCCTGCGTGGTTTGTCTGGCGGCTGCGTCGGTGGAGTTGTGGGCTGGAAGTACATCGGTACCGTAGACCAGTGCTTTAGCACCGGCGAGATCAGTGGAATCCAGAGTATCGGTGGTCTGGTTGGAGCGAACGGGGGGTCGGGGACTGTAAAGGACTCCTATAGCGCTGCTTCCGCCACGGGCAGCTACAACGTGGGCGGGCTGATTGGGAGCAACGATGGGGATGTGTTCCGATGTTATAGTGTCGGTGCGGTCAGCGGCGCCAGCACTGATGTCGGTGGGCTCGTGGCAAATCCCTGGGGCACAGTGTCGAAATGTTTTCAATGTTTCTGGGACATGCAGACTTCAGGTCAGGCCACCAGTGCCGGCGGCATAGGCAAGACCACTGCCGAAATGCAAGCATCCAGCATATTCTTAGAAGCCGGCTGGGACTTCATGGGCGAGACGGCCAATGGGACAGAGGATATCTGGTGGATTCTCGAAGGCGAAGACTACCCAAGGTTGTCGTGGGAGCGGTTGGGAAACCTTAAGAAGGCATTGCCTGGAGAGACGATTGTTGTGTATGTGCACTCGCCGGAGAATGGCGATATTGCGGTCCGGGTCCAGTTGCCGGTGACGCCCCGCTATCCGGAAGGGGCGCCGGTGGTCGTGGTGGACAGCTTCTGGCCCTATCGCATCACGGTCAACAACTATCCGCTCCTCAAGGACCACCTGCCGAATCTCAAGGTAATGTTGGTCTTCGCCAAGGACGACCACGTGCTGTCGGCACGCGACAAACCGCACATACACCAGGCATACTATGGGTTTCACAACACCGCCGGCCTGTGGGTGAGATTGAACGCGGATGAAGCGTACTTCTTGCAACTGGATAAGACGCTGTCCGACTATCCAGAGAACGCCGCCAATACCGAGCCGGTAGATTGGATGAACGCCAAGCAGTGGGGCTACCCGGCAGTGTATGGAAGCCGGTTGTATAGCACCACGGGGTCTCTGGCCGGCATTGCGGAAATGGCCGACAGAGTGCAAACTGAGAACTGGAGCGACGACCTCGATTGTGTCCTGTATGAATACGCGATTTCGGCTGGCGACCCACAGTCGTAATTGGTGGTCGTTGGGAGTCTCACGCAAAGGATGATATTCGGCGGATAGACGAAACGAAGGATTATCCAAGGCTGTGGTGGGAGTTGGTTCCGCAGAACTGACTCCGTAGAAGGACGGAGAGTTATCGGGACTCTTTAACCGCGTCACCGTGATCGAGCACCTATGAAAAGCTTAAAGTCAAACGCTAAAATACTCCTTGCCAGTCACGGTAGGGATGCCGATTACTCGACACCCCCCGTACAGACCCCAGCGTGCAGAATTACCGCACTAGGTTCCTACCTTGAATAATGGCGGCATACCGCTGTTCAGGCCAGGGATGCAGTATTCGCGGTTGGGGTTGGGGTAGCACTGCTTCTGCTAGCTTCTCATCCCAGTCATGATCAAGCAGAAAACCGGAGATTTTTCTTGACAGGAAGGTGGGTAATTTGGTACAAAGAGATTTAGTGAGGCTAAGAGATTTAGTGAGGCTCTTGCCGTATAGGCTTACATCTGTGGATTTTGGTCTTCATGCACCGGCATAAATTTTTATATTTCAGGTCGTTTGCTGAAATTTTGTTGATGGAGTTACAGAGTTGTAGGCGGGAAATTTGTAACTAATAGTGGCTTTTTTTGCTTTTAGTCAATGGTTGGCTTTCTCAGGAAAGGAGGTGGTGGCAAAACGCGAGTAATCATCCTGAACAGGGATAGATTGAATGTGTTGCAGTTAAAACTATTATTAATCACTATTTTTGAAGGAGGCGCATTATGTTTAGAAAGCTAATTTATTTATGTTTTCTTATTTTTGTGTTGGGTCTGATTAGCATGTCCTCGGCTCAAGATGTGCTCATACGCAACCCTGATACGACCATGCCGGTGATCGACGGTGTCATCGATGAGGTATGGTTATTTTCCTCGGAACAGAAGATAGGGACCATTACTGCAGGGACCGCCCCCAGTTCGCCTGCGGATTGCTCTGGTACTTGGTGGTCCCTCTGGAACTCGGAATGTTTGTATGTGCTGGTCGTGGTTAAAGATGAGTCTCTGACTAACGACTCGGGAGGGGGCGATAATAAATGGAATGATGACAGTGTCGAAGTCTACATCGATGGTGATAACAGCAAAGGTGCTTCGATTGGCGCAGATGACCACCAGTACTCATTTAGGTGGAATAACGAAGAATTGGAGACGCCCAGTGCAATTCACCACGGAGCTCCAAGCTTAGTGGGCGTGGAATACGCTGTCGACACAACCGCTGACGGCTATATGTTGGAAATCAAGCTGCCGTGGATGAGCATAATGAGCAAGCCCGCAACGCCTGGTCAACTGGTTGGCATCGATGTTTGGATTAACGATGATGACGTCAGTGGTGATCGAGACTCGCAGATTTCCTGGCACTCAACGGATGGAAATGGTTGGCAAAATCCGAGTGTGTGGGGAGTCGGTGCACTCGTGGCAGGGAACAAGGCAGCTAATCCCTATCCTGCTGATGGTGCTCTTCACACGGAGACATGGGCAACTCTTAGCTGGTTAAAGGCAGCATCTGCTGTCTCGCATGATGTGTACATCGGTGATAACCTTGACGATGTCAATGATGCTACACACGATTCTGACCTATATTGTGGTAATCAAACCACAACGTTTTTTGTTATGGGTTTTCCGGGTTATCCTTTTCCGGGTGGCCTTGTTCCCGGGGTTACTTACTATTGGCGGATTGATGAGATTACCGCTGAAGGGACAGTTTACAAAGGTGATGTTTGGAGCTTTCTGGTTCCTCCCAAAATAGCTTATAATCCCGTGCCTGCCGACGACGCCAAATTCGTGGACCCGAGAGCGGCTCTTACTTGGACGGCAGGTCATGGTGCGAAATTGCACACGGTATACCTCGGAGATAATTTCGATGATGTGAGTAACGCGACCGGAGGAGCTCAAATAGGAGTTACGAGCTATACTCCCGCTGCTCTTGAATTGGAGAAGACCTACTACTGGCGCGTCGATGAGTATGATGGCTTGGCCACACGTAAAGGAGACGTCTGGAGATTCAAGACTGCAAAAGCCGGCGGCGGTTTGCGAGCGGATTACTACAATGGTACAGAGCTGAAGAATTATGTTCTTACCCGCACGGACCCTCAGGTCAACTTTAACTGGGTCGATGGGCAGCCCGATCCGGCTGTCGATGCGGACGGCTTCTCGGTCAGATGGAGCGGTGAAGTCGAGGCCGGATATACCGAGACCTATACCTTCTACGCGAGAACCGATGACGGTGTGCGTCTGTGGGTAGGCGGCAAACAGCTTGCTGATTCCTGGGAATCGGTTCCGATATACCCGATCGAGCACAGTGGAACGATTGACCTTGTCGCCGGCAATACCTACAGCATTGTAATGGAGTATTTTGAAAACACCGATAATGCGGTGGCCGAGCTGCGCTGGTCGAGTCCATCTACACCAAAGCAATTTATTCCGCAGGCGGCATTAGCTCTGCCGGTCAAGGCCGGCAGCCCGAGCCCGTCCAACAGAGCAACCGGCACGAAAATGACGCCGATTCTAAGGTGGGGTGCGGGTGATTTCGCCGCTTCGCACGAATTGTACTTCGGTATGGATGTGGATTTTGTCGTAAATGCCGACAAGACCTCGCCCGAGTACAAGGGCGCCAAGGCACTCGGCGACGAGATTTACGATCCTGGCAAACTCGCCTGGCATACCACTTATTATTGGCGTGTCGATGAAGTTAATAATCTCAATCCGGACAGCCCGTGGATCGGCAACCTCTGGAGCTTTACGACCGGCGATTTCATTGTTGTGGACGACTTCGAGGATTACGATGCCGGAGATAACCAGATATGGTTTACATGGAACGATGGGCTTGGAGCCGGCGCGCCTGGCACTCCAGGTTACATTCCTGGTAACGGCACCGGTGCGGCTGTAGGCGACGACACAACCGGCTCTTATGCCGAGGAAAGTATCGTCCATAGTGGTGTCCAGTCGATGCCGTACTGGTACGACAACAATAAGCAGGGCTTTGCGTATTATTCAGAAGCAGTGAAAACATTGTCTGCCCCGCGTGACTGGACTGAAGAAGGCGTTACGGAATTGTCGTTGTGGTTCAGAGGTTATCAGGCGTCCGTTGGCAGCTTCGTCGAGGGCCCGGTTGGCACCTACACGATGACCGGCTCCGGCACAGATATCTGGAACAACGCGGACGAGTTCCACTATGCCTATAAGACGCTCACCGGTGTCGGCTCGATTGTAGCGAGGGTTCAGAGTGTCAGTAACACTAATAACTGGGCGAAGGCCGGCGTTATGATTCGTGAGAGCCTCGAACCTGGCTCCGTGCACGCAACAATGGTCGTGACGCCTGCTCAGGGTATTTCCTTCCAGCGTCGCAACTTCACCGATGATGTCAGCAGTGATACGACGACAGGCAGTATCGTTGCGCCGTACTGGGTGAAGATCGAGCGTGACCTGGCCGGCAACTTTACGGCGTACAGTTCAACCAACGGCACGACGTGGCAGATACAGGGCGCGCCTGAGAACATCCAGATGGGCGCGAACATCTATATAGGTTTGGCGGTGACCAGCCATGATGCCGCTCTGACGTGTCAGGCCGTATTCACCAACGTCAAGACTACCGGAACAGTCGGCCCGCAGTGGGCGAACCAGGATATCGGAATACTCAGCAATGATGCCGAGCCGCTGTATGTAGCCGTGTCGAACACTAGCGGCAATCCTGCGGTGGTAGTCCATGATGATCCTGCCGCGGCACAGATCAACATCTGGACCGAGTTGGTAATCCCGCTGCAGATGTTTGCCGATCAGGGCATCGTCCTGAGCAATGTCGACAGAATCGCGATTGGCCTGGGAACTAAGGGCAACATGACAATCCCCGGCGGTTCCGGCAAGATATTCATCGATGACATCCGACTGTACAGGCCGAGAGAAGCTGCTGAATAGTAAAATCCGCTATAACGGAAATAACAGCAGGACTTGAATGATTTCGGGGCCTATACCAATCATTTTGGTATAGGTCCCCTTTGTCTCCGCAGGCATTCAGATTGAGTATTAACCTTTCTATCGTAAGACGATATACTTAAGCGTGCTTTGAATAATCACGGTTCCTGTAAAGCCGTTTTCACACGGTCAACGTAACCATACGGTAAGATATCCTGTAGAATTCATCCAGCAATGTTTTGTGAAATCGCTCACAGATACCATTACTCTGTGGACTTCTGGCCTTGGTCTTGCTGTGATCAATGTTCTCAATTCCGGGGTACAACTGATACTCGTGATGCTCTTGTTTGCCGCAGTACTCGGTGTCACGGTCAGTCAGGAACCAATACTGGTGAACTTTGACAAGGTGAAAGTCGAAAAGATTCGCTTTTACGACCTCGTTAATTTCGGTGATGAGGAACACGTTGGCCTAAGCGAGGTCCAATTTTATGAAAAGCGAAAGCCCTGAGGCGATTGGACCACATCCCGCTGATGGTGCACTTATGGATGTGTCAATTAGACATTTGATCGGCCTCTACGGAGCTTGGAACAAGCCGGAAAAGGCCAACGAGTTTCGAGCAAAACTGCCGCAAACAGAAGCCGCAAGAGAGTGACATAGCCCCCAAATGGCTACCTTTTTTCCCCTACAAAAACGTCAAATTTCCTTGACATGTCGTGTCACCAAAATGACACTACAGACACTGATTTTACCCAAAACGAGCCCAAATAAATGTCATTTTTTGGCTGAAAAACGCTATTTTTATTAACAATAACGGATTCAATGAACGCGTTCAAAAACAGAGATGGCAGCGGATGTTTTTTGCGTACTTTTCCTGCTGCAGTTATTCACATTCGTCCTAATCTTAGAGAAACTATAAAATAAAAGGCCCTGTTCTGTAACAAGGCCTTTTTGACTGTCGCAAGTCTTGTAGTACGACTTAGACCGGAACTACGTTGGTCGCACATGGACCTTTTTTGCCCTGCCCAATCTCGAACTGGACCTTCTGGCTTTCTTTAAGAGAGGCATAACCATCACTTTTGATCTCTGAGTGGTGAACAAACAAATCGTCTCCACTATCATCGGGGCTAATGAAACCGAATCCCTTTTTTGCATTAACCCATTTCACTGTACCTATACTCACGTCTTCACCTCCTGGGCAGGTCTTCAGACCGCCCACTGATATCTCTCATTTCTTTAAGCCGGGAAGCATACTCCTGAGAGATGAAAGAATATAACTTCACAAACGACCTGATTATTATATCCCATTCTAACCTATATATCGATCTATTCCAATACGACCAATGTCCACAACCGCAGTTCGGGTATTCGCAATCTGAGTGCGGTTGCTTGTTGCGTAAGGTCAACCTGTTGTGGTGGCTTGTCGTATGAGAGGAGCCTGGCGTAAGGCTTTGTCGGTGAGACTAAAGTCCTGTCCAGCGACACTTCCACATTCCACATCACCTTCACGCTCTTGGTGGCAGGGTCGTAGCTGCGATTGAGCAGGTGTAATACAATCTGGTTTGACCCGCTATTTTTGCGGACGGTGACAAGCACGTTTGCCGGTACGGCGGGCATAGAGCCCCTGGTTTCAACAGCCTCAAAGCCATCGAGCCAACCGGCATTCTCGCGAACGAAGCGATACAGCGGTGCGTATGCCTCGATAGGTGCAGCATACCAGTGGGTACCCAGCTCGTTGCTGAAACACCACTGGCGCTGCGGATGCGGCACCATGAACCGCTGCCCGTATGCGTAGGCCAAGGCGATCCAGAAGCGTACAAGCTCTTCGCAATTATTCTGCTTCACGAAGGCCCAATCCTGGCCCGATGCCGTAGCTGCCATCGGCTTACCGAGTCTCGCTGCAAACTCGTACGCCTCAATGGCATGGTCGATCCGACTTGTCCCCGCCGAGGCGTTCTGGCCCACCTCGCATATAACGTGCGTAAGATACTTCAAAACGTACGCGTGGGTCTTATTAGGCAGACCGGCGTTGGCGCTAAGCAGCACCGGATGGCCGGCCACTTCCTCAGCCAATTGCCCCAACTGCCGCGTGTGCTCGGCAGCAGCTTCCGCCTGGAATTGAAGGAACATATCCATTAGGGGAATCTGATGCTGGACCTTCTTGTACTCCTGGCGGCTTTTCGCGTGCTTGCGAACCAGCGTACGATAATCGAAGTCGTCGATCTGCTCGATGCCTGCCTGCCGCAACTGTTCCTTCGTGGCGTGCTTCTTCAGGTACTCTCGAAAGCCGCTCATGCAGTAATCACAGAATCCGCCACCCTGCCACCAGGCGGCGCCCGCTGTACCCAAATGGTCGTCCACGTGCAAGCCATCCGCCTTGCCGGCCATGGCTTGGCGAACCCGCTCGCGGCAAAGTTTCTGGAATTCTGGATGGTTAGTGCAACCGAAATAGCTCTTAGTCCCTTGATACGTGTGGTCGAACAACCAGGGCACCTCAACGGGATTACCTTCGATATCGACCGCGCAGGCATCTCGCAGCTTGGGGTCCTTGTGGATATTCTCCGCTCCCGCCGTCAGGCACCACATCGAACCCGTGCAGCGAATGCCCATGTAGTGGTGGCGTTCGACTTGTTCGGCCTTCTCGGCACCACCCCAGGCAACAAATGTGGCACCGTAAGCCCGATACGCTTCATCGGAAGCCGCATACATGAAGACCACATCCGAATGGCGGAGCACTGGCTCGGAACTCAGCATGTTTGCAGGACTGCTGTACGCCAAGTCGGATATCGCACAAATTGCAAAAGCTACTCGGAAGATGCCCACCTCAATGCACTTTGTTCCCATATCAATCATAGAACGCTGAATCCTCCTATAACTGGGATTTCATATATGCACTTCACTGGAACAGTCAATAGTCCTTAAAGTTTCTCATCCATTCGGGCCATTCGTCTGGCTGAACTCCGCCAGCCTTTGTCCAAGAACCGTGCATGTCGAACCCGGGGTACCATTCTATGGTCCAAAGCTCCTTGATACCCACCTTACGGATCGACCAGTCCATGAAGAGGCTGTTGACGAAGCCCCCGTGACGCGGGATGCAGAAGGGCCGGATGCTGTTGCTGCCGATCGTCGGGTCCGTGGCGGCCTGCGCCTCGGTCTGCGGGGGGCTGTCGGTGGGCATGGGATCCCCGGCCCACAGGGCGCAGTCCAGCATGATCGGAGCGTTGGCGCTGCCCTTCAGATAGATGCTCGTCCACCGTGCCTTGACACGCGGCGACTGACCTAGGCGCTCGCCGCCGTCGTAGGCTGGGGTGTAGGCGTTGAGGCCATAGCTGCCTGCGCGGTAGGGATGGTGGGGGCAGTACCAGGCCATGAACGTGCCGCCGGCCCCGGTGGAGCTGGTCTTGCGCGTGGCCATCGGACAAAACTCCTCGAAATCGAAGTTGTCGAGGTAATAGGCAAACTGCTGAGTCCGGCAGCGGTCCCAGGAATCCCGGTCGCGGAGCTGGCCCTCGTTGCTCTGAGCAAGGGTGTTGAACAGGAGGCCCCACTGGTGCAGGTTTGCCTGACAGACTGCGGCCTTCGCCTGCGAGCGGACCCGCTGCAGCGTTGGCAGCAGGATCGCCATCAGCAAAGCAATGATCGCAATCACTACCAGGAGTTCAATTAAAGTAAATGCTCGTTGTCTGCTCATCGATTTTATCCCATGAACGGAGCACGAATCATGCAATCTCATACTATCTACGGTGAGTTTCGATGTCAAGGGTCTTCTCTATACATTCTCTGTAGATTCTTGGGCAGGCTCGGTGTGCTACGTCGCAAGAAACACAAAGAAACTCGGGCGCGCACTTCAAGAAGTCGACTTGAACTCTTCATAGGTGGACCATTCCAAACACACAAAGAGCTGGCAGCTATCTCAAGCTGCCAGCCATATAGGGTTCCTGTCAAGTGAAAAAATACTTTCTCCGGACCGAAAAATTTCACGCCTATAAAATCCCGGCTAGGTTTCGATTTTCTTGTGCTGCGTTTTGTTTCATCCTGAGGTGGTCTTCTGCTTCCAATATGCAATCTATTGAACTGGTGGGAATTCCTCGAATAACCACACACAAGGAATAGCACTGGCAGTCAGTCCAGGAATGCCACTCTGGGTATAGTCATTTCTGATAAAATCGTTGCTACTTCCCTCACATATAATTCCTGCTGTTGCTCCATCACCGAGAGGTCCAATTGTGTTCTTTGTAAATATGTTGCTTGTAGGTCGTCAGCAAGAATGAGACAAGAAGGTCTCTGAGTGCCAATACAGAGGGCAAAAGTGGATTCTTCACGCAAATACGTGGCTTATCTTGTTTTTGATGCCAAATGAGGTGCTTGATCTTTAGGAAATTCGTTGAAATTGCGATATAGTCCTGGTATTAAAGGGCTTGGTTTTTACAGGTGTGTCTAAGTATGAGTGTCCAGGCGTCCGGAAATGCCATCTATGAAGTCAAGTGGGAAGTCCCGGGTAGAAAGAATAAAACAGCCTATCTGTTTTGTGCGGAGAATGCTCTCAATGTGCATGGCGTATGCTCTGGTTCTATCTGGTGGTTTTGCAGCAGCGCCGTATGGCAACACCTCCGTTCCTGAAGGTCGGAAATTGAACAACATTGTGACGTTATTGCTAGATGTCGTTCCAGCCCCGACCACGGAGTCTTTTGCGTTTGTTCGTCCGAGCGATGGCTGGGTCTTCATTTCCTTTACCACGCACGGCGAAGGCACCATCCGCATGACGTTGGACAAAGCTTCGGCAGGAGAAACCCCGATCAACCCTGCTCCAGGAAATGGCCCAACTCACGAGGCAATGCATCACGTCACTAAAGGTCGCCACACACTCCAGATCGAACGCACCGGAACCATTTCCCTTGAACACCTTACCGTCAAAGCCATCCCCGAACTTATGCACTGCGGGCTCGGATTCAACCCCCAAATCAAATCCTACGGCCTTTACGACATGGATTTCCTCAATCGCGATATTCTGCCGAACGTCACCACGCTGATTGTTCCCAATAACATCAAGCTCTCTGACTCGGTCATCGAGGATTGGCATCGCCAGGGAAAACGATTCGTCGCCGAAGTTGGAATCAATTCCCAGGCCAAGACTGCTGACGAACACGCAACATTCTGGACCAGCTTCTTCCGCAACGCCCCGTTCATTGATGGGATCATTATCAACGAATTCATCGTCAACAGGCCCGTTTCGGAATGGGTCCAAACCATTACTCCGGACCGCCTCGCCCGCATGGATCAGGAACGCGCGGCATACGAATGCTACTCCGAGGCTTTCAAAAAGATCCTCGCTGACAACCGTTTCGCCAACAAATCGATCTATGCCTATGTTGGCGGTAGTGGCAAGAAGCTCAACAAGGAAATCATCGGCACCAACGTCATCCGAACTATTATCAACTGTTGCTATTTCGTTGCCCCCGAACGTTACCTCCACGAAATGTCCACAGAACAAGGCTCCCAGGACGCCCTCCAGGCATTGCTTGACGGCCTCGCCGATTGGGAGGCCAAAGAACCCGGCGTCAAAAAGCAAATGGTGATCACCTTCGGCCTCTTTTCCATGCCTCCCGGTGGCATCAACAAACAGCCCAACGTCGATTACCACGTCTGGATGGACCAACAAATGAACCTGGTGGCCAACGATCCAACGCTCGCGAACATCGCGGGTCTGAACTGGTGGACCTCTGTTTTGGCCGACGAAGAAACGGTCCGTTTCGTAGTCAAACTCTACCGCCACTACGCCATCGAGGGCAGAATGGATATGCTCACCAGCGATCCCTTATTCCTACGGCACATCCAGAACGCTGACTTTGAGCGCGGCACGAACGGCTGGGACCTCCATCCTGCCGAAGACGGCAGCATCGCCGCCAAAAGCTTTCCTCGATACGGCAGGATTGAAGGCAGATACATGGGACTCGGCCGTCCCGCTGACCCCGAGCACATCGGCGACACTTTCCTCTGGATGAAGCGGAGTGAAAAAGGACCAAACACGTTCTCACAAACGATCAAGGACCTTCAGCCTGGCAGGCTTTATTCATTCAAAATGTTCGTCTGCGATTACAACGATCTCATCACACCTAAGCCAAGGAAGATCGAAGAAGCCAAATCCATCTCCACTGTCCTTATCGAGGGCGCCGACGTCGACACCACTCGATCATTTACCGAAGTTTACGCTTCCAGTCCCGAGCCCAAAATCCCCGTTTGCATAACCTACCATTGGAAAATCTTCCGCGCCAAAACTACCACCGCTACCCTGACCGTCAGCGATTGGCAGGACCCCAACCAACCCACTGCCCCCTTCGGCCAGGAACAAGCCTTCAACTTCCTCGAAATCCAACCCTACCACGAATAATGTAAATTCAAAGCAAAGGGAGGAATCTCTTCCGCCGTTTGGCGCACACAATCGACCAAGGACGGCAGGATCTTCGATAAATTCTCGATAAAGGTTCAGAAACGATACAAGGATCCGGCTAACAAAAAAACAAGCCACATTGGGTCATGACCATCCGCACACGCGGAATCCATGCACGAATTGGCTGTGCTGTACAAAGAAAAACGGGATTACAATAAAACCGAACCGTTACTTAATTCAAGCGATTGAAGGTCGTCGCCTCAAACTCGGCGACACTCATCCACACACACTAGAATCATTGAACGACCTAATCGCCCTCTACGAAGCCTGGAACAAGCCGGAGAAAGCCGAAGAGTGGCGAGCAAAACTGCAGCATACAGAAGCTGTGGACGAGTGACATAGTACCCACAAAATGGCCTAATTTTCTTCCGTCGGCTCCTACAACTAACCTACAACCAGAAAGCCCCTTATCTATCTATTTCTAGAAAACCTTAATCTCCATAAGCTATTATATATAAAGGAGTTAGGTGATAGTCAAAAATTTGTCAAAGTATTCAATGTCCTTGTAAAATAAAAGGCATCTCCTTCATAAGCTTATGTAAAATAAGCTCTTATAATCCTTAAATTCTACAATCCGTCGCGCATGTCTCCATTTTGATACCGTTTTGCTTAGTTCTAAGCCCTTTTTTTTGCTTGATTCACACCCTCTAAACTACGATAGATTGGATATTATGAGAAAGGTTTGGATCTACAAAAGAAACAATATCAAGGGCTGGTGGGTCGGTTGGTATGAAAGCGGCGAGCGCAAGACAAAGGCCGTGCCAAGCAAGTGTCTTGCCGAACACTATCGCCAGATAAAATACACTCAATTGAACTCTGACTTTTTCATTGGGACCGTGACCGTCGATTGGACACAAATGCGCGATGAATACGAGCACAGCAAAAAAGTCGCCGGCAATAAAGACGTTTCAATTTATGAGGTA
>Ga0315288_10004953_pt1 | contig 16954 bp, 12 predicted proteins | sample YL17G11_20_MG_FD_203454 | JGI IMG/M metagenome (GOLD analysis project Ga0315288, IMG submission 203454) | Sediment microbial communities from Yellowstone Lake, YNP, Wyoming, USA - YL17G11_20 | ecosystem: Environmental > Aquatic > Freshwater > Lake > Sediment | place: USA: Wyoming | collected... | reverse complement strand
ACCTTCGACTTATCCGAGAGGCTCGTGAAGACCGAGTTCTACGAAAAGGACAAGCCCGTTTGGTCCTACGGCCGGAGCTATCACTCCAACGGGAAGCTCGCCTCGGACGGTCCGCGGAGAATCACGGCCCCTGGAGCTTCCTCTCCGAACCTCTCCGACGGTCCCTTCGTGGAATACTACGAGAACGGGAACATGAAGCAGCGCGGGCAATACAACAAGGACCGGAGATCCGGAACCTGGGAGATCTGGGACGAAGACAATATCCTCCGCCAGAAGGCCGTTTATTCAGATCCTCCCGATCCCGACAGGGACTTCTATGTGACGAACTACGATCAGCAAGGGCAGCTTACGGAGGAAGGAGGCTACGACCGGATGGGCCAGAAACACGGCACCTGGGTCGAAGTCAGCGGCGTAAGGAAAATCACCCTCGAATACAATCACGGCCGGGTCGTCCGGCGCTGAGGGCATCTGGAGTACAGTTACGTGTCCGACCGTCTATCTAGCCTTTGTGCGTTCGCGAACGCCCTCCCCTCCAGATCGGGTTTGTAGGTCCGCCCCTCCTCGCTCCTTCTCGGCGCCTCGGGCCTTACGCTTTTCCCCCTTCACCAGCTCGAGGTTTCGCGGTCGGCCTTGATGGTCTCTGGAGCCTCGGCGTCCGAAGACGGGAGCCTCGAAGAGCGACTACGGAGCGGCAAACCCTCATCACGTTCCGGGCGTCCGCGAACGCATGGAGGCTCGAATGACAGATATATTTAATACGAAGAACTGAACAAGGATCGGCCGCTGAGACGGACGGTTAGAACCGCTTCTGGCCTTCGATCAGGTCGAGGACGTCGGCCGAGTCGCGCCAATTCGGGCGGACCTTGACCTGGAGGTCGAGGAAGACTCGGGCCTCGAGGACCTCTTCGATCTCCCGGCGGGCTTCGATCCCGATCGTCTTGATGATCTGGCCTTTCCGGCCGATGATGATTTTGCGGTGGTTGTCGCGCTCGACAAAAATGCTTGCCTTCACGTAGGCGACGGGCCGTTGTTTCAGCTCTTCTTTTGTTAAACGCGGTTTTTTCTCTTTCTTTTCGCTCAGGAACAGCGGATGGGGAAACGAGTACGGCAAGCCCGGCACGGACGCATCCCCGGATTCGCCGCCGGCTTCAACGCCCCCATCTTCCGCGCTTTCCTCCTCGTTGTCATCCCCGCCTTCGCCCTGGCCCTCTCCCACCATCCCTTCAAAGTCTTCCTCTTCGTCCTCGAAGCCGCCCCCTTCGCCCTTCTCCCTTCTTTCGATCCGGTCGATGTAGACCGCCGTGGCCCAAGGGAGCTCGGCCGTGACGTGGTTGAGGACCTTCTCCCGAATGATCTCGGCCAGGAGGAACCGGACGCTTTGGTCCGAGACGTCGTCGTCGCCGTAGAGCTTCTCCGCGTCCGGCAGGTTGTCGAAGACGAGCTTTTCGAAGACGTCGAGGTTTGTCCCCCGGAGGGCCGAAATCGGGATGATCTCCTTGAACGGGGCCAGCTCCTTGTACTTGTCGATCAGGAGGAGGATATTGCCCTTGCGGACGATATCCACCTTGTTGATGAGGAGGAACAGCGGCCCCCGGAAAGCTTTGATCATCTCCAGGGCGAACTCGTCGCCGTGGCCGAAACGCTCCGTCGCGTCCACGAGGAGGCAGACGAGGTCGGCCGTCTGGAGCGAGGCGTGGACGAAACTCATCATCCGCTTGTTGAGCTTATGGAGGGGCTTGTGGATGCCGGGGTTGTCGATGAAGATGATTTGGCCCCGCGGCGTCGTGCGGATGCCGAGAAGGCTGAGGCGGGTCGTTTGGGGCTTGTCCGAGGTGATGGCGACTTTCCGCCCCAGGACCTTGTTCAGGAGGGTGGATTTTCCGACGTTGGGCCGCCCGATCAGGGCGACGTAGCCGACCCGGAATTCCGGTTTCGGAGGTTCAGGCTTTTTCGCTCGGGGCATGTTTTTTGATCCTCAGGGTTTTGATCCGTTTCTCGTCGGTGTCGAGGACTTCGATCTCGAGGCCTTTGATCACGACCCGCTCGCCTTTATAGGGCAGGCGACCGAGGTGATGGACGACGAGCCCGCCGACGGTGATGAAGTCATCCTCGGCGAGCTCCTTGTCCATGATGTCCTCGATCTCTTCGACTTTCACGTCGCCCGAGACCGTGTAGTCGGCCGGGGCGTGCTGGACGATCTGCGACTCCTCGGTGTCGTACTCGTCCTGGATCTCGCCGACGATCTCCTCGACGACATCCTCCATGGACACGAGACCGGTCACCCCGCCGTGCTCGTCGACGACGATGGCCATCTTCTGCTTGACCTTTTGGAATTCCTTGAGGAGGTCGGCGACCTTCATCGACTCGGGGACGAAAACGACCGGCCGGACGAGGGGCTCGATCGGGGCGGCGTCGAACTCGTATTCGGAATAAGCCAGAAGGTCCTTGGCCAGGACGACGCCGTCGATGCTGTCCACCCGGTCCCGGTACACCGGGATCCGCGAGTACTTCATCGTGATGATGAGGTTACGGAGCGTCCGTAGGTTGGAATCGCGCCGGATGCAGACCATGTCGATCCGGGGGGTCATGACCTCGCGGACGACGGTGTCGCCGAACTCGACGACGTTGCGGATGAGGTGCTCATCGTCCCCGTCGATGATGCCCTCCTCCTGGGCCTCGTCGATGAAGGTTTCGATCTCCTCATCGCTCGCTTCCCGGTCCTCTTCGCCGATTTCGGCCTTGTCCTCCCGGACGCCGAGCCAGCGGTCCACTCCGAGGACGGGCGCGGCGAGGGCCAGGAAGAGCCGGCGGGTGGGGAGAAAGAAGGCGAGGAGCCGCTTCTCCCAGGCGCTCGCCAGGATCCGGGGGACGATGTCGAACGCCACGGCAAAGAGGCCGACGGCGCCCAGAAAAAACCAGAGCGGCTGGAGGCGCAGCCAGGGGAACCCCACGGCGGCGTAAACGAATACCGCCAGGACGAAGAAAGTCCGGCCGAATTCGACGGCCGTCTTGATATCGTCGTAGCGGTCGAGGAGCGCTTCCCGGCCGGGACGATCGCAATCCTCGAGATAGCCGCTCAGGGCGATCTTGGAAAAGCGGACCAGGGTGAGGTGGAAAAGCGACAGCCCAAAGGCGGCGCAGAAGCTCAGCCCCAGTCCGGCCCACGTCAAAATTCCGATCTCCATGTTGGTGGCGGGGTCCTTCAATCGCCTCTATTATAGAAAACGAGCCCGCGGGATGCTATTTCTTTTTCACGGGGCGGGGCCGGGCGCGGCGCGCCGGCGCGGCCGGGATTTCGGGAGGGAGAGGAGGGACGCCTTCCTTTCTCAGCCTTCGGACGATCCGGGCTTCCTCCTCCTCATGGCCGCGGAAGTGCTCATACCCCAAAAGATGGAGGAAACCATGGATCGTCAGGTAGGCGAGTTCGGCCTCGAGACCGTGGCCGAGCTCGGCGGCCTGCCGGGCCGCTTTCGGCCCGCAGATGAGGATGTCGCCCAGGTTGGGGCGGCCGTCGGGCCCGGGCCCGGCGGCGGGGAAGGACAGGACATCGGTCACCTTGTCTTTTTTGCGGAACGTCCGGTTCAGGCGCCGGATCGTCCCCGGGCCGATGAAAGCGAGGACGACGTCCGGATCGCCGAGGCGGTAACGCCGGACGAGCCGCCCGAGGAGGCGCTCAAACAGACCGGTCCGGATCCGAACCGTTTTCAGGCGGTTGAAAACCTCGATCATCGTCCTTGGGGGGCGCGGGGGGCTTGGGATTCTTTCTCGGCTTCTTCTTGTCCTCGAAGTCGAAACCCGGATACCCGACGCGCGGCTGGTAGATCGTGTTGAGGGTCGCCAGGAAGGACTGGGCGATCGTCCTCAGCTCCTTGAGGGAGAAGGCGCAGTCGTCGAGCTGTCCGTCCTGGAGATAGTTGTCGAAGATATCGCGGATGACCCGCTTGAGATGTTCCTCCTTGTGTTGGCGCAGGCTCCGGGAGGCCGCCTCGACCGAATCCGCGAGCATGACGAGGGCCGCCTCTTTCGTCTGGGGCGGCGGGCCGGGGTAGCGGTAGGTCTCCTCGCCGACCTTTTGCATCTCGGGGTCGTATTTTTCCTTGGCCTTCAAGTAAAAATAGCGGACGAGCGAGTTGCCGTGGTGCTGTTCGATGATCTCTCGGATCTGGACGGGGAGCTTTTCCTTGCGGGCGATCTCCGCGCCCTCCTTGACGTGGTTGATGATGACGAGAGTGCTCATCGACGGAGTCAGGTCCCGGTGGGCGTCGTGCTTGCGGTCCTTGTTCTCGATGAAATACTCGGGCATCTTGACCTTGCCGACGTCGTGATAAAGGGCCCCGGCCTTGACGAGCAGGGGATCGAGCTTGATCGCCTCGGCGGCCTTCTCGGCGAGAGTGGCGACGATCAGCGAATGGTGGTAGGAACCGGGGGCCTCGAGGGCGAGCTGGCGCAGGACCTCGGACTCGGAGTTGGTCAGCTCCAGGAGCTTGGATTGGGTCACGAACCGGAAGATGTTCTCGTAGATCGGGAGGATGACGAAAGCGACGGCCGCGGACAAGACCCCGCCGAGGACCGCCATAAAGGTTTCGGAGGCGAGCAGGTCGAAAGCCCCCGTTCGTTGCTTCGCGAGGTGGAGAGTCAAGGCCGCAAAGATCGCGAGCGGGGCGACGACGAAGATCCCGGCTTTCAAAACGGCCGTGCGTTTCTGTCGGCCGTAGAATTTGATCCCGTAAATGGCCGCCAGACCGCCGATCAGGCAGAAGATCATGACAAAAAAGTTGGCCTGGACGAGATAGCCGGCCATCAGGCTGTTGATGATGGCGTAGATCAGGGCGACCGGACTGGTCGTCAGGAAGGCGAAAAGGATGGCGCCGAACTGGAAGGGGAGGGCGAAGACGTAGCTGTCCCGGTTGGCGAAGAGGAAGAATCGGGAGTCGGCGCTCGACGAGGAAGCCAGGAAGAAACCGAGTTTATACAGAAAAAGGCTCACGAGGAGGGTGAGCATCATCATGACGAAATATTTCATCGCCGTCCGGGGAGCGACGAGGGCCTTGAGGTAGAACCAGACGGTGACGAAGAGCAGACCGAAGAGGAGGAACGTCCCTAAGAAATTCCGGATCCAAGCCCGCTGGACGCGAAGTCCGCCGTTGACGGCGGCGACGAGCTTGGCCGTCTCCCCCGTGGCCTCGTCTCCCTTGCGGAGGATGACCTTGCCTTTTTTGACGGTGAAGAAGACGGTGTCGACCGACGCCCGGGCCGCGGCCCGACGGGCCTCCGTCTCGACTTTGTTGAAGGTCGCGTTCGGGGCGAGAAAAGCGTAACTTAAACCGAGGAGCAGCCCTTTGCGGCGGGCCGGAAGATCAAGGGCGTTGATATCGACGGCGAGGCGTGCCTTAGCTTCCTTGACTTCGGGAACGTCCGCGGCCCGGACCGGGCGCTCGTCGCCCGGCGCGCGAACGAGGATGAAACCTCGCTCGGCTTCCTGTTGGGCGAACAGGCTTTTCGAAACCAGGAGGCCCGGGGCCAGGATTTTTTCGAGGAGGTTGTTCAGGGTGCCTTCCAGATCGGGCGGGTAACCGGCGGCGGCGAGGGCGGCGAGGTCCGCGGCCGCGACCTCGATCCCGTACGTATCGAAGGCCTCCTTCAGAACCTTGGGAACGTCCCGTCCGCCCGGCGTCTTGGCCCTGTCCCGCCCGGCCGCGAAGAACCGCCGGATCTTGTCGGCGGTGTTCAGGGCGACATTGGGATCGAGCGTGTAGACGGGGAGGATTTCGGCCTCCCTTTCGGCCCGACGCTTGGCCGTGGCCTCGTCGTCCTGGATCGTCACCGTCTCGGGCGCGACGAAATCGGCCGCGGCGATCTCCCCCGGCTTGATCTCGAGGAGCTTTTTCGAGGGCTGATAGGAGATGAGATGGGCCAAGACGAGGGCCGCGGCGGCGATGAGGACGTAGGGATTTTGGATAAATATCCACGCTCGATGGGCGATTTTTTTCTTGTCCTCGGGCGCCTGGCCGTTCCGGCCGTTCGATTTCGGACGAGGGGCCGGCGTCTTGAACAGCTTGATGTTCCGAAAGGAGATCAGGGGCATAGCTACTCGCGCGTTTTGATCTCGGCTTTTTGGTAAGCCTTGATGATCTTCTGCACGAGGGAGTGGCGGACGACGTCTTTTTCGTTGAAATAACAGAAGGCGATCTCATCGATCCCGGAGAGGACCTTGAGAGCGTGGAGGACCCCCGATTTCCGGGGCTCGGGAAGGTCGATCTGGGTCACGTCGGCGGTGATGACGGCTTTGGAATCGAATCCTTGCCGGGTCAGGAACATTTTCATCTGCTCCCGGGTCGTGTTCTGGGCCTCGTCGAGGATGATGAAGGCGGCGTTGAGCGTCCGGCCCCGCATGTAGGCCAGCGGGGCGATCTCGATGACGTTTTTCTCGATAAGCCGGTTGGCTTGATCGGCGGAGACGAGGTCGAACAGGGCGTCGTAGAGAGGCCGGAGGTAGGGATTGACTTTCTGAGCCAAGTCGCCGGGGAGGAACCCGAGACGCTCGCCCGCTTCGACGGCCGGGCGGGTCAGGATGATCCGGCTGACGAGCTTGCTTTGGAGATGGGTCAGAGCCATGGCCATGGCCAGGTAGGTCTTGCCCGTCCCGGCGGGGCCGATGCCGAAGACCATGTCCGAGTTCCGGATGGCCTGGATATATTCCTGCTGGTTGAGGCTTTTGGGATTGACCGATTTCCGGGCGAAGCTCAGGGGCTCGGCGGGGTAATAGTCCTCGAGCGGCTTGGTCCCGCGTTCCTCGAGGAGGTCGAGGACGATTTGGAAGTCCTCCTCCTTGAGGTCATGGCCTTTCTCCTCGAGCTCGCGGACCTTGTCGAAATAATACTTGGCGAATTCGACCTTTTCGGCCGGGCCGTCGATCGTCAGGCAGTCGCCCCGGATCGCCAGCTCCACGCCGAGGCGGCTCTCCAGGCGTTTCAGGTTGCGGTCGAGGATGCCGAGAAAAACACTTTTCCGGACAAAGGGGTGGGTGATTTGTTCCATCTCTCAGGGGCGGGTAAACGCTTCGTCGCTCATTCCCGGACATTATCCGGCCGCCGCGGCCCCGTTGTCAAGGAGTGGCGTTTATGCCAAAATGGCCCTTCCCGAAAAAGGACCGGATGCGCATGACCGTCGATTTCATCTTCAAGCCTTTCGAGGAGATGACCCCCGAGGATTACGCCGCCGTCGGCTTCAAGTCTGGTCTCGAGATCCATCAGCAGCTCCTGACCGTGTCGAAGCTTTTCTGCCGCTGTCCGGCGGGCCGTTACTCGACCCAATATGACGCCGAGATCCTGCGCCACATGCGCCCGACGCTTTCGGAGCTGGGCGAGTATGACGGCACGGCCTTGATGGAGTTCAAGACTAAAAAAGAGATCATCTACCGGATCAACCGCGAATCGGTCTGCACTTATGAAATGGACGACACGCCGCCGTTCATGATCGACGAGGAGGCCCTGGACATCGCCTTGGGGATCGCCCTCCTTTATAAATGCGTCATGGTCGACGAACTTCATATCGCCCGGAAGCAGTACCTCGACGGCAGCATCCCGACGGGGTTCCAGCGGACGACTATCGTCGGCGTGGACGGCGCGGTTCCCTATAAGGACCGGAGCATCCGGATCGTCCAGCTCGGTTTGGAGGAGGACGCCTGCCGGGAAGTGAGCGACGTCGGCCACCGGCGGACGTATCGGACCGACCGGCTCGGGATGCCCCTCATCGAAACGGTCACGGCGCCCGACCTGAAAACGCCGGGCGAGGTCGCCGACGTCGCCCAGATCCTTCGTCGGATCGTCCGGAGCACGGGCCGCGTCCGGACGGGGATCGGGGCGGCCCGCGAGGACGTGAACGTCAGCGTCACGGGCGGCACTCGGGTCGAGATCAAGGGAGTGCCCCGCATCCCCCGTATTCCGCTCCTGACTTATAACGAAGCCATGCGCCAGTGGAACCTCCTTCGTTTGCGGGAGGAGCTTGCCCGACGCGGGATCACCCCGGCGACGTTCGCCGCGGGGTTGGAGGAAGTGACCCGGCATCTGCGCCGTTCGGCCTATCTGCCCCTCCAGGCGGCTCTCGGGGCGGGGATGGTCGTTTTCGGCGTCCGGCTCAACGGCTTCCGGGGCCTTCTCCGCCGGCAAACCCAGACGAACACCTATTTCAGCCAGGAAATCTCGGACCGGGTCCGGGTCGTGGCCTGTCTGACGACCCTCCCCAACATCGCCCACTCGGACAGCCCCGCCGAGTCTCTTTCGAGCGCGGAGTGGCTGATGGTCAAAAAGGCCCTCGGCGCCAGGGAAGAGGACGCGGTCGTTGTCGTCTGGGGGCCCGAGATGGATGCGAAACTCGCCGCTCAGGAGATCATCCTTCGGGCGAAAGAAGCGACGATCGGGATTCCCTCGGAGACCCGGCAGGCGTTGAAGGACGGGACGAACGGATTCGAACGCATCCTGCCCGGGCCCGACCGGATGTATCCCGATACCGACCTGCCTCCCAAACGGGTGCCCGCCGAGCGCCTGGAGAAGATCCGGGCCGGCCTTCCGCCCGATATCCTGGCCCGCGAGGCCCGGTACCGCGCCCAGGGCTTGCCGAAGGACATCGCCGAAAAGCTCTCCGCCTCGGCCTTCGCTCCTCTTTTTGAGAAGGCCGTCCGGGATTGGGGCCTCGATCCGGGGCTTGCCGCCGACGTGGTCGTCCATGTCCCGGCGCGGCTCAAGAAAAAAGGCCTGCCCGTCGGTTCTTTGCCCGAAAGCGCCCTGTCCGGCGTGCTGGAGGCGCTCCGCGACAAGAGGCTGTTCCGGGAAGGAGCGGCGCCCGTCCTGGAGAGGTATTTGACCTCCGGCGGAACGATCGCCGCCATCCTATCGCCGGCGGCGCCGGAAGAGGACGTTGCCGGCGAAGCCGCCCGGATCGCCGGAGAGCTCCAGGGGAAGCGTTTCCAGGACCCCGGCCGGAGAATGCGCCGGGCGATGGGGCTCTTGATGGGCGCCCGGCGCGGCCGCGTCGAAGGCGCCGCGGCGGCGCGGATCATGGGCGAAGCGTTGGCGAGGGTGAGCGCATGAGCGAGCCGAATCTCTACAAAGGATACAGGGGCCGCGCTCTTGAGGTCCTCCAACACTTCCTGGCTCCCGTCTGGAGCGACGTCAAGATCGCGACGGACAAGGGCGAATATACCGGCATCGTCCTGCCGCGTTCGGAGACGGCCGATCCCCTCCACATCGTCGTCAAGCTCCGCTCGGGCTACAACATCGGGATCCTGGCCGAAACGATTCGGGCCGTCGACATCCTGGGCCGGAGGGAAGCCCATTACAAGATCCCGGAGAAGGCCTTCCCCTACGATCCGGTCAAGCCGCGGGTGAAACTGTTCGGGACGGGAGGAACGATCGCCAGCCGGCTCGACTATCGCACCGGAGCGGTCATCCCGGCGTTCTCGCCGGGCGAGCTTTACGGCTCGGTACCGGAGCTGGCCGATATCTGCAACCTCGAGACCGAAAAATTGTTCGGCGTCTTCAGCGAGAATATGGGTCCGGAGCAGTACATCGGCACGGCCCGGGCGATCGGCCGGGAGATCGAGAAGGGCGTCGAGGGAATCGTCATCGGCCACGGCACGGACACGATGCACCATACCTCGGCCGTTCTCTCCTTCATGATCCAGGATTCGCCGGTGCCGATCGTCATGGTCGGCTCCCAACGATCTTCCGACCGGCCGTCCTCGGACGCGGCCCTCAACCTGATGCACAGCGTCAAGACGGCGGCCGAGAGCGATATCGCCGAGGTCATGGTCTGCATGTTCGGCCCGACCTCGGACATCTACGGCCTCCTCCACCGCGGGACGCGAGTCCGGAAGATGCATTCGAGCTACCGGTCCACCTTCCGGACGATCGGCGATATCCCGATCGCCATGGTCAGCCGGGAGAAGATCACCCCCCTGCGGCAGGATTACAAGCGCCGCCGCAAAGATAGGAACGTCAAAATCAATACCGCCTTCGAGGAGAAGGTCAGCATCGTCTATTATTATCCCAACATGAAGCCGGACATCGTCGACGCCCTCATCGACAACGGTTACCGGGGGATAGTCATCGCCGGCACCGGCTTAGGCCACGTCAACAAGCCGGTCTATCCCGCCCTCAAGCGCGCCCAAGACGCCAAAATCGCCGTTTACATGACCGTCCAGACGCTCTGGGGCTATGTCCAGATGTATGTCTATGACACCGGCCGGGACATGATGGAGCTCGGGGTCGTCCCCGCGGCGAACATGCTCCCCGAGGTCGCCTACGTCAAGCTTGCCTGGGTCCTCGGCCAGACGAGCGACCTCGACGAGGTGAAGCGGATGATGCTCACTCCCATCGCCGGCGAGACGACCGAACGGGAAACCTCGAACGGCTACCTCATCTTCCAGGGAGGAATCCCGGAAGTCGAGGAATTCATTTCGAAGTACCGGAAGTAGGTCCTCCGGCATTCGAATTCGGCCTCCACTCCAGATCGGGTTTGAAGTTCCGCCCCTCGGCGCTCCTTCTCGGCGCCTCAGATCGTACGCTCCTCACCCTTTACCAGCTCGTAGCCTCATGGTCGGCCATGATGGTCTCTGAAACTTCGGCGTCCGAATCCGGGAGCCTCGAAGAGCGTCTGCGGGGCGGCAAACCCTCATCACGTTCCGGCCGAACACGAATGCCTAAGGACGACCCATCCGAAAAGAAAGAGAGCTAAAAATGTTCAGACGGCGATGTTGGAGCTCCGGTCGAGGGTGATATCCCGCTTGGCCGTCCGAATCGAGATCGTGAATCCGGCGACGACGTCGAAGAGCGACATCAGGGTGAGAATGAAAAAACCCGACGTCATGGCGCTTTTCATTAGGACGAACTCGAGCAGGAAGACGATGAAGATGACCGTGGACAGAATGTGGTCCAGGATCTCCGCGTCGGTGGGACGGGTGGCTTTGTAGACTTCGATGAACAGGCAGACCAGGCCGATGACAATGAGCAGGTCGCTCAAGGTCACGACCCAAATCGCCCCCGACATCATCTTGATGCTGAACAGGACCTTGCTGATGAGCGCCGCCCCGCCGGCGAGGACGAGAATGTCGTAGAGAATAAGGATGAACCCGAACATCGGAACTTTGCGCAGGATTTTCATGGCCTCCTCCTAAATGGGATTATAGCGAAAGGCGCTTTTTTTCGCCATCCATTTCTCATACAATGGGACGGCGCCCCATGACCGCCCCGAAGACCGATCCGTTCGCCCTGACCGGCGTCAAAAAGGTCCGCGTCTCGAAACTCGACCCTCCCGCCTGGCGTCATCTACGGATTTCGCTCGCCGCCACCGCCGCGGCCTGGCTCATCCACTTCGTCTTCGACGCGAAAAACGCCGTAGCGGGGGGGCTCGTGGCCGCGGCTTTGACCGCGGCCTGGATCGCGGCCATCCGCCTCCTTTTCCTGAACATCAAAGCCCGGATGTTCTGGCTTATCTGGCTGGCCGGGGGGGCGCTTTTCGTCGTCCTCTCCGCTCCGGGCGGCGCGGGCTGGGCGGCCGGCGCCGGCTTCGTTTTCGTGTTCCTCTCGGTCCGGAAATACCGTCCGTTCTCCCATCTGAGCCACGGGCATCGAACCCGGGCGTTTTTCCTGGGTCTTCTGGCGGTGAGCCTTTTGTCTTGGGGGTGGTTCCTCGGGCGCCACGGCGGATTCGCTTGGGAGGGGGCGGTGGCCGGCTGGTTCCAGAATGTCAGCCGCTACGCCCTCGCGGCCCTCCAGATCTTCTGGTTTTTCGCCCTCCTTCATATTTTCTTCAAAACGCGGCTCCACTCCGTCAATATCCGGCCCAAGCTGGCCGTCAGTACGTCTCTCATCGCCCTCGTCCCCCTCGGTCTGGTCATTTTCATGGGGCTGGCGGGGCTCTACAGCATCCTGGGCGAAGCGCAAGCAGCCCGGGCCGCCCGCGTTCTCGAGGCTTGGTCCGAGATCGCCGGACGCGATCCGGGTTTCTGTCGGAGCGTCTCGGCGACTTGGTTTGGGCGGGAACCGGCGGGAGAGGGCTTCCGGACCGAAGGCTCGCCGCCGCCTTGGCTGAACGGCTTTCTCGAGGCAAAAAAGAAAATCCCTCCGGCCCCGGCCGCGGCCGACACCGCGGCGGCGGCGGGACTGGATTATTACTGGGTCGGATCGGAAGCATGGCTCGTGAAAACGGCTCCGTCCGGGACCGGCCGGGAAAAGGTTTGGGGATTCCGGCTGGATACGGAATTCATGAACCGGATGGCTAAAATCCTCCACGCCGACGTCCAGATCACGGCCACAAGCCCCATTCGCCTGGGCCGACGGGAGGACGGAAGCTTCGAAGTCGATTTCCAAGCCGCTCCGGACTCTTCCGCCGGGATCAGCGGGCGCTTCGATCCTTCGCGGCCGCCGTTGCGTTCCTGGTTCGGGATGACCCATCTCAACGGCCGAACGTATACCGGCGGCGCGGTCAAAGACGCCGCTTTCCTTGTCTCCCTCAAGACTTCGCTCCGCCTGATCCGGGACGAGGTCTATTCGTCGAAGAATCCCTTGAGTCAGGTCGTGATCGGCGGGCTCATCGCCGCGGCCGTCCTCCTCCTCATTTTGGAGGCGTTCGTCCTCTTTTTCGGCGTTCGGATCGCCGCCGGGATCACCACCGCGGTCCGGACCCTTCATGCCGGGACGAGGCGCATCGCCGCCGGCGACCTGGACACCCAGATCGACGTTCCCAACGAGGACGAACTCGGCGATCTCGCCGCCTCGCTCAATGAAATGGCCGCGGCCGTAAAGCAGGGAAAAGAAGAGGCCCTGCGCCGCGAACGCCTCGAGCGCGATCTTTCGGTCGCCCGGGAGATTCAGGAACAGCTCCTGCCCCATACGATGCCCATCCTGCCCGGATTCGAAATCTCCGGCGTTTCTCTTCCCAGCCAGCAGGTCGGCGGCGATTACTTCGACTTTCTCGATATGCCGGAAGGCCGCCTCGGCGTCGCCATCGCCGACGTCTCGGGCAAGGGCATTCCCGCGGCCCTTCTCATGGCCAACCTTCAGGCCATGCTCCACGGCCAGGCCGAGGGCGAGGCCGATCCCGCGCCGGTGGTCGCCCGGATCAACAACGTCCTGGTCCGGTCCACGGATCCCCGGATGTTCGCCACCTTTTTCTACGGCATCCTCGACCGGAAAAAGGCGACGTTCGCCGCGGTCAACGCGGGACATAATCCTCCGCTCGTCCTCCGCGCCGCCGACGGCCGGCTCGATCGGATCGAGCCGAGCGGTCTCATTCTGGGCTTCCTGCCCGATCAGATCTATCATACGGCCGAGGTCCGCCTCGATCCCGGCGATGTCGTCCTTCTTTATACCGACGGCATCACCGAAGCGTTCGATCCGGCCCTCGCCATGGACCCTGACCGATTCTTCGGGGAGCATCGCCTCATCCGGACGTTCCGGGCGGCGGCCGACCGGAGCGCGGCCGAGATCCAGGCCGCCGTGCTCGGCGCCGTGGCCGGGCACACCGCCCACGCCGCCCAAAACGACGACATCACCCTCGTCGTCATCAAGCGGAGAAAAGAGCCCTCGTGAGCCCCATCGCCCATTCCGGCCTCGGGCTCCTGGGCTGGGAGCTGGTCGCAGCGCGGAAGACCTGGCGGACGCTCGCCCTTTTCGTCTTTGCCGCCAACTTCGCCGATGTCGATTTTCTTTTCTATTTCGTCTTCGGACCCCGGCCGCTGTTCATCCACCAGTATTACACCCATAATCTCCTTTTTGCCCTGGGGACGGCGGGATTGTTCGCTCTCGCTTTGCCGAAGGGGAGGGACCGCGGCGGCCTCATTCTCGTCGGCCTCTCCCACTTAGCCGCGGATCTCATCGTCATCGACCCCGTTCATCCGATCGGCATCCGTCTCTTCTTTCCTTTCTCGAATAGGCTCTTTAACTTCGGGCTCTTTCCCTATCTCCAGCGCTGGCCGGCGGGGGTCGTCTTTTCGGCCAAGAACCTGGCCGTTCTGATGTTGGAGGCCGTCGTGTTCGTTCTCCCGGTCGCGGTTCTGTTCAGGAAAAAGTTCGGGACGTACGTCCGGAGCCGGGAATTCTGGTCGTCCTGAAGGAGGGCGCCATGAAACGCATCGTCGTCCTTTCGGCCGTCATCTTCGCGGCCTGGACCGCGGCGACGCCCGCGGCCCCATGTTCTACGGCCGATTCCTCCGGCTGGAGGTCGTCTCGATCGTGTTCTGGATCCCGGCGGTCATCGTCTTCATGATGGTCGGAACGCTCCTCGGTTTTCTCGCTCCGAATCCCGAGGCCGAATATCTCCGTTTCGTCCTCGTCCTGGTCCGGCTTTTTCTCGCCTTCCTGATTTACAACTTCGTTCGAATGATTTTGGATTATGCCCGGATCGCGATCGTCCGCCGGGATTCGCGGAGCGCCTTCCGGGCGCTTCTCGCCGGTGCCCGATTTGTCGCCGGCCGGCCGGGCGGGACGATGGCCCTTTTTTATCTTTTTGTCCTGACCGCGCTCCCTTTTCTCATCGGCTACGGCTTTATGCGGATCCATTGGCCGCAGACGACGCCGCCCGCGGTCGCGGGAGTGTTCCTCCTCACCCAGGTGCTGATTTATGTCCGCGCCGCCGTCCGGATCGCCGCCCAAGCGGGTCAATGGAAATATTTCGGCTTATTTGAAGCCGCGGAGCACGCGGGCGGGCAGGGTGATCAAAGCCTTGACCAGGTCCAAAACGGCGCTTACCGTGAAACCGAGCAGGCGAAAGGGGAGAAGGAAAAGCCAGACGATCGGGTAGAGGAGGAGGGCGAGAAGGGCCAGGGGCCAGCAGAGGACCAGAAGGATGAGCCATAGAAAAAATTTCGTCATCGCGTCGTCTCCACACCGAATATACGAGAACGGCCCGTTCAAGGTTCACCGGAAGATTCTTGGAGGATCATCATGATCATGCTTGAGTTGCTGAAAAAGCTCGTCGAGCTCAAAGGTTCGGACCTGCACTTGATGGGCGGGCTCCCCCCCGCCGTCCGGGTCCACGGCCACTTGAGCCCTTTGCCCGGATACGACCGGCTCTCTCCGGACAAGGTTCAGGAAATCGTCTACGGTATTCTCTCGGACGATCAGAAGCGCAATTTCGAGCAGGACAAGGAATATCGACACGAGCTGGACTTCGGCTACGGCGTCCCCGGCCTGGGGCGTTTCCGGTGCAATGTCCATAAACAAAGAGGCACGGTCGCCCTCAGCATCCGGGCTCTGGCGTCCGCGATTCCCAAGCTCGGGGACCTCGGTCTTCCGGAGTCGGTCAAGACGTTTATCCAAGCCAAGCGCGGCCTGGTCCTCGTCACCGGGCCGACGGGGTGCGGGAAATCGACAACCCTGGCGGCGGTCATCGACGCCATCAACTCCACCCGTTCCGACCATATCATCACCATCGAGGACCCGATCGAGTATCTCCATAATTCGAAGAAAGCCTACGTGACTCAGCGCGAAGTAGGCCCGCACGGGGATACCCTGTCGTTCAAGAACGCCCTTAAATATGCCTTGCGGCAGGATCCCGACGTGATTCTCGTCGGGGAGATGCGCGATTTCGAGACGATCGGCGTGGCCATCACCTCGGCCGAGACGGGCCATCTCGTCTTCGCCACGCTCCATACCGTGTCCGCGGCCCAGACGATCGAGCGGATCGTGGACGTCTTCCCGACCGACCAGCAGCCCCAGGTCCGGACCCAGCTCGCCGGGAATCTTCTCGGAGTCGTCTCCCAGGTCCTCCTGCCCCGCTGCGATCAACCGGGACGGGCGCTCGCCTGTGAAGTCCTGATCGCCAATTTCGCCGTTCGGAACAACATCCGGATGGGCAAGCCCGAAGCGATCTATCAGGCCATCCAGACGGGGATCTCGGAAGGCATGGTGACCATGGACCAATCCCTGACCAAACTTTGCAAAGAGGGCAAAATCGACTACGAGACCGCGCGGCCCTATATCTACGACAAGACGACCCACGAGACGCTCCGAACATATCAGAAACCTCACCCCCGGCCTTCCTTCCCGGGGGCGGCGCCCCAACCGGCGATCCGGCCCGCGTCTCATGGCCCCGCCGGCGAGAAGAAGTGATTCCATGAAACTCAAAAACGCCTTCGGCCTCACCAAACACATCCTCATCCCCCACGACGGTCATCCGGTCGAAGCGACCGTGGCCGTGGACTTGGCCGCGGTTTTGGACCAGCCGGTGACGGTCAGGCGGGCGGGGACGCGGGGGGGGCGCGCCGCCCGGAACGTGTTTCTTGTCGCCGTGGTCGAGACGCCGTCCCGGATTCCGGAGGCCTTCGGGATCATCCCGCCCCGGGACAAGGAATGGGTGGCTCTCCGCGTCGAGCCCGACGGTTCGGGAGTCTTGATGAGCTCCCAACCGGCCTTTCTCTATGCGGGTTTCGCTTTCATGGTCGAGCACCTGATGGACGAAGAGATCGGTCGGCTCCGGCCCTGGATGAAGACGATGTCCTTCGCCGTGGAAAAGTCGACGTTCGACCTGGTTCTGACCCAATATGCCCGGATCGTCCGGCCGTTCGATCGGGAGCGCTACGTCCGCGAATACGCCCGTCTAGGATTCACTCATCTCGAAGTCAACGCCTTGGCCGGGGCTTTTCCCAACGAGCCGGGCGTGCCGGGCGAGTTCTACCCCGATTTTTACACCTATTGTCCCGCCTTGGACCAGTTTGTCGAGAGCGGGCTTAACAAAGGCTTCTATCCGGCGGAATATCTTCGGGCCAACCTGGGCCGACTCAAAGAGAACGCCCGGTTGGCTCTTAAATATGGCCTCACCCCCGGTCTCTTGTGTTTCGAACCGCGGTCGATGCCCGAGGCTTTCTTCCAAAAATATCCGACCCTCCGGGGCCCCCGGGTGGACCATCCCTTCCGGAGCTTCAAACCCCGCTATGCCCTGACCCTCGCCCATCCGG
>Ga0315288_10004952_pt1 | contig 16955 bp, 9 predicted proteins | sample YL17G11_20_MG_FD_203454 | JGI IMG/M metagenome (GOLD analysis project Ga0315288, IMG submission 203454) | Sediment microbial communities from Yellowstone Lake, YNP, Wyoming, USA - YL17G11_20 | ecosystem: Environmental > Aquatic > Freshwater > Lake > Sediment | place: USA: Wyoming | collected... | reverse complement strand
ATATTACTCAATTCATGCCATTCGCAGGAAACGTAGTTGATGGAACGTGTACCGCTACTCCTTTGCCAAATTTATCTTTAACCACAGCGGCTGGAGGAATGAGAACATTGGTAGAAGTGGATGGCGCTGTTTATGCTTACGATAGAGGAAATGTTGTTCCTGGACTTGTATGGTACGGTGATTTGAATGCTAATTTCCCAGAAATGGATTATAAAATGATGGCCAACGTCACTGTTGAAAAATCAAATTTATACGGAGGGACAAATGATGATGCACTAGCTAATACATTGTATTTTTCAACTGGTCATTTTCAACCCATTACAGCGGCGGTAAAAGCAGATACATTAAGCGGAGGGAATTACGTGTTTAATAATGTAGAAATTTATGGGGGAGATTGTTTTACTTGTTTAGTTGATTATGGACATAGTCTTTATAATTCGGGGGCGGGAGCGGGAACAGTTTACGCTTCTCATTCGTGGGGATTAAAATTTGCCTGTCAATGTAATTCAAATTACGATTTAAGACGCGGGAGAACTGTTTCTAATAATAGAATGTATGCAGTAGGCACAGCGTTAACTAATTCTGTTTCATATAAGCCTGCTAACATAGAGGGATTTTCTTACAACAAAGGGTATTCTACAGAGGGAATTCAATTTGCGTACCCTGCCCTTCCTGTAAATTATTCTCAGTCTGGACAGTTTAAATTCAGAATAAGATATGGTGGAGAAAAGTTTCCTGGAGAAACAACTGATTCGTATAGAGTATTTAATATTCAAGATTATAAGGATACAGATGGACACGGTGGGGATATTAATAATCTTAAAACTAAAGATGGAAGAACTATTGTGTTTCAGAATAAATCAATAGATACAGTTCCTATTTTAGAAAGACAAGTAGTGTCTGGACAATCTGGAGAATCAACTACTATTGGAACTGGGGGCGTAGTAGATAGATTTGATTCATTAAGCTCATATTTTGGTAATCAACATCAATGGGGGGTAACAGAAACGGAATATGGTTTCGCTTGGTTTGACATGCGCAGAAAGGCTTTTCTTGCCTTAGATTTCAACTCTGGTATACAGGAATTAAGTCAAATAAACGGATTAAAAGGCTTTTTTGACGAAGTATTCTTAGAGGTATTAGGAAACACTTCGGCGACAACAAACGTATTAAATTCTCAAACTTATGACAAGACAAGTGACAGGCCATTAATAGGAGTTGGTATAATAGGGGTGTATGACCCGAAGTTTAAAACAACTTACTTGACATTTAAGTTTAAGTCAAGGTCACCTAATAATAAAGGTGCGCAGGCATATATAAATAAAGACTTTACTATTATGTACTATCACCCTAGAAAAATGTTTATTGGATTTACCGATTGGACACCTGGGAATGTTCATAATCATAATCAGACTGTTTTATCTTCAAATACCCCTCTTAATAAGACTAAATATTTTGGAGTTAATATGGGTGCCACTATATTTTATATTGGAAATGTAGTTTCATATTTGAATAAGGAATATGTATGTATTGCGGATGTGATGATTTCTACTTTTCCAGGGTCTCCAGCAGATAGAGTACCGGGTTATCCAGCGTCGACTTACTGGTATTTAATTAACCAAACTAATCAGATTTGGGTTCACAATCAGCCTAAATCTTGGCCGACAACCCCAGCTCCGGACTATGATTATTCTAAGTTCTTCGGATTAGTAGTTGATAATGAAGTGACTTTTGTCATATTACCGGAGACTAAGAATCAATTTAGTGTTTTGAATATGGAGCAGGGCGGAAATAACGTAAACGTTACAGATATTTATACTGAGACTCAATATGACACAGCAAGTGATTTAAATATTTCGGCGACAAGTAGATTCTATAGATGGATATACAGTGCTATATGCTCATCATTGCCATTAAACTCAAAGGGCATTAGACTAACCGATGAGTACCTTCAGGTAAGACTGTATAAGAAAAACTGGTCAATTCAGCCATATGATAGGAGTAAAGCGGTAAAGATACTAGAAAGAGTAAGAAGTTTCTTTGTAGAGAAAAGATAATTATCTTTTTTTGTAACCTTTCATTATTCTTTACGTTAAACTATACAAATCAAACGATATGGAAAACATGAAAAAAATAATAGCAATACTTTTAATCTCGGCTATAATTGGATGTAAAAAAAAGAATGAAACACCAGCACCGACAACTCCGGTATGCGAAACAAAGACAAAGACACTAGAAGGGGTGTATACATCAAATGCAACTAGCCACGATACTGTTAGGGTTGTTTTTAATCATAATAATTGCCCTACAGAGAATCAGAATGTTTATCTGGCGTATGGCGTAGGAAAAGCGCTAAAAAAAGCCACGGGAACATCCGTTGTATTTGATTTCACTAAGGTTTATACATTAACATCAAATGAATTAAGTAAAAGCGCCACTACATCAGGAGTTACTTGTAATTGGGGTATAATGGCGGACGGAAAGTTGCAGTGTAATTATTCAACAGTAGGGGCGATAATATTAACTAAAATCAATTAACCAAAAGAGATATGGAAAACATAAAAAAAGAGACTAGGAACAAAAGGATTTTATTCTTAGTCGCAGTAATGATAATTGGATTTGCTTATTTTGTAAGCGGGCAACGTGTAAAAGATATTAAGTATAAAATAATCTCAGATACTATTTTATCGTTTGATGCAAGAGAAATTCATGTTGATGATTTGAGTAGAGTTTATGCGTCTAATGTAGATCCAGAAGGAAATGAAATTAGCTTTGAATTACCCATTTTGAAAATTGATAAAGAAAATAAAGTGGTAAGTGTTTCATTTTCTATGCTTGCTTTTTTTCCGTGTAACGCGTCCGGTAGAAGCCCAGATTACATAAACTTTGCGCATATGAGTAGAAATACGGATGTGTTTTATACGGATGGCAAAAAACTTGTTGATATTTGGTATAAAAGGTTAGAAAAATAATTATATAACTGTGGTGTTTTTTTGTTATTTTTATAGAAAATACAATACATCACAATGAGAAATAACCCTAGAACACTTAGAGCGCCTGTAGTAGCGACAGATGTGAATCAGGACATTGCTAGGCAATATGATTTATCTAAACTTCCTAATAAAACAGAGCAATCAGCATGGAACAGTTATTTAGATTGGGTTTCTGGCCAAAAAGGATACTCAAAGGGGTCTCAAAAATCACTTGAGTTAAATAAGGGAGAAAATCAATTCGATGCTCTTTCTAATGAGTATAACACATCTGATTACCTTGGTAAAAAATATGATGACCTTTTAAAGGCGCATCCAGGATCAGCGCTTCCCTCAAGAGATGAATGGGTAAAGGCTAGGCAGGTTAATCCAGAAATGATAAAAAATTCTCAAGGATTTTACAAGCAACAAACAAAAAAAGATAATTGGTTTGGTAGCGAAACAGCTCAGTCATATTACCCAGAAATATCAGGTATGGCATCTGCTATTAATCCAAAAAATTTAGAGGAAATGAAAAAGGTGAATGAAGGAAACTTCATGGCGCCTGTTTATATTAAAGATTACTTAACAAAGCAAGTAACTCCATATAAGGGCGTTACTAAGCTTCAATACGATACGAATACGGGTAACCCTATTATAGATTACAAAACGGCTAGAGACTACGTTCCTGCTGATTCTTCTAGTATTTATGTTAACCCAGAGCTTAATATAAGTGCAAAACAATCTTTTTTGCCATATACAAATCCATCAACATCGGCACAGCCTACCGTAGTCGGGCGTTATAAAGGTGGTAAGATAACAAAAGCGCCAAAAAGATACGCTAACGGAACAGATACAGAGGGCGTAGAAACAGATGCATCAGGAAAACTAATTGGATATTCACGCCCAGTGCCTCCTGTTAATTCTACTCAAAATATAGGTGGTAATATTAATGCTACTGCAATTGGTTTATCCGCATTATCAGGAGTAGCTAATGGATTGCCTTCTGATGTAATGAATGACCCTAGATTTCAATATGCAGACAAGACAAATCCAATGACAAAAGGACTTGCGGTGACTGGCGGGAATGCAGTTGGAACGGCAATAGGAATACCTGGTCTTGGAACGGCAATAGGGGCTGGGCTGACCATTAAGGATGCTGCTACTAATAAATTAAGTGATGTAAATACAACCACTGGAGAATATAAAAGCAAAAATCAAGCGTATGGTGCTGGAGCGATAGATTCTGTATTTAAAATGACTCCATTAGGAATGGTTAATACAGCGCTAGATAAAGACAAAACTTTGGGCGAAAAAGCGTTATCATTAGGTACATTTGGTATTTCAGATGCAATTCAAACCAAAAGAACGGTTGACGATAAAGAGAATGCTAATGTAGGTGTTATAGCTTCGGAAAAGCAACAAGCAGAAGCAAAAAGACAAGCAGAGGCTAATGCATTAAAATTACAACAACAACTTCAAGAGCGTGAAGCAGGATACTCACAAGGTGGAAAGATAGTTGGAAAAGGAACGGGTACGTCCGATAGTATATTAGCTAAAGTTAAGGGAGGAAGTTTTATAGTTCCAGCTAAGAATTCTGAAATGGCAGAAGAGGTAAGGGAAAAGGTTTTAAATCATAAAAAAATGATGAAAGCCCCAAGTATGAAGAAGGCTGATTTAAATCAGAATGGCGGAGAGATGGTTAAGCTATCTAATGGAGAGCATATGTTTAGTCCTTCTGAGAGAAAAGAAATTATATCAAAATTAGGGGAAGAGTTTTTAGAAGCACTTGCTCCCGATGCCGAGAATGAATCAGAAGAAATGCGAGAAGGTGGTTTAACCGCTGGCAAAGCTCGTAAGATACTTCATGACGGGACTATTCGCGGAAAAGCAATTACCGACAAGCAACGTAAGTATTTTGGTGCTATATCTAATGGGTATAAGTGTGGAGGAGACGTTAAGGGCTATGCAGATGGAACTGATACAGAAGGTGTGAAAGGAGATACGGAGAGAGAAAGGATAGAAAAACAAAAGCTTGCTAATGAAAAAGAAGCTAAATATTACAAAGAGCTAGAAAAACAAAAGGAGATTCAGTTAAAAAAACTTGAAATAAGAAAAGAAATCGAGAGAGAAAAAAAATATAATAAAGATGTTTACGATGCCGCTAAAAAACAATATGACGACTATTCGAGTAAACTCAAAGAAAATCCTTTACAAAAAAGGGGAATTAGAGATTTTAGTAGCACAAGCACTCCTGCATTAGCTTTAAAAAGAAAAGATGAGTTGCTGAAAAAACAAGAAGAACTTTTAAATAATCTTGATAAAGCTGAAGAAAAATATAAAAATTCAGAATCAAAATACAAGGCGTCTCAAAAAGACGATAGTTTTAACCCAGACGGCACGCTTAAGGAGGCTGGGATTAAAAAAATGACTGCTCCAAAAACGATGCCGACAAGTACGCGACTATCTGATGCTGAATTAAAAGCAAATGAACCTGGTAAAAGATTATCTGATGAGGAATTGTCAAATGCTCCAGTTAAAACAGGCGCACAAATTGAAAAGGCGATGGGGGTTAAAACAGCTCCTAGAATCGGATTAGCATCAGAAGGAAGGAATAGTAAATATATCGCTCCAACTGGAGAAACTTCACAAACAGAAGTTCCCGAAATGGTAACCAAGGCGACTGAGACAAAGCCGACTAAGGAACAAAGTGACTTAGTGACATCAGCGGTAAACGAAACTATTAATCCGACTAAAACTGGAGGAGGTAATAATCAAGATTTGACTAAATTAGGAATAGGTGCTGCACAACAAATAGGAGGGCTGGCTAATTATATTCTACCATACAAGCAATACCAAATGGGTAAGGACTATTTAGCTAAATCTGGAGCAAGACCAGTAGATAAAATTGACCCAGAGTTTCAAAATGTAGTTACTAAAGCACAAGCAAATGCTCAATACGGATATACACCAGAAGAACAAGCTTTACTTGACCAAAGAAATATTAATGCATTAAGGTCAGGGCAAGCTGCTGCACAAAATTACAGTGGAGGAAGCGCTGGAAACGCCATTAATTTAAGTAGACAAGCATCAAATGATTATTTTTCACGAGGATTGCAATCTGCTATTTCAAGCAAAAACTTGCAAATGGATAAGCAGGCACAGGCAAATGATTTAGTAAATCAAAAAGCAGCTATGCAACGTCAATTATTTGGAGATACAATGAATGCTTGGCAACAAAATCAAAAAGCAGGCGGGGACTTGGTCTCTGCTGGTTTACAAAACCTAATGGGCGCTAATAGATTAAATCGCGAACAACAGTTTCAAAATAAGTATGCGCAAAACGATAATATTTACACACAGGACTACCTTAATAGTTTAGGATAATATGCCAGAGTTAGGAAATATAGGTGGAATGGCCGTTGACATGGGCTTTGACCAACAAGTTAATGACTTGAGGTATCAACAACAAATGCTACGCCAACAGGAGGCGCAAAATGAGGCAAAGCGCAAGTTGTTTGAATCAGATATGGAGTTCCAGAAAGGTGGTAACGCATTCGATCAACCATTAGTAAAGGCAGAGAACCAAAAAATAGTTCAATCTATCGGCGACTATATCAGTTCAAATCCTGATTGGGAAACTAACTTCAGTAAAAGAGGGTATGTAAAACAATTAAAGGCGAGCCTTAAAGACAACCCTCATGTATTACGTGCATTGTCTACAAATGACAATAGACAAGCATTATTAAAATATGCTCAAGACGCAAAGCAAAAAGGGATTTCTTTTGATGAGGATGCCCTGAATAATGAATTACAAAGATATTCTAACTATGAGAAGTTCGGCAATCCTGACGGAGAAGAAGCATTACAAAGTGAAGGAATGAAGGCTTATTTATTTACGCGCCCACAAGATTTTGAGAATCTACCAAGTAAATGGCTAGGGATAGGAAAGGGAGTGGCAGATTTTAATCTAGTTGATACTGGGCAAGGTGGATATTATTCTAAACCAAAAGAAGAACAAATGAATGCCTTGGTTAATGCTGCAAAGCAACAAAATCCAAGACAAATACAGGTAGAGGCTCAGAAACTAGGATTAGATACTCCTCAAAAAGTAGACAAATGGATTCGTGATGGTATTTCTGCTGGTGTTCAAAAACATTTTAAAGTTGGGGACGCGTTAGGTTGGTGGAATGCTAGTATGAATAATCAAGAGCTTCAAATGAAAAAACAGGATGCTAAGGCAAAAGCACAAGCTTCTAAATCTCCAGACTATACGAATTGGGAATATTTTACTGACCAGACTTCTGGTGGAAAAGATGCTAAAACAAATCTTGCCGGTGTATTAGACGATAAACTATTTAATGAAGTTTGGGGAGGCACACAAGACGTTAAGGCGATTGGGTCTGACGGGGCTATTGCCGATTTATCTGACCAAGAGTTTCATCACAAAGGTAAATACATTAATAAGGGCGGTGTAACTTTTATCCCAGGATATGTAGACATGCCATTGGATGTGGCGGAAGCTAAGGGGATTTATAAACAAGGTAAATTAACATGGGATGGAATTAAATCTAATTTTAAAAATTCAGCGAAGGAAGTCGTAATTACAAATAAAGACGGAAGTACCCAAGACGCAATAAGAGTTGAATATGATTTACCTATTAACAGAAGAGACAATGTCGCGAGACAGAAGTTTAATATAGCAACAAACGTATCTAAACAAGTTGCTCCGTCTAGTGGGGAACCAAGGACTGGAAGAAAAGTAAGAAATAATAAGACAGGCCAAGAAGGAATTTTATACGATGACGGCACAATAGAACCACTATAATGGGAAAGAAACAAACTCTAAATGGTGATTGGGAACTTGTAAGTGAACCGATTGCGCAAAAAGAAAAACCAATAGCTGTTGGTGACTGGGAAGTGCTTCCAGAAACCAAAACTTCTAATCCTTATTACGAACAGTTAGATAAAGAAGATCGCCAAGCAAAGGTTAATCAAATAGTAAATGATATTCCTGACTTAAATGATTCTCAAAAACAAATTTGGAAAGACTTAGTTATAAAAGGAACGTCTCAAGAAGATTTAAGCAACGCTCTATTAACCTTACAAGGGAAACATCCTAAGCAGAACGGGAATGATAAATATTACTATAACGCAAAAGGAATACCGACCCCGCTAGAAGAACACGAAAGACCTCCTGTTGGATTTGATGCAGCTAATGATTTATATGGTACGCAAAAAGAGGCTAATGACGATAGTTTTTTTACTTCAGCAGGAAAGCATATATATAATGGTGTTTTAAAGGGCGTATTGGGACTTGAGGGACTAGCAAACTTACCTTATGGATTAGCTACTGGAGAAGATGCTGATTGGTATAAGTCGGCAAAGAACAGGGTAGAGTCTTCATTATTTAAAACGCCTGAATACGAAACAGAGAATAAGTTATTTGATTCAAAAGATATTAAAGGAGTTGAAGATTTCTTTGATTCTGATAGATATAATCTTGACGCCAATACTGTTCAAGGAGCAGCTTTAAATGGACTAGAATCTGTTGTTAGTTTCTTTGTAGGCACAAAAGGAATAGGTGCTGCTGGTAAATTATTAGGAGCAGCAGGAGAAGGTGTTGGATTATTAAAAGCAGGTACTCAAGCAGCAGAAGGAGAAGTAGTCGCAGGAAGTAAATTAACTGACTTTATAAAAGGAACATCAAAAGCAGGCGTATTAGCTCAAAACTTTGGAGGAACATATTCCGTTACTTTACCAGAGGTATTAGATTACATGGAAGAGAACGGGGTAACTGGTCCTGAAAAATACAGAAGAGCGTCTATTATCGCTGTTCCGATAGCCTTAACTGAAATGCTTGGTGGTGTAGAGGGTCAATTCGCAAGAAACGCCGCTGCTAAAAATGCTAAATCACAAATGATTAAAGGATTAGTAGAAGCATCCGCTAAAGGTGTTGATGGAAAACTATCTAAAGAAGCGGGAGGTGAATTATTTAAAGCCACTACTTCAGAGGCATTAAAATTACAAAAGTCATTTGCTAGAGATGTAGCTGAGAATATAGGTGGAGAAGCGCTAACGGAAGGATTACAAGATTTAGAGAAAAAAGGACTTGCGGAAGTGTACGATCATTTATCTAAAGAAGATAAATTCAAAGAGAATCCATTTAGCTTAGAATCATTTGGAGAGTATTATAATAGTGCTTTAAACGGAGCTGCTGGTGCTGGCGGAATGAGTACGGCAGCGACTATTCAAAAGCGTAATATAGAAATTAAAAAGAAACAATCTGAAAATATATTCACTACGGTTCAGAAAGGACCAGAGGCGGTTAATTCTCTTATAAAAAATATAGGAAAGGCTGTTGATGATGGGGAAATAACAGCAGAACAAGGCGCTGACGCATATTATAAAGTAGACCAATACACTAAGTACGACAAGCAAACAAGTGGGCTTAGCTTAAAGGACGAAGAGAAGCGAAGATTATTTGATTTAACTTTTGAGAAATCTAATTTAGAAACTCAGATTCCAACAGATTATGAGATAGATAAGTTAGGTGCAATTGAACAGGGAATAATTAATTCAAAGAAGAAACAAGCTAAACATTTACAAGATGAAATTGATAAACTTATTCTCAGAGATGATGTTCAAAATACAACAACACCGACTGCTAAGAAAACTGAGGAGGAGGTTGCGAAAGATATTGAAGCAGAGAAGGAAGCTATTGCTAGCGGTTTAAAATCAGGTATTAAATTTAAAGACGCTAAGGTTAATGAAGAAACTGATAAGTATGCCGAACATCCTGATGCGACAAATGAAACACGTTCTTATGAAGACTTCACTAATCATGATTGGAATAATAAGAATGCAAGTTGGCCGGCTAAATTAAAAGTATTCGGTACAAAACTTTTATCTAACCAACAAGCGAGAGAAAAAGGCGTTTCTGTTGATCCCGCATCAAGTTCGATAGAGTCAGGGATAATATCTCAAGGGTTTAAAGGAAAGATAAAAGGAAGAGATGTTGTTACATTTAATGTTAAGTTGCCAGATGGAAAAGAAGTTAAAACAGCCTCATCAATAGTTCGCCCTACAACCAAAGATGAGTTAGGGGGATATACAAGTCATTTTAGACAAGAGATGCTAAAAGACCGTAATTCGGTAATTGGAACTAAAGTTGCATTTAAAGTACATAAATTAAAAGACTCTGGAAGAATAGTTGTTTCTATTTACAATCCAGAAAACGGTAAGCATTTGGCCTTCATGAAAGAAAGACATGCTGGTAATTCTATATATAATAAAAAGGATGAAAAACAACTTGGTGAAATACAAGACGCGATAGAGTTACCACCGAATAGTAAGAAAGAAATTACAGTTAATCCTACGGAGCCAATAGTACCTATAACCGAACCAGTGAAACCTATTTCTACGGCAGACGTAAAACTAACTAAACCAAAAGTAGTATTAGGCACTAATTCAAGAGAGCAGTATATTTCTGACCAAATAGAAGAGCTGAAAAAAACCCCTAGTAATTATGATGAAGATACTAATTACGAAAAGATATTTGGAGTAGAGTATGATAGAAAACAAGCGGGCGGAAAGAAAACATTAATTGAAAAAGAACAAAATAAAGAAACAGAAAAAACTCCAGGTGATGTTTTAAAGAAAGTAAATTTATATAATACACTTTCTAAAAAAGAAAAGAAATCAGAACAAGGCGTTTCATTATTTAAGTCTATAAATGAAGATACTGATAGTATAGACCATTCCGTAAACATTACAGATAAAGGAAAATTAAAACTAATTAACCAGAAAGGAAAACAAGTTTATAGAGAAGCAGTTAAAAGAAGTAAAGATGTAATAGAAAGGGATAAACAAGATGCCAAAGAGACTAAGTTAGCACTAAAGATGGTTCCTCAGTCACTTGACCATTTAATTATAATGGATGTGGCGAATGGAGAAGCTTTTAATATTGGCAGTATTGATGACGTTGGAGCTAATTCAGATGAAGTTCCTGCATTAATGAAGTCTAAAGATGGTGGGATTGACATAAGGGATTACAAGCAAAGGCTATCAGAGATGATGGGATTAGTGGAGGGGCAGGACGCGTTACAAGGAGATTCAGATACGATTGCTAAAGAATCATGGGAGATATTAAGTGGTTATTTAACTGGGGGTGGTAGGGCAATGGCTATTCGTGATGCTAAAGATATTTACGAAGAAAGTATTAATGAAGGATTAACGCATGCTGAAGCAGAAAGATTACAAGAAGAAAACAATCTTACCGACAATGAAGTTGCTGTAATTAAAGACACGGTTGCAAATGCTACTGAAGAAGAATTATTAAAAGCAAAAGAAATATTATCTAATAAAAACAACCAAAATGAAGAAACAGCAAACACAATCACCTCAGAAATTAACGGAACTGAAGAAGGAAGTTCTAATCCTTTTGATGAAAGCGAAAGGGAACAGAACGAAGGAAAAGGCATAGCCGGCGATGATGGCAAAGGAGATGTATTTCAAAAGTCTAAAGAACTACAATATGCAGAAGGTCAATATGCAAAAGCGGAAACAGAATTAAAAGCCGCAAAGAAAGCCTTAGATTTAAAACGTAAAGAATTAGATAAAGGTTTAATTGAAGACCAAGAGGACTTATTCGGAGAAAGAAAATCAACGGATGAAACTTCTCTATTTGATGAAAGAGCTTCATTAGAAGGTCGTAATGATGCTATAACTCCGTCTAAGCAACGATATGAAAATGCTGTTGCTAATTATTCAAAATGGAAAGATAAAGTTAAGGAGTTAGGAGATAGTGAAGAAACTCAAATGGAATTATTTCAAAAGGTTTCAGAAAGAAAAGCAAACGTTGAAAAAGTAGTAGCGAAATTAAAAGCATCAATGCCAAATATTAAAGTGGTATTTGATGAGAATTTAAAAGCAGCAGGAAAATGGTCGCCGACAAATAAAACCATCACAATCAATCCATATCACGCAGGATTAGATACCCCTATTCACGAATACGGACACGTTCTAATAGATGCAATTGGGTATAACAATAAAGTTATTCAGGCCGCTATTAAACAGCTTAAAACGTCTCCTTTATGGGCAGAAACTAAAGAAAGATATAAAGAATTAGACGAAGAGAATTTAGGCAAGGAAGTATTAGCTGAGGCAATCGGGCGAGAAGGCGCTGGCATCTTTGATAAAGAATCAGATAAAAGTAAATTCAAAGTCTTCTTAGATTACATATTTGATTGGCTCAAGACTAAATTGGGCATGAATAAAAACATTGCCAAGTCATTAGCTAAACAAATTATCGGCGGAGTTGGAACAAAAGAAATGGTTGGTAAAAGTGAAACAGAACAACTTCAAAAGACCAAAGAAACAGAAGAAGAAAAGAAGCAACGTAAAGCTGAGAAGAAAGCAAAAAGAGCAGAAGAGCAACATGAGGTTGATGAGATGCTGAAAGGTCGCGAGATTAAAGAATTGTCATTTGAAGAAATGATTGATGTTTATAATCATGTAATAGGATATAGCAAATCAATTCAAGATAAATACTTCGGCGATGTTAAAATTCAAATAGCATACCGACTATTCACTGAAAAGAAAAATCAATTAGAGCAGTGGCAAAAAGAAGGTAAGACTAAAGGGTATAACGAAGAAGAATCTAATAAGTCAGATATAAAGGACAAAGACGTTCTAATGAAAAACTTATCGCACATGACCCAAATTGTCCCCGAACTTCAGGCGTTTAGTAAAATGTTTGAAGGCGCTTATTTTGATATGACTCAAGAACGTTATGAGTTAAAGAATGAGTTACAGAAATTCGGACAAGCTGTTATAAAGGAAAAGAATAAAAAATTAGGCATAGTAGGTAGGGCAAAAGAATTATTTAGTTCAAGTAACGCCAAGTATTTTGACTTTGTTGAAAATCCAAAAGCGGAATTAGGCGAAGATGAAGAAGGGAATATTATTCACGGAGCTGGATATTACACTTTAGAAGAGGGTAAAAAGAAAGGTTTCAGTGATGCTCAAATGAATTTCTTAAAATTCATGCACAAACTTCAAGATGAGAGAAATGCTCAATTAGAAGCTATGGGCAGGGATATGACCAATGAGGTTCTGAAGGTAGACAAAGGAGTGGCTGAAGCATGGAAAACAGAAGGGTTAATGAGTGCTTTCAGTTCGTTCTTAGGTAATGGATTTAACTTGCGTAATGTCCGTATTACATATAACGGCAAGAATATGACATACGGCGAGGTAGAGAAAGACTTAATTGCAAAGGGTAATAAAGGCACTATTGAAAAGCTAGTAGCTTTAAAAGACATGTTTAAATATAACATGGCGGCTAAACGTCAAATCCAAAAAGGCATACATGTAGATGAGAGCGGCGAGAATGAGCTTCAATTAAAAGGTGGCGCTAAATACGGCATTGACCCACATGGAGCTTTGATTAATAAGTTCATGAAGAGCAGAAACGCAGAGCGTGGATATTCTAAAGACTTCTACAAGGCCGCATTTGATTTTATAGATGAGAGTACTCATTCTAAGCATATGCAAGAACTTTTACCTTACATCGACTCTATTGAGTATTTAAATAAAATGGGTTTATTAGATGAGGAAGGAAACGTTTTACATGGCATTAAGAATAATGTAACGGAATGGATTGAAGAATGGAAAAACTTACATTTATTCAAAGTTGATAAGGTTGGTAAATTAGGTCCAGAAGCGGATGTTGCGATGAAATTATTAAGAACGCTAACATCTCAGTTAGTCATGGCATTTAACATAAAGGCAGGCTTAATAAATATTGCAATGGGTCAGTATAATAATCTTCGTAAAGAAACAGCAAAAGAATTAGCTAAAGGGCATAAGCGAATGGCTTCTAATCCTAAAAAATCTGCTGATATTTTAAAGAAATACCAAGTAATTTCAATTGATTACGATTCAAATCCTAAGTTATTTGCCGGAAAACTATTTGATTATTTAGCGCATGGATTAACTAGGGCTGGTGAATACTATATTCAAGGCTCTATGTTTATTGGATTAATGACTGAGGCTGAATACGATTCTTTTGAATATAAGAAAAACAAAGATGGTGTAGATGAATTAGTTTATACTGGTAAGGACGAAGAAGGATTTAAGGATGAAATGATTAAGCATAAAAACAGAGTTTCTGATATACAGGGTAAATATGCCGAAAAAGACCGAAGAAACTTTATGTCTGGGGAATTTGGTAAAATGATTAGTCAATTCAAGGTTTGGATTCCAGATTGGTGGAAGGAACGTTTTGGAGAAGAATACATAACGGCGGACGGAGAAACTAAAAAAGGCTCATATCGTAACTTCACAATAGATGCCATAAAAGATTTACGTGAACAAATTAAAGCAGAAGGGCCAAAAGCTATATGGAATAATAAAGAAGCTATGACTAACCTTAAAGGAGCGTTATCAGTGGCTATTCTATGGAGTTTAGCGGCAGCGGGAGATGATGACGACAAGAAACGTAAAAAGGGTGACTTATTAAGTCAAATGACATCTAACGTTTTATTCGTTTTTGACCCAACAGGACTTAAGTTTAATGCGACTCATCCAGCGGCAGTATTAGGCACGGTTGAAAAGTTCTTGACTGTGTTTGAAGATGTTGTTAAGGGAGATGGTGAAAAGTTTGGAAATGACATTGTTAAAGTGATTCCTTACAACAAAATAGCTACTCAGATTCCAAAGTTGATTAGCGGAGAATAATATTAATAAATTGTTAATTACAAATAGGACAAAAACATTATATTTACTAAAAATTAAATCATGGGATTAACAAGGCCAAATTTATCCATAGAGAATACGGTAAATGATGAATGTACCGCTTTCTCGATAGCTGATACTACTACATACGGTGGCGCACCTAGTATTGGAGTAAATAGCGTAACTGGATTAGTTATTAACGTTGTTAATGAAAGTACTGGAATATATTTTACATATACATTCGTTATAGTATCCGGAGTGATTCAAACAGGTACACTCTCTATACAGGGAGGTACTCCAGCATCTATTACAACTTATGTGGTTTCGTTGGCATGGCCTTTCATTACGGCTGTAAATGAATTTAATTTATTTGGAAGCTATGGTGTGACATTACCAGATTTTGGAGATGCTGCATTTCAAGTTGAATATACGATTACTGGAAGAGCGGACCCTGGAGACGGGTCTGGCCCAGCAGACTTCTCGTATACTACCTCAGAAACATTTTTAGTAGATTGCGAAACAGCATGTTGTATTTCTAAAATGTTAGCTGACTTAGACCCTAATTGCAGTTGTTCAGATACTAAACAAGCACTTGCTATTTCTGCTTATACATGGTTGTTAGTAGCTAGGGCTTCTGCTAATTATGGACAAGTAGATAAAGCTGTAGCCGCCTTGCAGAAAGCTAGTGATTTATGTAATTGTGATTGTGGTTGTTAGTGGCTGAAGACGGAGTAAATACTAGTGAATGGTTAAAAATATATTCCTTTGATAAAAAGGGTGTAGTTCGGCTGGCGATCCGTGGTCAACTGATTTGCCGGCTGCTTATAGTGGAGACCAAGCTGGTTATTTATTGTTAGCATATTTGAAAAAAATAAAAGCAATTAGTTCAGCGAATTTGTAAATTTACATAACAATTAAAAAATAGAAAATATGAGTACATGTGGAAGTTGCGGAAAAGTATATAGCGCTGTCGGACCAAAAGGAGACACTGGATTAACAGGCCCAACGGGGCAGCCTGGGGCAACGGGTGGCGGATTTACTATGGAGAATTATAAAAATCAATCTACTACAGATGTATATACAGATGGTTCAACTCCTATAAGTAAAGTATTTGCTACCGGAGTAGGGACTCAGACTATATACTATAACGGTACGCTTTATTTTAGTGCTGCGGCTGCTGAAAACATAGTTGTTACTCCTTATCACGGAATAACAAGTGATGTAACACAAACTACTAATTCAACTATCCCTATAGCACTAGGCCTAGCCACTACTTATTTAGCGTATCCTGTATCAGGAGTATTAACAGTTGCAAACGCAGAAGATGTTGGATTTAAAATAGTATCAGCCAATGCCGCGGCAGTTGTAGTTCTTTTAGGTACAGACATTAACTTCAGTAGAGCGTAATGACAAATCAAGATTTGTTAATAGATACGGTATTAAGAGCTAAGTGTACCGCTGCGTATATGGGCGAAAAGCTCATTAATCAAGAAAAAGCTGGAGAGGACATTATTTGCTGTACTAAAAAAATGACTTTACTCATGTTGTGGATAGAGATACTAGAGACATATAACTGTCAAATGTACGAAACAACTACCGTTGGAAAGTTTCAGTGTTTAACCGAAACAGAGGCGATGGTATTAGTCGGCAAACTCAAATTGCTTATAGCATAAAAAAAGCCCTTTTTTAAGGGGCTTACTTGTTTTTACAACAGAGTGAATTATGAAGTAAACACTCTGAATCGGACATTCAGCAAGCTTTCTTTACCGACCATAAATTATGCTTTGTTTTGACCTTCAACTTGACGACTAAGCCTATCTTTTGTTCTTGCGTCTTGCCAATGAATGGCTTCTTCAATTTTCGTAATAGTTAAAGCGTTTTCCCTACAAGGAAATGCATCATTAAGGCTCTGAAATAAACATTTTGTATATTCTAGCATGTCTAATGCTTGACAACCATTTATCCCAACCTCACTAATAGGATCGCTTTGGATTGTAAAAGATACAATTGGCGCAATTCCTTTTACATCGTCTTTGTTTTGAATAGTAATAAATTCATTATTACTATTCATTTTTAATAGTGCTTTTTCTACGTGTCTCATTTGTTTTTTTATTTGTTTATTTAATTAATTGTATTTCGCTTGCCTTTTTTCAAGAAATCAAGAACATCTTTTTCCTCATCTCCTTTGATTTTCATTCTTGCTTCAAAACTAGCAGATTCATCCATTCTCTTTTCTCTTAATTGTTCTTT
>Ga0315288_10004951_pt1 | contig 16955 bp, 10 predicted proteins | sample YL17G11_20_MG_FD_203454 | JGI IMG/M metagenome (GOLD analysis project Ga0315288, IMG submission 203454) | Sediment microbial communities from Yellowstone Lake, YNP, Wyoming, USA - YL17G11_20 | ecosystem: Environmental > Aquatic > Freshwater > Lake > Sediment | place: USA: Wyoming | collected... | reverse complement strand
GTTTCCGAAGAGGTGAGCTTGAAGGAGAATCGCTGCCAGCCGTCGCCGGACAGCGTAAGCCGGCGGCTGGCGTAGCCGCCCTTTTCCCCTTCCAGGGCCACGACCAGCGGGGCGGCGATTCCCTCCTGCCTGACATTAATGCGGGCCTCGTAGCTCTTTCCTTTTTCCAGGTACAGCCCCTTTTGGCCCACCCCGGCTTCATGGCCCGGCGCTTCGCGGCTCACGATCTTTTGGGCCTGGTCGCCGGAATAGAAGGTGGTGTTGTCGTGCATGAAGTGGATCCGGGGAGTTCGCCCGATCGAGTACCAGGGGCGGACGACGCCGTACTCGCCGTCTCGCCCCTCGAACTTGCGCGCCTCCAACATCTCGGCCCAGAGGCCCCCGTAAAACACGCGGAACACCAGTTCGGCGAAGTGCCCGTAAATGTTGGGATCGATCTTCCCGAGGCGGGTGTTGGGCCGGACGGTGATTCGGCCCTGCAAAGACGCCGTTTCGCTCGTCGCAGCAGCGGGCATGCCGGCGGTACAACAGAGCGACAGAATCGCGAGGATGAGAAGTTTGCGGCCAGACATCAGTCTTCAGACCCTCTCCGGCACAACGTAGGGCGCACGGTAGGAGCGGGTCAACAGTCGGCCGGCCTCCTCGTCCCCTGGAAACGTTTCGGTGGCCGGGTCGAAGTTGACCGTGCGCCGGGTGCGATAGGCGATGTTCGCCAGGTGTGCGAGCGCGGCCGACAGGTGGCCTTCGGCTATGTCCGCCGACAGGTCGCTGGCCTTGCGGCTGCGCACGGCGCGGATGAAATTAGCGAAGTGGTCGAGGTTGGCGCCGGGATCCCCGGTGTCCTCCTTCTTCGGTCCCGGCGTCCCTTTCTGTCCCAGGAAGGTGTAGTAACTGGTGTAGCCCGGCATCACCATGTAGCCGTCCGAACCGTAGAAAATCACGCCCACGGTATTGTCGGCGCCTCTAGTCGGGTAGAGGTCGCCGATGCCCGCTTCGTGGTTGGTCATCCAGTGGCGCACATCGAACTGCAGCAGCAAGTTTCGCCCCGCGTATTCGTAGGAAGCCACCTGGGTGTTGGGGGTCTGCTGGTCGTCCTTGTGGACATAGACGCCGCCCATGGACTGGATGCGGGAGGGATGCGTGTTCAGGCCCAGGCCCCAGCGCATGATGTCGAGCTGGTGGACGCCCTGGTTGCCGATTTCGCCGCAGCCGAAATCCCACAGGAAGTGCCAGTTGTAGTGGAAGCGCTGGCGGGCAAAGGGCTTCATCGCCGCCGGCCCCACCCACAGGTCGTAGTGGACGCCCGGCGGCACCGGCTCCTCCTTGATCCGCCCGATGCTGCTCCGCCACTTGTAGGCCATGCCGCGAGCCATGTACAGCTCCCCGATGATGCCCTCCCGCAGCTTCTGCATGCCTTCCTGCATCACGCGGTTGCTGCGCGACTGGGTGCCGTGCTGCACGAGGCGGTTGTATTTCCGCGCCGCCTCGACCATCTTACGGCCTTCCCAGATGTTGTGCGAGGCCGGTTTTTCCAGGAAAACGTCCTTGCCGGCCTGACACGCCCAGATGGTTCCCAGCGCGTGCCAATGATTCGGCGTGGAGTAGGAGATGACGTCGATGGAGCGATCTTCCAGAAGTTTCCGAACGTCAACGTAGGTCGGGACTTTCCGCCCCAACAGCTTGTCGCACAGCGCCTGCCCCTGGTCCAGAACCGCCTCGTCGACATCGCACAGAGCGGCCACCTCGACGTTCTGATTGGCCAGTTGGTGGAAGCACTCGATATGGTGCATGCCGCGCCGCTTGAATCCCACCACGGCCACCCGGATGCGGTCATTGGGACTGAGCGAGGAGCGGGCAATCGCCGGAGCCCCGGCCGCTCCCGCGGCGGCGGCAGATTGAAGAAACTGGCGTCGCGTCAAAGGTTCCATGGCCACCTCGCTTTTCAGGCGCGGACGGGGCGGCCTACCCAGCGGTCGCCCCTGCGCGGGGAATTCAGAACATGATGCGCGCCCGCAGCCAGACGGCCCTGGCCGGAGCACGCGAAACGGCACGATCGATTCCCATCAACGACACCGTGCTCCCGAAGGCCGTCTGGCCCACCATCAGCTCGTTGGTGCTGCTGGGGCCGGCCCAATTCGGATGGTTGAACAGGTTCATGGCTGCCGCCGTCAGCCACAGCTCCCGGCCTTCGCTGAAGCGGATCCTCTTGGTGAGGCTGGCGCTGAAGTGCCAGAAGCCGGGGCCTTCCAAGATGTTGCGGCCGGCATTGCCCAGCCGGTTGGCGGGCGGATCGACGAAGGCGGCGATGTTGAACCACTTGCGCGTGTCCACGCCGGTGAGACGCGGGCCGTCATTGCCGTCGCCTATGCGGTCGGGCCGCGCGGTCACGGTGCTGCAGGCCACATTCGTCAACGGATTGTTCGCGCTGCGGCAGGGCGTGATCCAGGTGCCGCTGCCGGCGAATAATTCCGGAACCAACTGCCACCCGTTCAACACCCGATCCACCCAGGCCGGAGCGTTGTTCAGCAAGCGGTGCCCGCGCCCCACCGGCAGCTCCCACATCCCGGTGGCGCTGAAATTGTGTGCCCGGTTGTACTGCACCCGCCCGCGGTCCAAGGCCCGGTTGTTGGCGTCGGTGCTCATGTCTTTCGCGTCGTTATCGTTCTGATCCATTACATCGGAGAGGTTCTTGCTCCAGACGTAGCCGACCTGGTACGAAAACCCGTTCTTGAACCTCCGATGCGATTCCATTTGCAGGCCGTGGTAGATCTGGTTGCCGCCGTTCTCCCGGTAGGAGATGGAACTCGTGTATCTCAAGGCGGAGTAAGGCCGGGAACTATCGAGCCCCGGGGTGACCCGCTGGTTGATGTCGCGGGTATAGACCAGGTTGGTGCTCTTGGTGCCCAGGTACGAGACGCGAATCGCGTTGTCCGACAACTGTTTCTCGATCGTCAGGTTCCACTGCTGCACGTAGGGGTTGATCAGGTGGGGATCGAACCCTTTTCCGGGCAGACCCGCTCCACCGAGGTTGACCGTGGGGAAGGAATTGGCGAAGCGCAGGGCGGTGGCAGGCGCGATGTTATTCACCGGCTTTGGATTGACGAAGCTTGCGCTTCCCGCATCCAGAAAGCCGCCGGTGGCCATGCTCGAGTACAGCCCTTGACCGAGGATGTCCGTGAATTTGCCCCAGGCTCCGCGAACAACGAACGACGACGAGTTCCGGGGACGCCAGGCAAAGCCGATGCGGGGCGCAAGGTTGTTCTTATCGGCGAAGTGCAGCGTACGCTCCGGCAGGCCCAGGGTAGCCGCTTCCAGGATCGGGATCTGGCCCCAACTCGTTTTGAACGTGGGGTTCACCGGCGTGTCCGGCGCGGCCTTGATCAGGCCTCCCTTGGCCCGGTCGAAGTTAAACAACGCATCGTTCTTGTTGTAGATCGCCCCCTGGTAATCCCAGCGAATACCCAGGTTGAGCGTCAAGTTCGGCCGGACCTTGAAGTCGTCTTGGAAGAAAAGGCCGTAGTTGGTGCTCCTCATGTAAGTGTTGGGGTTGATGCCGGTCACCGAGGTGGTCGTTGGAAAGCCCAGCAGGAAATCGGCATAGGCATTGCCCGCCGAGCCGACGTACGTCCTCTGGAAAGCAAAACTGCCGTACGCGCCCGAAGGAATGCTGCCGCTGTTCGGTTGCTCCCAGAAAATGTTGACGCCGCCCTTGAACGTGTGGCGATGCTTAATCCAGGAGAGGGTGTCGGTCAACTGGTAGCTGGGCGAGATGCCGAAGCCGGTCGCCTGCTGAGACAGGCCCGCTACCCCCTGGATGGTGATCGCCGGGAAACCACGGGCGTCCGGCAGTGTGGATGGGAATTGGATTCCGACCTCGCGCAGCACGGCCAACCCATTGTTGTTCCCGCCGCCGGGACTGTTGTCGCGAATGAACCCGGCCCGCAGTTCATTGAGCAGATTGGGACGCGCCGTGTAGTTGTAGGAAACCGCGCTGTTGTACATCCTTCTGGTGTTATTCCGAAAGCCCATGGTTTCCAGGCCGCTGTCCAGGCCTCGGTTGTTGAACTGGCCGCCCCCCACCCGCGCGTAAAACCAGTGCTTGTCACTGAACCGATGGTCGATTCGGAGATCCAAGGCGTCGTCCTGCGTCGTCGCTCGCCCGCCGGCAACTATGTAGTTGCCGCTGGTGGCCGCTGTACCGGGGACAGTTGTGGGCGGGTAATACCTGTCCTGGATTTTTTTCGCCACCGGATCGAACATATTCGCCGGTATCGTGTTGATTACGAAGGGCCTTCCCTCATAGGGGTTGTTGATGGTCTGGGTAAACACGCCGTTGCGCATGGCGTCGGTCGGAACGTCCCCACCATAGAATTGGTTCCCGCGTTCCCGCTTCGATTGCCAACTGCCGCTGAAAAACGTGCGGTTGTGGCCGTCGTACAGCTTGGGGATGATGAACGGCCCGCCGATATTGCCGCCGAAGTAGTGAATCACCGCCGATTGCCGTTCCAGCGCCGTGGCGCTGCGCGCGTTCAAGGCCGGCGTGTTGTAAGTGTAATACCCGTCGCCGTGGAAGGCGTTCCCGCCGCCCTTGGAGATCTGCTGATAGACGCCGGGCGACGCATACTCGGCGGGATTGTTGGCCGCCAGGATGGTCACTTCCTGCAAGGCCTCGCTGCTCATCAGCACCGAACCGGCGATGCTGCCGCCGCCCAGCGGCGCTGAAATGCCGTCTATCTGGAAGTCCGCTTGGTTGAAGTAGGCGCCCCCGATGGAGAAGCGGGTGCCGCTGTTGGTATTCTGGACCAGGGGGCTCAGCCGCATCTGCGTCCAGGGCCGCTGCGAATCGGTGGTAGGACTGAGAAACTGAGCGCCGCCGGCTGGGACCATCGCGGCGATGCTCGATTTGTCGGTGTCGATCAGCCCGGGCGTGGCCCGCACTGTCACCCGCTCGGTCAGCGCCCCCACCTCCATGGGCACATCCACGCGCACCGCCTGGCGCGCGCCCAGTTCAATACCGTCTTTCACGAAGGTCTTGAAGCCTTGCTGACTGGCTTCCACGCGGTAGGTGCCGGGCACCAGATTCAGGAACTCGTACCCGCCCCTCTCGTCGGCGATCAAGACCCGGCTGATATTGGTCTCCTGATGGGTCAGGATAACCTTGACGCCAGGCATGGCGGCCCCCTGCGAGTCCGCCACGGTGCCCAGAATCGTGCCTGACGTGGACTGTCCATACGACGATCCCACCACACCGGCCAGGGCCAATGTCAGGACCGCAACTGTCATCCATCGGCGTGCGCTTGTTTTCATCGCCGGCCCCCCCTTTACAGCGCCGCTTTCCAGCGGCGTTAGGGACAGCTTGCACCCGCCGGCAGTGGCCGCACAAGTGTCCTGTGGGCCTGTAACCGTGGGGTTAACCGTTATTCAGTGGGGACCGGCCCAGAAGGGTGCGCCCCGTGTACGGGGCGCGAACCTTCCGGGCCGGCGCCGGTGTGCGGCGAGATCAGAACACGATGCGCCCGCGCAACAACACCCAGCGGGCGGTGGCGTAAGCGCCCCGATCCTGGCCGAGCAGGGTGGAAGTGCTTCCGAAGGCCGCCTGGCCCACCGTCACTTCCCCGCTGGCACTAGGTGTTGCCCAGTTGGGATGGTTCAGGACGTTCTGGGAAGTGATGCTCAGCCACAACTCCTTGCCTTCCCGGAAGCGAATCTTCTTGGTCAAGCCCAGGTGCAGGCTCCAAAAGCCCGGTCCTTCGAGGATGTTGCGGCCGGCGTTGCCCAGGGCGGTGGCGGCCGGCTGCGCAAAGGCCGCGGTGTTGATCCATTTCGCGACGGAGGTGCCGGCCTGTTTCGGGCCGTCGTTTCCACTGCCGACGCGGTCGGCGCGGGCTGTGTCGTCGGTGAGATTGGTGAAGGGATTGGCCCCCTGCCGCCGCGCTGTGAACCACTGGCCGCTGGCCGAGAAGAACTGCGGGTAAAGCTGCCAGCCGCTGACCACTTGGTGGAGCCAGCCCGGCGCCTGGCGCAACACGCGATGGCCGCGGCCAAGCGGCAACTCCCAGATCGCCGTGCCGGTCAGATTGTGCTGGCGGCTGTAACCGATCCGGCCGCGATCGATGGCGCGGTTGCGCGCATCGGTGGCGATGCCGGTGTAATCCGTATCGCCCCCGTCGATCACGTCGGAGATATTGTTCCCCCAGACATACCCGCCTTGGAACATCAGGCCCTTTTGAAGTCTCTTCTCGGCCTTCAGTTGCAGGCCGTGGTACATCTGGCTGCCGCCGTTGTCCATGTAATCGATGTTGCTGCCGAAGCCGAACGCGGCATAGGGGCGCGATGCGTTGTTCCCGGCCGTGATTCGCTGGTTGATGTCGCGCCGGTAGACCAGGTTGGTGCTCTTGGTTCCCACATACGAAACGCGCAGCGCAGTGCCGAACACGGCTTGTTCCAGGGTAAGGTTCCACTGCTGCACGTATGGGTTCGCCAGATGCGGGTTGAAGCCGCTGGCGGCCAGGCTGGGCGACGCCGCCACGCCGAACGTCGCCGGGAACGGGTAGGGGAAGCGGAACGCCGTCGCCGGCATAATGTTGTTCACCGGCCTGCCATTCGGGTAACTGTTGCTGGCATAGGTCAGGAAGGCGCCGTTGCCGCCGCCCGCAAACTGTTGGAACACTCCCTGCCCGATTATGTCGGTGAACTTGGCCCAGCCGCCGCGGATCACGAAGTTCGCGAGCCTGCCGGGCCGCCAGGCAAATCCGATTCGCGGGGCGAAGTTGTTCTTGTCGGGGAAATGGAGGGTCCGCTCCGGCAGTCCCACGGCCGCGGCTTCTTCGATCGGAACCAGCGGGTACTTAGGCCGGAACGTGGAGTTGACCGGCGTGTTCGCCGCCGCCTTGATCAAGCCCCCCGTGGCGGGGTCGAAATTGTAGAAGGCGTTGTTCTCGTTGTAGATCGCGCCCTGGTAGTCCCAACGCAGCCCCAGGTTCAAAGTCAGATGCGGATTCACTTTGTAGTCGTCCTGGAAAAACAGGCCGTAGTTCGTGCTAGTCATGTAAATCGGGGGGTTGGCCCCGATCACTGCCGTGGAATCGGGAATGCCCAGCAGGAAATCCCCGTAGGCCTGCCCGGTGTAGGTGCCCAGGAACGTAAAGGTCCCGTGAACGCCGGAAGGGACACGGACGATGTTGGGCTGCTCCCAGAAAATGTTGATCCCGGTCTTGAAGCTGTGGCGCTTCTTGATCCACGACAGTGTGTCGGTAAACTGGTAACTCTGCGAGACGTTCGCGGCGGTGTTCTGCTGCGCAAGGGGCGTCGGGCCGGTAATGCTGAACACCGGGAAACCGCGCGCGTCCGGCGGTTGCAGGTCGGCCGGGAAAGTGATGCCCAGCGTCTTCAGCACGGTCAGCCCGTTGTTGGAGCCGCCCGCCGGGCTGTTGTCGCGGACGTATCCAACCCGCGCCTCATTCAGCAGGGAGGGCCGCAGCGTCCAGGTATAAGAGAGCACCGAGGTGTACAGCTTTCGGGTGGCGGCCCGGAAGCCCATGGTGGGCAGGCCGGCGTCGTAAGCCCGGTTGTTGAACTGAGTGCCGCCAATCCTGCCGTACATCCAATGCCGGTCGCTGATGTGCTGGTCGACGCGGAAATCCGCCACGTCTTCCCGGGTGGTGCCGTTGGGGCCCACCACCTGGGAGTTGTTGGTCACCAGGGTGGGGCTGTCGATAGTGGGCAGCGGGTAATACAGGTTCTGAACCTTCCGGGAAACCTCATTGACCCGATCCGACGGAATCGTCGCATTGGGGAACGGCTGTCCGGTGAGAGGATCTCGGACCGTCCCGGCGAAAATGCCGTCGCGCATGTTCGTCGTCGGCACGGTGGCCACATAGGTGGTCGAGCCCGGAGCGCGGTCGGTCTGGTAGCTGGCGCTGAAGAAGGTCCTGTCACGGCCGTTGTACAGCTTGGGGATGCGGATGGGTCCGCCGACGTTCCCCCCAAACCGATGATCGTGGTTGGCGGCCTTGGCGGTCTGGTCGGCCCGGCGGGCGTTCAATGCCGAGGAGGCGAAATGATAGAAGAGGTCGCCGTGGAAGGTGTTGGTTCCGCCCTTCGAGATCTGTTCGTAAACGCCCGGCGAGGCATATTCGGCGTTGTTATTCACCGCCAGGATCTTGACTTCGGCCAGCGCCTCACTGGACATGACCATGGAGCCGGCCAGCGAACCGGTGCCCAGTGGCACGCTGATGCCGTCGATGTGGTACTCCGCCTGGTTGAAGTAGGCGCCGGCCATGGTGAAGCGCGTCGAGCTGTTGCTGTTCTGCACCAGCGGATCCAGGCGCATCATGTCCCAGGGCCGTTGGCTGGTGGTATTGGGGCTCAGGAAGAACGGTTCACCGCCGCGCACCGTGCCGGCCACGCTGGCCGTCTCCGTCTCGATCAGGCCGGCCGCGGCTGACACCGTCACCGTCTCGGTTACGGTTCCCAATTGCATCCCCGGGTCGATGCGGATGGTCTGCCGGGAACTCAGATCGATGTCCTTTTGCACGAAGGTTTTGAAACCCTCGCGCCGGACCTCGAGCTGATACTTGCCGGGCACCAGATCGACAAACTCATAAATGCCGGCCTCGTTCGTTTTCGTGGCCCGCACTATGTTCGTGGCCTGATCGATCAAGGTGACCTCCGCGCCGGGGATCACCGCGCCGTTGGCGTCGAAAACATTCCCGAGAATCTTCCCGAACGTTGATTGCCCCTGCACAGTGGGGCAGAAGGCGCCTGCCAGGACCAGAACCAGCACGCAAGCCAGGGGCCATGCGCGTGTTACGGCTTTCATCACGGACCTTCCTTTCGATTGTCGGCGTCCGACCCACCAATTGCCAATGAGGCCGGAGGTGTATGCTGGGGACCTGCGTTCCTCGGAGACACTACACCTTCCGCCTCTGCGGCACAAGTAAACGGCCACCTGTAACGGTGGGGTTAACCGTTATCGGCGGGCAAAATTGGCAGGCCGGCCCCCGCGGTTCCTGGGAGCGCGGGCCTCCCGCCCCCGGCAAGGCCGGGGCCGAGACGGCCGCGCTCCCCGGCTGGCGCTGTAGCATGCCGCCGCTCAGAACATGATGCGCGACCGGAGCACGATGGTGCGGGCGGCGCCGGACGTGGAGATGCTGCCGAAGGCCGCCTGACCCACCGTCAGCTCTGCCGTCCCGCTGGGAGCCATCCAGTTGGTGTGGTTCAGGATGTTCTGACCGGAAATGGTCAGAAAAAGCTCTTTTCTCTCCTTGAGGCGCACTCTCCTGGTGAGGCTCAGGTGCACGTACCAGAAGCCCGGCCCTTCCAGGATGTTGCGCCCCGCGCTGCCCAGAACGTTACTGGCCGGTTGCGCGAAGGCGTTCACGTTGATCCACTTCTTTCCGGGGTTTCCGGTCTGGCGCGGGCCGTCGTTGCCGTCACCCATGCGGTCGGCGCGGGCCGTTTCATCGGCGATCCCGGTGAAGGGATTGGCGCCCTGCCGCCGCGGCGAAAACCATGCCCCACTGGACGCGAAGAGCTGCGGAAACAACTGCCAGCCGCCGGCCACCCGGCGCAGCCAGCCCGGTTGGTTCAGGAAGCGCCGGTTGCGGCCCAATGGCAGGTCCCACATCACTGATGCCGGGAAGTTATGCTGCCGGCTGTATCCCACCCGGCCACGATCGTTTCGGCGGCTCCGCGCGTCGCTGCCGATTCCGAAATAGTCCTGATCCAGTCCGTCGATCACGTCGGAGATGTTGTTTCCCCACACGTACCCGGCCTGGATCATGGGACCGTGCGGCAGCCGCCGATTGCCCACGAGTTGCAGGGCGTGGTAGATCTGGCTGCCGCCGTTGTCCATGTAGTCGATGGAGGCGCCGAAGCCCAGGCCGTAATAGGGACGCGAAGCATCGTTCCCGGCTATGACCCGTTGGTTGACGTCGCGCCGGTAGATCAGGTTCGTGCTCTTGGTTGCCACATACGAGGCCCGCAGACCAGCACCGGCCAACACCCGCTCGATGGTCAGGTTCCATTGCTGCACGTAAGGGTTGGCCAGGCGCGGGTTGAAGCCGCTGGCAGTCAGGCCCGGCGCCGTCTCGCGAACGTGCGCCGACGGAAATGGGAAGGGGAAGGACCAGGCAGTGGCGGGAAGCATCAAATTCCTGTCCAGCCTGTCGTTCACATAGACGTTCTCACCATAGGTCAAGAACGCGCCGTTGCCGCCCCCGGCAAACAGTTGGAACACGCCCTGCCCGATCAGGTCGGTGAATTTTCCCCAGCCGCCGCGAATCACGAAGTTGGTGGCCCGGCGGGGCCGCCAGGCAAATCCGATGCGCGGCGCGAAGTCGTTCAAGTCGGCGAAATGAAGGTTCCCCTCCGGCAGCCATGCCGCCGAAGCTTCCACGATCGGCACCCGCGGGTAGCGGGCACGGAAGGCGGCGTTGACCGGAGTGTTGGGCGTAGCCTTGATCAGGCTCCCGCTGGCCAGATCGAAATTATAGAGGGCGTCGTTCTTGTTGTAGATGGGGCCCTGGTAGTCCCAGCGCAGGCCTAAATTCAGAGTCAGGTTGCCCGGCGCCTTGAAGTCATCCTGGAAGAACAGGCCGTAGTTCGTGCTCCTCATGTACATGGGGGGGTTGATGCCCGTCACCCTGGTCTGATCGGGGATACCCAGCAGGAAATCGGCGTACGCTTGCGTGGTGTAAGTTCCCGGGAACTGGAAGCTGCCGTGGGCGCCGGACGGAATCCGCCGGATGTTGGGCTGCTCGGCGAAAATGTTGATTCCGGCCCTGAAGGTGTGGCGCCCCTTCATCCACGACACCGTGTCGGTCAACTGGTAGGTGGCGGGGATGTTCTTGGCGGTGGTCTGCTGGAACAGCGTCTGTATGCCGGTGATGGTGATCACCGGAAAGCCGCGGGCGTCGGGCGGCGGCATGTCGGCCGGGAATTCGATCCCCAGCGTCTTCAGCACAGTCAGACCGTTGTTGGAACCCCCGCTCGGGCTGTTGTCCCGCACAAATCCTAGCCGCAGCTCATTCAACAGGGTGGACCGCGCCGTCCAGGTGTAGGAGAAGGTCCCGGTGTAGAGCTTTCGGGTATTGGCCCGGTTTCCCAGGGTGTCGAGGCCGGTGTCATAGCCCTGTAGGTTGAAATGCGTGCCGCCTACCCGCGCGAACATCCAGTGCCGCCTGTTGATGTGCTGGTCGATCCGCAAGTCCAGCACTTCTTCCCGCGTCGTCCCGTTGGGGCCGTCTACCTGGTAATTGTTGGTGGTCCGTTCCGGGATTTTCGGGAGGGGATAGTAGAGGTTCTGGATGCGCAGGGAGACCTCATTGATGCGCAGGTCCGGAATCGTTCTGTTCGGAAACTGCTGCCCGGTGAGAGGATCCCGAATGGTACTGGTGAAAATCCCGGCGCGCATGTTCGTGGTAGGAACGGCGGCGGAATACGCGATGCCGCCGGCCGCGCGCAGCGATTGCCAGCTCAAGCTGAAGAACGTCTTGTTCCGGCCGTTGTACAGCTTCGGCACCCGGATGGGTCCGCCGATGTTCCCTCCAAAGCGATTGTTGTGGTTGGCCGGTTTGGTGAATTGAGCGGCCCGGCGAGCATTGAGGACCGAGGAGTCGAAGTTGTAGAACACGTCGCCGCGGTAGCGATTGATTCCATACTTGGAGATTTGCAGGGTCACGGCAGGCGAGGCATATTCGGCGCTGTTGTTTACCGCCAGGACCCTCATCTCGGCAATGGCCTCGCTGGACATGGTCATGGAACCGGCCCACCCGCCCGCCCCCAGGGGCACAATGATTCCGTCCACCTGGAATTCCGACTGGCTGTGGTACAAGCCGGCCATGGTGAAGCGGGTGGAGCTGCTGGTGTTCTGCACCAGCGGGTCCAGGCGCATCTGGTCCCAGGGCCGCTGGGAGATGGTGCTGGGGCTGAGGAAGAACGGCAAGCCACCCTGCACGGTGGCGCTGATGGCACCGGTCTCGGTCTCGATCAGGCCGGGGACGGGGCGTACCGTCACGGTCTCGACCACCGCACCCAGGTCCATCACCGGATCGATCCGAATGATCTGCCGGGAGCTGAGTTCGATGCCCTCCTGCACAAAGGTCTTGAAGCCTTCCTGGCGGACCTCGAGCCGGTAGAAGCCGGCCACCAGGTTCACGAACTCGAATATCCCGGCTTCGTTGGTTTTCCTGATCCGGACCACGTTGGTTCCCTCGTCCGTCAAGGTAATCTCGACGCCGGGGATGGCCCCGCCCTTGGCGTCCAGGACGCTGCCGAGGATGGTCCCGAACGTCGATTGCCCCCATAGCGGGAGCCCGCAGCCGCCTGCCAGAGCCAGGGCCAGCAGGCCGGTGATGGCCTTTCGCCTTGCGTTGCTGCTCATCGTCAACCTCTCGTGCTGGTGCAATGTCTTGGCAGCGTGCGCCTCAACAGGAAACGGCGCAAGTGTCTTGAAGTGGTGTAACCGTAGAGTTAACGGTTGCCGCTGCTGAGGTGGCCAAGCGACCCGCTCCTGCGCTGGTCCTCTTGATTACGGACGGATGACGGGCAGGCCGCCCGCCGCTGTAGTAAAATAGGGATTGGCCGTTATCCACGAAAGGGGAATGAGCACATGAACGTAACTCTGACCGATCAGGCAGTCTCCAAGGCGAGGGAAATTCTGGACCAGCAGAACCCACGGCCGGCCGGGTTGCGGATCGCCGTGGTTGGCGGCGGCTGCTCGGGTTTTTCTTACTCGCTGGCTTTCGACAACAATGCGAATGCCACCGACAAGGTTTTTGAATACGACGGGCTGAAGGTCTTCGTCGACCAGGCCAGCATGCTGTACCTGGATGGCGCTGAAGTCGATTACGTCGTGACCCTGGAAGCCTCCGGGTTCAAGTTCAACAACCCGAACGTCCGCACCACTTGCGGCTGCGGCAGTTCCTTTAGCGCTTGACGCCTTCGGACTCGAACGAACGCAGACGGCCGTCGAGCCGCCCACGGTGGCCCGGCGGCCGTTTTGTTTTTGGAATTGATCAGGTGGCGGCGGACGTAATCGCTGTTGGCGCGGTCGCGCCCCAGGTTTTCGGCATCCAGCAGCGTGGCGTTGAGCGTCTGCCCCACGTCATCGAGCCCCTTGGCCCGGCCGTCCAGCAAGTCTTCCATGAGCAGGCTGGCGCGATTGCGGCTGCCGCGCGGCCGCCCTTTCGGGTTGCCCACTGTCCCGAGAAGGAACTGCCCGTTGGCCCCCCGCATGGGGAACTGGCCAGTTATCGGCCTCGGAACTGGCCGTTTTAATGGTTTGTCGATGCTTGTGTCCATTTTCTCTTCTTTTCTTTTGTTAGACTTGCCAGCCCGGCACCATTTGTTTAATGGATAAGTAATGGCGGGGGCCGAACCAACCCTGAAATCATATACAGTAGCCCATAATTTCATTATGACATACCGTGTCAAGTTTTTCGGCCCTCTCGCTCCGCAAATCATTGCAGCCAAAGGAAATAAAGTTCGGACGGCACTTTTTGAAAATTGGCTTGTTCTTGGAGGAGGGCGCTAAGGCGCTGTACGGACGCGACTTGCGGGCGCCGATGTCTCTGAAGCCGCCCAGGCTCTGCGCCGAGCGGCCGGGGATTCTCGCGGTCTCCTGCTGCTCTATCGCCCGAAGTAGAAGCCCGCAAAACGCGATCCGGCTCCAGGTCCGTGGCCAGGGTGCGCCTGGCCCCCGGCTGGCGGCGGTCGGGGCTTGCTTCGGTCGCAACCCGCAACCGGAGGCGGGTCTGACAGCTTGTTGGTTCGGCGCTCTCGCGCCGATTGGTTCGCCGGCAAGCTGGCGCGAGGCCGCTTCAGCGGGCTTGCCCGAATTCGGGCTTGCCCGAAGGGTTGATAGGCCAGCCGTTTACGGCTGGTTTACAGCATGTTGTGATATGCAGCCCGCTTCAGCGGGCTTCTCGAACCGTCCCGCCCTGCGGGACCTTGCTCTTGAATCGGCCGGCTAAAGCCAAAACCGGGACAATAGTTGGGCAAACTGCTCGTCGCAAGCGAGCGCCCCATCTTCCCCTCGACCGGCAAAGTGGGCATGGCCGAACGAGCGCTGGCCGCCCTCGGCGCGTCCCCGGGTGTATAGTGGCGTGGAACCCGGAGGCGGCGACCCGATCCCCGCTACACCAGCGTCTACACCAGGGAGGCAACTGGGTGTATAGTGACCTGGAGCCGGGAGGCCACAATGGAGATCCCGGAAAAGCCCATACAGAATCAGGCCCTTTCGGCGCTGCTGTTCGTGTGTCGCCACGTCATCGGCCGCGAAGTCGGAGACCTGGGCGAAGTCGTCCGCGCCCGCAACAAAACCTTCGTTCGCGACGGCAAGGGGGCCAAGGACCGCATCACCATGCTTGCCGAGTCGCTCAAGGCCCCGCTTCAGAACCACCTGAAGAAGCCCAAGGCGATTCACGAACGGCACCTGGCCGAAGGCTGGGGCCGCGTTCAGCCGGAGTTCGCAGCCCGGTTGATGGATTATGGGGCCATGGCAGAGGTTTCCATGCCGATCCGCATAAGACGCCATCATAAATCATTGTATGGGATGGAAGCGGTTGGAACTAAAGGGCTTGCAGCGGCCCGATGAGGTGAATCAACGGCCTGTTATACGGGCAGGAAATCGAAGTCCCGCATCTTATGCGGGTCAATCTACTTATTGTTAGACTAATCGAGGACACATGAAGCTTTCAGATTTGCATCAGTTCGAACGCTTTCGTGATGACCAAAGCGTGAAGGTGCTGCGACACAAAGATATGCGGCAGGATCTATGGGAACTACGAAACATGGGTAGGTTCAGCCACTATCAAAATGGGCAGTCGTGGGACGTATTTGGAAACGCCCGTTACATCATAAGTTTTATTGCGGAACGAAACAGTTACGCCAAATTTGTCGGCGTCTGGGCAGTCATCTCCAAACACAAGAAGAAGACCGAAGGCTTCTTGTATAAAACTAAGGAGCTTCCCGGTTTCAAAGATTTAGAAGGTCGGTTAATTGTCCGCTGGGGCGAAGGAACCAGATCGTGGGCTCAGTGGTTGCACCGCCAAGGAAACAAAGACATTGTTGAGTTGCTTCCCCAGAACTACGTGATGGACTTCCCCGGCTACTACAATATTGTACTTTCATATGACCAACTCGCAACAATGGTAAACAACCCGGATTCTAATCGCGAGTGGCAAAGAATGTTGTCATCAGTAAGCGGCGTTTACGTTCTGCTAGATCAACATTCGGGCAAACAGTACGTAGGCAGCGCCTACGGCGCTGGAGGAATCTGGGCAAGATGGAAGAGCTATGTTAAGTCACAGTCTGGTGGGAATGCTCTCTTAAAAGAACTTCTTGAGAACAGCGCGACTCGGTATAAGCAGTTTCAATTTTCGATCGTTCGAGTTCTTGAGCGAAGCGCAACGAAAGACGAGGTAATTGATCAAGAGGTTTTCACAAAGAAGAAGCTTGGAAGCAGAGCCTTTGGATTAAATAGCAATTAGCCCAACAACCGGTTTGAGCCGACCTCGGGGACGCTGAGCGCCCCTCGGCGGCTCAACCGGAGCGTTGGGCGGACCAGAGAGAGACCGGATGCAGGCTCCTGCATGGTTTGTGACCGGCGACCGGATGAAGAGCCAGGTCTTCCCCGCTGCGCTCGCGGCGCTCCGTTCTCTGGAGACCCGCGACGCATTCCACGAATCGCTGGTTCCGGAGGCGGCTCTATTCCACCTGTCGGACTCTCTCTGTGCCAGCATGCTCGCGAATCCTGCTGGCCAGCACTCGGTGGCCATCAGCCTCTTGCGGAACTGCCTCGAGGCGCTCACGCTCGTGGATCTCGGGCTCCAAAGGAACGACTATCGTCTCTCCAGACTTGGGCAATGGAACCGCCATGAGCGAACCGCAGGCGATATCCGCCGCGACTTGGAGCGCGATGTCTGGCCTCGCTACAAGCAGGGATTGTGGGAGGAGCCGTGGAGTCAACTCTTCGGCAATCTCGCTCGCGCTCTTCATCCGTACGCCCACTACTCCCCAGAGCTGATGGGATGGCAGATGGCGTCGGTGCGAATGGACAACGCTGGCCGAGGTCTCGTGAGATTGGGCCCCTCTGAGTACGACCCACTCAAGGCCACCAGGATCACGCTCCTGCACACGCTTGTCCTCTGGACGGTTGGTAAGCTCACCGTTCTCAATGCAGAATCACACTGCCCGGTGTCCTTCGTCGAAACGCTTGAAACGCTGCGTGGTCAACTCGGCAATTCCGGACTGCTCTTCCGCGAGGGCGACTGGGGGGTCGAGCTCATGCCGCACGTGTGGTTCAAGGAGGGCGTCGATTGGCGCGAGAAGGCATGACGAGCCACCCAACAACCCGTTCCACCCGACGGTCCGCTGCGCGGCCCGCGGGTGAACGGGAGCGTTAGGCACCCACGACTGCTTGACGCCTCAGGTAGCGGACAAGAAGCGCGCGGGCCGGTCCGCACAATGGTGGTGGGGATCAGGCCCGGGAGCGCGGGCGTCCCCGCCCAATGTCACTTAATTTTCGGGTTCAGCCGCGTAGCGGCGGCTGAGAATAGCCCAGCGTTTCAACGCTGGGTTTTGAGGAGCAAGGAGTTAACGTCCCGTAGGGACGGCTGAAACGCCTGCATCTGGTGGCTTTCAGTCGTCCCTCCGGGACTCGCCGGCCTTGCTCCGGTTCCCAGCACTGAAGTGCTGGGCTATCCTCATGCGGCCCCTACGGGGCCGGTTTTGCGAAAATTAAGTGACATCGGGCGTCCCCGCCGGCACGCAGCGGAGCGGTCAAGGGGCCGGGCGGACGGGGGGGGAATGGGGCCAGCCTGGGCAGCGCAGTTTTCCAGGGGGCTCCGGTTTACGATGCGTGCTGCCGGGGTTTCTTGCCACATCACCCAGCGCGGGGAGATCAGCGCGAAACCTCCCCCTCTTGCGATGAGGATCGGCTGCGGCCCTTC
>Ga0315288_10004950_pt1 | contig 16956 bp, 12 predicted proteins | sample YL17G11_20_MG_FD_203454 | JGI IMG/M metagenome (GOLD analysis project Ga0315288, IMG submission 203454) | Sediment microbial communities from Yellowstone Lake, YNP, Wyoming, USA - YL17G11_20 | ecosystem: Environmental > Aquatic > Freshwater > Lake > Sediment | place: USA: Wyoming | collected... | reverse complement strand
TTGCAGACCTTATTGATTTAGCCCCCGCAGCAATAAGTGTGCAAGATGATCAAGGAAAATTTCTTTACGTTAATCAAAGAACTTTAGATTTGCATGGATATACTAAAGAAGAATTTCTTTCAATAAATCTTCATGCCCATGATCTTCCAGTTTCTGAGCAACTAATTAATGAACGACTTGAATATGTTAAAAAGAATGGCGAGATGACTTTTGAAGTACAACATTATAAAAAAGATAGATCAATAATAGATTTAGAAGTATATGTAAAATCTGCTCAATGGGGGAATCGAAATGTTTTTCTTAGTAGTGCTACAGATATTAGCCACCGCAAATTAATTGAAATATATAAAGATATGAAAACTGAAATACTATATATTTTAAATGAAATAGGAGAATTTGATATTATAATAAAAAAAGTTCTTGAAATATTAAAAACAAAAACTAAATTTGATGCAGTGGGAATTCGTTTTCAAGATGGGGATGATTATCCTTATTTTATTCAAGAAGGATTTCCCGATGACTTTTTATCTATTGAAAATTCTCTTCTTCCTAGATTACAGAATGATGAAATGTGTTTAGATAAAAATGGTAAGCCTTCTCTTGAATGTACTTGTGGATTGGTTATTTCAGGAGCTATTGACAGTAATAGTCCTTATTGTACTGATGGTGGAAGTTTTTGGACAAATAACTCATTACCATTCTTAGATTTATCTGAAGAAGATGATCCTAGATTTAAACCAAGAAATACCTGTATTCATTCTGGTTATAAATCTATAGCTTTAATTCCTATTAAAACAAATAATAAAATTGTTGGTTTAATTCAACTTAATAATAAAAAAGAGAATACGTTTGTCTCTGATATGATTGAAGCTCTTGAAGACATTGCTCAAACTATTGGAACCGCATTACTAAGAAAGAAAATGAATAAAGAACTATATAGACTTAATTCTGTATTGACCTCAGTACTTGAATCAACCACAGATGGTATTTTAGTTGTAGGAAATGATCAAAAAGTAGTTAGTTATAGTAAGAGTTTTCCTGAACTATGGAAAATTCCTGTTGATATTATTGCCTCAAAAAATGATGAAGTCCTATTACAATATGTTTCTGATCAAGTAATTAATCCTGAGGAATTTTTAGAAAAAATTAAATTCCTTTATAGTTCCGATGAAATTTCTTCTGATGAAGTTAATTTTAAAGATGGTCGCGTTTTTGATAGATTTTCTCAGCCATACAAAATTAACAATGTTATACAAGGAAGGATATGGTCTTTTCGTGATATTACCAAACGTATATCAGCAATAAGAGAAAGAAACGCTTTAACTAAACTTCTTCTTGACTCTTTACCATGCGTGGCTATTCTTGTTAGTTGTGATACAAGATTAATTTTAGCTATGAATGAAAAAGCTTCTCAAGTAGGGTGTGAGATAGGAAAAACTTGCTTTGGTAGTTGGCCTAAACTTGAAGAGCCATGCCCATATTGTTTAGCTCCTGATGCTTGTTCTTCCTGTGAGAATAAGCATTTAATAATAAATGAAGATGATAAGATATGGGATGTTTATTGGTTACCAATAAATCAAAAATTAGTTGTTCACTATGCTCTTGATATTACAGATATTGTTAGAGCAGAAGAAATTTTAAAACAATCAAAAAACACTTTTAAATTAATAAGTCATGAGAATAAACAGGAATCACTATAGTGTCAAGTTTTACTACTCCTTTTATTGGGGAATTAATTGGGAAAAATAAATGGAGAGTTTATGTTCCATTTGAATACCATGTTGGTACATATCCTAGTAAAATAGTAATTTATGTTCCCGTTGGTTTTGTAACTGATTTCGCAAGTATTCCTAGATTTTTATGGCCTCTTATCTCTCCAATTGATGAACACGGAAAAGCTGCTGTTGTTCATGATTATTTATATACAATTAGATATGATGAAAAATCAGTATGCGATAAAATTTATTTAGAGGCTCTTATAGTTTTAAAAGTTCCTAAATGGAAACGATTATTATTATATTATGGAGTTAAATACTTTGGTTGGTATAGATGGTTTAAATGTAGAATTCAAGATTATTTCTAAACGAAAATAGAACAAAATTAAAATTCATGAAAGGCAAGGAATGAATATTAAATCAAGAGAAGAAGTTCATGATATTTTATATAATTTTTATTTAAATAAAAAAACTACAAAAATAAAAAGTCATCCTTTTTTTCATATAGGTATATATAATGAGTGTCTAGGTTTAGGCGATACAGTAGTATTAACTCCATTTTCTGAATATAAATTCATTTTTTCTGATTCCCCTTCTTTTAATATCCTAATGAAATATAATAAATACTATAAAGATTGTTTTGCTATAAAAGATAATTTTAACTCAATAACTGAGTATGCAAAATATGATTGGGAAGGCGGGCATGCAATTCAAAGAATTTCTAAAGCACTTGGGTTGCCCGAAGTAATAAAACCTAAAGGAACAATTAATATTAATAAAGATATAGTTAAAGGTAGAATCGGATTTTGTTTAGAAAAACAGATTGTTAATCAACATTCATTAGATGATAAAAGCAAAAAAATATTTGAAGAGTTTATTACCTCTACAAAAGAATATGAGTTTATAGATTTAAGTAAAATAATTAGTTTAGATGAGTTGATTAAAGAAATTTCAAAATGCGAGTTTTTTATTGGGCTTAATAGCGGGCCAATGCATATTGCAGCTGCTTTAGAAATAAAGTCTATAATAATTGTTAGTAGACCAGACTGTTCTTCATTATATTTGCCTAGAATCAAGGAAGTTGAAATTGAAGAATTAGAATGGTTATATCCTCAAAATGTACACCTACATACTAAAGGAATGAATGAATTAGTAGAACAGTTTAATAAAGAAAATTTATTAGAAGCAATAAAAGGAAATATATATCCATATTGGAGTAATGAATATTTAGATATATCTTTTAAAAAACAAAAACGAAAGAAGGAAAAAATGAATACTAAAATTTTGGGGCATACATCATTTCTAGGGTTTACAGGTTATAACAATCATTCAAGAAATTTTTTTACTCACCTTAACAAACACTATCCAACAAGAATAAGAAACTATACTCATTGTAGTGATCTTACATATCTAACCGAAGAACAGAAAAATATGATTATTGAACAAACATGGAATCATGAACCTTTTAAAGTTGGGCTTCCGTTTGTTGAAGATCATAATTCAACATATGTAAACATAGTATTAAATGAAAGTCATCATTATTATTTTTATGATAAATATGAATCCCCAATGATCGCATATAATGTTTGGGAATCTACGAAACAAATTCCTGAATATTTTAATCGTATTCTTCAATATGATCAGTTTTGGTGCCCCACTGAATGGCAAAGAAAATGCACAATTGACCAAGGATACCCCGAAGATAGAGTTAAAGTAGTTCCAGAAGGAGTTGATGGAAAAAGATTTTATCCTTTATTAGGCAACGAAAGAGCACTTTCTCGATTGGCTCTCTGTAAAAAATATAATATTCCTGTTAATGCTTTTATCTATATGGTATTTGGTAGATGGGATTATAGAAAGTCAATTGAAGAAATAGTTAGAAGTTATTACAATAAATTTAAAAATGACCCATTGACATATTTAGTTCTTTCAGTTGATAACCCATTTCCAGTTGATGGTATGCATACTACAGAAGAAAGATTAGCACATCATGGTTTGGATCACCCTAATATTAAAGTTATACATTTTCCTTCTGATCAAGAGTATACAAAATGGTTACAAGCAGGAGATTGTTTAGTTAGTTGTGCAAGATCGGAAGGATGGAATTTACCATTGTTAGAAGCAATATCATGCGGCATTCCAACTATATGTTCAAACTGGGGTGCTCAGTTAGAGTTTGCAGATGGTATATCATTATTGGTTGATGTTCCTAAATTTAAGAAAGCTGAAAAATTATTTATGGTTAAGGAAGGAGCTGATCTTGGAGAGTGGGGGGAACCTGACTTTGATCATCTTAGTGATGTTATGGTTTCTGCTAAAGAAGGACATCTTAGAGATCGAGCAGTTAAACTATCAAAATATATTCGAGAAGCATATTCATGGGATAACGCTGCATTAAAAGCTAAGAATCTAATTGATGAATTATTAGAAAAGAAATCATATGTAGTTCCTGATATAGTAGTTGAAGAAAAATCTCCAAATAAAAACCCGATTAAACTTAATCTTGGATGTGGAAATGATATTAAAGCAGGATACATTAATATTGATAAGTACAACAATACAAAAAATGCTGACCTCAATTGTGATTTTGAAAATCTACCATTTATAGATGGTGGGGTTGATGAAATTTATGCGTCTCATATATTTGAGCATATTAGTTTTCTTAATGTTTATTCTGTTATTGATGAATGGAAAAGAGTATTAAGAATAGGTGGAGTACTAGAAATTAGAGTTCCAAACTTAATGAGAGAAGCAAAAATATGGATGGATGCTTCTGATTCTCAAAAGTGGTTTGAAGTTCATCGTATATATGGAGGCCAAAATTTTGCTGGGAACTTTCACTATACTGGATTTAGTGTTGGAAGTCTTAGATGGCTATTAGAAAATCTTGGATTACAGGTTATTAGTTGTGAAATACATCATAGTGATAATGGCGAAGAAATTCAATGTATTTCAAGAAAGAAACTAGAGGGGCCAATTCCACAAGCAACATATAATATACATTTTGTTGATGGGCCGTTTGCTGAAATTAAAGGAAATAATGATGATAAGAGTTTCTATCTTATAGACTTTTTTGATACAGAATTCGACTCGAGCATTCATCAGGCAACATTGAGAGTTAATCATTGGACACGCCCTCATAAGAAGTACTTTTCTGATTATAAAGTTCGTATCCAACGAAATGGAAAATTAGAATTTGAACATCAGTTTAATGCCAAGGATAAAATAGTTTTAATCTCATTTGATAGTAAGTCTCTTGGAGATACTATAGCATGGATTCCATATGTTGAAGAATTTAGAAAAAAACATGAATGTAAAGCTGTGGTATCAACATTCTGGAATCATCTTTTTGAAAAACACCCAACTTATTCTCAATTAAAATTTGTTTCTCCAGGAACATCTGTGGATAATCTTTATGCAAGTTATACCGTTGGTTGCTATGAAGGTAATAGATGGAAGAATAAAATTGATTGGAGAATTGTTACATTACAGCAAATATGCTCTGATACTTTAGGTATTGAATATAAAGAGATTATACCTGATATAGATTTTACCCCAGGTAAGAGACCAGTAGAAGAAAATATAAAATATGTTACTCTTTCAGAATTTTCAACTTTTCAATGTAAATTTTGGAATTACCCAGATGGATGGCAAAAAGTTATTGACTATTTAAATTCAGTTGGCTATAAAGTTATGGTTATTAGTAAAGAAGAAACTAAACTAAAAAATATTATTAATAAAACTGGGGAACCTTTATGGAATACAATGAATAATATTTATCATTCAGAATTCTTTATGGGGGTTAGTGCCGGGCCTGCTTGGTTATCTTGGACATTAAGGAAACCAGTTGTTATGATTTCAGGGTGTACTAAGAAGATGCAAGAATTTGAATCAAATCTTATTCGAGTAATAAACGAAGATGTTTGTCATGGGTGTATTAATGATGTTAATAATAATTTTGAAAGAGGGGATTGGAACTATTGCCCTAGACAGAAAGGAACTGATAGACAGTTTGAGTGTACAAAAACTATAACTCCTGATATGGTTATAGAACAGATGAAGGAATTAATTAAATAAAATAGAAGAAAACAATCAATATTTTATAAGTCAGTCACATAGTAAGTTTTAGAACAAAATCTAAATGAGATTCCATTGCCTAAGAAGAATATATGAGGAAACTATTTAATGTTAAGAGATACCATCATTCAAAATGCAATAGATTCTGGCTTGGTGTGGCGAGGTCCTTGGAATGATGGTTCGTGCTATGTTGTTAATGATCTAGTTCAAAATGCTGGCAATGTTTATATTTGTAAGCAAGATCATTGCGGAGATCCTACTAACGAACCTCCTATCGGCGTTGACTGGGCCACTTATTGGGATTTATTTATTACAGGAACTGCGGGAACTAGCGGATCATCAGGAACATCAGGAAGCTCGGGATCATCCGGTACTAGTGGAAGCAGCGGATCATCAGGAACATCTGGTTTAACTCCTAATATTTATATTGATTCCACTTCCGGTGATTTATATTATACTGACCCGATTAGAGCAAAAAATTTAGGCGCCGCAATAATTCAACAAGATGCAGGAAGGAATTCATCCACAGTCACAAATCAATATTTAAGATCCGAAGGTGATACCCCCTGGAATTTAAATGGATTTGTTTTGCCATGGAATGCTACTTTAATTTCTATGGCCATGTCAGAAAATGCAAACAACCAAACATGGATAGCTGAAGTCAGAAAGAATGGGACGAATACACTTATAGATTCATTAACTATCAACAATCAATTTTCAAATTATGATGATTCAAAAAATATCGACTTTAATGCTGGAGATAGAATACAGATATACTGTAGTGGATCATTTATTAAATACCCCCACGTTACTCTATTCTTCAGAAGGAGATTTTAAATGAAATTTATTATTACTAGTACCGGCACACAAAATCCCGTTTCTTTTCCTGATTTAGGATTAAGACAATATCCGCATCCAATAACTAATTATGATTTAGAACAAGAATACAAGCCAGAGGAAATACGGGCATCTGCGGATGTTCAAAATGCTATTGATAGTGGGTATATTACTGTCAAAGATGAGTTTGGGGATCCTATTACAAATGTTAGTGAAGCAGTTTCACACGGTGGATTAGCTGAACTAACTAGAGATCAACATACACAATATGCACTAACTGATGGAACATCCAGAGCTGTATTTGATGTTAATACACCGACTAATAAACAAACATTGGAATACAACTCTGGCTCTGGAAAATGGGTTAATACAAACAAGTTTAAAAATAATTATACTGCAACAACTAATCCTACTGTAAATGATGATTCTGCGGATGGATATGAAGTAGGATCAGAATGGATTAATACTGCAACTAACACCTTGTATGTATTATATCATGATGCAGTTGGCGCAGCAGTTTGGTTACCTACAGCAACAAAAAATTATGTTGATTCAAGAATATTCAATGGTGGTAACGGACTTATTTCTGGTGGAGCTACATGGGATAGTGGTTTAACATATGATGTTAGCGCGCTAGAATATATGATTAATAGCAATTACTATACCAGTGCTGGTGGAGTTCTTACATTAGATGCAGCACCAGCAGGCGGATCCGGATTATCTAGAATTGATGTTATTTATGCAGACAAGAATGGCAATATTGGAATACTTAAAGGAACAGAATCTGCAAACCCAATTAAACCTTCAATTGATGAAAGTACACAAGTTGAAGTTTCATTTGTTACTTTAGATGCTGGAGCAACTTCGCCTACTGGAACTTCTGTTATTGGCATTTATATGGAAGATGCGGGAAGTCCTAATGAATGGCCAGGCGTTTCAACTAGTGGTGGGCGTATTAATAAAGCTTCAACTACTAATCCTTTTAGCGGAACAAAAGATGTTGAAGGAACATTAGCTATTGCTGGTGATAAGGTAGTTTTCACTGCATCAGCACCAGTTAGTATGTCTACGGTTGATAGTCTTGAGTTGCATATTAGATCAAAAGGTGCTTGGGCAAATAGAAAATATATGTCCTTGCAGTTTTATAATGGTACTACTCCAGTTGGTTATAGAGCTTATATTCTAGATGGTTACAATGGATTTGTAAGTTCTAATACAAGCACATATCAAACAATTTCTATTCCAAAGGCAAGTTTTGGTTTATCAAGTCAAAGTGCTGATAAACTAGAAGTTTTGATTAATGAGTATTATGGTGGAGCAGGAGTTGGGTTCTATGTTGATCAAATTAGATTACAATTAGGAGTTCCTATATACGTTCCTGGAATGAAATTCATTCAAGTTAAAGGTGATACCGGCGTTATTAACGCTTCATCCCCAAATGATATTTTAAATATTGTTGGAACTTCTGGAATTGTTACTTCTGTTGTTAATAATAAATTGGTTATTTCTGGCGCAGTAGGTACTTCAGGATCATCTGGTACTTCAGGATCAAGTGGTACATCAGGTATAAATGGAAGTTCAGGAACATCAGGATCAAGTGGTACATCTGGTTCATCAGGAACTAGTGGTTCATCAGGATCAAGTGGTACATCTGGTAGTTCAGGAACATCAGGATCAAGTGGGACTTCTGGGTCATCAGGCACATCAGGTATAGATGGATCTAGCGGAACTTCAGGTAGTTCAGGAACATCAGGTATAGATGGATCAAGTGGTTCAAGTGGTACATCGGGTAGTTCAGGAACATCAGGATCAAGTGGTACATCTGGGTCATCTGGGTCATCTGGTACATCAGGTAGTTCAGGAACATCAGGTAGTTCAGGAACATCAGGTATAGATGGATCAAGTGGTACATCTGGTTCGTCAGGAACTTCAGGGTCATCAGGAACTAGTGGATCAAGTGGATCATCAGGAACTTCAGGTTCATCAGGAACTAGCGGATCATCTGGATCATCTGGTACAAGTGGATCATCTGGTACAAGCGGTTCGTCAGGTACATCTGGTGTAACACCAAGAGGATCAGTTTATTATTTACATGATGAAACATCTGCATCAAATTATTTATTATCAAGAACTCCTGGTGAATTACCAGAGACTTCAATCACTGTTAATAATGTTACTTCACAAACATTGATTCATACTTGGGATACATCTGCTACAGATCCTGGTATTGAAATTATGCCAGCAGGTGTTTGGACTGCTAAAATGTATGCTGCTGTAAGTGATGCAGCAGGATTTACAAAGTTAAGATTTGAAATTTATAAAGTAAATCAGGCAAATGTTGAAACTTATCTAACTGGAGGAGATTCTCCAGATGTTAATAATTTATCTGTTGCTTTAACTGAATGGGATATTATTCAACCAGATAATTTGGATCTAGATGTAACAGATAGATTAAGATTGAAAGTGTTTGCTGATTCTACTTCTAATGTAGATGTTACTCTTTATTTTGAAGGTTTGACCCATGCATCATATTTAACAACTCCTATCTTTGTTGGTGGTGCTGGAACATCTGGAACATCTGGAACATCTGGAAGTGGTTCATCAGGTAGTTCAGGAACTTCAGGTATTGATGGATCATCAGGTACAAGTGGATCATCTGGAACATCTGGCAGTTCAGGTACTAGTGGAAGTTCAGGAACATCTGGATCTAGTGGTACATCAGGTAGTTCAGGATCAAGCGGAACATCAGGATCAAGCGGAACATCAGGATCATCTGGTACATCAGGTAGTTCCGGAACTTCAGGTATAGATGGTACTAGTGGTTCATCAGGAACATCGGGTAGTTCAGGAACAAGTGGTTCATCAGGTAGTTCAGGTACAAGTGGAAGTTCAGGTACAAGTGGATCATCTGGATCATCTGGTACTTCAGGATCAAGCGGAACTAGTGGTTCATCGGGTACATCTGGTATTGATGGTTCTTCTGGCACAAGTGGAAGCTCTGGCACAAGTGGTTCATCAGGAACATCTGGTACAAGTGCATCCGGAGTTTATTGGGATTCAACATCAAATGAAGTAGTTTATGATGATCCAGCTAGAAGTAAAACTCTTGGTGTAGCTTTAATTAATTTTGGTGCTTCAAGAAATTCTACAGCAGTAACTAATCAATATTTATACACTTATGATTCAGTACCAATTAACTTGAATGGCTATACTTTACCTTATGATTGCACATTAGTTGGTATTTCATTAAGTGGTCAAACAGCTCAAACATGGACAGCTGAAATTCGTAAAAATGATGCTCTTGGAATTATTGCATCATTAACAATGACTGCATCTAGATCAAATTATGATTATACTACGGATGCTGATTTTAATGCAGGTGATAGAGTTCAAATGTATTGCAATGGAACAAGTATTGATAGACCGCTAGTAGAAGTATTTTTTAGGAGACGAGTCTAAATGGCATTCCTTATTACTACAACTGGAGTTAAAAATCCTGTTGATTTTCCTGATTTGGGAGATAGAGAATACGCACATCCTACGGTTGACTATGATTTAGAAGAAGAGTTTAACCAAGAAAGTATTAGAGATTCAGTAGATGTGCAACTTGCAATTGATAATAATTGGATTACAGTTAAAGATGAATTTGGAAATCCAATTAGAAAAGCAGAGGAATCTATCTCCCACGGGGATTTAGCAGGATTAAATGAAGACCAACATTTACAGTATGCATTAACAGATGGAACATCAAGAGCTATATTTGATGTTAATAATCCATCGAATGAACAGATTTTAAAATATAACTCTGGAAGTGGTAAGTGGTTAAATGTTAATGGTCCAGCAGGAACTAGCGGCTCATCAGGAACATCAGGCGTTGATGGTATATCAGGATCAAGTGGTAGTTCTGGTACTAGTGGTTCATCAGGAACAAGCGGTGTAGATGGAGCAACTGGTGTTAACTGTAGTAGTTGGCAATATAATAATACAATAGCAGAAGCAGACCCAGGTAGCGGTAAATTTAGAATGAATAGTGTTACTATATCTTTAGTAACAGAAATTTATGTTGATGTTGAAAACTTAGATAATGTCAATTTGGGTAATTTTCTTACTAGTTTAATTAATGTTAATGATCATTTATATATTCAAGAACGAGATGATCCAAATAGATTTGGAATTTTTATAGTAAATTCAATAACACTAGTTGGTAATATTTCCACTGGATATGTTAAATATGAAGTATCATACGATGATAGTAATTCTTCAATTGCAAATGGGCAAAAATGTGTTCTTTGTTTTGCATTTAAAGGAGATAGTGGAAGTTCAGGATCATCTGGTACTTCAGGTATTAATGGAACTAGCGGTTCAAGCGGAACTTCAGGGTCATCAGGAACTAGTGGATCAGGCGGCTCATCTGGTACATCTGGATCTAGTGGAACATCAGGTATTGTTGGAGCTTCAGGTAGTTCAGGAACAAGTGGAAGTAGTGGTACATCAGGATCAAGCGGGTCATCAGGTAGTTCAGGTACATCTGGTTCTGATGCTATAACAAAATTTGTTACAACAATTTCTTCTTGGACACTATCTAGTGGATTGTATTATGCTGATATTCCTCATAATTTAAATACTAAAGATATTATTGTTCAAGCATACACTCCAGCAGATGATAAGACTCTTGGATTAGAAGAAATTGTTAGAACAAGTACAACATCTTGTAGAATCTGGTCTGCTACAAATACAGAAAATGTTAGAGTTGTTGTTATTGCTACTAATATTGGTACTGGTGGGGGAACATCAGGATCATCAGGTACAAGTGGTGCAACAGGGGCAGCAGGAACTTCAGGATCATCTGGTACAAGCGGTGCTGGATTAACATTAACACCACCATCTAATCTCGCAGCAACAGGAGTAACAATTAGTGCTACTGTTGATGCAAATGCTACTGGAGTTGGTGCTGCATTATATATGAAATCTAATGGAGCTTTTGCTGAAACTGACGCTGATACTGTAACAACTATGGAATGTAGAGCTTTAGCACTTGAAACAGGAACAGGAACTAAAAATGTTCTTCTACAAGGATTAATTAGAAATGATACATGGAGTTGGACTACTGGACAAAGTTTATTTATTAGTCAAACAACTGGATTGCTAACACATACAGCTCCAAGTGGGTCATCTAAGTTTATTCAAAAAGTTGGATTTGCTTGGACTGCAACTACTATTTTCTTTAATCCTGGTGGTTGGACAATGGTGGAGACAACTCCATAATGGCAACTTCTATTACAAAACTTGGAACAGATACAACTGTTGCTTATGCTTCTGCAAGTGTATGGAGTTTTAGTTTTTCACATACGTTAGTTGCAGGTTCAAATAGGTTAATAATTGTTGATTGTGGAGGAGAAACTACATTAGCAGATACTAGTCCTATTTGGGTTGTTAATAGTATAACTTATGGTGGTGTAGCATTAACCAAAGCAATTAGAACTGCTACAACAGAAACAGCATCTGGGTATTCAAATAATACTAGTGAAATATGGTATCTTTTAGAAGCTAGTCTTCCAGCTAATGGATTACAAACAGTTCAAATTAATGGAAGTGGACCAAACTCAACTGTTGAACTTTGGGGAATTTGTACACAATATGGAGGAGTAGAACAAGCAGCCCCAACAACTAATGGATCTTTTGTTAATGCGGTTGCTCCAAGCGGTGTAATTACAAATACAATTAGTCCAGCAAGAGGTGCTTTAGTAAGATCTGCATATGTTTGTGGTAATGTTGGAACATGGACTGTAAATAATAATCAAGTTGAAATATTAGATGCAGCTCAAACTACAACATCATATGGATCAGCAGAACTTGTTGGGGCATTAGGAACTGAGACTTCTTTTTCAAGTACATACGCAGTAACAGCAAATAGATTAACTAGAGCTGTTGCTGTGTTTAGACCATTACCTTGGAAGATAAATACAGTATCAAGATGGAACACACAAAAAGTAAATACAGCAGTACAAGAAACAACTATAGCTAAAATTGATACATATATCACCTAATGGCTTATGCCAATGTCTACGGACAATAGAGGATTAATAATATGAAATGGAAAGGCAGAATAAATTTTGAGTTGCGCCCTCAGCTTAACGGAAGTAATTTATTATTAACAGAGGGCGCTGGAGAGATTAATGCGGTAACTTCAAAAACAACTCCAGTTGATGCAGATGTTCTATTAATAGAAGATAGTGCTGCCAGTTATGCAAAAAAGAAAATAACTATTGTTAGTGCTAGAGGAGTATCTGTTCAAGATGAGGGATCTTCTATAACTGGGACTCCTCATAATACACTAAACTTTACTGGAGTAGGTGTAACTGCATCAAATGCTGGAAGTGGAGTAGCAACTGTTAATATTCCAAGCCCTATTTTACAAGTTGTTAGATTAAACATAACTACTGTTGCTTCAACAACCACAACGATTCTAGAAGCTAATACTCCAACAAGTACAAGCGGCGATGCATTTAATTCACAGGCAATTACTTTAGTACGAAGTACAAGTACAGTTAGAATTCAATGTACTTTACCAGTTAGTAATAATAATAATACTGCTCAACCTACAGCTTTAATACATAGGAGTACAACTGTTTTAGCCGTTGGTAGACAATCAATAGCTAATGTTACTGCTGGTCAGATAACATTTGACTTTTTTGACACTCCAGGAAGCGTAGGACCGCATACATATGCAATTAGGATTGGTACACAAGCAAATACAAGTTACTTTAATCAAACTTCAGGAGATACTACACCTTTTGGAGGCACTTTATTTGTAAACAACTGTTGGCTAACTTTAACAGAGATAGCGGCATAAGAGGATATAAAAAATGGCATTAACTAAATATACATATTCAGTAAATAGTGATTTTCCAAATTCAAAAGTTAATCCAGGCAGGTTAACTTCTGAAATACAATCATCAGATATTGTTCACTCGTTGTATTCTGTAAGTACTATTAATGATGATTGTAATATAATTTTTAAAGACGAGTTGACTTCTTCTGATTCAACTATATTAATAAGTATTGTAGCTAATCATACAGGTGAACCTTTACCAGATGTTGATCCAACTCCAAGAATGCCAGATGGTAGACCAATTGTAAGATCTGATACTAGACCTCTAAATACAATGACTGTATTTACTACCGCAGGCGATGATTCTACATCTTTTGGAGGAGGGCCTGCTATAAGATGGGATTTTTCAAATAATGATGACCTATATACAGGGCCAGAAGTTCCACCAGGATATAAATGTAAGCAGTTACTTTTAACTTTTCATTGTCCAGTATATTTAAAAGATGGATCAATGTATTTCTTTAATGCACCTTGGGGAGCTAAAGTTAGAATGGAAGTAGCTGTTCCTCCTGGTCAATATTATCCAAATCCAGCAGGAAACATTCCAGCAGCAGCTCTTGGTTTACAAAATGATGATAGAATGTTTTCAAATAGTGGAAGTGATATAGTACCTATACAAGTTTATGTTCCAGGACATTATATGTATGGCGATTGCCCTATGGGAGATGAATTTAATGCAGAAGGATCTGCTGTTGATGCAATACCTCCTGGATGGTATTCAAGATGTTTAATTCTTTGTCCAGAAGGTGATAATTCTTTTAAAGGATATGGTATATTAGAACTGTATAGATGTCATACTTGCTTGTTACCTGGTCAAACAATTGCAGATATTATTGCCGAGCATTAAAGGAGAATGAGAAATGATTTTAGGAGTAATCAATAAATCAGTAGATGAACACTTTACTGTATCTGATAAGAATGGTGTTTTAATTTCAGGTATAGATAGTTCGGCATTTACAGTTCATGTATATGATCCTTCAGCAGTTGAAGTCACTCCTTCAGTTTCTGGTTCATTTACTGAATTAGGAGATGGAAGTTATAAATATACATTTACTCCAAATGTGAATGGAACTTGGTATGCGGTTGTTACACACCCAACATATTTTCCTTGGGGTAAGACAGATGACGTTCAAGTATATGATGGTGATCTAAGTATGGTTTATGAGTCTGTAATTCGAACTCTTGGTCTTGTTCATCATAATTTCTATATTGATAATCCTGTTTATGATGATAATGGAAATATGGTTACAGCTAGAGTTAGAATATATTCAAGTGCAGGGTCTGTTGGTTCTGATAATGATGTAATAGAAACTTACTTAATTCAAGCTGATGGCACAGAGTGCGGGCAATTTTCATACTTTAAGCAGGTTGTAATATAAGGAAATTTATCTATGGTTATATGTAGAGAATGTGAATCTGAGTTTAAAATAATCAGCCATCAACTATGAAAAAGGGCATAAAGATGAATGTAATTTGAGAAAACTTGCGGATACTATTTGTTTAGAACAAAATAATAAGAGGGTTATATGTCAATAAGTTTGGCAACGATGGGCATGTTTAGAGATTGCTGTGGAGGCAAAGGACAAGGTGGGGGTGGAGCGGTTCCTGGTTCAGGAATACAGAGACAATCTCCGATTATGCTTTATGCCAAAGTTAAAAATTTAGATATTGAAACTAAAAATATTAGTCTCTCAAAAATTAAAGTAATCTTAAAAGGAGCAGGAGAATAACCATGCTAAAAATTAATGGTAACCAAGATAAAGAACTAACATTCGAAGTTGAAATAGGTGGAGTTTCTCCTGATTCTATTTCTGCAAGACTTCGTTTAGTTCTTGATGAAATTGAATATGGATTTCCTGCTAAAGTTACATCCCAGTCAATAATTGTTGAGATGCCTGCTTTAAGAAAAATACTTCATAGAAAAGTAAAAGAAGGAGAAACTATTCAAGCTAGATTAGATTTAACATCTGATGGAAATGTTGTTTCCCCTTGGTCTGAAGTTTTAGAGGTAACCGAATTTGCAGTTTCAGAAGCTAAATTGATGGATGATAGTGTAAGAGAAAAAGTTAAAACTTTAAGAGAAAAAGAAGAACCAACAATTGATGCAAGAGATAAAGCAAGAGAACTAACAGAAAGAGCAGAGTCAAAAACAAGGATAGATTCAGATGATTCTACTGATCTTGAAACTAAAATTAGAAAAAGATTAGCAGAAAATAAAGGCGATAAAACAGAAGGTAAATATTCTGCATTATCTGGAGCCGATGCTGATGTTGAAATGTCTAGTAAAATCATTGATAAATTAAATGAAAAACTTTTTGGCGGAAAGAAAACAAAAAGAGAAAAACAACTAGAAAATTTATCTGAAAAAGTTGATATAACAGTTGCTAGAAGAAAAGCTAAAAGCACATTTTCTCCAAGGCGTGCATCTAATACAAAAGGTATAACAACAGAGATGATTAAAAACTTTACTCGAGAAGATGTTCTTGCATATATGTCTAGAGCAGGAACAACTAATACACGAGTACAAGAGATATTATATGAGCAAGCTGAAACAGCAGCTAAATCAGATTCTCCTGTAAAAATTTTAAAAGAAGTTATTAAAATTATCAAAAAAAATAAAAGGGGATAGAAGACGAAACTAAGATTTATTAGTAAACTGGTCACGAATGTGCCAGATAATAAGCAGTCGAAATGACTGAACATTAACAAGGAGAACTAAAATGGGATTCTGGGAAAAGTTTAAACTAATTGGTAGTAAAGTATTTGAATTCTTGCTTCCTCTTATTCAAAAGTTTTTGCAAGAAGGCGGATTGTTTGCTTTACAGATGGCATTTAAGTATGTGCCAATGATTGCTGAAACTATGGGTGATAAAAGTGGTGATGAGAAAAGAGCAGAAGTAGTTAGATTGATATTAGAAGAGGCAACAGCAAAAGGTGTCTCCCTATCAACATCAATGGTTAATGCAGCAATCGAAGCAGCCGTGGCTAAATTTCAAAAGTAAAAAACGGCAAGGAGCAGAATTATGTTGCCATTATTATCGCTTATACCAGCTGTTTTAGGAGGATTCTCAACAGTTAAAGATTTGATTGTTAAGTATTTTCCTAATGCTGAAGATAAAGCTAAAGTAGCACAAATACAAGCAGAGATAGAAGTTATAAAAGATGAAGTCGCAGACAAAATTAGGGAACATGAAGAAGTAATGGCGAATCTTGAAATAAATAAAATACAAGCACAGTCAGAAGACAAGTTTGTAGCTAGAGCTAGACCGTTTGCTATGTGGGGAGTATCTGTTGGGTCTTGGGTATTTTTTGGAATAATGCCATTAGTATTATTAGTATGTGTATTATTTGCACCATCAAAAGTTACATCTATAATGGATTTACTAAGTACACTAGGAACAAGTGGATATATTGGAACCTTTATTACTATAGCTC